>Ga0302320_10017966_pt1 | contig 14298 bp, 11 predicted proteins | sample Bog_T0_3_FD_202130 | JGI IMG/M metagenome (GOLD analysis project Ga0302320, IMG submission 202130) | Peat permafrost microbial communities from Stordalen Mire near Abisko, Sweden - Bog_T0_3 | ecosystem: Environmental > Terrestrial > Soil > Wetlands > Peat | place: Sweden: Abisko, Stordalen Mire...
TTGCAGCGGTTCGAAGCGCCAAGGGTGCGTCGCGTGAGCTTCTGAGGATGGTTCTGGACGGAGAGCTTAAGCCGCTTGTCTCGGTTCCGCTTGTGCTGGAGTACGAGGCAGTTTTGACGCGGCCTGAGCATTTCGCGGGCTCTGCTGGCGCAGAACCGAATGTCGAGATTGTAAAGGCGTTCTGCCGCATGGGCGAGCCTGTGCATATTTCTCACCGGTTGCGGCCACAATTGATTGATCCGGATGACGAGTTCGTTTTGGAGACTGCATACCATGGAAAGGCCAGGATGATCGTCACCCTCAATACGAGAGATTTTCTGATTGCTGCAAGGCGGTTTGGCATTGCGGTATTGGGGCCGGGCGAAGCCATGGAGAGGATTAGACACCAATGAAGACGAGTAATTTTGCATTGCGGCTTCAGCCTACGCTCCTTGAGGAGGCTAGGGAGTTAGCCAAGTCAGAGGGAGTTGCGCTCAATCAGCTCATCAATGTCGCTGTGGCTGAGAAGCTTGCCGTCACGCGGACGATGGAGTTCTTTCGGCGTTACACTCGCGATGCCGATGTTGCCCGCGCGAAAGAGATTCTGGACCGAGTCGGCACTGGCAACCCTCCGATGCCTGGCGACGAGTTGCCGGACGGGTGGAACAATCGCCAAGCTGTTGCTGTGCCTGAGCCTCAATCGGAGGCCTCTACTCGTAGTAGGTAGCCGTGGTGGTGTCCGTCTCCCAGATGGTGCAGTCCTTGACGCGAACCCGGCCGCCGGTCATCACGGCGAGCTGCTCCCGGGTCTGATCGTAGAAATATTTGGCAATGTTTTCCGCCGACGGGTTTAGCACCGTGAATGGCTCCAGGTCATTCAGCATCTGGTGGTCGATGCGGTCGATTACGGGCCTCAGCACCTGCTTGAGAAGTTTGAAGTCGAGCAGCAGGCCGGCTTCGTCCAGCTCGGGCCCGGCAAGCGTTACGCGCACCTTGTAGTTATGCCCGTGCGGATTTTCGCACTTGCCCTTGTAGTTGCGGAGATAGTGACCGGAGGAGAAACCGGCTTCCACGGTAACTTCATACATCGGCGTCTTCTCTTGTCCAGCGGGAAGAGTCCCAGCATTGATTCTAGCCGTCGTAACCAGGCTTTACTAGTTGAGGCCGCATCGGGAGCTTTGCTGGCCAGTGGAAGAAGATCTACGCGCGGTTGCCGCGACGCTTGCGCCTTGCGGTTATCCGCGCTTCTTCGCTGCGCTTATCCACTTGTTCAAAGAGGTGAGTCATCACGCCCAGGAGCGCAAAAACAAGTCCCACCAGAAGCAGGAACATGGCAACTGTGCGCCACAGGGATCCATTGGCCGGCAGGCCGGGCTGGAAGCTGGAAGGGACCAGCGACATGGCCCCCGAGAGCACGGCAAAAAGCGCCAGCGTGGCGGCCAGAATGTAGAAGTTGCGGGACATATTTGAATTGCGCGAGAAGTCCACTGAACCTGCTGACATTTTAGCGGGGCTGGCTCGATTCAACCTGCGAGTTCCGCACTCTCGATCAACAGCACTCCCGCCTTTTCGAACTCGGCCTCGATTCGCGCCACCGAGCCGTCGAGGTTTATGGCGCGGCACGCATCGCGGAGAATAACAGCTTCGAAGCGAAGGCGCCGAGCGTCAAGCGCCGAAAAGCCAACACAATAGTCATAGGCAAGTCCAACGAGGAAAACGCGGGCAATGTTCTGGTCGCGCAGATAATCGCCGAGGCCTGTCGAAGTTACCCTATCGTTCTCAAAGAAGGCGGAATAGGAGTCGATTTGCGGGCTGAAACCTTTGCGCAAAATAATCTCCGCCTGCGGCAAATTGAGCGCCGGGTGAAACTGGGATCCCCTGTTGCCCTGAACGCAGTGGTCGGGCCACAGAGTTTGCATTCCGTAGCTCAGTTCAATTTGGTCGAAGGGCCGCTTGCCCGGGTGAGCGCTGGCGAAGGAAGCGTGCCCGGCCGGGTGCCAATCCTGGGTAAGAACAATGTGGTTGAACACCGGCGCAACACGATGGATGACATCGATTACGGCGTCGCCATCGGTGACGGCAAGCGCCCCGCCGGGACAGAAATCGTTTTGCAGGTCGACGACTACCAGGACATCTTGCGAGGTGATCTGCATGGGTCTCCTGCGAAGAGTCGGAAAGGGGAACGCACCACCTATGCCGCGTCAACCATTTCCAGCCGCAAGCGCTTCCCAACGGCTCGGGCCGCTTTGGCAATGGTTTGCAGGTGAACAGCGCTGTTCTCCGGATCGAGCAGGCGATCCAGTTGCGAGCGGCTGGTGCCGAGGCGCTCGGCCATCAGTTTCTTGGTGATGTTACCCGCCCTCATCGCTTCTGACAATTGCCAGGCGATCACTCTCTTGATTGCAACGGCCTCGACTTCGTCCAGAATGCCTTCTTCTTCAAGAAAGCTGTCAAAACTGGAGCCACTGTGGTCGAACGTTGGTTTCTTTAAAGAATTCACTTCAGTCCCTTCTCATGCTTCCGCATTTGCTTGCGCGCCATATCCAAATCAGAGGGCGGAGTTGCCCGCGTCTTTTTGAGAATCCCGTGCAGCAGGACCATCCTCTGCCTTGTATCCACGTAGAAGACCCTTGAGATGCGGTTCCCCTGTAAGTCTGTTCGAACCTCCCATAGACCGTCGCCTAGCGGCCGGCAAGTCGGCATCCCAATTGGCCATCCGAATTCAACCGACTTGATATCTTCGCCAATCAGCCGGCGGTCTTCCCGCGCCATCCCCTTCAACCAGGAACGAACCGGCTCACTTCCCGCTTCCGTTTGAAAAAAGATTGCGGGTATGCGCTTTATCAGGCGGCTTGCACTTACCGTACCACGCAAGGTACTTTTCGGCAACTTGGCAACATTTTGATTCTTTGGTTCATATTTCACGAAACCATCCTACTTGCTCCGCACTGGCGATGAGGCGCCGTTCAAAAATGCCGGGTCCATGGCGGCAATGTCCACGCGGAAGCTCACCGTGTCCGCAGTTGGAAACGTGGGCGGGACCTTCTGCGTAACCTTCCCCGTGGCGGCCCACTCCGTGCCGCGCTGAAAGATGGTCATGAATCCGACACAACTCAGCGCGGCCACGTCATGTCCCAGCGTGGTGTGGAAGACTCTCCCCTTTCCATAATTCAGCACCATGACCATGGGTTCATCGTGGTCTGTTCCTCTATTCTTTGGGTCAGAGTGGGCGGTAGCCAGAACCGTCATATTTGTGCCGGGGCCGCGAAGCTTGCCGTAAAGCTCATCCGCTGCATGCATCCATACAGCAGGCAATCCTTTCATAATCGGGTGCTCGGGCTGCCGGGTTACCACTTGAAACGGCAAGCGAGCCCCATGTGCTCCGGCCGGCCCGGGAGAGGTGTCGGAGACCAGCTTGCCATCTTTGAAAAACCACATTGGTCCAGCCTGTTCGTTTCGCCCTCTCCAGCCGCCAACTCCGATCATCGAGTTATAGGCCGGCCAATTGGGGAACGCGTTGTCGGCAGCGTGCACCACCACAAGGCCACCTCCATTGCCGACAAAATGCTCGAACTCCAGGCGCAGGTTTTCCGGCCAATCGGGGGCATCGTAATTCAAAACAATTACCTGGAACTGGCTGAAGTCGGGCTTGAAGTTCGTAAAGTCTTCATTTGACTGCGGGGCAGTTACAACCGTCACTTTGAAAAGTCCGGTCTCGTCCAGTTCTGCCTTCAGCACAGGGGTAGTCAACCGCCAGTTATGGTAAGGCCCGCCGCTGGCGCCATCCAGAAGCAGCACTTTGATGGAGCCAGGTCCAATGCCGTGTTGCTGAGCGTCGGCGATATTGGACAAGCAAAGCAACTGAGTTAGAAGTATCGCGAAAAAAGCATGCTTCACAAGTTCCATCCTCGAGGGGCCCAATCGATTCCTGTCTGAATAGGAAGGATACACCCGGCGCACCTGGTGTTCTGAAGCGTCGGAAGCGGAGCATGGCTGGCGAAGCTTTGCGAGGCATTTCTCAACAGACGCTAATGCCAGCCGGGTTGCAGCCGATAACCAAGATGCGGATTTGCCAGGGAGTGGGTCCTTGAGCCGGCACAGCCGCATGCACGTAACTAGATCCACATATCGGGCTTTCCGCTCACTGGCGGGAGCGATATACACGCTATTTGCAGGCGATGGTTCAATCATGGCGACTACTGTCCAAATTCGAGATGAGCTGATTGCCGGTGCATTGTATGTAGCGCTGGTCAGCCCACACCAGCAGCGCCGGGGAGCGGCGGCAAATGCTCTTGCGCACCATCAGAACTGCAGGGTCCTGGAGTTCACCTCGTATCCGCCCAGCCTCGATTACGTCGTGCACATGCTGAAAGGAGGATTTGATGCGGTTCTGGTCGATCTGGACAGCGATCCGGAATACGCCCTGGATGTAGTGGAGACTATAGCTCAAATTGGCTCGGCGATCGTGATGGTCTTTTCGGAGAGGGCCGACCCGGTGATGTTGATGCGATGCATGCGGGCCGGCGCACGAGAGTTTCTCACCTTGCCTTTCGACGACGGGACCATCGCCGATGCTCTGGTGTGGGCATCCGCGCGGCATCAGGTTACTGCCGCGCCGGCAAAGACAGGCGGCAAATTGCAAGTATTTCTTGGCGCCAAGGGCGGGTCGGGCGTCACCACGCTGGCATGCAACTTTGCAGTCTCGCTGGCAAGGGAGTCGGACAGGAAGACTCTCCTGATCGATCTCAATCTCCCGCTTGGCGATGCGGCGATCAACTTCGGAATCGCTCCCGCATTCACGACACTCGATGCATTGGAGAACGTTGCCCGGCTCGATCCGGTCTTTCTCTCTACCATGTTGACCCAATGTGACTATGGGCTATACGTGCTGGCTGCTCCAGATCGATTAATTCCCGCGCAAGCCGCTCCTAACGGCATTGACAGGCTTCTCGAGGTTGCCCTCCAGGAGTTCGACTATGTGGTGGTGGATGCTGGAAGAAGACTGAATCTGTGGCGAACGAATTTCTTCGACCAATCCGCAACCTACTATCTTGTCACGCAGGTAGGCATTGCGGAGCTTCGCAACGCAAACCGCCTCATAGCGCAGATCTCGGATCACGGCGGCCCGAATCTCGAAGTCGTGATCAACCGGTACGATCTCGACTTTTCTGAGCTTGAAGAGAAACAGGTAACGAAGGCTCTGACCATGCCGGCGAGGTGGAAAATCCCGAACAATTATGCCGCGGTGCAGCGGATGCAAAACACCGCCAGGCCGCTGGCGCTTGAAGACTCATCCATTTCGCGAGCGATTTGCGGAATGGCCAGGTCAGTCTGCAGAAAACCGGAAGCACCGCAGAAGAAAAAATGGTTCCGCTTCCTCAAGTAGGCTTCCTCTGGGTGCGGAGCAGGCAATCGGGCGGCCTGAGCTGGGGATACGTAGGTCCGGTTATCGCCGCCCGCTTTCAACTGGCACTCTGGCGCACAATGCCGCAATCCTTTGTGGCTCATTCTCGGCTAACAGGCGGAATCTGTACCATGTTTGCCTCTATCAGGGCTGCATTGACCTTCTGGTATTGCGTTTTTTTGTGATCCTCGCGGCCAAATGCTTTCCGACGAACACGTGAGCGTTTCAGGGATTGCCAACGCCCTTCCCATCTTCAAAGGACAACCGGGCCAATTTTTATGGTCTGACCAATTGGATGTGCAGATGTAGCGGGATGGACTCTGTCATTCTTGGCTCATGGTACTCATTTCAAACGAATTGGTGGGTCGAATCCGGTCATCGCGAAGTATTGCTTGACAGGCGTGGTCCGACCACTGTATAGGCTAGTGAAGCAATTTTTGCGGGGATTTCGATACGGGAAAAACCCAGTTCCCGAATTTCAGCTTTAAGGCCCCGAGCAGAGTTGTGGTTAAACCCATCTTTGGGATCAATGAATTGATGACTCAACGAACATTTTTGGAGGCTGCTATGGAATGCAAACGCTTCAAGCAACTGGCGGTGGAGAGCGGGAAGGCAGCAATTCTCTGCTGGCTTGCGTTGCTTCTATTTGTCGCGAGAGGGAGCGCCCAAATCGCGGGGACGGGCAACATTCAGGGCACGGTGTCGGATGCGTCCGGCGCTGTAATTCCGAATGCGACGGTGACTGCAACCGATGTGTCAACCCAGGTCAAACACGTAACAACAAGCGACAAGGCCGGTATCTATGTCTTTCCAGGCCTTCCAATCGGCACGTACACTCTTAGTGTCTCGGCCGCGACCTTCGAGTCCTATGAGCAAACGGGCATTGTTCTTGAAGTTGGCAGCAGCATAGCCGTAAATACCGTGCTTGCCGTGGGGAGAGCGGACGTCAAGATCGAGGTCCATGCGGAAGGTCTTGCGCTGCAGACCGAGGACGCATCTTTCAAGCAGACCATCGACGAGCAGGACATCCAGGAAATGCCGCTGAACTCCGCCAGTCGCCAGATTACGGGCCTGCTGGCCGTCTCGGGAGGATCCGTTGCAGCTCCCGGCAATGACTTTACCGGAAGCAAGTACTCCTACCAGACGATCTCCATCTCAGTTGCCGGCGGGAATGGCAACACCACGCTTTGGCGGCTGGATGGCGGCGACAACCAGGATTACATGGGCAACGGGAATCTACCATTCCCCTTCCCGGACGCGGTCAGCCAGTTCAGCGTGGAATCGACCGCGCTTGGCGCGCAGGACGGCGAGCATACCGGCGGCATGGTAAACGTTGTCACACGCTCCGGGACCAACCAGTACCATGGGTCGGGATTTGAGTTCATCCGCAACAATTACCTTGACGCGGTCAACTTTTATTCCACCTGCACGCCCGTGGCGCCGGCCACCAGCTGCTCGGCAAAAGACACGCTGCACCAGAATCAGTTCGGCGGCACGTTTGGTGGTCCCATTAAACGCGACAAACTCTTCGCCTTTGCCGCCTACCAGCGCCTGGAGAACGACCAGTCGCAAGCCAGTACGGAGGCAAATGTACCTACCGCGGCCAACCTCGCTGGCGATTTTTCGACCACCGACGGTATTCCCGGAGTTGCAGGCAGCAACGCCTGCGCTTCCAACGGCACAGCCATTCAACTGGTCGACCCCTTGACTGGAACCAAGCTAGCCGGCAACAAATACGCTTCCGCGCCAACATACAATGCCCAGGCGCTCAAGTTGGATGCGTACCTGCCCGTGCCCACTCCCACGGTAGACACCCTCGGTTGCGGTTTGGTCTCATACGCTATCCCGTCAAAAGTATCCGACAACCAGTTTGTAACCAGGGTCGACTACACAATCAACCCGAAAAACAACCTGTATGGCCGGTATCTATTAGACGGCTATCAAGCCCCGCCGTTCTTTTCGCCGACCAACATACTCATCACCACCCAATCTGGAAACATTGAGCGCACGCAGTCCCTCACACTCGGTGAGGCATACGCCATTTCTCCCAACCTCGTAAATGCGGCTCACGCGACTCTTCTGCGCCGCGTCAACAATCGCGGATACTCCCCCAGCGATATCAATGCCGCAACGCTCGGCGTGACCGTTTCACAGGTGGTGCCAAACGGCCTGCAAATGACTGAAGGCAAGTTCACCATCGGCGGCGGCACAAACTCCGTCTCCCACTTCAACGACAACACCCTGGCCCTCGACGATGACGTGACTTGGGTGCGCGGGAAGCACCAGATCATCTTCGGTGGAGAGTGGGTGCAGAACCAGCTCAATATCGGCAATGCCTACGAGGGCAACGGCGTATTCACCTTCAACGGCACATACAGCGCGAACGGCCCGAATGGAGGAACAAAAGTCGGCGACCAGTCACTGGACTTCCTGCAGGGAACGCTGAGCGCCTTCCAGCAGAGCAAGGAGCAACAGAACGCCCTGCGTGGGCCGATTCCCAGTCTTTATGCGCAGGATACTTTCCACGCGACCAAGCGGCTAACCCTGATTGCCGGGTTGCGCTGGGGCCCGAACTTCATGCCCACGGATGTTTTCAATCGCGGCAGCATCTTCAGCATGGCCGACTTCTTGTCAAACACTGTAAGCACGGTTTACCCCAACGCCCCAGCCGGAGTTATGTTCTATGGGGATTCGGGCGTTCCAAGAGGCTTTACCAAGAACTCGCCATGGCAATTCTCTCCCAACGTCGGCGCGTCGTTTGATCCGTTTGGCGATGGGAAGACGGTAATCCGCGCGGGCGCAGAACTGGCCTATGACAAGCCCAACTTCTTCAGTGGCCAGCGTGTGCAGCAGAACCCGCCCTATGCCACTGCGATCAGCAACCTGCAAACTTCGAGTACCGGTCCGTTGAGCTTCAGCGCGCCGTGGTCGGTCGGCTCCATCACCACCAGCCCATTTCCACAGCCCGAAATCCCAGGGTCCACGGCGCCGTTCTTCGCTCAATCCCAGTACATCTTCCTGCCCAACCAATTCCACGCGGCCTACACCATCCAGTGGACACTCAGCGTGCAGCATGACTTCAGCCACGGCTGGCAGGCTCAACTCGACTACATCGGGAATGGCACCCGGCACGATCCTATCGGCATCCCGCTGGACGATGCCGTTTATATCCCCGGGGTATGGGGTTCGGGTGGCACAGGCTGCACAGGCATCGTCACCACTGGCCCAGCTGCTGTAAAGCCCGGCGCAGCGGGAACAAACTGCTCCACAACCAAGAACTATTCTTCGCGCTTCTCGCTCACCGTTGCCAATCCTCTCCAGGGCAACCAGATCGCCGGCGCCGGCGCCGGCACCACGCTTGTTGCGGATTCCGCCACCGGCAACTACAACGGACTGGTGGCTTCGCTCAACCATCGCCTGTCGTCCACTTTTAGCCTGCTGGCCAATTGGACCTGGTCGAAGTGCCTGGACGAAGAGGACGGTCAGGGTGACCTCTCCGGCGTCGCTGTCGAGAATCCCGCCAACATCCGGATGGATTACGGCCCCTGCGGCTTCGACTACCGGCACGTGATCAACACTGTCATCGTAGCCAAAAGCAATTTCAGCCGTTTCAACCGCGCGGAAAAGCTGTTAGTCAACAACTGGGAGATTGCCCCGCTGATGCACATCCAAAGCGGCGCACCCTTGAACGTGACCGCCGGTGCCGATGATTCCCTCACCGACAACAACCAAGATCGTCCCAACCTGGTTCAAGGGGTCAACCCTTATGCCAAGGTGAAGTTCAGTCGCGCCAGCGGCGAGGCCAACCGCGAGTACCTCAACCCCGCGGCCTTCGCGGAGATTTGCCCCAGCAATGTCACCCAAGGCTGCGCTGCGGCAGGAACTTACGGAAACATCAGCAAGAACGCCTTTCGAGGGACTCCGTCTCTGCAACTCGATTCCCAGGTCTCCCGGATTTTTCCAATCCACGAAAGATACAATCTCGATCTGCGCCTGGAAGCATTCAACCTGTTGAACCATCCTAATTTTGGCGCTGCGAACGCATCGGTCGCATCGACATCGTTTGGCCAGATCTCATCCCAATCCAACGCCGCCAGAGTCTTCCAGGGAGCTATCAAGTTCTCCTTCTAGAAGACAGCAAACCGAGAAACATGAAGTTCTCCTTAAGAAGACTGCCCTGTTTCAGAACTTTGAAACAGGGCAGTCTTGCCATTCAAGGCCTTCGCGAATTGCCCCCGAAATATAAACGAAAAAGGAGAATCTACTTCGCGTCCTGTTCGTGGCTGAACCCGTCCTAGTCATCATGCGGAAGCAATTATTCCGGTAATTTCTCGAGAATCATCTGTGCTCGCTCTTTAGTTGCAACTTCAACCAAACGGAGAATTCGGTTATGCCATTTGAGAACAGTAATCGCAGAGAGTTTCTGAAGGCGGGCGGTGTAGCCCTGGCCGCAACAGCCGTCTCGTGGAATGCGCGGAGTTATGCGGCAATTCTGGGCGCAAACGATCGCGTGAGAGTGGGCGTTGTTGGTTGCGGCGACCGCATGAAAGGCGCATTGATTCCCGCCTTTTTGCAAAACTCCAAAGACATGAATTTCCAGTTTGTTGCGGTCTCCGATATCTGGAACCACCGCCGCGAAGAGGGCGCAGCCTTCATACAGAAGGTCAGCGGAGACGCGATCGATCCGGTCCGCAATAACGACGAGCTTTATGCCCGCAAGGACATCGATGCTGTGTTGATTGCCACCGCCGATTTTCAGCATGCCCTTCACGGCGTAGAAGCGGTGAACGCCGGCCGCGATGCCTACGTGGAGAAGCCAACCGCGCACACCATGGACGATGCGCGCAAGTTTCGCGCCGCGGTTCACAAGACCGGCAAGATTGTGCAGGTGGGAACCCAGCGCCGTTCAACGCCCAGCTATATAAAGGCCGCCGAGTACATAAAATCCGGCGCGTTTGGCGACATTGTGATGGTGGAGATGACGTGGAACGTGAATCAGCCAGGCCGCTGGCGCCGCCCCAAGGAAGTGCCGCTGCTAAAGGAAGAAGACACCGATTGGAAGCGCTATCTTCTCAACCGGCCGATGGCTCCATTCGATGCGCGCAAGTATCTTGAGTTTCGCCTTTTCTGGCCTTACTCATCCGGCATTCCCGACCAGTGGCTTGTCCACCAGATCGATACAGTCCATTGGTTCACGGGGCTTCCGCATCCTCGCAGCGTGGTCGCGAATGGCGGCATTTATCTGTGGAAGGACGGACGCCAGAACTGGGACACCATGACCGCGGTGTTCGATTATGGTCCGCTCGACGATCTGACGAAAGGGTTTCAGGTACAGTATTCTTCGCGATTTACTAACTCAGCCGGCGGCGTCAAGGAGCTGTATTACTCCAACGGCGGCATGATCGATATGGACAAGCAGACCGTAACTTCCACAGGCGGACTGAGCGCGCGCTCCGCCGCGGAAATGGACATGAAACCAAACCTGCTGAACAGCTTTTCGCTCACCGAAAATGCAGCACCGACCTCCACCGCAGCCGACACAGGGGCCGACCCGCAGACCTCTGCCAACATGCGCAACTGGATGGAATGTGTTCGCTCACGCAAGACTCCCAATGCTTCCATTGAAGCCGGCTACAGCCACTCTATCGCGCTGTGCATGAACGTGGCCGCTATCCAGACTGGTCAGAAGGTCACATTCGATGACAAGACCCAGCAGGTTATAGCAGGAGGCAAGGTATATGCGTAACCAAGTCGCGCTGGGGGCGGTCTTGGCGCTTGCGGCCAGCGCATTCGCAGCCTCGCCCAGTAAAGGCGTGCAGGTGGTTCCCGATGAAGCGAACCGCCGCGTCGATATCACCATCGATGGCAAGCCTTTCACCTCATACATCTGGCCCACATCGCTGAAGAAGCCGGTTCTCTATCCGCTGATCGACGACGAAGGCGTCACTGTAACTCGCGGCTTTCCGCTCGCACCCGTTCCCGGCGAGCGCGTCGATCATCCCCATCACGCCGGACTCTGGTTCAACTACGGCAATGTAAACGGCTTCGACTTCTGGAATAACTCCGATGCTATCAAGCCGGAAAACCGCGCCAAGATGGGAACTATTCTTCAGACTGGAATTGTATCTGCGAAAGGCGGCGCCGAGCGCGGGGAGTTAGTGGTCGAGTCGGTCTGGGTCACCGGTGCGGATCAGAAACTAATTGCAGAAACAACGCACTATATCTTCACTCATCATAACCACTCCCGGGTCATCGACCAGTTGATAACTCTAAAAGCTCTTGATCGAGTCGTTTTCAACGACGACAAGGAAGGCGTGCTGGGAATTAGAGTGGCTCGCTGGCTCGAATCGCCGGAGGAAAAGGGCGGCGTTTTCACGGATGCTAGCGGAAATCCAACGCAGGTGGCCGCGGCGTCTGCCGGCTCCGCAAACCCCGCCACCGGCGTGTATCTCACCAGCGAAGGTGTCCAGGGTCCGGCTGTTTGGGCGACTCGCGGCCGATGGTGCACGCTCACAGGACACACGGCCGACCACACGGCGAGCATAGCAATCATCGACCACCCCGCGAATCCCGGCTATCCAACTTACTGGCACGCGCGCGGCTATGGCCTGTTTGCCGCAAATCCTCTTGGCCGCAGTATCTTCGATACGAAGCAGCCCGCCTTCAACTTCGCGCTTGAGAAAGGCCAGGCGGTAACTTTCCGATATCGAGTTATGTTGTCCTCCACCGGTGCTGCTTCATCGGCGGAGATGAATCGGGAGGCTGATAAGTTCGCCTCTGAGTATCCCTCCGCCGATCCGGTGTCGGCTAACTCCGCGGGCCAGGCGGACTTCTTCAGCAAGTGGCCCACGGGTATGTCACCGCAAGAGGTGGGGAAGCGTGTTGCTGAGCACTTTGTTATAAGTCCCCATCAATACACGGCCACGATTCATTACTCTGAGGTGGCTGCCTGGTATGGAGCGCTGACCTTTTCCCAGTTGACTCACGACGACGCTCTGCAGGCAAAGCTGATTCAGAGGTTTGAGCCGCTGATGCCCGGAGGCGCGGAGGCGAGCCGGATTCCGACGCGACATCACGTGGACGATTCGATCTTTGGTATCGTGCCTCTGGAAATCGGCCTTGAGACGAAAGATGCGCGATATCTCGATGACGGCAGGGCATGGGCCGACCGGCAGTGGGAGAACCCTCAACCCGATGGACTTTCAGCAGAGACACGCTACTGGATCGACGATATGTACATGCTGACAATTCTGCAGTTGGAGGCATATCGAGCAACTCACGATAGAAAGTACCTGGACCGGGATGCGCAGGAGATGGTGGCGTATCTGGCCAGGCTGCAGCAGCCCAATGGGCTCTTTTATCACGCTCCGGATGTGCCATTTTTCTGGGGACGAGGAGATGGGTGGGTTGCCGCGGGGATGGCGGAGATGCTGCGCGATTTGCCACTGGATCATCCGCAGCGCGCGGCGATTTTGAAAGGCTACCATGCGATGATGGCGGCCATGCTGAAGTATCAGGGAAAAGACGGCATGTGGCGGCAACTGATCGACCACGATGAAGCGTGGCCGGAGAGCTCAAGCTCGGCCATGTTCAGCTTTGCGATGATAACGGGAGTCAAGAACGGCTGGCTCGACGCAAGCACGTATGGGCCGGCTGCGCGCAAGGGATGGATTGCCGTGGCCGGGTATATCGACCAGAACAGCGATATAACCAGCGTGTGCGAGGGCACCGGAAAACAGAACGACCTGCAATACTATCTCGATCGGAAGCGGAGGACCGGAGACTTTCACGGGCAGGCGCCGATTCTTTGGGCGGCATCGGCGTTGTTGCGGTAGCGCTTAATAACGGAACGATTGCTCCGCAGCGGCAAAAGAAAAAGGCCGCAGCCCCTTCCATGGCTGCGGCTTTCTACGGCTAACTTGCAGCCGAATTTACATTTCTTTAACGCCCTCGACAAACGCCTTCAGCTTGCGGCTGCGGCTGGGATGGCGCAACTTGCGCAGCGCCTTGGCTTCAATCTGCCGGATGCGCTCGCGCGTTACCTGGAAGCTCTGCCCAACTTCTTCCAGCGTGTGCTCCGACCCGTCTTCCAGACCAAACCGCATCTTGATGACCCGCTCTTCGCGCGGCGTAAGCGTACGCAGCACCTGCGAAGTGTACTCCTTCAGGTTCACGCTGATTACCGCTTCAGAAGGCGAAACCGCCTGGCGATCTTCGATGAAGTCTCCAAGGTGCGAGTCTTCTTCTTCGCCAATCGGCGTCTCCAGCGAGATGGGCTCCTGCGCGATCTTGAGCACCTTGCGCACCTTTGCCACCGGAATGTCCATGCGGCGCGCGATCTCTTCGCTTGAAGGCTCACGGCCCAGCTCCTGAACAAGCTGACGGCTGGTGCGGATGAGCTTGTTGATGGTCTCGATCATGTGCACCGGAATGCGGATCGTCCGGGCCTGGTCCGCAATGGCGCGGGTGATGGCCTGGCGAATCCACCAGGTTGCATACGTCGAAAACTTGTAGCCACGGCGATATTCAAACTTGTCCACCGCCTTCATCAGGCCGATGTTGCCTTCCTGAATCAGATCGAGGAATTGCAGTCCGCGGTTGGTGTACTTTTTGGCGATGGAAACGACCAAACGCAGGTTAGCCTCGATCAGTTCCCGCTTGGCCTGCTCGGCGTCCATGTCGCCCTGAATCATCTCGCGCTGCGTGCGCTTCAGTTCGACGATGGATACGCCCGCGTCACCCTCGATTTTCTCGAGATCGGTCTTGCAGTTCTTCTGCTGACGCCGGTATTCCTTCTTCAGCTCCTCGCTCTTGCTGGCATCGAATTTCTGGTCGAGCGAGCGGATCTGGCGCTCCAGCGTGCGCATGGTGTCCACGGTCTTGTTGACCTTGTCCAGCAGGCGCTTGCGTTCCAG
>Ga0302320_10017971_pt1 | contig 14296 bp, 12 predicted proteins | sample Bog_T0_3_FD_202130 | JGI IMG/M metagenome (GOLD analysis project Ga0302320, IMG submission 202130) | Peat permafrost microbial communities from Stordalen Mire near Abisko, Sweden - Bog_T0_3 | ecosystem: Environmental > Terrestrial > Soil > Wetlands > Peat | place: Sweden: Abisko, Stordalen Mire...
AACCGGCTTTAGAGATTTGGCGAGGCCAGGAGGCGAACGTATCGGCGCCCCAGCAGGCTCTGAATCACCGTGCCAGGTGCAACCGGGCCGCGCGTCGGGGCGAATACGGCGCCGCCATGGAAAAGAGTTCGGCAACTGTCCCGCAACTTACAAAATCTGTGGCGTAGCAAAGATAGAAGGAGTACCCGTTATGAAACCAACTGAAGCTCAGAACGGCTCGGCGCCGGCGCCGGGAGCGAAGTCCGATGCGCAGAAGAACCTCAAATCGATTTCCATGGAGGAGCTGCAAAAAAAGCTGGGCTCGTCGGCGGATGGCCTGAGTCAGGCCGAGGCGCAGAAGCGATTAGCGCAATATGGCCCGAACGAGATTGCAGAAAAGAAAGACAATCCGTTCCTTAAGTTCCTCAGCTATTTTTGGGGTCCCATCCCGTGGATGATTGAAGGGGCGGTGATTCTGTCTGGCGTAGTTCGGCACTGGCCCGATTTTTGCATCATCCTCCTATTGCTTCTTTCCAACGCCGTGGTGGGATTCTGGGAAGAACACCAGGCGGGCGATGCGATCGCCGCACTCCGGAAGCAGTTGGCAATCAAAGCCAAAGTCAAGCGCGACGGGAAGTGGACCGATCCTTCGGCAAAAGAACTGGTGCCGGGCGACATCGTCCGCCTAAAGCTGGGCGACATTGTTCCAGCCGACGCGCGCCTGCTGCCCGGCGACCCGGTGCAGGTGGACCAGTCCGCGCTGACCGGCGAATCTTTACCCGCCGAAAAAAAGCCGGGCGATGCGGTATTCTCCGGTTCCATCATTCGCCAGGGTGAAATCGAAGCCATGGTGTACGCCACCGGTACCGACACCTACTTCGGCAAGACTGCGCAGATGGTGCAGGGCCCGGAATCCGCCAGCCATTTCCAGAAAGCCGTGCTGAAGATCGGCGACTACCTGATTATTCTTGCGGTAGCGCTGGTGGCATTGATTGTCACTGTCGCGCTCTTTCGTCACGATCCGGTCATGGGTACGCTGGAGTTCGCGCTGGTGCTTCTGGTGGCCGCGATTCCCGTGGCGATGCCCACCGTTTTGTCAGTGACCATGGCGGTGGGCGCACGCCTTCTGGCGAAGAAACAAGCCATTATCACCAGGCTCTCGGCTATCGAAGAACTAGCCGGCGTGGACATCCTTTGCTCGGATAAGACCGGTACGCTGACCCTGAACAAGCTGGCCCTGGGCGATCCCTTCATGCTGAAAGGAATCACAGCCGACGAGGTCATACTCTGCGCTGCACTGGCATCGCGCGCCGAAGATAAGGACACGATCGACCTTGCAGTGATCGGTGGAGTCAAGGATCCAAAGACTCTGAAGGCTTGCCAGGTGCTCCATTTTCAGCCATTCGACCCGGTCCACAAACGCACCGAAGCCACGGTGAAAGGTGCGGACGGAAAGCAGTTCTACGTGGCCAAAGGCGCCCCACAGGTAATTCTCAAGATGTCCACCAATGCCGGCGAGGTGAAGGATGCCGTCGAGAAGGCCGTCAACGAATTCGCCGCAAAAGGCTACCGGTCATTAGGGATAACCCGCGCCGATGAGGAAAACAAATGGCGGATGGTGGGGGTGCTGCCTTTATTCGACGAGCCTCGCCCCGATGCCAAAGCCACGATAGCGAGCGCCCGTCAAATGGGTGTGAGCGTGAAGATGGTTACCGGCGATCAAATGGCAATCGCGAAGGAAACTGCCAAGCAGTTGGGGATGGGCACGAACATCCTCGATGCCAGCGCATTTGGCGATATCAAGCATCACGAGACGGCGCAGGCGGCGGAATCAATCGAAAAGGCGGACGGCTTCGCGCAGGTGTTCCCGGAACACAAATTCCACATCGTGGATGTCCTACAGCAGCGCAGCCACATCGTCGGCATGACCGGAGATGGAGTGAACGACTCCCCGGCGCTCAAGAAAGCGGATTGCGGCATCGCCGTTTCCGGCGCGACGGATACGGCGCGCGCGGCCGCGTCGATCGTGTTGCTAGCTTCCGGCTTGTCCGTAATCATCGATGCGATCAAGGAGAGCCGCCGCATCTTCCAGCGGATGAACAGCTACGCGATCTACCGTATCGCTGAGACGCTCCGCGTGCTGTTCTTCATGACGCTGGCGATCCTGGTGTTTAACTTCTACCCGGTGACCGCCGTGATGATCGTGATGCTGGCCTTGCTCAACGACGGAGCCATCCTGTCCATCGCCTATGACAACGTTCATTACAAGGACAAGCCCGAGGCGTGGAACATGCGCCTGGTGCTGGGAGTTTCGACGGTGCTGGGCGTCATCGGGGTCGTGGCCGCGTTTGGTTTGTTCTATCTTGGCGAGCGCGTATTTCACCTCGACCGTGCGCACATCCAGACTCTGATGTATTTGAAGCTGTCCGTGGCCGGACATCTGACGATTTTCCTCACGCGAACGCGTGGCCCATTCTGGTCAATACGGCCCGCGCGGATTCTGTGGGTGGCCGTACTCGGCACGCAAACGGTGGCGACGCTGATTGCGGTCTATGGACTGTTTATGACTCCGCTGGGTTGGGGCTGGGCTGCATTCGTTTGGGGCTATGCAATCGCTTGGGCTCTTTTGAATGACCGCGTGAAACTGCTTGCCTATCGAATATTCGACCCTACGAAACCCGGGATGCTGAGTAAGAAGCCGAAGGCTCCGAATCCACTAGATCTCAAACCGCGGATCGCCAAGCGAGCTTATGAAATCTATGAGGAGCGAGGCCGCCACGATGGCCAGGCGGATCAGGACTGGCTCGAGGCGGAGCACGAGACACGGAAAGATGAGGGGGAACATGCGAAGCCTGCGCCAATATCTTCCTAAGTCCCCGTTACAGATGGAATCGAGAAAGCATCTATGAACGAACTCAAGCACAGTTCTCACCAGCACGGAACGCCGGCTCGCGAGAGTATTCAGCATAACCCGGATCCTTATTGGAGAAGGGCGCATCGTGATTGGAAAATGTGGATCGGCCTGTTTTTTATGATGGCAGCCATTACGATCTACGTCCTGAGCAATGACTTGTCGTTCTTCGGCCATCGGCAGCCGCGAGTGACAGAAACCAGGGGACAATAGCGGAGCCCAATGAGTCAAGAGCTTCTCTATCCCCTGCGATTCGAGCCGATCTATCAGTATCGGCTCTGGGGCGGCCGGCGTTTGGCCGGCCTGCTGACCGCGCCGCCGCCTGGCGACAGCCCTGTCGGCGAGGCTTGGGTGCTCAGCGACCGCGAAGACCACCCCAGCCGTGTTGCCGATGGACCGCTCAAGGGGCGAACCATCTCTCAACTGCTGGAACAGTTTCCACAACAGGTGATGGGAAAGCTGGTGGGGCGATTCCGCCGATTCCCGCTGCTGTTGAAGTTCCTCGACGCACGTGAAATGCTCTCGGTACAGGTTCATCCAGCGGATACCAATACGGACTTGCTGCCGGGGGGTGAGACTGGCAAGACCGAAGCCTGGGTCGTACTGGAGGCGGGGCCAAAGAGCCGCATCTATGCGGGTCTGCGGCCTGGCGTCACGGAAGCTGGTCTGCGGCAGGCGATCGCGAACGGAGAGGTGGCGGACCAACTCGCATACATTACGCCGCAGCCCGGCGATGCCGTCTTCATACCGGCTGGGACGGTTCACTCTCTGGGCGGCGACATCGTGGTGTTCGAGGTTCAGGAGAACAGCGACGTGACATTTCGCTTGTATGACTGGAACCATGTCGACGCCAAGACAGGCAAGCCGCGAGCCCTCCAGGTGGAACAGGCGCTTGCCTGCGTCGATTTTGCGGAGTGTGCTGGCGGTCTGGTGACGCCCGTGGTGGAAACCACGACGCCCGTGGAACGCGCGCGGCTGTTTCAGTGTGAACAGTTTTGGCTGTCGCGACTCCACGGAGACTCACCGTTTACCGTCGGCGCCGCGGGTGTGCCGAGAGTGCTGGTATGCATCGAAGGCGCCGGCCAGGTCGAGCACGGCGGCGTCACTTATGCTGTCGGAAAAGGCGAGGTATTTCTGTTGCCGGCGGTGATTGGACCGTGCACTTTTCAGCCGTGCAGCACCGTGAGCGTGTTGGAAATCGAGATACCGGGATGAAAAAGCTAATCGTGTTTGACCTGGATGGAACTCTGGCCGAAAGTAAAGCCCCTCTTGATGCCGAAATGTCGCGACTGCTCGGCGACCTTCTCGGCATTGTCAAGGCGGCCGTGATATCCGGAGGCGATTGGCCGCAGTTTGAAAAACAGGTGCTCTCGCATCTTCCCCATGACGCAAGCCTGGCGAATCTATCGATCCTGCCCACATGTGGAACCAAGTTCTTCCGCTACGCAGGGGACTGGAAAAAGATCTATTCCGAAGACTTCACCGCAAGTGAAAAAGAGAAGATCGTCAGTTCTCTCAAGAAGGCGGTCGAACAAGCCGGCTTCCAAGCCAAAAAGGTGTGGGGGGAAGCGATTGAAGACCGGGGAAGCCAGATCACATTCTCGGCGCTCGGTCAGCAGGCGCCTTTGGAAGAGAAAACCAAATGGGATCCCGATTATGCCAAGCGGAAGAAGATCAAAGCGATTCTCGACAAATTGATCCCCGAATTCTCCGTGCGCATGGGCGGGGCGACGTCCATAGATGTCACCAAACCGGGTATAGACAAAGCCTACGGAGTCAGAAAACTAAGAGACGTTCTTGGCATTTCATTGAAAGAAATGATTTTCATTGGCGATGCCCTGTTCGCGGGCGGAAACGACTATCCGGCCGAACAGGCAGGTGTTGTTTCTATTCCGGTGCGGGGCCCCCACGAGACCAAGCGGGTTGTCGAAACAATCATCGCTTGTCTGTCGGATCACGGTCAGGAAGTGTTGAAGCTATGAGGAAACCCTGATGGTTGGATATAAGTTGCAGCGCCTGGGAATGATAATGGAGCCGGAACTGGGCAATCCCCAGGAGGTTGAAGGAGTCGCAGACCCGCCGGAAGCCAAGGTGTAATGTAACACGCTCAGGAGATAGTAATCGTGAAACCGAATGCAGACAGGCCCGAGGCGAAGGACGATCTGAAAACCCTTCCCATGTTGGAACTGCAGACGAAGTTAGGGTCGTCGCCGGACGGCCTCAGTCAAGCCGAGGCGCAAGAACGGCTGGCCCAATATGGACCTAACGAGATCGAAGAAAAGAAAACCAATGCGTTCTTGAAATTCCTCAGCTATTTTTGGGGTCCCATCCCGTGGATGATAGAAGTGGCCGTGATTCTGTCGGGTGCGGTTCGGCACTGGCCGGATTTCTTCATCATCCTCCTTTTGCTGGTTTCCAACGCCGTCGTCGGATTCTGGGAAGAAAGCCAGGCGGGCAACGCCATCGCTGCCCTGAAGGCCAAATTGGCGATCAAGGCCCGGGTGAAGCGTGATGGAAAGTGGATCACCCCGCCGGCGCGCGAGGTGGTACCGGGCGACGTCATCCGCCTGCGATTGGGCGATATTGTGCCGGCGGATGCGCGCTTGCTTGCCGGCGACCCGGTGGAGGTGGATCAGTCCGCGTTGACAGGCGAATCCTTGCCCGCCGAGCGCAAACCTGGCGAGGCGGTGTTTTCGGGGTCGATCGTCCGCCAGGGCGAAATCGGCGCACTGGTCTATGCCACGGGCGCGAACACGTACTTCGGCAAGACGGCGCAACTAGTGCAGGAGGCGCACACCGTCAGCCATTTTCAGCGTGCTGTGCTGAAAATTGGCGATTACCTGATCGTCCTCGCGGTGGCTCTAGTGGCGGTGATTGTTACCGTCGCGCTCTTCCGCGGCGACCCGATCCTCACTACGCTGCAGTTCGCCTTAGTGCTGACCGTGGCCGCAATTCCCGTGGCCATGCCCACGGTTTTGTCGGTGACCATGGCGGTCGGCGCGCGCCTGCTCGCCAAGGCAGAGGCAATTGTGAGTCGTTTGGTGGCCATCGAGGAATTGGCCGGCGTGGACGTGCTGTGCGCGGACAAGACCGGCACCCTGACCCAGAACAAGCTGACGCTGGGCGATCCGTTCGGTGTGAACAATGTCTCCGCCGAGCAAGTCATCCTCAATGCCGCGCTGGCCTCGCGGGCGGACAATAACGACACCATCGATCTGGCCGTTCTGGGAGGCCTGAAAAACGCCCAGGAGTTGAATGGCTATCAGGTGGTCCATTTTCAGCCTTTCGACCCGGTACATAAGCGCACCGAAGCCGCCGTCCAAGCCGCTGACGGAAGCACGTTCAAAGTAACGAAGGGTGCGCCGCAGGTGATTTTGGAATTGTCAGCGAATGCCGGGCAGGTGAAGCCCGCAGTCGAGAAGGCGGTCAACGAATTCGCGGCGCGCGGCTTTCGTTCGTTGGGCGTGGCGCGGGCCGAGGGAGAAGGCCAATGGCAGTTTCTCGGTGTCTTGCCCCTGTTCGATCCGCCACGGGAAGATGCCAAGGCAACCATCGCGACCGCGTGCCAGATGGGCGTGAAGGTCAAGATGGTTACCGGCGATCAACTGGCCATCGCTCAGGAAACCGCCAAGAAATTAGGGATGGGCACGGCGATACTCGACGCTGCCGGTCTGGGCGACGTAAAGCATCACGAATCGGCCCAGTCGGCCGAGGCCATCGATAAGGCGGACGGTTTCGCCCAGGTATTCCCCGAACATAAGTTCCATATTGTGGACGTGCTGCAGCAGCGCGGCCACATTGTCGGCATGACGGGCGACGGGGTGAACGACGCCCCCGCGCTGAAGAAAGCCGACTGCGGCATCGCCGTTTCCGGCGCCACGGACGCCGCGCGCGCGGCGGCATCCATCGTGCTGATGACGCCCGGCCTGTCGGTGATTATCGATGCGATCAAGGAGAGCCGGAAAACGTTCCAGCGGATGAACAGCTATGCGATCTACCGTATCGCTGAGACGCTGCGCGTGCTGTTGTTCATGACGCTGGCGATCCTGGTGTTTAACTTCTACCCGCTGACGGCGGTCATGATCGTGATACTGGCGTTGCTCAACGACGGAGCCATCCTGTCCATCGCCTATGACAACGTTCATTACAAGGATAAGCCCGAGGCTTGGAACATGCGTCTGGTGCTGGGGATTTCCACGGTGCTGGGTGTCATCGGGGTCGTCTCCGCCTTCGGATTGTTTTATCTCGGTGAGCGCGTCTTTCATCTCGATCGTGCACACATCCAAACGCTGATGTATTTGAAGCTGTCCGTGGCCGGACATCTGACGATTTTCCTGACGCGTACGCGCGGCCCGTTCTGGTCCATACGCCCCGCGCGGGTTCTATGGGCAGCGGTGCTCGGCACGCAGGCGCTGGCGACCCTGATTGCGGTTTATGGGCTGTTTATGACGCCCCTCGGCTGGGGCTGGGCTGCGTTCGTTTGGGGCTACGCTCTGGCTTGGTTCCTGCTGAATGACCGCGTGAAACTGCTCGCCTATCGGATTCTTGATCCTACTAAAGCCCCATTGTTGGCCAGGAAGCCGCTCGATCTGACACCGCGGATCGCCACGCGGACCTATGAGCTCTATGAGCAGCGAGGGCGCCGCGATGGCCACGCAGGGCAAGACTGGCTTGAGGCGGAGCACGAGATCCGGAAAGAGTAAGCGTGACGGATGAAAGCCGCGTCAACGTCCTCGTGAGCCGCATGAGTGCTAAGCGGCCCCTGCGCAGTTCGTGATATCGAAGGGATGAAGATGAAGATCAATTCAAAGAATTTCCGGGTGCGGCCTGGAGCGAAGGTCCAACTCAGTGAGTGGCCGACGACTGTGAAGCCCTTTTGCGAATCGAAGAAGGATTATCAAGAACTCCTGGAAGAGCACGTTGCGGAATTGAGCTCGCTGCACCACCTTCACTACGCTTCCAACCGCTATGCGTTGCTCCTGATTTTTCAGGGGATGGATGCCGGCGGCAAGGACGGCGCCATTCGGCACGTTATGTCCGGGATCAATCCGCAAGGCTGCCAGGTCTTTAGCTTCAAACAGCCGAGCGCCGACGAGCTGGAACATGATTTTCTCTGGCGCACGACATGCCGGCTTCCCGAGCGCGGGCACATCGGCATATTCAATCGTTCCTACTACGAAGAGGTGTTGGTTGTTCGGGTGCATCCGGAGATTCTCCTCAGCCAGGGGCTTTCGGAAGAGTTGCGCGATGAGAAAACCATCTGGGAGCAGCGGTATCGCTCCATCCGGGACCTGGAGAGCCACCTCTATCGCAACGGAACGCGAACTGTCAAAATATTCCTCCACCTTTCGAAGGAAGAGCAGCGAAAGCGATTCCTCGAGCGCATTGATGAGCCGGACAAGAACTGGAAGTTCAGCGCCGCGGACATTCACGAGCGGAAATATTGGAAGCATTACATGGAGGCTTACGAGGCTTGCCTGAAGGCGACAAGCACCCATCACGCGCCCTGGTACGTCGTTCCCGCCGACGATAAGGAAAACGCCCGCCTGGCTGTTTCGCAAATTGTCCTGGATGCGTTCCACGAAATGAAAATGGCATATCCCAAAACCACCGCGAAACGACGGCAGGAATTGAAATCCATCCGCAAGCAGCTCGCGAATTGAGGTTTGAATCATGGCCCGTGTAGAGGATGTCCCGCTCGCGACCGGCCTGACGGGCGATGAAGCCCGAAGCCGATTGGCGAAGTCTGGCCCAAACGCAATGCCGGACACAGCCCTGCATCCGCTACGCAGGGCGTTGACCAAGTTCTGGGCGCCGGTTCCGTGGATGCTCGAGGCTGCGATCGTGCTCGAAATTGTCCTCGGCAAGTATGTCGAGGCGGGGATCATCGCGGGTCTCCTGGCCTTCAACGCTGCTCTCGGGTTCTTCCAGGAAGGGCGCGCTCAGGCGACTCTGGCCGCGCTGAAGTCGCGGCTCGCGCTGAACGCCTCGGCCCGTCGCGACAATGCCTGGACCACCCTACCCGCTGCCCAATTGGTGATTGGAGACATAGTGAAACTATCGCTCGGGGCCGTGGTTCCGGCCGACGTGCGCCTGGCCGGCGGATCGGTGCTGCTCGACCAGTCTATGCTCACGGGCGAATCCGTTCCGATCGAAGCTGGCGCCGGGTTCGAAACGTATGCGGGTGCGCTCGTGCGGCGCGGCGAAGCGGTTGCGGAGGTCACGGCGACCGGAGCGCGTACAGAGTTTGGACGCACCGCGGAACTGGTTCGCACTGCGCACGTCGAAAGTTCGCAGCAGAAGGCCGTGCTACGCGTGGTGCGCAATCTCGGCATGTTCAATGGCATCCTCATCGTGATGCTGGTGGGGTACGCCTACGCTCTCAAGATGCCGGGGAGCGAAGTCATTCCGCTGGTTTTGACGGCAGTTCTGGCGTCGATTCCGGTGGCGTTGCCGGCCACCTTTACCCTTGCGGCCGCGCTCGGTGCAAAAGCCCTGGCCAAGCTGGGCGTTCTTCCGACCAGACTCTCCGCCGTGGATGAAGCGGCCAGCATCGACGTGCTGTGCGCGGATAAGACCGGCACGCTGACACAAAACGAACTGACGGTAACCGCGGTCCACGCCATGCCCGGCTTCGACGAGCCGCATGTGTTGGGACTGGCTGCCCTGGCGAGTTCGGACGGCGGGCAAGATCCGGTGGATGCGGCCATCCGTGCCGCCGCCGCCAAGAAAGCAGCCTCCGACCTGCCCAAACTGACCAAGTTTGTTCCGTTCGATCCTGGCACGAAGATGTCGGAGGCGACTGCCACCGATCTGGGCGGCGCCACGGTGCGTGCCGTGAAGGGGGCCTTTACCGCAGTTGCCGGCCTGTCGCAAGCAACTCCGGATGCATCCAAGACAGCGAACGAGCTTGAGGCGAAGGGTTTCCGGGTCCTGGCAGTCGCGGTCGGTCCGCCGGCCGCGCTGAAACTTGCCGGAATCATTGCTCTCAGTGACCCGCCCCGAACGGATTCCGCCGCCTTGATTACGGAACTGCAGGCGCTGGGAGTCCGCGCGGTCATGGTGACCGGGGATGCCCCCGCAACGGCTGCCATCGTGGCTCATGACGTCGGGCTGGACGGCAAAGTCTGTCCACCGGGGCCTATCCCCGCCGATGTTCGCCCTGAGGGGTTTGCAGTTTTCGCCGGCATTCTTCCGGAGGGAAAGTACGACCTCGTCAAGGCTTTTCAGAAGAGTGGCCATACCGTCGGAATGTGCGGCGACGGCGCCAACGACGCGCCGGCGCTGCGCCAAGCGCAAATGGGAATCGCGGTGTCGACTGCTACCGATGTTGCCAAGTCGGCGGCCGGCATCGTGCTGACAAATCCCGGACTCGTCGGTATTGTCGCTGCGGTAAAAGAAGGCCGTGTTACTTTCCAGCGCATCCTGACTTATACGCTGAACTCGGTGATCAAGAAGATTGTACAGGTGCTCTTCCTCGCGGTGGGTCTGGTCATGACAGGGCACGCCATTCTGACCCCCATGCTGATGGTCATCCTAATGATCACCGGCGACTTCCTGGCTATGTCCTTGACGACGGACAACGTACGGCCATCCTCGATGCCCAATGCCTGGCGAATCGGCAAATTGACGATCGCAGGTGTCGTTATGGGGAGTTGCCTTTTGCTCTTTTGCACCGCCGTGCTGGCGTTCGGCAAATTTCGGATGGGACTTGGAATCGATGCGCTGAGAACCATGGCCCTGGTAGCGCTTGTGTTTGGCAGTGAGGCGACGCTCTACGCCATTCGCGAACGGCGACGCCTGTGGAGTTCTCACCCAAGTCTCTGGGTCATTGTGTCGAGTGTCTGCGATGTTTTGATCATTTCGACGTTGGCCACGCGCGGAATCGCCATGACTCCTGTGCCTCTATTCGTGGTGGGAGGAACACTCGGCGCGGCAGCGGTTTTCGCATTCATCTTGGACTTTGTTAAAGTTCCCGTGTTTAATCGCCTCAGCATCGCATAGAGGATAGATTCGAGAATATGTGCCCCACCATCAATGCTCGGTCGGTCCCGATTGGAAACTCGAATCCAATGTTCGAGTCGGTGGGAACTGAAATCTGTCTGCGAACGGCTCAAGAGGAAGGATTATGATTAACAATCAATCACAACAACAGTGCGCAATCGGCATGGTCGGCCTGGGCGTCATGGGGCGTAATCTCGTGCTGACTGCCGCCGACCGGGACGCCGAGGCCCTGAACGGCTTCGGATTAGAATGAACTCGGCGCCTCATTATGCTAGGGATTGAGCTTCGCGCGGTGCGCTACACCTGGACGGCGGCACTGGTGCTGTTGGTGTTGTGGCTGGTCTATTTGCTCCGCTCCACGCTGTTCCTCTTCATCCTGGCGGTGCTGTTCGCCTACCTTTTGGCGCCGCTGGTGAACCTGGTGGACCGCTTTCTTCCCTCCAGCAAGACGCGCACGCGCACACCGGCCCTGGCGTTAGCGTATGTGATCGTCGTGGGACTGGTGGTTCTAGCGGGGATTCTGATCGGCACGCGGGTGGTGGAACAGGCCACGGAACTGGCGCAGAGATTCCCCCACATTCTCGAGCGTTGGGAGGCATCTTTTCAGACGAAAGTGCCGGACTCACTCAAGACGCAGTTGGTCGTACGTTTCAACGATCTGATCGCCGCCCTGCCGGAATACGGCCTGAGATTTCTGGCACTGATGGGCAACCTGATCTATGTGGTGATCATACCGGTTTTGGCTTTCCTATGCCTGAAGGATGGACCTCTGATGCGGCAGCACATCCTGGCTCTGGTGGGACCCGGGCCGCGGCATGCCCTGCTGGACGACGTCCTGGCCGATCTGCATCTGTTGCTGGCCCACTACATGCGGGCGCTGCTGATGCTCTCGGCCATCGGGTTCGCAGCGTACAGCGTTTTCCTTTCGGTGCTGGGCGTCCGCTATGGCATTCTGCTGGGTGTACTGGCGGGTGCACTGGAGTTTATCCCGACGATTGGGCCGTTGGCGGCGGCGGCGATTGTCATCTTGATTGCGGGCGCATTCGGCGGCCACCTGCTGCCCATCCTGATCTTCATCGTAGCCTTCCGCATGTTTCAGGATTACTTGGTGTGCCCGCACGTGATGCGACACGGTGTGCAACTTCATCCGCTGCTGGTGCTGTTCGGCGTCTTTGCAGGTGCGGAGTTGGCGGGTGTCGCGGGGACCTTCTTGTCGGTGCCGGTGCTGGCACTGGTGCGGGTTCTGTACCTGCGGATCTACCAGGTGCGCCAGCAGGCGCAGGCGAAGATAGAATACCGTCTGGAGTGAGGTGTCACAGGCAAGCCTCGGAACTCCTGATGTCGCCCCGCAATTTCAAACTGGCGGGGAAAATGGGCTGAGCCATTCCTTTCGATGGCCAGAGCTTCGCGGGTGGGGCAGGCGGTGCTCGCCTGCCCTCGATCCTATTCGAACAGCGGGCCTAATTCGGCGCGGGCGGGCAGGCGAGCACCGCCTGCCCCACCTTCGGGCTCACTGCAAATTCCACGACATCAGGAGTTCTGAGACTCGTCTAATGGATGCCGGTGGGCCCCTGGTAGACGACGCTGTCGGTTTTCAACAAGAAGGGCGCTCGGCCCGAGTGGGCTACCTGCTCGCGGGGCGACCGAAGACCTGTCATTCGGCATGTCACCAGGACGGTTGACCCGCGTCGACGGTTCGGCCGCCTGTCCCCGCGAGAGGCGTAGTTTCAGGCTGCACCGTCAGATAACGTAACGGCTTTTGCACCAAGATCTTCATCAGCCTGAAAGACGATATGGGGCGTGTGCCGAAGCCACTGTACGATATGGCTTTTTTGTCCATAATCCCTTCCAACTGCCAGCGAACGGCCGTCTACGCGGAACGTGCCACGCATTACGATGGTCCCGAGTCGCGCAGCGAATGCTCTTATGCGAACCGCACCCGATCGACTGAATCGCTGCCCCCGATGTTTTGCCAGGGACGTGCTTCGATCGCAGCATCGCGGCGCACTAGACACCTTCATACGGTTCCTCCGACGGCGGCCATTCCGCTGCAGAAGTTGCCAGAACCGTTTCTATATCTACTTTCTCCAAGAGGAGGTCGAAACAAAAAAGGACAGCCAAAGAGCTGAGTGAGCCACGGAATCCGCGACCCGGATCCTCGGCGGATACTCCCCCCAGGTTTAGTGACGCAACCCGCTCGCCGGTAACCGCGAGTAAGCCCAGCATAGATCGATGGGTAGTTCGCTTGACGATGGCGATTGCGGGCCCACGCTTCCGGCAGAAATGAGCAGGCGCAAGGACCCCCTCTCCCGCAGGAAAACGGGGACATACGGGCCAAAAGCTCGGCCGGCGACCCAATAACAGATGCTTCTGATCACTCCGATCCAAAGAACACAGTGCGCTATTGGATCACCCAAACAGCTAGTGAGGGCCGTGCGAATATCGGGCAAAGATCCTGCTGCTCACCTGCTGCTACTACGAGGTTTCAATACGAGGCGCCCGGGCCACGTCGAACGCTACGTCACCATGCCGCGGCGGACGGCGCTCAGCACTAACTCTGCGGTGCTGTGGAGGTCCATCTTCTCCATCAATCGCCAGCGGTGCGTTTCCACGGTGTGCAGGCTCAACGCGAGACGATTCGCGATGTCCTTATTGCTATTCCCTTCGGCGAGTAGCTGGTAAATCTGGCGCTCGCGGTCGGTGAGGAGATCGTAGCGGTCGCTGGTTTCGCGCGCGTCCTTGAGACGGGCAAATCCATTCTGGAAAATGCGCGCAACGGCGGGACTAAAGAAAGCCGTGCCCTTCTGTACGGTAAGGATGGCCTGCACCAGTTCATCGCCGGCCGAATTCTTGAGCACGTAACCTCGGGCGCCGGCCTTCACGGACCGCAGGACGTAGCGCTCGTCGCTGTACATGCTGAGAATCAGCACTGCGGTGTGCGGGGAGTGCTTCAGAATCTGGGCCGTGGCCTCAATGCCGTTGAGTTCCTTCATGGCGACATCGACGATGGCGACGTCGGGGTGGTGTAGCCGCGCGGCTTCGACGGCCTCGATTCCGGAACTGGCTTCGGCGACGACTTCGAAATCGTCGTGGCTTTCGAGAATATGCCGCAGCCCCTGGCGCATCAGGGTGTGGTCGTCGGCGAGCAGAATGCGGATGGACATCAGACCGGAACCTCGGTTAGTGGGATGCGGAGGGTGATGCGTGTACCTCGGCCAGGCGCGGAGTCGATCACCAGCGTGCCTCCGGCGATGGAGGCGCGTTCGCGAATCCCGAGGAGTCCGAGGCCGGAGTGTGGTCCGGCGCTGATCCGCCAGTTGCGCGAATTGCAGACGCGAAGGTCTCGCGCGACTGGCCCATGGTCAAGCCCATCCGCTGGAACCACGCAGTGCGAATCGGCGC
>Ga0302320_10017973_pt1 | contig 14296 bp, 10 predicted proteins | sample Bog_T0_3_FD_202130 | JGI IMG/M metagenome (GOLD analysis project Ga0302320, IMG submission 202130) | Peat permafrost microbial communities from Stordalen Mire near Abisko, Sweden - Bog_T0_3 | ecosystem: Environmental > Terrestrial > Soil > Wetlands > Peat | place: Sweden: Abisko, Stordalen Mire...
TGGATGGATGGCCCCCAAAACATCGCTCCATCTGCATGTGTAAAATCCTTCTCCGCAGCAAAGACAGGCGTGATGTGTCCCCATAGTCCTGGTTCGCTCCACCCGCCCCTGTACCACTTCATCGCCTTGCCGGATGGATCGTTCCGATCCGCCATTGCCAGACGCGCGGCAAAAATTCCCTGCTCCGCGAAATCTGGATCGTAGCTTGTTCCGTAGAAATAGAGATACTTACCCTCGTGGTCGGGGACAAAGGAGAAATCCCCGGTCCCACCCACATCCCAGGGGCTGGCCGAGTCACACTTGATGGAAGCTGGGTTGGAGCTGATGAGGAAGCCGAGGTCCTCCCAACTGTTGCCGTTGTCTCGGGAACGTATCCAGGCAATCTTCGGCGCCGTAGGCAAGTGATTGTTCGATTTGCACAGCGCATCCGGTTCATAGTGGTAGGCGCCGTAAAGTGTTCCGTCCTCCGCCTTCCACGTCGCCTCGATCCAGATATATAGCCGGTCGTCCAGGTCGCCGAGATGAATCTGCGAGCGGTAGCCCATGTGCGACATATCGGAGCCCGAGGAAAGATACTGATGCCCGTCGGCGGAGTTGAGCATGTAAAGCGTCTTCCCATCCCAATGAACGGGGCTGTTGGAATCGACGTCGTGCATCAGCACCAGGGGCGCATCGCTCAGCAGTACCCCTGGCAACTGCTCCCTGTTTGCTCCTGTCTGCTGGCCGTGCACCGTCCCCTGGAATAAACCTGCCAGCGCGCACATGAGAACAACTCCGACTGCACCCGATTTGTTCCGCGTCCGGCTCTGTTCGCGATCGTCCTGCATCTCTTTCATTGCCTCCTCGTTTCACGTCGAGCTTCGCTCTCACGCTTGCGCTCATCGCCTCAATGCTCATCTCCCCGTTTGAGGAAGGCGATCTCCAGTCTGGAAATGCCGGCGATAAAAAGCCGCCCCTTCCTGCCGCACAGCTTGTCGGACTCCCCTTTCTCCATACCCACAATCTCCGGGTACCATCCGTTGTCGAGAGCATTTGGCTGCGCGGAACCTCCCTGCGTCAGCTTCTGCACCTGCTCGCGGTCGAGAATCATCGTCGGCTTGCTCCAACCCTCCGGATTTCCGATATCCGGGTTGAAGCTGATGTAGATGCCGCCCCCCTTTAACCGAGTGTCGATCGCGTGATTGAGGACCATGACGTACGTCCCCAGATACGTATTCCAGTGGATGGATGGCCCCCAGAACATCTCACCATCTGCGTGCGTGTAATCCTTCATCGACGGGAAAACGGGGGTCAGGTGACCCCATAGGCCGGGCTCGCTCCACTCACCCTTGTACCATTTACGGGCACTGCCGGAAGGATGGTCGCGGTCCTCGAAAGGAAGGCGCGCGACAAAGATGCCCTGCTCCGCAAAGCTCGGATCGTAGCTCGTTCCATAAATGTAAAAGAACTTGTGCGCGGCATCGGGCAGAAAGCTCAAATCTCCGGTTCCGCCCGCGTCCCATGGACTCGCGGAATTACAGTCGATCCGGCTGGGGTTCGCGTCCAGGATAAAACCCAGATCGTCCCACGTCTTTCCATTGTCCTTCGACCGGATCCAACCGATCCTCGGCGCAGTGGGAAGATGCGTGTTGGCGAAGCAGACCGTATCCGGCTCATAATGATAGGAACCGTAGAGCATTCCATCCGCATCGCACCACGTGGCCTCGATCCACATGAAGAGACGGTTGTCGGTGCCGTCGCCGTTGAAGCTCACAGGTTCGCGTGCCCCCAGATCCGCGATGCTGGTTCCCAAAACCCGGTAGGGGTGATTGTAGGAATTGAACAGGTACACTGTATCGCCATCCCAATGAATCGGGCTGTTCGAGTCCACCGCGTGCAGAAGTTGACGCTCTTCAACCGCGACGCCCGGCATCTGGAGCAGCGGCGCTGCCTTGAGCGCAACGGTCGGCGTCTGCGCGCCTTGGGCCTGGTTCCCGTGCGCCGTCGACTGGGCCCGGGTTTGCAGCGTTGCGAAGAACAGCAGAGCGATAAACAGAACGCCCGCTGACCTTGGTAAGCAAATATCCCTGTAACTGCGCATGGTGCTCCTCATAAACAAATCTCCGCGTCGAATACGGGCCTGGCGCGCCCCAACTTCTCTGCTGCAGCGGACCGTGTTGCATGTGCCATAGTGCGCGCGCCTCTTTCTAACGCATGAACCTCTCATCCTTCCAGCCCCACACTCGATCTTGAATTGGGGGATCGGATGAACAGGAACAACGCTGCCGTGGCAACCAGCGGTAAAATCCCTGCGATCGTGAATGCCGGAACATACGAGAACCGGTCGACCAGGAAGCCAACCACAAAGGTCAAGGCTGCGCCAGCCAGGCCTGCCGCCAGGCCGCTGAGCCCGGTAACCGTGGCTACAACATCCTGCGGAAAGAGATCCGAAGGCAAAGTCAATCCCATCGTGGCCCAGCTCGCATATCCCCAAAGCGCCCCGCTGATCAGGGCCAATGAGACATATGGGCTCTGGACTCGCGCCACCGCAATCCCCAGCAGCATCGGGATACAGCTCACGGCGCATACCCACCTTCGCGCGGAGATGACGTCCATCCCCCGGCGGATGCAGTAGCCGGAAATCAAGCCGCCGGTGAAGTTGCCAAGGTCGGCCGCGACAAATGGAAGCCACCCAAACAGCGCAATTCTCTTAAGACTGAATCCATGCGCGTCGCTGAGATACTGGGGCAGCCAGAACACATAAAACCACCAGATTGGATCGGTGAGAGCACGACCCAGCACAATGGCCCAGACGTTCCTGTCTTTTGCGAGCCTGAGCCATCGCTGCGTTCCCCGATCTCTGGAATGGCTCGCTAGTTGCTGCCCTGCTCGGATGAACGACCGTTCCTCCTGTGTCACCCTTGGGTGCCGATCAAGCGGATGATAGTTGCGCAGCCACACGAAGAGCCAGAGGTAGCCCAGCAATCCGGAGAAAACAAATGACCAGCGCCATCCGAATTTCAGCGCAATCCATGGAATCGTAAGCACCGCCAATGTCGCTCCCACGCTGGAACCGCTGTCGAAGATCGCTACTGCGACACTCCTCTCATCGTCCGGGAACCACTCCGCCACGGTCTTGCTTGCCCCTGGCCAATTCATGCCTTCCCCAACCCCAAGCGCCAGCCGCGAGAGGACAAATGCGGAAACTGAGTTTGCCAGCCCGGTCAGAACGTTGACTGTAGACCAAAGAACCACAGCCAGCGCCAGGCCCAGGCGCGCCCCGACAATATCAAGCAGAATCCCGCCCAGCAGCCAGGTCAGCGCATAGGAGATTTGAAAAGAGCCAAGAATTCTGGCCAAAGCCGTGTGACTCAAGTGGAACCGCATCGCAATCATCGGCGAAAGGACGGAGAACGTCTGGCGGTTTATGTAGTTCAGGACAGTTGAAAGAAAGAGAGTGGTTACAATCACCCATCGAACCCGGCCGGGGCTCGATGCCGCCTTGGCCTTATCTCCCCTCCGCGGCAGCTTGAGATTCAAGAACCCCATTCGACATCGTTCCTTTAGCCCAGCTCGCGCGCCGAGAATTTACACCGGCGCTTGGGCGCCGTGTGTTCAGGTTGGCCACGTCACAGCGGTGGGATGGAATCTACTCCCTTGATCCCGCCGGCACAACAGCCATCGGCGCCATACCTCCAAGATGAATGGCATCGACTTGAATGGCGCCGATCGTTGTGCCCAACGTCCGTTCTGAATTGCAAGCCCGAGAATCGCCGGCTTTAGCTCTTTCGCCCAAGGGGCCGATCCAGGATTTCTTCCGCGACAGGATCCCAGTAGAGCCTCTTGCCGCTCCAATAGGACTGCGCCGCCATAATGGTCACAATCGCGTGTGAGAATCCGTGATCCACATTGGCATTAGGCTGGCTCCTTGATTTCATGGCATTGAGCCAGTTCATCAGATGAATCACGCTGTCGTCGCCCGGGCCATTCGAGTTGGGTGGCTCAACTCCTGGAACCCTGATCGTTTCTTCGTGGTCTTCAGACGGACTCGTCACCGGAATGCCGGTCATTTCCGGCGAACCGGCATATTCATCCCGTCCGCCTTCGCGGCTGACCGTAAACAGGGACGATCCTTCCCCGCCGTAATTGGCGATCGTTCCATCCCGTCCCTGTATCCTTGCAAAGCTGCGGAAGCTATTGCCGAAGGTTGTCTTGAAGGTATACAGGAAGCCTTTCGGATAGGTAACCGCCGCGACGCACGTGTCAGGGTTCTCGCGTCCGTCCTTCCAGGCAAAGACCCCGCCGTTCGCGACTATGCTTTCCGGATAGGTTTCATCCGTCCACAAGTGAACCAGGTCGCAGCCGTGGCTCATCCATTGGTCGAAGAGTCCCGAAGAGAAGTTTTTATACAGACGAAATTCCAAGTAGACGTGCGGATCGAAAGGCTGATAGGGCTTTCCCAACAGCCACCGGTTCCAATCCGTATCCTCCTCCCGAAGCTGGGATTTGCGCCCGTAGAGCCAGCTCTTCCACTCCATACGCCGGTCCTGCTCCATCTCTGCGGAAAATCCCGTGTCCACGCCCACAAAGCGCCATCGCTCTTCGTTCACGTTCCATTCCTGCTCAATGTGAACGATGTCGCCGATACGCCCAGCCCGGACAAGATCGCGCACGGCAAGCTGGTAGGGTTCGCTGCGATGCTGCGCTCCCATCTGAACCACCTGCTTGGAAGTCTTCACCGCATCGCGCGCCTGCCTGGCTTCGGAAAGCACATTGGCAAACGGCTTCTCCACATAGCAATCCTTGCCCGCCGCCACCACCTCCATGCAAAGCTTGGCATGTTGAAAATCGCCCGTGGCGATCATCACGCCGTCAATGTCTTTATTGGCAAGCATTTGTTCCGAGTACTTATACGAAGCGGGCTCCAGGTTGAAGGCCTGCTTTACCCTTGCCGCTCCCCGCTGTCGGGCCAGGCTCCATAGGTCGCACACGGCTATCGTTTCAACCTGAAAACTCTTGGCCGCCTGCTGGACCATGTCGATGTGGCCACCGCTCCTGCCGCCGCAACCAAGCTGGGCAAGATGGATGCGATCGTTGGCCCCAAGTACCCGCCCGTAAGAACGCGCACTCAGCCCTGCCGCCAGCATCGTGCCGGTTGCCTTCTTCATGAAGGTCCGCCGATCTGTCCCTTTCTGCAATTTATTCGCCATGGCTTCCCCGACTCCTTCCTTGCTCTTGGCGAGCACATCCCCGGGATCCAGGAACGCCTCATATTGCGCAGCGGAGCCTTTCCTCGTCAAGCTCACTCGCCGAATCGGCGTCCAGATAAAGCGTTACATCCGGATGTGTGCGCAGGATCGTCGCAGGACACTCCGTGCCGATCGGCTCTTCGAGCGCCCTTCTAACAATCGTTGCCTTCCGTCTTCCCGGCACAGAGACAATCAACCTGGGCACCCGCAGCAAGACGGGAATCGTCAGGGTCAGCGCGGATTGTGCGACCTCATCGAGGCTCGCAAACCAGCCCTCGGCGACCTGCTGCTGCCGGCAGACCGGATCCAGAACCACAATCTTCATGTCCAAGGGATCGTTGAAATCGGCTACGGCCGGGTCGTTGAAGGCCAGATGCCCATTCTCTCCAATGCCCAGCAGGCACAGTTGCGGATTCGCTGCGCGAAGCCTGGCGCCGTATTCTCTGCCGGTTCGTTCTGGATCGGCGCCGCTGCCGTCGATCTCATGGAACTCCTTCATCTCCACATTTTGTGTCAGCCGCTCCCGCAGGTAGCGGCGAAACGAGGCCGGATGGTCGGCAGCAATCCCAACATACTCGTCCATATGAAAGCCGCAAACCTGGTTCCAGGGTAGCCCACGGATTCCCACAAGCGCTTGCAGGGTTTCCAGTTGAGAGGCGCCAGTGGCAAAGATCACTCCGATCGTTTCTTGCGCTGCCCCCAACTCCATCAACGCCTTTGCCGCAGCCGACGCAGCGGCCATCCCCGCCTCTCTGCCACTCCCATAAATCGCTACTTTCACCCTGCCCGCCCGCAGGCATTTGATCTCAAGATTCTCAGCAGTCATCCAGGCTCCTTCGTAGTTCCCACACTCCACCACTGCCCTCCATCGCCAGCGCTCCGATCGGCATTCTGCTTCCCTACCCTCCCTCGCGCCGCTCCGCGGTTCCGCTGTTTCGAGGGAACAACGGCGCTCTTTGCCTCCCCATCGACAGGTTCATGACTGCACCAGATCCAGCTTCGGTCCGTCAACTGATCGGATCTGCGGATTCGCCGGGCCAGCCCTTCATCGCTTCGTTAAGCATCAAAGAATTGAAACGCCCAGAGGGCAAGACTGTCAAGATACGTTTCATTAAATATGTGAAATTGTTTCACGAACCACAAAAAATACGCAGTTTCCCCTTTCTGCCCGTTTAGGCGAGTACCTCCAGGCAGCAAAATTGCGCCAGGAAAGGCGTCGTGCAAGCGCCGGTCGTGCAAGCGCCACCCGCCCCTCCCTTTGCTCTCTCTTCTCATTGCTATCAATCTTTGAATCAAAAGTTTAACGCTGGAGGCTCCTTTAGCGATGGAGCGTTTCGGCTGCAACCTTTTCTCCTCGTCTCCGCCCCACTCATTTGCTCGATTCTTTGCATGGGCTCAGGGCTGCGGCCAAGTGTCCACGCCTGCATCCTGCCACCTTCAATCCAAAAACATCGTTTTCAAGAACATCGCTGCCGGTCCCCACAAGCTATATCGGTTGTGAATTTCGGCAGATTCATGCATATTTATTGAGGGTGAGCGGCGCAAATTTTCCTGACCTAATCCGAGGATTTTCCTAAGCGCATGAAGCGAAAAGACCTTGTTTCGGCTAAAGTCGGCCTTCGAGAGATTGCAGCATCCGCAAAGGTCTCCGTCGCCACTGTTTCTCGAGTGCTGAATGGCAATCACCGGGGCGATCCTGCCGTGCAGAAGATCGTCATGGATGTTGCGGCCAAACTCAACATCGATCTTTCCCAGCGCAACAAGACCAGGGCATTGGCCTTCGTCCTCAGCAACCGGGCCATGCTCCACTCCTTTCACTCCAAAATTCTCCACGGCGCGCAGACGTTTTGCACGGCGCAGGGCTGGGACATCGTTTTCCTGTCCTTGAACTATTCATCCCAGGCTCAGTGGAATGAACTTCATCTCCCCAAGGTCGTGCAGCGGCGCGATGTTGTCCGGGCCGTTATCCTGGCGGGGACAAACTTCGGCAATTTGCTGGAACTCCTCGAGAACAAGGGCATTCCCTGTGTCGTTCTTGGCAACAACGTCATCGGGGAGCTCGAAAACCCGCGTCACGACGTGATCTTTTCCGACGATATTCAGGGCAGTCAGGACATCACCCGCTATCTGATCGGTCTCGGACATCGCCACCTCTGTTTTGTTGGCAACCTGCGCCTGCCTTGGTTCGGGCGCTGCTTCGCAGGGTATTCCCGCGCCATGGAGGAATCGGGGCTGACACCTGTCAGCAGCAGTATCGATTCCGAAAATGAAACGGAGATCGGATACCTGGGGACCAAGGCTCTGCTCTCTCGGGGCGACCCGCTGACCGCCATCTTTGCTGGCAACGACACGGTAGCACACGGCGTCTACAAGGCACTGCGGGACAGCAACCTCAGTGTTCCGGACGATATCAGCGTTGTCGGTTGCGACGACACCACTGGGGAGTGGCTTTATCCGCGCTTGACCACCATTCGTGAGTTTCCCGACCAGTTGGGCAGGCAGATGGTGGAGATGATTCTCAACCGCATCGCCAATCCCAGTCTCCCGCCGCAGCAGATCACGATTCCTACCGAGCTGATCAAGAGAGACTCCTGCCGGGTGATTGCGGTACCAAGGGAAACTTGATCTCTCAAGGCCGTCGAGAGAGCTGTAATCTGAATTACTTCGTGAAGGCCACCGTTGCAGATAGATGCCCATTCCATACCGGGCACAAAGTCCCGGTGTGTTGCACGGCCTCTCGCAGGCCGGTCGCTGCCCCTGATACGACGACCGGCCACCGCGTACGTCGTAGCATTGCCCGGTAACAAAGGAGCCGTCGCGGCTGCAGAGAAAATGCACGGCTGCAGCCCCCTCTTCCGGCTGCCCGGTGCGCTTCATCGGTACGCGTTCCACCATGTAAGCAATCCGAGCCGGCGTAAGCTGGTCGAGGATCTTGGTGCGAATGACCGCAGGCGAAACAGCGTTGACGCAGATTCCTTCGCTTGCAACCTCTTTGGCAATCGACTTGGTCAAACCGATTGCACCTGCCTTGGAGGCCGAATAGGACACCGTGTTGGGGTTACCCCCCTTGCCGGCAACCGATGCTATATTGACGATCCGCCCGTAACCGCGGCTCCGCATATGGGGAAGGACCGCCCGGCAAAGACAGAACGTGCCGTGAAGGTTCACCGCCGTCACCCGCAGCCAGTCTCCATCACCCTGCTCCAAGAGTGGGCAGCTTTGCCCGCTATGCCTCTTTCAGCAGCCTCCTAGAGCCGGCTCTGCCGGTAAAGCTCCTCGACGCCCTCAAGCGCCTGGGTGGCCGTTGTGCTGTTTCGCAGATGATCGATGATCGGCGCCCCTCCCGAACGTTGCAATGCAACGTATCCCGGATAACGTGGTCTCACATAGGCGGTCTCGACGCTCATAAAGGTCCTCTTGAAAAAGTCGCTGCTTACTGCATTCAGCAGAGGATCGTGCCATGCCGCGCGGCTTGCGGGCTGGCCTCCGCAAATGCCGTAAAGTTGGCTTTGGCATCTGCGCCCGGTTACAAACAGGCAATAATCGAGGGCCTCGGCAGTCTTCGTGCAGTGCGCCGAAATTGCAATACCGGTTCCGCCCAGAATGGTGTGCAGCGCACTTCCGCCGCGAAGAGAGACCGGATTGGCAAACTTCAGCAGCTTGGATGCGAATCCGGGTCGCGAATAGTTGCTGTACGTGTAGGCAAAGCAGCAGTACGCAAATTCATCTCTGCTCGCCATCGCCTCGTAGAGCGCAATCGGATTCATGCCGTAAATCGACTCCGGGAGATAGGAAGCTAACTCGCGAAACTCCTCCAGGCAGTGCATGGCGATGGGCCGATCGAATAACTGATCTTCCGTGAGAACGACTCCACCTCTCGAAACGCACATCGCCATGAAATTCAGAAACAAATCCGCGCCAAAGCCGGGCATGCGCACAAGCCCTCGCTTTGCCAGTTCAAGGAGCTGTTCCCAGTTGACAGGAGCTTGATATCCATGGCGTTCGAGAAGATCCGGCCGGAAGCTCGCCGCGGGGGCTGCGGCGTCGACCGGCAGCGCGTAGAGAGCCCCTCCGTATTGATAGCTGGCAAGGCAAGGACCAAGCGCGTCCGATTCCAGTTCTTCGAATGCTCCCGGCGGCAACATGGGCAACAGGTTGGCCAGCGTATGCTCCCTGTGGACATCGCCCAGCATTGGATGGTCCACAATCAGCAGATCGTAGCACTGCGACAGTGTCGCAAGCTGCGTATGGCCGAACTCGTCCAGGCTGCGCTTCTCCCATTGAATGCGAATTCCAGGATGCAGTTCCTCGTAGCGCTGGGATGCTGCAACCAGCGGCGGCAGCGCACGGCTATGATTCCAAGTGATTCCTCGCAGACACAACTCGCTCATCGCAATCCCTCCTTCAGATCTGAAACCCGGATGTTCTCTCCTGCCCTTGCTGAAGCGCATGTCGCCTCGATCGCTTCCATGGCCGCAGCCCCGAGCACACCAGGCGATCGATTCATCGTTGCATCGGCAATGGTGTCGATCGGGTTATGCGCCGGAGCTTGATTGGGCATCAACGATTACGCTGTGCTCGGTGCTCTGCGCGCATTCGATAACGTCAGCGAGTTCTACCCGCACGATACTTTCTTCGCTTCGACATGATCGTGCTGCACGGCAAATGCGCGAGTTTCTTCAGTCGCCATCCTCTCTTCAAAAGATTGCGATATCCGCAATTGTATTCTCATAAGAACTCGCCCATCTCCAGCCATTTGCTTCAGTTGCCGATCGAGAATTGGCGGCGCAAAACGCGCTCCGGGAAGAATCCATGCGATCGCTGTCCCTCAAAGCGGCCTGAGAGCGATGTCACGGAGCAGCTTGCGCGTTCTATCCATCCATAACCATACCGCTAAAACTTCAAGCTATCGATGGAGTCTTCTGTCTTGTCGACAAGATCGCGGCTGCCGAAATTACGGAACCGCTTCACGTCGGTCAGGGCAAAGCCCGGAGATCGCGCGCCTGTCTTGATCCTGAACAGATCCACGCCATCCATATCCCGCATCCAGAACGCGGGACGATCGTCCTGAGCAATTGCGGCGATCTCGACATTGGTAAATTCCACATTCCGCGCATGCCTGATAAAGAAACCCTGTGCCGGTAGAGTGCCGAACATGGTTGCTTCGGGGTAGCCATCGATCATCTCTTCCGGCTTTAGTTCCGCCCAATTCTTCGTGCCTCCGCCCTTGTGCTGCAGGTAAACATCGGAGATCTTTATGTCTTCTATCATGCTTCCGGGGATCCCAGAAATGATCGAGGGGCACTGTGCCGCTGCATTGGAGCTGACTATATTGCTGAGGATTACGCGCTTGAGAACTCCCGGTTGAACGCCTTTCGGCCCCCGCAATCGCGCACCCAGACGGAGGAAGATCGGTGCGTGCACCAGATCCCGCATCGTAATATTGCACACGGTAACGTCCTCAATCCGCCCTCCATCCACGGTCTCCAGCGCGAATTTACGGCATCCCTCAAAGCTACAGTTCGAGACCGCGATGTTCTTGAAGCCGCCATTCGACTCCGTTCCGCACTTGATGCGGCCTACGGGCGGGCGGGAAGTGGGCGGGTACTGCATGCGTTTGAAGGTGCCGTCAAGCAGGGTTCCATAATCGTAAATTCCTGTCACATAGCAGTTGGCGATGGTTACGTTTTCGGTTGCGCGCGCATACCCCAGCGCGAACGAACTCTTGAGACAGATTGCATCGTCCCAGGGAGCATTGACCGTACAGTTGGAAACACGGACATTCTTGCAGCAGTCTATGTCGATCCCATCCCGATTGCTGTCAATCTTGAGCCCGTCGATCGCGGCATTATCGACACCCGTAAGCAGGACAGCGAAATGCCCACCCTTCAACACGGAAAAGTCGCGCAGGATCACGTTGCGACAGTTCCTAAGCGCAATCGCTTTGTTTGCTACACCTGGGCTTTCGGCAAGAGGCAATTCATTTGCCTGGCCGCGGCTCAGCCCCTTTCCCCAAATACGCCCTGGTCCCAGAATGCTGACATCATGCAGATCTTCCCCCCAAAGCAGACTGTTGTGCCAGTGGCTATGACCATAGTCCTGGTAGCCGTCCCAGGGTTGGGCTCCTTCGGCCGGATCGTAGCCGCCAGACGTTGTCCCTTCCAGAGGAACATCCGCTGCCACAATGGTTGCGCCGGAATCCAGGTAGAGTGTCAGGGAGCTCTTTAAGCGAATTGAGTAGCAAAGATAGTTGCCCGCGGGCACATACACCGTTCCTCCGCCCGCATCGTTAGCTGCCTGAATGGCTTTGTTGATCGCCGGAGAGTCAATCGTCTTGCCATCCCCAACCGCTCCGAAGGTCCGCACATTGTAGATACCCGCAGTAGCCACACGCGATTCCGCCGAGCCCGCTTCGGATGTGCGATGAGCTGCTTCCGGGAAGACTGGAACCGCCGAAACTCCGGCTGCGATCGCGCCGCCCAAAAACTCCTTCCGCGTAATTCCCTTTGAATACACTGCGCCGCCTTTTTGCCCGCCCGATCTTTGTACAGGTTGCTATCAGTGTAGCGCGGCCGGAAAAGCGGGTAGGACTCGAACCTACGGCCCTTCGGTTAACAGCCAGGAAATGCGATGTCCCCTGAAAGACAATGACGTACTCTCCCGCGTTGATCCCGGCAGAGATCTCAAGAAGGATTTGCAGTTCCCATTTTTTGCAGCGTTCAGCGAAACAGGGGTTTTCGAGGGCGAACCTCTGGGGCCAACGCTCTTGAGCATGGCGGATTGTGTCAAGAATTCCGTGGAAAACTTGGCTCTGCTTTTGTGACCCTGCAGGCATATCCGATACCAATTCCATCGAAGGATCCAGTGGCTATACGCAAATTGCAAGTAGGAAACCATCATGCTTGAGTAGCCAGTCGGCCACAGGCAGGGGAGGAACGGCAAGAGAATCGGGCTGATCCATCACAGGTCATCCCGAGCACGCGCGATTAAGAAAGTTGGTAGCAAATTGGTAGCATTTAGCGCCCTTGGGCCGGTTTTGCCGACTCAGCCTACTCATAGTCCCTTGCCGCCGACAAAACACCATCTTGGAACTTCCATGGCATGGAAGAGGTCATCGGATCGATCAGGTCTGCGCAATGGCGCTGCTGGCCACATCCATCTGCGTGTCATGGACGAATGTCCGGTCGATCTTCAACTGGTTCGGCGGCAAGCGCTTCAGAAAGGCCGGCGATGAATAGCCCGTGCCGAAGTCGTCGAGCGGGAACCGCACGCCATGAGCCTTGAGGGCATTCATTTTTGCGATCACGTCTTCAATGTTTTCCACGAACGTGCTTCTTGTCAGTTCCAGGTCGAGGTTCTTGGAGTTGGCTCCGGTGCGATAAAGCTAGGTAGTCATGCCGTCGCGCCATTCTGTGAAATAGAACAACTTCTCGACTTCCGCCGTTTGGCCCCATCTGACTCGCACGATGCGGGAGATCCGGCAGGGAGCGAGGGTGGTTGGCGCTTTTCCGAATGGCCTGCCAACGCATGCTGGTTGCGGCGAAACTACAGCATGTTGCCGCAACCGAGCGGGGCAAGACACGATACCGGTAGATGGACCGAGTGGCCGAAGTCGTGGCCATCCCCTGATCGCTTTGCTGCTGGCCCCCAGAGAGGCCGCAGCAAAACAACCCCACCGCAACAACCTTCCAACATGCTAACGAAGATCGAAGGTGCGAAAAGCACTGGACACCACCAGACTCGGCTCGTGTTCCGCGAAGCTTTGCAAGAACTTCGTCCGGCTAGCGCTCATTGAACGGTAACGGCCACGGTTGCCGAGCTGGCGATTGCTCGATTGCTTGCGTCCGTGGCCGTCACGATGAACATATAGGCTCCTGCGGTCGTTGCCGGGACAGGGCGGGGAGCAGACGGGGTGCAACTGAACTGAATGCCTCCGCCGCAGCCGGCAGCGGCTCCGGCAAAGGCGACCCCCAGCAAGGCCACCATGAACAACCAGCGCCTTCGGCGCGAAAAGACACCGGCGAAGAAGAGGCCGGCCATAGCCAGCCCGCTCGCGGCAAGCTGGAATCTCTTCGGATTGTACGGTTGCTCAAGAGCAACGGCTGAGCCGGCGGACGTACGCACTGTGAAGACTGCGCTTGCCACTCCGCCCTGCGCGAGCGTGACCACGGCCGGGTTGAAGCTGCATGTGGGCAGGTTCTGGGCGCCAGCTGGAGCAGTGGCGAGGGCGCAGGTAAGATCGATGACGCCGGAGTAGCCACTGCCGGCCCGCACACTCGCCGTAGCGGCCACCGCTGCTCCGGGAGCGGCCGGGGCAAGCGGGGGAACGGTGATCGCAACCTGGGAGACGGTCACGGTTGCGGTTCCGCTTGCAGCGTTGTAGAAGCCGTCGCCGGAATAACGGACGCTCAACGAATTGGCCCCGCTGTTCAACGACTCGGCAGAGATAGTGAAGACTGCAGTGCCTTGAGTCAACGCTTGCTGTTCGTGATAAAAACCGCCGCTGAGGAGAACGGTCCCGGTTGGTGTTGGACTGCTGCCGCCCGCAACCACCTGGACCTGTACCTGCACACTTTGCGTGTTAGTGATTGTGGAGACAGAAGGGGTCACGATCACCTGCGGAGTAAGCGCCGTGATGGCGACAACAACCGGCGGCGAACTCGCGGCATGGTAGTTGAGATCGCCGGGGTAAAACGCGGTAATGGTATTTTCGCCGGGAAGCAGGCTAGCTGTTTGAAAGGCGGCGACGCCGGCACTGTTCAAAACGACCGAGCCCAGTTGCGAGTTGCCCGAGAAAAAGACGGCCGATCCGGTGGGCGGGGAGCCGGCGCCGGTGAGCGTAGCGGTAAAGGTTACGGTGGTGCCGAAGACAGCGCTTGCGGCCGATGACGCCAGATGCACCTGCGGCGTAGCCTCCTCGACGACCTGCACGTAGTCCGTCTGCTTCTGGCCGGCGGCATTGCCTGGACCGAGCGCCAAAAGCGCGCTGCAGAGAAGCGCACGAAGTAAAGTGAGGCGTGTCTCCACCGCAAGTCCCCCGGCTGGGGTGGCGGCGCTGCATGGAGGTC
>Ga0302320_10017975_pt1 | contig 14295 bp, 10 predicted proteins | sample Bog_T0_3_FD_202130 | JGI IMG/M metagenome (GOLD analysis project Ga0302320, IMG submission 202130) | Peat permafrost microbial communities from Stordalen Mire near Abisko, Sweden - Bog_T0_3 | ecosystem: Environmental > Terrestrial > Soil > Wetlands > Peat | place: Sweden: Abisko, Stordalen Mire...
TCAAGCCGGCGGCCAATCCCCCGGCTGCATCGGCAGCCAGCAACACGCTATATGAAAAGTCCGCCCGCCCATGCCCCAAATCCAGCGCGAATCCCGGCATTTGAGCTTGATAGGCATTTCCCACGAAGAAAGCGCAGGCGCCGACCAGCACGGTCATGGACAGCAGAATCGGATTCCCGGCCACGACTCGCATGGTCGCCCAAATATCGGCGAGGCCAGTGACTCCCTGGGGCGCGCGGCGGCCGTCATTCTCGCGCGAGCCGTAGGGTGCGCGCATCAGCCACGCGAACATTGGCACGTAGATCAGCGCATTGATGAAAATAGCGCCCGTCGAGCCGAATAACAGCAATAGACCGGCGCCGACAGCCGGTCCGGCCACGAAGGCCAAATAACGGCCCGTCGCAAATATGCGAACCGCACTCGGCAACTGTTCGACTGAAACGATTCTAAATATCAGTACCTGCGACGCCGGAATCCAAATCACTCCCGCCAACCCGTGCATGACCAGCAACGCGGCGGCATTCCATTCTGTCACGGTATCGGTTGCGATCAATATTCCCCAGCTGACCGACACTACGATATACAGCAGCATCCCGACTTGAATCAGCCGGCGGATATCGAAGCGATCGGCCAGCCTTCCGCTGATAGCCGCCAGGAACAGGTAGGGTGCCCAATGCGAGATGACGGCAAATCCGCCCAGAGCAGGCGAATGAAATTTCTGAAACATCACCAAGTAGGTGATGACGTGCTCGATGTTGTCGGCCATCATCGCCGCAGTGGCGGCAACGAAGAAGATCCTGAAGTCATGGTTCGAGAATGAGGTAAAAGCGCGATGTTCGGGCGGCTGCGTGCCCGCGGAGTGGATGTCGGCAGTCAAGGGCCTAGCGTACCTGGATGGGTTTGATATCGCCGCAGATTGTAGCGGAAAATCCCCAGGACTCCTCAATTGCCCCCGGACATCGGTAGAATCGCCGGACAGTCGGTAGCCGACATGCGAGGGAGCGAGGATTTCATGCGTGGACTTCTGTTGGTCCTGGCTTTTTTGTCAGTGCTTCCCGCGTTTGCCGACGAAGGCATGTGGACTTTCGATGAATTTCCCTCGGGTTCCGTCAAACGGCAATACCGGGCCGACATCACGCCCGCGTGGCTCGAGCACGTGCGGCTGTCGACGATCCGGCTCACGAACTGCACGGCTTCCTTCGTCTCGCCCGACGGACTGATCCTGACCAATCATCACTGCATTGAAACCTGCCTGGCGGAACTGTCTTCCAAGGACAAAAGCCTGATGGAACTCGGTTTTGCAGCGTCGGATCGACGCGCCGAACAGCGCTGTGCGGCCCAGCTCGCGGATGTTTTGGTGGGCAGCGAAAACGTGACTGACGCCGTGTCCAAGGCTATCGCAGGACTGAGCGACACAGCGGCCAATACCGCGCGCAAAAAAATGCTGACTACGTTGGAAGACGGCTGCGAACGAACGAGCGAGCGAGCAAAATCCGGCAGACTCCGATGCCAGGTCGTGAGCCTGTACCAAGGGGGTCAATACTTCCTCTACAAGTACAAGCGCTACTACGACCTACGGCTGGTATTCGCCCCCGAAACCGATATCGCCGCATTCGGTGGTGACCCGGACAATTTCCAATATCCTCGCTGGTCGCTCGACTTCTCGCTGCTTCGAGCCTACGAAAACGAAAAGCCCGCCGCCACACCCAATTATCTCAAAATCGATTTCCACGGCCCCGCCGCCAACCAGCTGGTCTTCGTCGCAGGCAACCCGGGGTCGACCGCGCGGCTGGAAACGCGTGCGCAACTGGAATTCGATCGGGATCTGCCCTTGCCTATCACATTGATGCGGGCTGCGGAGCTGCGCGGCCGCTTCATCCAGTTCGGTACCACCAATCCAGGCAACCAACGCATCGTGCAGGCGCCGCTGAACATCCTGCAGAATGCGATCAAGGTGCGCCGCAAGGAACTCGACGCGCTGAATGACGACGCGATGCTCGCGGGCAAAACCGAGGCGGAGCAGAAACTGCGGGCCAGCGCGCGCATCGATGGCACCGATCCGTGGCGCGACATCGCATCGGCATCGGCACGCGAACGCGCGCTGTATCTGCGGTACACTTTTCTGGAAAGCGGCGCCGCATTCAATAGCGGTCTATACCGGGATGCGCTCATTCTGGTGCGCAGCGCGACTGAGCGTGCGAAACGCAATGCCGATCGGCTGCGGGAATATACGGACGCGGCGCTTCCGGCGATCCAACGCGACCTGTATGCGCGCGTTCCGGTGTATCCCGAGGTTGAATTACTGACACTGTCGTTTTCTCTGGAACGCGCGCGCGAATGGCTGGGGCCCGACTACCCTCTGGTTCGGGCGCTATTTTTTAGGGAGACGCCCAACTCGCTGGCGACCCGCCTCATCGCGGAAACCAAGCTCGATGACGCCGAGGTGCGCAAGAATTTATGGCAGGGGGGAACAGCGGCAATCGATGCCTCGCGCGACCCGATGATCGTACTGGCGCGTACCGTGGACGCCGACGCCCGCTCCGTCCGAAAACAGTTCGAAGACGAGGTGGAAGCGCCGATGGCGGCAGCGGAAAAGAGAATCGCAGCGGCGCGTTTCAGAGTCTATGGGACGAATATCTATCCCGACGCCACGTTCACCTTGCGCCTGAACTACGGTACGGTGCAAGGGTGGGTTGAAAACGGCACGCCGGTGGAACCGTTCACATATCTGGATCGCGCTTTCGAGCGCGCAACCGGTGCGTCCCCCTTCAGGATGCCCGATAGTTGGCTGAAAGTGAGAGATCAGCTGGACATGCGCACGCCATTCTGCATCGCGACCGACAACGACATCGTCGGTGGAAATTCAGGCAGCCCATTGCTCGATGTCGACGGCAGAATCGTCGGCCTGATATTCGACGGCAACATTCACTCCATTGCCGGCCGATACTGGTTCAACGAAGCCGACAATCGCGCCATAGCCTTGCATCCGGCCATCATCCGCGAGGCACTCGACAAGGTATACGGCGCGAAATGGCTGCTGACGGAACTCGGCGCGACTTGAGCCTGCCCTCAAGGTTCGGAGTGTCGCGACTTGTCGATCAAGGCCAGCACCTGTGCCCAGGGCAGCGGGCCCTGGTGCATGGCGAACACCGTATCCACCGTGAGGTTTTCGCGCTTCACGGCCTGCGCGACTTCGTACATCAATTCGGGGTCATAGAGTGTTCCATCATCGTTCAATGCCAACGTATCACTCGCGTACAACAAACGATGTTCCGGAAAATACACCATGTATTGGCGCTCGGTGGATGCGCCGCGCAAGGGATACAGTTCCATGCGGTTCGGGCCGCTGCCTAATTCCTGCTTCCTTGCGACGATTCTCCAAGGCAGCGTTTTGGCAGGCTTCGAATTTTGCAGTGCGTCGGGCTCGAGCGTGTGAGGCGCGCTCATCATCTTGTCGAGCAGTGGCCGGTTCAGATCGAGAATATAGACAGGCAGCCCAAGCGCCACGGCCTGGCGCACGCCTCCGGTGTGCGGCCAGGAATCCGAGGTCGATAGGACAGCGGTTACGGCCAAGCCCGGGTGGCGCTTGCGCGCCTCTTTCAATACGCCCTGCGTATACAACCCTGAAATGGGTGCCTCGAGAATGACGAGCCCGTCAGGTTCTTTAACGACCGTCGCGTTCCATGATCCGGCGAACAGCTCGATCCCCGGTGCCAGCGCGGTCGCTTCCTTCACGCTGAACGGTTGGCTCCAACCGGGCGACGCCGCGCTTTGCTTGACCGCTCCCGGAGTCATGGCAAATAGCTTTTCGTCCATCTCGACGTTGAATTCCACGTTGAGCGCCTGGGCTGAACTCCAGATGGCGCCGTTGCGCTCCTCCACCCAATTCGTAGGGAAAGTAATTCCCTGGACTAATTTCCAATTATCGAAATAAATACGCCGTCGAACGTCGCCCCAGAAATACCAGAAATCGTGCAATACCTGAGTCGTGTCGACCGCATCGGGCAGGTGATTGAAGGGGTTCAGCAGCACGCGAACGGGGATATGCCGCCAGGTAAATGCGATGACGGCATGAGCAGTCGACCGTACGACCTGCGATGCTTCAAAGTGCAGGTCCGGGGCATCCGCGGCCGTCATTAGCAGCCGTGCGGGGCCCAAGGCCAGGGCTTCGCGGGCGGCTTCCAAGTCGGAGAGTGAGCAAGGAGAGTCTCCGAATTTGGTGCGGTACACGCCGCCCTCGGTGCCGACTATCAGAGTGGTATTGGAATCCGATTGATTCGGATCGGACTCCGGCCACGTGAGCCTTGCTTCCTTGAGCAGCCGTTGGTTGGCCAAGTCCATGGTGATGTGGTCCCGCTCATACGAGGTGATGAACGGCGCCTGTCGATAGGACTGCTCCATCAGCAGCGTATGCCCGGTGGTCTCCAGGCGTATATTCGCCACCTTCAGCAGGCGCTCGCGGCCGCCCATCGCGTCGAGGGCTGCGGTGACGCACTGCTGGACGCTCTCACGAGCGCAGCCCGGCGCGGCGGCCTTTTGATCTGCGCGCACACCCGCGGCCAGGCACATGCCTGAAGCGGCTACAACCGACATCCAAAACCTGGGGCGAACGAGCAAGAGACCTTGTTTCTCCGCGGGGAAACATTTCACGGAGCGATACCTCTGTCGCATCCATCACGCGACTATCCTTGTACGTACTCAGGGGCCTAACGTGAAGGATATTAACATTTCACATCCCCTACCCGCCTCGATGCCCCCTCGGCGTCGTTCGCCGCTGCAATCGCTACGGTGTGGCCGAGCGCCCGTGAATCTCGGTGACAGAGCGCTCGTGTGCCTCGGCCCAAGCGGCGTCCAATGCCGCCACTTTCGCCACACTCGGCCTCGCGGTCACCCTTTCCACATAGTCCGCAATGGTGGTCATCTCAGGAATCATTTTGAACATCGTGCCCCACTGCAGGGCCATGCCCCACAGCAGGTCAACAGCCGAGAAAACATCGCCCAGCAAATAGGGCGAGTTCCACAGTCGATCAATGACGGAGCCCAGCATGCTGTCGAAATCGCCGTAGGGCGACATGGACAGCGGCGCCAGACCGGTTTGAGGGAAGAGGTCGGTGAGATAGATGAAAATCGCCACCTGCTCGGCAATCAGCGCGCCGCGATGCCGAATCGCCGGCACCTTCCCGAGTGGATTGACGGCCAGGTAGGCGCTCTGACGTTGCTCGCCGGCCTTCATATTCAGCACCTGCAGTTCATAGGGAGCGTCCAGCTCCTCGAGCAGGGTCAAGGCGGCCGTCGAGCGCGACCGAGGCGAGTGATACAGGAGGATGGTGTTGTTCGAGGCCATGATTTCATCCCTGGAGCGGTAGTGGCAGTCACAATGCGCCCGCATACCTGTCAGTTTCTGTCAGGTTGCTTTAAATTATGTTCATGCGCGCGAGCCGATTGCTCACCATTCTGGCCCTTCTCCAGGCGAGAGGGCGCGTCAGCGCGCCGCAATTCGCCGCGGAATGCGGGATCTCGCTGCGCACCGTTTATCGCGACATGGACGCGTTGAGCGCAGCGGGCATTCCTGTGTACAGCGAACGCGGATCGGAGGGCGGCTATCGCCTGCTCGACGGCTATCGCATGCAAATGAACGGTCTCCCGGCGAAGGAAGCTGAATCGCTGTTCATGGCCGGCCTGTCGGGCTTCGCTGCCGATCTCGGTATCGGGGCCGTCATGGCGGCAGCACAAAACAAATTACTCTCCGCCATACCCGCCTCATTGCGGGTCGGTGTGGAACAAATGCGGGCTCGCTTCCATCTCGACGCGCCGGCATGGTTCGCGCAGGGCGAGCGGCCTGCCCACTTGCACCTGGTCGCCGCTGCCGTCTGGGCACAGCGTCTCATTCGAATGCGCTACCAAAGCTGGCAGGCGCAGAAGGATCGCCTCGTTGAGCCCCTCGGTCTCGTGTTGAAGGGAGGCGCTTGGTACCTGGTCGGGAGAGCGGATGGCGACGCCAATCGGAACACATCGACTTTTTTCCGCATGCCGGCCCTTGGGCATGCTGCTCCTTCTCGCGAATACGGCGCTGGCGTTTCCGGCGCAAGGATCGATCTCGACGCCGCTAAAAATCGCCGTCTTCGAGTTTGAACTGGAAGATGTCAGCGCGGCGGGAGCGGCATCGAAAGTCGAATCCACTGCCGACCTGTCTCGCATGCAGAACGTCACCAACGAAGCGCGCCGCGTGTTGAAGGAGTCGGGTCGCTACAGCCTCGTCGAGACCGCCGCCGTCAGCGCGCAAGCCGTCAAGGAGAGGACATTGCGAAACTGCAATGGCTGTGACTCGGCTATTGCCTTGAGCCTGGGTGCCGACCTGTCCTTGGTCGGTGTGGTGACCCGCGTCGCGCAGACCGAATATTACGCATCGTTGCAGATCACGGATACCAAAACCGGAAAGGTAGTGAACCAGCAGAATGCGTTTTTTACCGGCGCGGACGATGCTTGGGCCAGCGGTGTGCGCTTGCTGTTGAAGCACGGCATTTTGGCCGGGCCTGGAAATTGAATTTGCCATTCGACGGCTGACAACCTACCCGCCTGTCGCACCCACGATTCAGGCTCGAACGAATTGACGATGGCAATCCGTCTTTATAGCGGGAGTTGTCATTGCGGCAGTTGTAAAATTTACCTTGGTGGAATTTCCTGCGCTTCCTCTCGATTCTGTCAGACTCATCGACTGAAACACCGCAGTTCATGACCGTTCACAACCTTTGCGCGTAGGAGTTTCGTGAAGTGCCACCGCGTCGCTGATTGCGGTACCCACATCGATGGTCACGGAGCGCCATATGACATCAATCGCGGGCATTCCTCGTCTCGACGATCGGGAAGAGCTATTTCTCATTCCCGGTCCTCGCGCAGGCATGTCTTTGTTCCTGCGTCGCTTGACGTCTTTGAACAAACCGGCCGGGCGCGCAGTTCTCTATATTCACGGCGCAACCTTCCCTTCCGCCCTGTCCATCGCCCACCGTTTCGACGGTCGATCCTGGCGTGATGCGCTATGCGAGGCGGGTTTCAGCGTGTGGGGGCTCGATTTCTACGGTTTTGGTTATTCCGATCGCTATCCGGAAATGTCACTGCCCGCGCACGCTAACGCGCCGTTGGGCCTGGCGGCCGAATCCACCGATCAGTTGGCCCTCGCGGTCAAATTCATTCTCGAGTACGAAGGACGCGGCGCGCTCTCGATGATCTCCCATTCGTGGGGATCGATGCCCGCGGGGCGATTTGCCGGCGCACATCCCTCATTGGTCGACCGTTGGGTACTATTCGCACCCATTGCGCGACGTGAACCGTCGAACGACGGCCCATCCCCTTCCGGTCCCGCGTGGCGGACGATCAGCGCAGAAGATCAATGGAAGCGCTTCGTCGAAGATGTTCCCGCACAGGAGCCACCGGTTCTACTGCGCAGACATTTCGATGATTGGGCCCGACGATATTTGGCCACCGATCCGGACAGCGCGAAATCTTCGCCTCCCGCCGTCAAGACGCCTGCCGGTCCCTTTGTAGAGATCTTGCGAGCCTGGGATGGCGAACTCGCCTACAATCCAGGCCTAGTGCGAACGCCCGTCTCCATTGTACGAGGCGGCTGGGACACACTCGTGACCGATGCGGACGCACACTGGCTTTTCGACGCGTTTTCCTGCTCGACGGTCAAGCGCGACACAAAAATCGGCGGTGCCACTCATCTGATGCATCTCGAAACCATGCGAGTCGCGCTTTGGCGCGAAAGTATAGATTTCTTGTTGGGGGACGACCATGGCAACGTTCAGAGTTCGTCTGCGCATACCAGTTCAGTCCCATCGAACCAACACGGGGCGAATGCCATGTTCTCAGTGATCTTCGAAGTCAACCGCAAACCCGAACAACAGGACGAATACCTCAAACAAGCCAAACATCTCAAACCCATCCTGGAAACCATCGATGGTTTCATCGACAACGAGCGTTTTGAAAGCCGGTTGCGCCCGGGCTGGCTGTTGTCGCATTCGACTTGGCGGGATGAAAAGTCCCTCGTCCGATGGCGGACTCAATCTGAGCATCACGGAGTTCAGGAGAAAGGCCGTTTCGAGATTTTCCAGGATTACCACCTGCGGGTGGGCGAAATCGTGATGGACACGATGCCCCCTGCGGGTACCTCGACCGCCGAACAGCGCTTCGATGAGACCGAATCCGCGGAGGCCAAATTTGCAACATTCACCGAAATCACACCTGCGGACGCGGCATCCTTCGCCGTTCTGCCGCAAATGATTCCTGCGCATGTCGGGCTTGCACCAGCGAGTCCCGGTCTGCTCGGCCACGACGTATTCACGAGCATCAATACGCCGGGGAAATTGGCGCTGCTTTGCTCTTGGAAAAGTGCGGCAGAGGCCAAGTCGTGGAAACCGACTTCACTCGAAGGCGTCAAGCATCTTCGCCATCGCGTGGTCCGGGTGGTGCGCGACTATGGCATGTTCGATCGTCGAGAGGCGCCACAGTACTACGGCGACGTCAAACGGACTTGAGCAAGGTGGGGATGGCGCACCAATGGGCGCGATTGATCGACAACGTGGGCAGCGACGCGATCGCCTCCCAACCCGTCGTTCCTCCCTCTGAATTGAGCCATTTCAGGCCGGCCTTGACCCGGTGCAGATAGTGATAAAGCCGGAAAGTCTGATCATAAATCCAGAACTCGCGACGATCGTCGGCGTAGAAGCCGCGCACATGCTGGAATTGCCGAAAGGGCCCCTCGACGTTGAAAGGAATCCCGACCTCCTCGGCCCATTCGCGCCTGATCGCCTGGTCCAGTGTTTCACCGTCTTCGACGCCGCCGCCGGGAAGCTCCGGCACACCGGGCGCGCAAGCTTCGGCTGACAGCATGACGGCCTCATCGGCAATGGCGACGACCAGCGCGAACACACCGCGGCGTGGTTTGACGAGTGATTGCGCGTCGGGAGTGACGACGCTGCCGTGCCGATCATAGAAAGTGATGCGCGAAATATTTGCGCCGTCTGACTCAGGGTTCGTCAACTTGAAATCTCCCAATGCGATTTGGCTGCGAATGCCGACACGATAGAGGATTTGGTGGATCCGACGGAAGGCTCGGCACCTAGTTTTCTCAACAGCATCCCTGCGACGATCCATGGGCGTCGTACCCGTAGATAGGCCCGCGTATCCAGTTCAGTCTGTGAAACGTTGGTCTACTTCGCGCCGGGCACGTTGTCCGTGTGCCGAATGAAGTCCGCGACATTGTCATGCAGCGCCTTCAACGACGCCTCATGCGCATACACCATGTGCCCGGACTCATAGAATTTGAAATTGATGTTCTTCTGCAAACCGGCCGAGATGGGTAGATGCTGCATCTCGTATATGCCCTCGAAAAACGGCGTCGATAAGTCGAAATATCCGCCGTTCACCTGGATTTTGAGATTCGGATTGTGCTTCATGGCGGAAGCCAAGTCAGGCATTACATTGACCTGCTGATTCAAAGCGTGGCCGATCCCCGGTGGTCGATGCGAGAAGTCCCAATCATCCTCGATATCGAGGGACTGCCGATAGACCTTGCCCTCGCCGAATTTCAGCTCCTTGCGAACATAATCATTGAATACGCTCACATAAGCCGAGCCAATGGCGGCTGATTGAGGGTCGTAGCCCGCCTCCTTGCTCATGGGGTCGAGCGTCGGTCCGGAAAAGCGAGTGTCGAGTTCTCCCGTCGTCAAGTCGGCGTCGTCCAACAAAGTCTTGCGGAATTCTCCCGACGAGATGCGCAGATTCGCTTTTTCGATATAAACAGCGGGCAGCCCGGTATATGCATGAAGCTTCTGTACGACCAACTTCCGTTCTGAGGGGTCCAGCGCCGCTCCGGCCTGCAATGCGGACGCATACTCGCCGGAAGCAAAGTGTTCGACCTCGTCGACCAACGAAGGCAGATCTTTGGGTGCGTCGGTCAGCCTATGGTGATACCACGCGGTTGCCGCGAAGGACGGGAGCCATAATTCGTACGGCTGATCGACGGAGGGGTTGAGCTCCGGATAATCCGGCAAGACGTCATAGTTGAGACATTGCGATAGAAGGATGACGCCGTTGACGTCGACGCTGCTAAGGGTCTCCAATAAATTGACGACATTCGCCGCGCGAGTCGTCCCATAGCTCTCGCCGAAAATATATTTGGGCGAATTCCACCGCCCCCACTTCGACAAAAACTCGGTAATGAATTCCGCAAACGCATGCGCGTCCGGATCGACTCCGAAGAACGCCTTTTCCTTATCCTTTCCCGCAATGCGGCTGAATCCTGTGCCGGGCGCGTCGATGAAAACCAGATCGCTGGCGTCGAGCAGGCTGTACTCGTTGTTCACCGATTCATAGGGGGCCGCTGGCGTATGCGCGTCATCGACTGTTACTACGCGGCGGGGACCGAAGGCACCCATATGCAACCAGACGGTGGATGAGCCCGGCCCGCCATTGAACAAAAAGGTGATCGGCCTTTGGGCGCTGGACGCGCCGCTCTTGAGATAGGCCACATAAAACATGGACGCTTCTGCGGGCCCGACCTTATCTTCCTTATTGATGTTCTGAGGCACGTCATCGTAGCCCTTCAAATGAACCACGAGAGTGCCGGCGTAAGCGTCGTAGTCCAACCGCTTGCCCGCCAGGGTAACTGTGCCCTTGGTCGCCTGCTGTTCCGGTTTGAAGCTGACTATCTTCGAGTCATCGGTTTTGGCAACGACTGCAACGCTCGCATCGACCGATTCCGCAGCACACAGCTGTAGCCCAGGCCACATCAGTGCAGCACCCAGTATGAGCGAGATTTGATTTCGCAAACGCATTCTCCGATGCGAGTGTAACGCACCCGCATCGGCGTATGATCATGCTTTACGGAAGCGCTGTCCATCGCAACCCGCCCCCTCGCGAATTGCTCATGAACGGGAGGACACAGCTGCATCGTTTCGCGCCGGACTTGCGCCCAGCCTGTCGAGAAGGGTCAATCAGCAAGACTTCAACCGACCGGGACATTGCCTGAACCCGGCCGGGAAGTGTGAGTCGACTACCTCAGATCGAACCGATCCAGGTTCATCACCTTGTTCCACGCCGCCACGAAGGCGCGGACGAATTGCTCCTGCGCATCTGAGCTTCCATAAACCTCAACGAGGGCCCGCAGCTGCGAGTTGGAGCCGAACACGAGATCCGCACGGGTGGCTGTCCACTTGAGTTCACCGCTTTTGCGATCGCGGCCTTCGTACACTTCCTTCGCCTCCGACGTCGCCGTCCACTGCGTGCCCATGTCGAGCAGGTTCTTGAAGAAGTCGTTGGTCAGGGCCTCCGGATTGTCGGTGAAAACGCCATGTTTAGCTTGCCCAACGTTGGCGTTCAGCGCGCGCAGGCCGCCGATCAGCACCGTCATCTCCGGCGCCGTCAGCGTCAGCAGCTGCGCTTTGTCGAGCAGCAGCGCCTCGGCGGGAACGGCGAAACGAGCTTTCTGGTAGTTGCGGAAGCCGTCCGCCACTGGCTCGAGTACCGCAAACGACTCCACGTCGGTCTGTTCCTGCGAGGCGTCCATGCGTCCGGGCGTGAACGGCACTTTGATACTTTGACCCGCATTCCTGGCCGCCCGCTCAACGCCGACACACCCGCTAAGAACGATCAGATCCGCGAGGGATACCTTCTTCCCGCCGACTTGCGTCTTGTTGAATTCGGACTGGATGCCTTCAAGCGTCTTGAGTACTTTTGCAAGTTGAGCCGGCTGATTGATCGCCCAATCCTTTTGGGGCGCCAAACGGATGCGCGCACCATTGGCTCCGCCGCGTTTGTCGGAGCCGCGGAACGTGGACGCCGAGGCCCACGCGGTTGAGACGAGTTGCGAAACCGTGAGTCCCGACTCCGCAATCTTGCTCTTCAGCGAGGCAATATCCTGCTCGTCAATCAGCGTGTGATTCACCGCCGGAATCGGATCCTGCCAGATGAGCTCTTCCTTGGGCACTTCAGGGCCGAGATAGCGGGCGAGCGGACCCATGTCGCGGTGAGTGAGTTTGAACCAGGTGCGCGCGAAGGCGTCCGCGAACTGTTCAGGGTGTTCGAGAAAGCGGCGCGAAATCCTCTCGTAGGCCGGATCGACCCGCAGCGCAAGATCTGTCGTCAGCATCGAAGGCGCGAGGTGCTTCGACTGGTCATGTGCGTGCGGCACCGTTCCGGCGCCCGCGCCGTTCTTCGGCTTCCACTGATGTGCGCCGGCCGGACTTTTCGTGAGCTCCCACTCATAGCCGAACAGGTTCTTAAGGAAGTTGTTGCTCCACCGGGTCGGAGTAGAGGTCCAGGTGACTTCCAGGCCGCTTGTGATCGCATCTCCTGCCCAACCCGTGCCGAACGTGCTCTTCCAGCCGAGACCCTGCGACTCGACGTCGCCCCCCTCCGGATCGGAGCCGACGTGTGAGGCGGGGCCGGCACCATGAGTCTTGCCGAAGGTGTGGCCGCCGGCAATCAGCGCGACCGTTTCTTCGTCATTCATCGCCATACGGCCGAAGGTCTCGCGAATGTCGTGAGCTGCGGCGAGCGGATCGGGGTTGCCATTCGGGCCTTCCGGATTCACATAGATGAGGCCCATCTGCACGGCCGCCAGTGGATTGGCGAGTTCCCGCTCCCCTGAATAGCGCGTATCGGCGCCCAGCCATTCAGTCTCGGTACCCCATGAGACGTCATGATCGGGCTCCCACACGTCCGGGCGACCGCCGGCGAAACCGAAGGTCTTGAATCCCATCGTCTCGAGAGCGACATTGCCGGTGAGGATCATGAGATCTGCCCACGAAATCCTGCGGCCGTACTTCTGTTTGATCGGCCAGAGCAGGCGCCGGGCCTTCTCGAGGTTCGTGTTGTCCGGCCAGCTATTGAGCGGGGCATAGCGCTGCTGACCCCTGCCGCCGCCTCCGCGGCCGTCGCCTGTGCGATACGTGCCGGCGCTGTGCCACGCCATCCGGATGAACAACGGTCCGTAGTGGCCGAAGTCCGCCGGCCACCAGTCCTGAGAGTCCGTCATGAGCGCCGCAAGATCCTTTTTCAGCCCAGCGAAGTCGAGGCTCTTGAATTCCTTGGCATAGTCGAATTCCGCGCCCATCGGGTCGGACTTGGAGGAATGTTGCTGCAGGAGGTCGAGGGGCAAGTGCCTCGGCCACCAGTCCTTATTCGACGTGCCGCCGCCCAGCGTGTGATTGAAGGGGCACTTTGATTCGGTCTCGTTGCTCACGTTGGGCTCCCGCCTTGATTGGTGAAGTCAATATATTCCAGCGCGCGGAATCGCGTCGTCGTTCTTTTCGATTGAGGTGATAGACGGTGTCGATGGCCCGCCCACGGAAATCGCTCGAATTCAGCCGGCATAACCCCAGGCATTGACCAACCGAACCATCAGGTCGTGCCACGTTGGCGAGAAGTTGAGAATGGCCGTGATGATCTCGGCTGTCCAAAGGAACGCGGCGCCGAATAGCACCGCTGGATGAATGCGTCTGCGGCGCCACAAATCCCAAGCCGCCATGGCGACGAGAATGAGAAAGATGCCCCAGTAATATTGCAGCCACCAACCAAATAGACCTGGAATCTCCTTCTTGATCCCCATGAGCCAGATGCGCGCAAACCCAGCGTCAGAAATGGCAACCGCAGAGAGCAGCATCAGTCGCTTGTGCGCGGCCGGATTCCTGCGAAAAATGACGCCGGCGGCCATAAAGACCGAGAAGGTGATCATCTCCTCGAATTCGAGTGCGAGAAACTGTGGGGCGTAGTCCGGATGAGCGATCTGCCGCGCTTGATCCACCAGTGCGGCGGCCAGGCCTAGTGGGACCATCAGAGCCGAAACGGCAACCGTCAGCCAACCAAGTTGTTTGTGCCTGCGCAAGTTCCGCATCTCGACCCAGAGGATCTGAAGAGTGACCAGTCCGAGCCACAGAACATAAACCGCGGCATGAAAATGCAGGATGAAAGGCGGCGGCGGTGCCTCGCCCGCATAGCGGGTGAAGTCTATGCCGAACCCCGCGAGAATTGCCGCCCAGACCATTCCGATCCAGACTATGTAGATCTTTCGGTCGCTTGCCGGTGGCCATGCGGTAGCCGCAACTTGTTGCACCCTCCACCTCCACTTTGATTATTGGATTATTGGGACGCCGTGTCCGTGCCGGCGGGTATTTTGGCAGTAAGACCTTACAAAGCTCAACAATCACATATTGGCCCCACGGCCCCCGCCTACGGCAGGCCTCCGACGCCGCGGGAATGGCTATTCGCTGATGTCAGCCCGGGAGCGCGCGCGTG
>Ga0302320_10017976_pt1 | contig 14294 bp, 18 predicted proteins | sample Bog_T0_3_FD_202130 | JGI IMG/M metagenome (GOLD analysis project Ga0302320, IMG submission 202130) | Peat permafrost microbial communities from Stordalen Mire near Abisko, Sweden - Bog_T0_3 | ecosystem: Environmental > Terrestrial > Soil > Wetlands > Peat | place: Sweden: Abisko, Stordalen Mire...
CCGTAATAAAAACGAGGTATGCTACGAACAGATAGGCGAATATAACGCTGCTCTGTTGCATAACATACCTCTATTTAGGCGGAAGGAAAAGGAGTATTAAACGAGGCCGACCTTTTGAGCAAGAACGGGCCATTTAGCGCCGACCATGTAAGCGACCAAGAGAAGTAAAATGCCCGTCCAGTGTATAGTTTTCATGTGATATTTCCTTTCAAGATTAAGCTACGGCGTATTCGTAATGGCCCGATCCTACGGCGGTGATGACGTTCGAGAGAACGCCGATACCTGCCCCGGTTGCCGCCCAGGTGATCGTCGCGGCGGCGGTGCCGATAACATATGCCTGGAAGGTAGCGACCTGCGCGTTGCTGGCGATAACGCCGACGTTGGCGTTGTTTACGACCGTCGCGTTTTGAACACGGCACGCGAAATACTCGCCGATTGACGTTCCGGCATTCGTCGCCGAAAGCATGGGGAGCGTCACCTGGAAGTTGTCGGTGGTGGTGGTTTTCGTGGTCGTGCCGGAAGTCACGAGAGCGAACTTAAAGAAACACACGCCGTTAATCAGCATGAATTTGCCGATTTGCGTAGTATAGGTCGCGACGGCATTATCCGTCTGACCTGCGAGAATCGGCGTATAGGACTGCCAAGAGCGCATTGGCGTAATGGAGGAACCTGCGGGTGCGAGAGTAGTCATATTATAAATCTCCTCTTAAATCTTTCAAAATAATTCCCCACGCAACCGATATAGCGGCAATGAGTCCGAAAAAAAGAAACCAGCCGCCAGCACCCATTGAGGAGTTGAAAGGCTGTTTTATCCAGCCGTTCAGATTCTCTATGACGCTTGACGTTGTGCTTGCGGCTGAATCCATTATTGCTACCTATTAACCTGCACCATAGAGCGAACCGGCTCCGGTGATCTGGTTGAACTGTGCCAGGGCTTCCCAACCGATAAGGATAGCGCTCGTGCTATTGGTTACGGATGAAAGGTTGGCGATAAGGGCCATGTTACCATACTGTACGGTTGCAATCGGTTTCGCCCGGTGATCGAAATAATAGACGCCCGCCGGGAAGTCGATATTCATGCGGAGGCGATTCCATAAGGTAACGACGTTGGGGTCAACCTTAAAAATGTTTACAAGGTTGGCCGTCTGCAAAGCGAAATAGGTCACGTCCGTACCCGGATTCAGCACGCCCGCATTGTCATAAACAAGGGTCGTCGAATAGAAGTCGCGGAAGTTGGCGTATTGCAGGGGTATATCCTGGTTGGCAACCAGGCCGCCCTGAGAAGTGTTGTTGAACATGTAACCCACGTTCATATCGAGAAGCGGCAAGATAGGCCCGTTTTTGCCCATAGGAAGCTGGTCGAGATAGACCTGATGCACGATGATCGTAATTGACGAAGTGGTCGCAAGCGTAGCGCTTGACGACTGATACATTGACAGGACGCCGTCAGTGCCGGAAGCCGCGAATAGCGCCGGGTTGATGGTGAACTGTAATTGGAAGGTTGCGCCTACAACGCCCGCATAAATAGCGCCGCGCATGTCGGTATCGGAATAGCTCACGGGGACTTCGAACATAGCCGAAACGTTATTGCCGGTGGTGGTGCCGTTGATGATCGGGGGAGCGTTGTTTACCGTCTGTACGTTGATGCCGTATCCGTAGGGGGTATCGGTGCCGCCGTTGGCTGAACCATACGGATTGCGGTATTTAGCCGACTGTACAGCCTGTAAATGCCACCCGGTCGTATTGACGCGCTGCTGATTACTAAGGTCGGTCAGGGTGATGTTGGAAAGAATGTTAGCCGCGCCGAGTTTCGTGAGGGTATGGGTGGGGCCGCCGGCGGTGCCGGTGACGTTCATCTGCACTTCGACAATGAACTTTTTGACCAGGCCTACGTTGCGGCAAGGTACGGTGATGATTTGTCCAGGGCCGCCGGTATAGGTAACGTTGCTGATTACCTGGGTGGATTCCACGCCATTCTGCAAAACTAGCTGGCGGGCGTAGGCGTTCGCCTGTTGCGCCGCCTGAACTTTACCTGCCTGAGTTTGTGCTGGGGTCGGAGAGGCCATAAATAATTCCTTTTTAAGAGTTAGCGTTTTGATTAGGAGCTACAACGTGCAATGCGAATCCGCCTATAACAATCGTCAAAATGACAATAACCCAGTTGGCCGGGTTTTTGAGCAAAACGAAGTTAATGGGCAGTTTCATTAAGAATTGCTTTTATTTTTAATGGTGGAGGAAACCAGCCCTAGAAGGGCGAGACCGATAGCGGCCATAATCCAAATGGTAATCATGTTTGTGATATTAAAATGCAGGTAGGCGGCTTCCATATCGTTCCTTTCAAATAAAGCGTTTGTGGTTACGTTCATCACGCATGGCCGTTAAACGCTCGTCGAATCTTTCGCGTATCTTATCAGCGGACGGCACGGGTTGCAACATAAAATTGCTATCATGATTCACAGCGTACCATTGCGCGTGGTATTTTTTAAGTCTGTCCTCATTATAATTGCGGAAAAATTCTTTGACTTTCATCTGGTCGCGGCGGTCGTTGAGGTGAAAGACTGCAAAGTGACTGGCTTCGGAAAAGGCGTATCGTGACATCCATGAAGGGCGTTGAGAAAGCACAAAGCAAGGAATATGTTTAGATCGACCCTGCATAAGAATGGCTTCGAGCGCTTTGGATTTGGCAACCATGAATCCTTCATCGAAATATAATCCCGTGTAACCTTTGGCGTGTACTTTCCATAAAAATTCGTCTAACTCCTCTTCCTGATCGGGCCGCAAATGAACGATATATAACCCGGGTTTTTCCGGCGGGTCGGCGGTTACTACCCACGGCTCCGCGCCGACGCTATTTAATAATTCATCACCTTTATAGTCGATGATGACATAGGGCATCTCATCGAACGGGGCTTCTGACAATAACCACGCGCCCGCTTGCGTCTTGCCACTCCCCGTTCTTCCGATAATGGTAGTGTGTTCCTTGGTTGTCGGTAATGAAAAGTCCGACACTTTTAGACCCCCAGGTTAAACGGAGCGTTTGTAGCTTCGCGCTCCGCTTTTTTTGCGGCTCTTTCCGCTTTCTGTCTTTCGCTAATGGCATGGAATTTACCCCCGTAAACGATACCCATAGTGAGCACAAGATTACCCCAGTCAATCGCCTTTTGCGACGCTTTAATATTATAATGCTGCATCACGTTCATAGCGCTCGTCGCAAGCGTCTTGGCTTCCGTTTCGTCAAGCGCGATTTCGGGCGTTCGCGCCGCCTTGGCTAAAAGCGCGTGCGCGTAAAAAAGGGTAAAGTTCAAACTATCGAGGTCAAGCTTACCGCCAGCTACAGCCAGTTTCTCTTGGGCTTTGTTTTCTTCTTTTCTTCCGCTGCCTTTTGGTCGTCCTGGCCCTCGTTTTCCGGCGTCACTTCCGTTATCGTTTCCTCCGCTGATTTTGCTGGGATCAACAACGGTTTCAGCGATTCCAACATCTTGTTGTGATGCTCCTCCATTAAGCGCGGTAACGCTTCCTCCTGTTTCGATAGCCGCTCGTTCAGATTTGCTAACGAACTTTCCGTTGCTTGCGCGTGGGACTTCAACCATTGTACATTCTCCTCATTTTCCTGAACTGTTTTTGCTGCATTAGCTTCCGTTAAGGCTTGCGCGGCCTGGGCCGCTGCGGTTGCCGATTCCGCCGCCGCTGCCGTGTTACGGGCCGTTTCCGCTTTCGCGGCTTCGCTTGCCGCCTCCGCTGCATCGGCCTCATTGTCGATAGCGTTTACCGCTGCCTCTTCGATTTTAGACATATTTACCTCGTTCTAATGCCAAACATTTTTGAAAGGCTGTTCATAATATCGTCAACCGCTCCGATTTTATTGGTATCGACGCGATTGCCTACCGTATCTGAATCGAAAAGTGCGGGCATATTGGCGCGTCTCATTCCCACGTCTTTAAGTTCATCTTCCGTATGGCCGTTCATTTGCTCCATAGCGGCCCGCGACATATCGTAAGGTATGCTGCGATTAATATCGGTTGCGCTCATAGTGACGTCAAGCTTCACCTTGCGCGTGCCAATGGCAAGCAACTGATCGTTGCTGTATCCGTCAATGAGAGGATTAAAATTTTCCGTCATGTATTCCCGCGTTCATATTATTGAAGCGACGTTTAAGTTCATATAACTCGGAAGTGAGTTGCTCATTTGACAGTGACGCTACGTTTGACACGCCTTCTAATTCCGAAGGGCGTATTCCCAGGGGACTATCGCCTTCAACCAGGTGCGATTGCATGGCAAGTAAATTTTCTTCGCTTATACCTTCGTCGGTATTTTCTTTTACGGCAAATTCCGGCAAAGGGGTTTCATTATAGTATGGGCGTAAATCTTCGAGCGTGTAACCGCTCTTCACCATAAATTCAGCGATATTTTGTAAATCGCGTACTTTTTGATCGTTAGACATTTTTATTACCCTCGTTTGTTTGATTAAGTAATTTAAGAACCTCATCGACTTTCGCCTCCAATTGTGTAAAGCGTCCTTCAAAATGATCGACTACCGCCTGGAAATTAGAAGCGGCTTCATCCACCTGCTTTTTAATGTCGGCGGGATTGAATCCTAATTGTTTGAATAATAATTCCATCATAAAATTATAGTACCCCCGAAATAATATAAGTCAAATTATTTATTACGGAATTAAAATACCTCCATAAACATTAAAATCTATTACGGAATCGCTGGTTAAAAAAACACCGTCGGGCAAAAATATTTGAGCGCTTAAAGGCCCCAGACCTAAAGACAATATATTTAACCCACTCATTGACACAGGATTTATATTTATATAATCCGGCCCTATAGCGACAAAACTTTCGAATACATTGACCGCCTCGGCGTCGATAAGAAAAACTTTCATAACCGCCGTCGACGCCGTAGTAGCTACCGCGCCATTAATGTTTATGCCCGTTACATACCATTGAGTCGCGCCGATAATATCCTCGCTTCTAACGGAGTCGGTTAAAGGGCTGTTATAATAACCGCTCTGCGTAAATGCGGGCGTAGGAGTAAAAAATTGGCCGTAACCGTAAGAAAGACTATTGACGAACGTATTACCGTTATCGGCGACGAATTCCGGTATGAACTGGTTACTGACAAAAATATTCGTCATATCGGTTGCCGACGTCGCGCCACTGGAATCGAGTATCACATAGAATTTCGGCGCGGATTGTCCGGCGGTAAATAACGGCACAAGCTGCCCGACGCCCTGGCCGATACGTACCTGGTATCCGCTATCGGGAAATAGTATATTTACGTCATGCTTCGAGGCGGTGTTATCGACATACATGCACGCCGCTTGCGAAATAACGCTGCCCGAAGCGGGGCCGGTAGCGCCGCCCGCCATGTTAACCAGCCATACCGTGTTATTAGCCCACGAAAATTGCATGGGTACGAACTTAGCGCCCTCGGCTGGAAGCTTGCAGATATTGAAAGGCGTCGCCACAAGCGGCGCGGTGTAATTCACCGCGCCGCGAATGTCGGAAGGATTAATGGGGATGTTAGTCACTAGTCAGCAAAAGCGCCGACAATCTTAGTGGTGGTCGCCAGGTCGCTTGTCGCGACCGTGCTGGTTGCCACCTTGGTAATCTGTAAAGCGCTCTGAATCGTCGCCAGGGCCGCGCCCGCGTCGGCTTGCGCGTCGGTTTTAGCGTCGTCAACCAGTTTACCGGCAACCGCTAAAACAACGGTGGAAAATGGAGAGCCGGTAGCAAGCGCCGCCACTTCCTCCAGCGCGATGCCAAGCGACTGCTTACCAAGCTGAGAATCGAACTGTGAAAGGAATGTTTTTAGCGCCGGCTCAATATCGTCGCTGATAAAAGGTTTTACCGTATTATCCCACCATGCGGAAAAATCGCCTTCAGTCGTTTTGAATATGCTCATAATTATTATCCTCTATATTTGAATTATAAAAAAATCCGTGTTCAATAGTATTAAGCCTCTGCTCGTGATTATTCAAGGATTTATTTATCGCTTCATTATATAATTCAATTTTTTGTTCTATGGCCGGAATATGCGAAACATTCGCGCCTACCCACCCGGCGACGCCTAGGAGTAATGTTCCCAGGCCGGAAAAGAGGATATTGAAGGCGTAGGTGTCGGAGTGTTTCATTTATACGCCCACAACACTTGATATGAGACAAACGATAATAATGATTTTATTCTATAATACGCTGCAATACTGATAGCGCCCGCATCGGGTGGATTGGTATAGACAAGACCTAGATAATCGCCTATTGCGGGAGTATAGGTATTATTCCCTATACCCAGGGCCGGAGAGGTTGCGGCAGGAATAAACCCGGCGGTACTCGTTGGGCTTGTCGAACCGGCAGCCAATAATGGGTTAGCATTGATTCCGTTTACGTCGTATCCTGCGCCTTGCCAACCGGCCCAAGTGCTTTGTATGTCGGAAATAATGGTATTAGTACCGCCAAATATGCAGTTATAGTTCGATACAAAATTAGCATTTCCTAATTGAGGATTTGCGTTAATGGCCGTCACCTCGATAATAGTGTTGGCCGACGCCTGATTTGGCATATAGATGATGTTGTTTTCCAGCGTGCAATAGTTGGCGTATGGCGGATTAGCTACGGCTGGCGACGCACCATTGGCCTGGCCGACATTGAATGCACCAGCACCTGTTGACTGAGGATTGTAATAAATAGTATTGTTATAGTGATACACCCCGTAAGAACCCTTGTCTTGCAAAGCGTGCAAGGATCCTACTGCTTGGATGAGGTTAGAATAAATCAAAAGACCATTAGCCGGTGTGCTGCTACCTAGGACGTTTTTTGTTCCTATGCCAATAGTGCCGCCATAAACCAAATTGTCGTAAACGCTGCCGCCAGCCGTCGATGCGATAATTAAGCCCTCGACAGAAGAGCCGGAAGTGACTGCGCCGATATAAATGTCGCCGAAGGCTTTGAACCCAGAAATGCCGAATGGGGCAGACTGTACCTGGAATGACATAGAAACCGCGGTCGTAGTCCAAGATTGAACAGCCGGGGAGGTAGAAAGAACCCCGGTGCCAGTGTATGCGGTGTTGGTGGACACGTTGATATAGTTCGTTCCATCAACCGTATTGCCGGTCATGCCTAGCACGATACAGTAATCCGTTGATGGGGACATGGCGTATTTGCCGTGGAAGTTGAACTGGTAATTCAACAAACCTGTCGTAAGCGTGGACGCGGGTATAGTATCGACAGACGTATCCAGCGCCGACCCGGTTGGTTTCCCCGCGCTGGCAGCGTACAAATAAGCGGTCAACGTGGTAGCGCCGCCGCCGGTACCAACTTTCTCCATCGAGATAACGCAGTTTGCCAGATACGGAGAATATGAAGTAGACGAAGCGGCTGCCGTTACGAATTGTTGAGCAAGTAATACGTTATTGGATGTTGAACCCCACGCTTGAGTGCCGGTGTTGCTGATATTCGTGGCTACGTTAAAATAATTTCCATCAGTTCCTATACAGGCGATATTGGGGGCTGTGCCAAGCGCTGTCCAGGTGTTGCCGGGGCCGATGCTGAGATTTGCGCCGGTGCATGTGATGTTGTACGCGTCAGCATTAACGGCGGTATAGGTGTTGGGCGTTTTCCCGGTGGGCGGCATAGCGATGCCTGAACTCTGAGAAGAAAGGATATTCACCATAGGGCCGGAGCCGATACCGGTATTGCCATAAATCTGAATATCCGAGCAAATAATATCGCCCTGGGCAGAGAAAAATGCCGACTGTGATAATGCTATAGGCGTTCCTACACTACCTGGGCAGCTATTATTATGTATCAACGTATGGGTTGACGTGATCGCAGTACCGTGCGGGATATAGATGCCGCCGTAATTGTTAATTACAGTGTTATCCATTTCTAGCTTAGTTATCGTGCCATTTACGCTTAGATAAAATGCGCCGCCTGATGCCCCCGGCGACACGTTCACGTTGCCGTTTGTGACGGAATCAGCGCCGACTGAAATATGCAAATAGGTAACAGCGGGAGTGCCGCTCGTTATCATCGCATTGCCGGTGCAATTATAGGTGTTGCCAAGGGCAAAATAGTTCGTGAAAGTTCCTCCGCAATCTAGCGCTGTGACTGTGGTGGATTCAAATACGCAACGATCAGTGGTAAGGTTAACATTCGTTCCTGTCGGAGCGCCAAGAACAGTGCCGGAATTTCTAAAATGACATTGGGAAAACGTAAGGCTGCCGCTGATAGTGTGAAGGGAAATACCGGAGTTTGTATTGCCAGTGAGCCCGTCAAAAGTGATGTTCGTAATCGCAAGATTAGCCGAACCGCCGATAGCGTTTAAATTAGCGCCGCGCGTGGTATTGGCTACGGGCTGGATAACAGGGTTGCCATTTGCAGCCAAGGAAGTGGCATCGGGTGACCACGTTGCTAATGCGGTGTCAATTTGCAGATAGCCGGAGCCAGAATTTTCTGCATACGGTATGCCCGAAGAATTGGTGATGTAGATATTCCCGGTTCCTCCAACCCCCATCGCATGGGAATGTGTCAGGAACGGCGTGGACATGGATGTGCCGTTGTTAGTATCGACACCTATAGCATAACCGTTGCTTGCCGCGTTTGAGATATAGTATGTGGTTGTCATGTTATGAACCTATGAAGGTGAATATATCGCCCGCCGTACCATTGACATAAATAGAATTGATATTAACGCCCGAACCTATCGAAGTAGGTTGCCCCGGCGATAAAATGCTGCCGTTGCCGGTACCGTCAACGGTATTCGTTAGACCTGACAAGCCTATCGTGCCGCCTGTCGCATTATTGCCTAACGCCGCCGCTACAATAACGCCATTCTGCAATATATAAGAAGTGGGAGAAACTTGTACAGCCGTGCCGGTTAAAGCGATTTTTACCTGTCCAAATTTTTGTGTTACTACAGGCGGAATAATAGTGTTACCTAACACAGACCATATCATCAAGGGAACGGGGAAGTTTAAGAATTCAACGGGAACTCGCGGCGTGTCGGTAGTGGAAAAACTGATCTTGGTATTATCGAGCGACGAAAGAACGGGAAAATATCCCTGACTATAGGACGGGCAGGTAATCACCTGGGAAGTCGTTAGCATGGTCGCGCTGATCGACGCCGGGTTAGCGCTGTTATCAATATAAATCGACTGCACAAATTCCAGGCGGACGGATTGCTCTTCATAGGAAAGGTCGATACCGATAGGCGACGACACCGAAAAATCTAAAAGCTGATACATGCTTTTAGAACCTTTGCGCGGCGCTTCGCCGAAAGCCACTTGCCAGGATACGCGATTTTGAGAATTTTGTGAGGTCATTGAACGCTCCGCTTAAGAAGTTACCAGTTACTTGTTACTGGTTACCAGTTTAGATATTGAGAGTATCTTCTGTTTCGCGTTCCAATTCAAGTTCATTTTCAAAGTCGGCATTTTTCATCCATTCTAGCGGGTAGGGATGGCTACAACCTTGGCCATGATTTTCATAGGCGAAATTATATTGTGGCGCAACGTCAACAAGGGAATTCCAAGGTTTTTTCTTTTTTACGTCGATGCCCTTGCGCTTGAAACTTCCCCCATTCAATGCCAGCGTTCGCAACCCGTCGGTGAATCGCCCGCGCATTTTCCAAAATGTTTCCGACGCGCAAGCGGAACCCATGCCGATTAAACGGTGCATTTTAATATCAATCGACGGCTCGCCGCGCTTCCAGGCGTCAAATACCGGCGCGGGGGTTTTCATGGCGTCTTTATCGAATCCGCGTGAATAATGCTTATAATTAATTAATGAGTCAGTTGACTTAATTCCGCACGGCGGCGCTGCCGCCTCATGCCACCAATATACACCGGCCATAGCCAATGTTAATCCATCAAAAACCTTGACGTCCCATTCGCCCATTGTTTTATCTTGAGAATGTGAGAAGGGGAGGGGGGAGGTTGTAAAAATACCATCGGTCGCGAACCCTATCACCGCGTCGCGATTCAGCGCCGCCGCGCTGTATAGTCGCGCACGCGTCGCGCTCGTTATATATCCGGCCCACTCCATTTGATGATAAGCGGGCGGCCTGTCTTTACGGCCTCCTAGCTGCTGCGCTGACTTGCCATATAATGAATTAAGCCCCAGCTTGATGATCTTTTCTCCTCCAGATTGCCACTCTTCTAGGGGATTTTTTATCCATTGCTGGCGAGTTTTATAATAATCGCCTATCCAATGGAAGGGTTTATGGTTGCACTCAGGCACGAAGTGCCACCATTTTATAACATTTATGTTACCGCCGGGCGTATTTAATGCCGCTTCATATTCAGGATACCAATAAATACCCTCGCCGCGCGACGCAAAACATATTTGCATGGCGGAAGTACGGTAAAACAGCGGGTAAAATGGCAGATTATCAGGAAAACTATACTCTGAGTGCACTAAAGTAAATCCCGGCGGCGGCTCCGAACCCGTGCCGGTAATCCATTTACCATGTGCTAAGCAAGGTAACTGACTCATTACATACGGATAAGCAGAATTAATATCATAATCCCATATCTGCCCCTCGTAGCGCCCGATTTTACATACCTCAATACGGCCCCCGGCATAAGCCGTGCTTACGGCTTCTATCAATTCCGGCGGGGTTTCTTTTTTGAAGTCTTTAATATTATGCTTACGCATGATCGCGGCGGCAATCGACCCGGCCCCGTCCCAGCGGTTGAGTACCAGGTCGAGACCCTCAACGGCGGCCTTCACCTTATCCATAAGTTCGACCAGGCATTCGAGTTCAGCAGTGTTGTAAGCGTTAATGTCGGATTGTGGGACGCTGGCAAAGTCGCCGCGCATGGCTTTCATGCGCTTGATTAAATCGTAATGCCGGTGATTTGTACCTAGCCATTTTCCCATAACGCCGACGAAATTTTCCTGAAAAAATCCGAAGACGTCCCAAACGGTCATGCGCGTCTGCCACTTAGGCTTATATTTGCCGTGCTTGTCTTTTACGAACGACAGCCCCCGCCGTAGCGTCAAACTCTTGCGGGCGCGGTATTCAATCTCATAATCTAAGCCGTCGTAAATAATTCGAGTTGCGCTGCCGGTGGTAATGCTTTTAACGGTTTCCTTGGAGAGACCAAACAATAAAATATGGTTAATGTCGTATGAGCCTGCGAATATAACAAAGATACCCTTTTTATGGGCGTCGGCGAGGTCGCACAAAAACCGTAAGCAATCAAGCGATTCCAAACGCTTCCCTCCATTAAACAATGACTCACCTGTACTTGCCGCAAGCAACGTATACGAATGATCTTTTGCCTCATAGGATTTTCCTCCATTTGGAACGTTGAAAGTTTCCGTTTCGCCAATTGATTCTCCCTCGCCGTCCAAGGCGATAAATTCACCAGTTGCCCATTTACTCGTAGCGCCGCCTTTACCCGACTTACCTTTGTTATAAGCATTTTGGCCCTTTCTTTTTGCACGGTATTTGGCTTGGCGCTCTGCGCCTGAAAACCCGCCCATTATAATTCACTTTCCGCCCAGCGTTTAACATAGGGAACCCATTCCGCCTTATCGCCGCCGGTTAGCGCTTCCCAGGCGCGGTTACGGATATGCTTACCCTTGTCGAAGCCGTTTTTATCCTTGCCGGAATCTTTCGTATGCAGTTCGCGGTAAAGTTTCTGAAATTTTTTGCTATCACGGGCCTGTGTTTTTGTAAGCTTCTTTCCCTTTTTCGCCTGCGAGGAAATATACACGTCGCGAATGGATATATATTTTGAATATTTACGGGAAATTTCCGGTGCGTTTTTACGTGGCTTGACAATTCTGCCCTTCTCAAATTGTCGGCGTGAATATGTCTTTTTGGTTTTTGGGTCTATATAGCGCCTGGAACTCCCAGGCAGTTTTTTGAGGCGTTTCCTTACTGAAACCGCTAACGGCTTGGTAGGCCCGCCTCCCGAAGCCTTGGCGTAGGGAGGTGTATTTATCACACGCTTCGATTTTTTCGTCATATTCTTTCCCACAAAAGATTTGACTTGACATTAATAATGGGGGATAATCTTAATTATCGGCCCCACACCGATATCGCGGCCCTGTTGATTCCCTCACAGGGTCGCAACTTTTTGTAGCATACGCCTTCATGGCTTAAATGGCAACAGCCAAAAAGACAGGAAAATTATAAGTAACAGCATAGCGACGAATTGCATACTTACAACTATGCGCGTCATGCGCAGGAGAGGGTAGGCGAGGAGGAGCATACAGAGTATTAAGGCGGTCATGACTGACCTTCTATATCTATTGGCTTGGTTAATTCCTGCCAGTGCGTGAAGAATCCATCGGCGTGGTTACCTTCGTAGGAACACCACGAATCTCTGTCCCACTCGATAAGCATGTGATAGGTGGTGCGATCTTTATCACCGGGGTATAAATAACTACCAAAGCCGAGTATCTCTCCATCCTTCGGTGCTGTCTCGATAAGCTGCCAACCGTATTCCCACTTGCGTAGTCGCTCAACCTCTTGAGCTGACCATAACAACTGCCTGTTGACCCCGTCGATGTCGAGATAATCCCAAGCTGCTTTCCATGCTATCCAGCGATTATGCTCTAAATGTGAGTCAGTAGTATTATTCCACTTTTCAAATGCGGCCCTACAATTAGCTGATGGCGGCAACTCGACCGGCTGTTCATTTGACGCAGGGGATAGGGCACTATCAGCAGCCTTGGCCCTATCGTTCGTGGAATATGCTGCGTTATCCACCCCCGCATAATTCGGTGCAGGCTTAATCGTATTTTCTGCTTCCAAAGCATTTTTCATGTCAATTGCCATTTTGTGAATATCTGCCTCGTTGTAAAATTCTGGTGATAATAAGGCTTCGTAATATTCGATAGGAATAATTGCGTACCCATCCAAAAAAACTTGAGCAGTCTTTTTATCCAGATAGAAAGGCTGCTCATTATTTCTGGCGATGATAACGCAATTCTTTATATAACTCTCTCCCTCTTGATAGGGAAGATGATCTTTTTTTAGAAAAATTCTAGATTTTTTCATATCTATTATCATAGCCGAATTCTCAACCGAAACGGCGGCTGGTTTTACTTTCGGCCCAGAAGTTATCGTTCCTGATTTTTTCAACGCACTGTGCATTGCCGCTTGCTGATCTTTATCTAAACGGATGGCGGCTGGTTTTGCGGGTCGGAGGGCATCGGAAATACCTTTCAACTCCCTTGACAAGCGACCACGGTGGTTTGAATCTTTCAATAACTGCTGCATGAATTTCTGGTTTATAGTCGGCGGCATATCTTCCCGGTGATGGCTAATCCATTCGCCGGTCAAAAGATCGGCGGCTATTTTAATTAGCTGGCTGCTTAGCTTCTCAAACTCCGCCCGCTCATCCACCTCGGCATTATCTGTGCGCTGTTTAATTAAATGCTCTTCCCAGTCCATAAATATTCCCTTCCATAATACCCCCAGGCGGTATTGCCTGGGGGTAGGTAAATTATAGTGACTATGCCTTTTTCTTTTCCAGCAATTTAGGCGCGGGAGCGGATTCAAGCGTAGCGAGTAGGGCCTTGCGCTTGTCGATAGCTTCCGGCGTGCGAAGGGGGGTTACCATGTAAGAGAAAAATGGTGCCTTCGCGTGCTTGACTACGCTGATTGAAGCCGAAAACGTGACGCCTTCACTTTCAGCCCCACGTTTATCAAAACGTCCCTGAATAACTTCCGAGAAAGCTTTATCGAAAAACATTTTTGTCGATTCAAACACTTCGCCCGTAATCTCGGAGCGTACAACGAAATTGCCAGTGAAAGCGATATTGGGGCCGTATGCGCCCGACTTAATGGTGTAGCCGGTGACTTCGCCAGCAACAGCGGCAATCGCTGTGTTTTTTACGCCCCATTCTTTCATGGTGGATTTAACTTCCTCTTCTGTCGCATTGTCTAGACCGGCAATGGATTTGTAAGATAGGGATTTAGTTAGGCGGGTTTCGTTAGACATTTAGGATTCTCCTTTTAATATTAATAATCTAATGAGAGCGAGGGAGCTTTCACCCTTCACGCCACTCATAGGTGCATACCCTCATCAGTGTACGCATAACGTACAGACACGGCGGGTTTACCAGACCTCTTTAAGCGATTGCACCTCAAGAAGGGAAGGCGCGTACGCACCGTGTTTCGGGTTATTTTAGATCACCGGACACACACGCGTTGCCGGACACACACGCGTTGTCGGACTGTGATAAATTATCTTCTTTCTCAATATATCCCCCTAATTCGCCAAATTTAACAAAATCAAACGATATTAAAGCTTGTATACGAAATAATTTTA
>Ga0302320_10017977_pt1 | contig 14294 bp, 11 predicted proteins | sample Bog_T0_3_FD_202130 | JGI IMG/M metagenome (GOLD analysis project Ga0302320, IMG submission 202130) | Peat permafrost microbial communities from Stordalen Mire near Abisko, Sweden - Bog_T0_3 | ecosystem: Environmental > Terrestrial > Soil > Wetlands > Peat | place: Sweden: Abisko, Stordalen Mire...
CCTTGGATTCGGAAAGAATCACATCTCCCTTGATGCCCAGCGGATAACCGGAGCCATCGAGTTTCTCGTGATGCTGGCGCCCCATTTCCGCGATGGGCAAGGTGAAACGAATGCCTTTGAGGATTGTGAGTCCAGTCTTTGGTTCTCGGCGGGAGGGTTGACGCGCTGTAACGCTCAGCGGCATTGCAATGTGAGCAATATTGAACACAGGAAGTTGAAAATAAGGTAAAGACCCTTGACTCGAGAGAGCATTTGGCGCATGATCAGGGCCTAAGTGAGAGTTTCTTCTCACTCCTCAGGTCCGCTGGAAAGCGCAGTCTAGACGAAAGCCGCTGTGAAAAAAGCGGCCAACAAAGACAAGACTGGCGCCGAGTACGAGGCACCTTGATCGATGCGTGACTGCATCGTAGATACCGTATCTCTGGCGCAATGTCGGAACGAGGATCTATGGGTTGCCCAATCTGCAGCACTCTCGAACAAGCTTTCGAGGCAGGGCAGAGCGAGTACATCAATGCTCTCGGCGCTTCGTATCATCAGGTCTGCAAACGATTTGCGGCCTATAAAAACGTAGAACTGGAGCGCGCCCGGTTCGAGTTGGAAGAGCACCATATGGTGTGCTCGATTGCTGCCAGGGAACGTTCCCGCGGAGCCGGTGGCGCGCTGCTTGAGATGGTGCGGCGAGACGAGGCTGGCGCCGATCTGCTGGAATTGTCGGCCTGACCCACCGATTGCCGTCTGGTGAGTTGTCTTGGTGCAAGCAATTGCAGGACTGGAGTTGTTATGGACTTCGCAAAGAAAAATAATGGAAACAGGCGCGCCCTTGTCGGGGGCGAAAAAAGCCGGACTGCGCGGAGCGGTTTGGTTAACGGATTCTCGGAAAGAGGAACGGGAGTCGCCGCAGCCAGTTCGCGAACCTTTGCCGATGACTTCAATGGGGAACACTCCGTTTCCGAGGCGTCGATTTCGCTGATGGCGATCTCCGCGCGTGCCGAGAGGTTGGAGCGCGCACCTCATGGCAAGCCGCCAAGTTGCGCATATATTGGGTAAATTTAGAGACGAGCCGAACCCGCTAAGAATTTTACTCAGGCAGTGATGTCCCCATGCTCACCGGAATGCATCATTCCGCGCATGTTCAGCCAACCATGTTCAGCCGACCTTGCTGCACTCTTCCACCGGGATGGCGACCTGCTCCACGATCTCCAGGCCAAACCCTTCGAGCGCGGGAATGTGCATGGGCGTGTTCGACAGCAGGCGAATGCGCTGAATGCCGAGGTCCGACAGAATCTGGCCGCCGAGCCCGATGGCGCGCAGGATACGCCCGCTGCGAGCCTGCGATCCTTCGCGGGCGCGTAATTCGTGATGAAGGATGAGGCGGCTGGCGTCGGTTCCGGGAGCGGTGGCGGGCGCCGCGACGCCGCCGGGCTCGAAGACGGGCCGCGGTGTGTGCTCGATCTCGAAGCCGCGCGAGGTGTTGTGGAGATAGAGCACCACGCCGCAGCCTTCCTCGGCAATCATGCGCATGGACTGGTCAAGGGTTTCGCGGCAATGGCAGTCGGCGGCGAAGACGTCGCCCGCAGTGCAGCGTGTGTGGACGCGGACCAGGACGGCATGGGCGCACGGTGTGCGAACCTGCGCCAGCTCTCCCGGTAAAACAGCGTCCGCGGAGCCTGCCTGGAATGCGGGGCAGTCCTGGCACAGGTCGCCGCGGATCAGGGCGATGTGGCTTTCGCCGCCGTTGACTTCGCTTTCGTATGCGATCATGCGGAACTCGCCATAGCGCGTCTGGATGCGGCTTTCGCCGGCGCGCACGATGTAGCGTTCGTGGCGCAGGCGGTAGCGGATCAGCTCGGCCACCGTGAGAATCAGCAGGCCGTGTTCCTGGCAGAACGGAATCAAGTCCGGGATCCGCGCCATCTCGCCGTCGTCGCGCATGATCTCGCAGATCACCCCTGAAGGGTTCAGGCCGGCCAACCGCGCCAGATCGACAGAAGCTTCAGTCTGCCCCGCGCGCACCAGCACCCCGCCTTTGCGAGCGCGCAATGGAAACACGTGGCCGGGCCGCGCAAGGTCGCTGTACGTTGAAGCCGGATCGATGGCGGTGCGGATCGTATGCGCGCGGTCGGCCGCCGAAATGCCGGTCGTCACGCCCTCGCGCGCCTCAATCGTCTCAGTGAACGCCGTGCCAAACCGCGAGGAGTTCTGTTGGGTCATGGGGAAGAGGCGCAGGTAGTCGGCGCGCTCCTCGGTGAGCGTCAGGCAGATCAGGCCGCGGCCGTAGCGGGCCATGAAGTTGATGGCCTCGGGCGTCACGTGCTCGGCGGCAAAGGTAAGGTCGCCCTCGTTCTCTCGATCCTCGTCGTCCACCACCACGACCATACGGCCGGCGCGTATCTCCGCAATGGCGCCGGGAACGTCGGTGAAGGGCGGCTCGAAAGTGCGTGGGGTCTGCGGCATGGCGCAGCTTCATTTTCGCCCATCGAGGAGGTAAAGAGCAAAGCGCCCATTTGCCGGGCCACGACGGGCAAGAGCGCCGCCCCCTCCAGCGACTGACAGGACGAGGAGGATGTGGGATGTGCGCGGAATGTGGGCGCTGAGAAGAGTGCGCTCTTGGCCCGCAGACAGCAAAAGCGCTGCCCGAGGGCAGCGCTTTTGAGAAAAACAACAGAAAACGGCCTACAACGTCGATTCGATCTCGAACCCCCAGGCCTCGAGAAGGGCCTCCGGGATGTACTTGGAATTTTTGTTGCGGCGCGCCCACTCACGCAGGCGGGTAGACCGGATGTACTGATCCGGGCTAAGTTTGAACTCCTTCACGATTTGTTCGAAAGAAGTCACTGTGGGCACAACCGGGCCGATGGGCTCTGGTTTGCCCCAATTTGGATTTCCACGACGCTTTGCCATCGATTTGATGTCCTTAGAAGAGTCTGATGTACGCGTACTTCCTCTGAAACCGGGCTGGGGGTTGCCTGTAGATCCGGAGGAACTCTTGATTGTTATTTTACGGATATTTTCTTCAAAAATCAATAGGAAAATGGTTGTTCGAGCGAGAAAAGTGGTGAGGGTCTCGATGTGCAATTGGAGACAGCAAACAATTGAAAGGTATGCGTTTACTGTTGTGACTCCTGTTTTTTCGGCGATTCGGGGAGGGTTCGACTCCGGTTAAAATTGAGGATCAACAATTCACCTGCCAGAGGATACTCTTATGACAACATCGCGGCGAACGATCGCGGCCGGCCTTTTGCTGGCTGGGGGCTTGGCGCAGTGTAGGGCCGTGGAGCTGAAAGTGTGCCGCGCTGAAACGGTCAACCGCTTCCTTGGGCTTTAAGGTAAGCTGCTCCAGAGGAACCAACAAGATGATGACACGGCGGGAGTGTTTGAGACAGGGGACGCTGGCAGGTTGCGGGCTGGCTCTCATGGGCGCTCAGGGATTGCGGGCAGAGTCTGAGGCAGGTATCGACGGCTCTGGGTCACTGAAGGCTCATGCCCATAAGCACGGTCTGCTGGCCGGATGCGCTGTTGGGGCCGCCAACCTGCGCGATGAGGCGTTCAAGACGGTCCTGGCCGAGCAGTACAGCCTTGTGGTGGCAGAGAACGCCATGAAGTTTGGCCCGATCCAGCCCAAGCCGGACAGCTACAACTTTGCCGATGCCGACGCGCTGGTCGCCTTTGCCGAGGAACACGGGATCAAGGTCCGCGGCCACAACTTTGTATGGCATGAGATGCTGCCTTCGTGGTTTGCCGGGACGGTCACCAAAGACAATGCAAAGAAGGTTTTGACCGAACACATTCTTGCCGTGGCGGGTCGATACAAGGGCAAGATTCAGAGCTGGGACGTGGTGAACGAGGCAATCAATGTGCCCGATGGCCGCCCCGACGGTTTGCGCAAGAGTCCGTGGCTGGAGCTGATTGGCCCCGAGTACCTCGAGCTGGCCTATCGCACAGCCCGCCAGGCGGATCCGAAGGCGAAGCTCACGTATAACGAGTACGGAATTGAGAAAGACGACGAGACCGAGGAGAAGAAGCGCGTGGCGACCTTGGCCCTGCTGCGGCAATTGAAGGCTACTGGAGCGCCGTTGGACGCGCTCGGGATTCAGTCGCACATCTCGGCCGGCCCCAACGCCCAGTATGGCAAGGGGCTGCGCGGATTGATGGATGCGGCGAAAAGCATGGGCATCGAGATCTACATCACAGAAATGGATGTGAACGACGACGCGATCGACGACAACGACCCCGCCGTGCGGGACCGGATCGTGACCGAGGTCTACGCGAATTATCTGGCTATCGCATTGGAAAACAAGGCAGTTAGGTCAGTCCTCACCTGGGGGCTGACCGATGGGCATACCTGGCTCAATGGAATAAAAAGCCACCGGGAAAAGCGTCCGGGCCGGCAGCAGCGGCCATTGCCGTTCGATGCCGACTACAAGGCGACGCCGGCATTCTTCGCCATGCGCGATGCCTTCGACAAGGCGCCACACCGCTAGGGCGGATAACCACTGCAGTCACACGGCCTGCAAAGTAATTGCAAAGACGTTTGCAGATCATTAAGGCGTTTCGGCGCACAATCATTGCATGGGGCTTTTCTGCCTAGCTCGATGTTTTCCGGATGGCCAGAAAAAACACCCCCTACCCCCCCTATCCGGTAGTAACCAAGTGTTGGCGAAAAGGTAACTGACCGAAATCATGCCGATCCAAGAGAAAAGATATCCATATACTATTGAAAATAAATTAGTTAATAAATAGAACAACTCATTCGCGAAGGTTCGACCCAACTCCAGAGTCGTTCACGACCGGCGGCGCTTTCCCACCAATCGATCCATCCTCTATAGTGGTGCGGCGGACCTGACCCACTCTTGATCCGCACCAAACGAGAGGAACATTCATCGCTATGAACCTGACTCGCAGAGACTTTACACGGCTGGGCGCATTGGGCCTGGCTGCCCGGTTTGCGCATGGCTTGAACGCGCAGACCACGGCCCCGAAGACACGCTATGCCGTCATCGGCCTGGGGCGCATCGCCAGCCACTTTTTGCCCGCCGCGGGAAGTACAACCAACTCGCAGATCACGGGACTGGTCAGCGGGCATCGCGACAAGGCGGACCGGATCGCGGCGCAGTACAACGTGCCGGCGGGCTCGATCTATAACTACGAAAACTTCGACGAGATTGCGAAGAACCCGAACATCGATGCGGTATATGTTGCGCTGCCCAACTCGATGCATGCCGAGTACACCATTCGCGCGGCCAAGGCGGGCAAGCACGTGCTCTGCGAGAAGCCGATGTCGACGACCGTTGCCGAAGCCAAGGCGATGATTGCGGCCTGCAAGGCGGCGAACGTGAAGCTGATGATTGCCTACCGCTGCCACTACGAGCCAACCAATCTGAGGGCCGTGAAGCTGATCCGCGACGGCGCGCTCGGTCAGGTGCAGGCAATCGAGAGCTCGTTCGGGTTCAACATCAAGGCCGGCGAGTGGCGCATCAACAAGAAGCTGGCTGGCGGCGGGCCGCTGTATGACGTGGGCATTTACTCGCTCAATGCTTGCCGCTATCTCACCGGCGAGGAGCCTGCACAGATTGCGGCGTTTGCCTCAACCATCGATCACGATGGGCGGTTCGATGAGGTTGAGGAAAATGTCTCCTGGACAATGAAGTTTCCGTCTGGCATTGTGGCCAGTTGCGCGACCACGTATGGCGCCAACATGGCCGGTTACTACAAGGTGTATGGATCGAAGGGCTGGCTGCAAGTCGATCAGGCATTTGTGTACGAGGGGCTGCGGCTGCGCGCGGAGTATCAGGGGACGAAGCTGGATGAACTGAACCCGGCGCGCGATCCGTCGCACTTTGTGGCGGAGGCAGAGCATTTCTCCCATTGCGTGCAGAACGGACTGGAGCCGCAAAGTCCCGGCGAGGAAGGCTTGCGCGACATGGGGTACATCACAGAGATCTACAAGTCGGCGGGAATTAAGATTTAGGCTCTGGCGTTGTTAAACCGGCAGCGGTAGCTCAGCATCGAGGCCGGCGGCGACCAGGTCGGCGCGGAGCCGGTCGACGGTTGAGAACTCGATGGCTTTCATGCCAAGAGACCACGCGACCTCGATGTTTATGAGCTTGTCGTCGATGAAGAGCGTCTCCTCGGGGCGGGTGCCGAGCTGTTTGAGCAGATGGAGATAGATGGCGGGGTCGGGCTTGGCCATGTGAAGCTGGTAGCTCCAGACACGGACATCGAAGCGCTGGATCCAGTCGTGGGCTTGAGAAAGAGCCTCATGCACTGCGTCGCCCATATTGGAGAGGATTCCTGTGAGCAGGCCGCGCTCGTGCAGCGCCTGTTGCCAGGCCACCATGCCGGGATTCACCGTGCCCCACATGCGGGCGTCCCAGTGGTTCAGTTCGGCGACTTTCTCCGGGCTGAGGGCGAAGCCGGCAGCGCCTGCAATTTTCTGCCAGAAGGTGACGCCATTTAGGGCGCCTTCGTCGTAAGCGTGGCGATCGGCCCAGTAGAGGCTCTCAAATCGGTCGAGGGGCAGACCGCTCATGAGAACCAACGCCGCGTGCGCGTCCTGGTCCGGCGGGCCGGTTAGTACCATTCCATAGTCGAAAACAACCGCGCGCAGACCCAATGTCCCTCCATGAAGACGCCCGTGTATGGTGGGAAGGGACGCCTGCTTCTATTGTGCCTGACCACCACCTGCGGGCACCTGCGGTGCGGCAGACCAAGCAAAGTGTTGCCGGAGCAAGAATATGGGATTTTCGCGGCGAACGAGCTGGAATACGGAAGAGAGCGAGTTGGCGCGCGCACATCGATTGCGTGCGCAGGCTGGGCTGCCGATTGCCGACCTGACGGCTTCGAATCCGACGCGGTGCGGCTTTACGTTTGACGAAGAGCTCCTGGATGCGCTGGCCAATCCGGAAGCGCTTGAGTACGATCCGCAGCCGAAGGGATTGCTGCGGGCACGCGAGGCGGTTTGCGGCTATTATGCGGACCATGGCGTGGCTCTGGAGCCGGGACAGATTGTACTGACGACCAGCACCAGCGAGGCGTACAGCTTTTTGTTTCGGCTGCTGTGCGATCCGGGCGCAGAGGTGTTGGTCTTGCAGCCGGGGTATCCGCTGTTTGATTTTCTGGCCGCGCTGGACGATGTGCAATTGAAGTCGGCCCTGCTTTTCTATGACGAGGGCTGGCAGATCGATCCGGAGGGCCTGCGCAGGGCCATTACGCCGCGGACGCGGGCGGTTGTGCTGGTGCATCCGAACAATCCTACGGGGCATTTCACAAAAGACTGGGAGGCAAGGGAGCTTGCTGCGCTGTGCAGGGAGTTTGATCTCTCGCTGATTGTGGATGAGGTTTTTCTGGACTATGGGTTTGATGGGAAGGCGGCGAGTTTCGCGGCGGGGCTGGAGGGGGTTTCGGTGTTTGTGGTGAGTGGCTTGAGCAAGATTGCCGGGCTGCCGCAGATGAAGGCGGCGTGGATTGTGGCGACTGGGCTGGAACGCATGGGGGCTCTGGAGCGCCTGGAAGTGATTGCAGACACGTTCCTCTCGATGAATGCGCCAGTGCAGGCCGCGCTGCCGGTGTGGCTTGCGGGGAGGGAGGGCATTCGGCAGCAGATTCTTGCGCGCGGAAAGGCCAACTTGGCGGACCTGGACCGGCAACTGAAGAGCCTGCCGGCATTGCACAGGCTCACGGTGGAGGGTGGGTGGTATGCAGTGCTGCGAATTCCGGCGCTCGGACCGGACGAGCAGACGGTGCTTGCGCTGCTGGAGCAGGGCGTCTGGGTGCATCCGGGCTACTTTTTTGGGATGGCGGAATCGGGATGGCTGGTGTTGAGCCTGCTGGGGCCGGAGGCGGAATTCAGTACTGGAGTAACACGCCTTGTTAATTATTTTAGAACGAATCAGGGTGGTAACAGTACCGAGGCTCGACATTAACAAAGCCTTGAGTTATCCGCTCTAGTTGATTGATAAATCAATAGATAGGGTTTGGTCGTTCTCTTCAAGGCTATGGCTGCAGAAAGGGATTGTTCCTTCGCTCTTCGCCGATTGTGGTGGCTGGGCCGTGGCCGGGGAGCACTTTGGTCTCGTTTGGCAAGGCGAGCAAGCGGGTCTCGATCGAGTCGATGATCTGATGGGGATTGCCACCTGGAAGGTCGGTGCGGCCGATGCTGCCTGCAAACAGGGTATCGCCGGCAATCACCATTTTGAGCGGCGCAAAATGGAGACACACGGAGCCTTGGGTGTGGCCCGGGGTGTGGATCACCTTGGCGGGATAGCGGTCAAGGCCAACGAGCATGCCTTCGGTGAGGGACTCGTCCGGAGGGGCGGTCTCCGGCGTCGGGACGCCGACCCAGGCCGCCTGTTCCGCCATAATATTCAACTGCGGCAGGTCATTCTCATTCAGAAAGATGGGCGCGCCGGTGAGGCGCTTCAGTTTCAGTGCGCCGCCGACATGGTCTATGTGGGCGTGGGTGATGAGAATCTGCTTGAGTTTGAGGCCGAGTTCGGTCAGGCGTCGCTGGATGCGGCCAACCTCGTCGCCGGGGTCGATGACGATGGCTTCGCCTGCTTCCTCGTCGCCCAGCAGGGTGCAGTTGCATTGCAGCGGGCCAACGGGAAAGGTCTCAAGAATCATGACTTGATTGTAGAACTGGCGGAGGCGGCAAAAAAGGCAGACCCGCGAGGTCTGCCTTCAATGAGCCGGGGGATTGAGTCAAGCGCTGGCACCGGAATTGCCCAGATTAGTCTATTTGCCGGACTTGGCGGGCGCGGAAACAGGGGCTGTCTTGACGTTATCGAGGACGGAATGCGAGCCGCTGGAGCGGACGAAAAGGATGACCAGGCTAATGGAGGTGACCATGAAGATGACGGCCGACCAGGCAGTGAGCTTGGTGAGAACGTTGGCGGCTGCGCGGGGTCCAAAGGCGGTTTGCGAACCCTGGCCGCCGAAGGCGCCGGCAAGGTCGGCCGAACGGCCCTGCTGGAGGAGAACCACGCCGATGAGGAACATGCACACGATGACGTGCACGACGATCACAAAATAGAAGAGAATCTGCATGGATGAAGCTGCTTTCTACGATTGCACGGCATGGCCGTACGAAAGATTTGGTGCGGAGGAGGGGACTTGAACCCCTATGCCTCGCGGCGTCAGCACCTCAAGCTGGTGTGTCTGCCAATTTCACCACCTCCGCACTGAGGTGAACCCTTCAAAGTATAGCAAATGTCTGGGGTGTTGAGGAACGCTGGCATCACCGAATGAGCCGATCCATCCATGTTGCCAGTGCCTGTTGATCGGGCGTCCCGACGGCGTGGGCTGCCTGGACGTTGCGGCGCTCGACTTCGCTGCGGTTCTGGCTGATCTTGAACTTGCCTTCAATGCGGGAGATGGGGATGCGGAAGCCGACGATGCCGGCGAGCATGGTACGGCGGAAACCGGCGGGCATCTGCTGCCATTTCTCGGCGAAGGCGGGCTCGTGGGTCTGGATGAGCTCGGAGAGCAGCGCGTCTTTTTCGTCGTTTTCTTCGACAAGTGAGAGGGTTCCATAGGCGTGGACGGCAATGTAGTTCCAGGTGGGGACGGAGAGCGGCTCGACGTAAAAGGTGGGCGAGACGTAGGAGTGTGGACCGGAGAAGACAACCAGCGTTTCGTGGCCAGCCAGAGCCTGCCAGTGCGGGTTGGCGCGGGCAAAATGGCCTTCGATCAGTCCATGTTCGCCTTCGCCTTTGACTACCAGGGGAAGATGCGTGGCAGCCGGGCTGGCGGAATCAGAGGCTGATTGCGGACCGAAGAGGATGGCGAAGGAATAGGCGCGCATGGCTTCGAGGAGCGTGGCGCGGTCGGCGACTTGGTTGAATTTGGGCGTGTACATCGAGCTCCTATTGAATGCGTTCGAAGCGGAAGGCGGCCTCGCGCAGGGCGTGGCTGATGGCGGTGATGTGGGTTGCGCCGCGGGTTTCCAACGTGACGTCGATGACGGTTTCGCCGAGGCTGACGCCGTAGTAGGCTCGGTTGTGCACGGTTTCAACGATGTTGGCGCGCTCGCGGGCGAGGATCTGGGTGAGCTGGAAGAGTGCGCCGGGGCGGTCCTGAAGGTAGACGCGGATGCGAAGCAGGCGGCCATCTTTGACGAGGCCGCGCTCGATGATCTTGGCCAGGAGGGATACGTCGATGTTGCCGCCGCAGACAAGGACGACGGTGCGGCGATGGCGCAGGTTGGTTTTGGATTGAACGACGGCAGCCAGTGCGGCGGCTCCGGCGCCTTCGGCAAGCGTCTTCTCCTGTTCGAGGAGCATGAGGATGGCGCTGGCGATTTCTTCGTCGTCAACAGTGACGATTTCGTCGACGTACAGCGAGACTAATGGGAGGGTCAGGTCGCCGGCGCGGCGGACGGCAATTCCGTCGGCGATTGTGGCCTCGGCGGCGATGGTGACGGGGGCTCCGGCTTCGCGGGCGCGCAACATGGAAGGCAGCTTCTCCGGCTCGACGCCGATGACGCGAATTCTGGGATTGCTCTCCTTGAGGGCGCAGCCGATGCCGCTGATCAGTCCGCCGCCGCCGATGGGAACCACTACGGCTTCAAGGTCGGGGACTTGTTCGAGGAGTTCCAGGCCAATGGTTCCCTGGCCGGAGATGACCTGCACGTCGTCGAAGGGATGGATGAAGGTTGCGCCGTTTTCGATGCGGCGGCGCAGCGCTTCTTCGCAGGCTTCGTCGTAGGTTGCGCCGTGGAGGATGACTTCCGCACCGTAGGCGCGGGTGCTTGTCACCTTGATTTGCGGTGTGGCCAAGGGCATGACGATCTGGGCGCGAATGCCTAGGGCGGCGGCGTGAAAGGCGACTCCCTGGGCGTGATTGCCCGCGCTGGCGGCGATCACGCCGCGTTTGCGTTCGGTCTCGCTGAGGGTAAGCAGCTTGTTGAGCGCGCCACGCTCTTTGAAGGAGCCGGTGCGCTGAAGGTTTTCAAGCTTGAGGTGGAGGGGCAGGCCGGTGAGTTCGGAAAGATGATGGGAGAGCTGGCAGGGCGAGACATGAATGGACTCACCGATGCGCGCTCGGGCGGCCTGAATGCTGGATAGGCTGACGGATGCCAAATGCTGTTCTCCTTGACTCAAGAAAGATGAATGGGCGATTGAAGAAAGACGGATGAGGTGTAAAACGGCTGAGGGCAAGAAAAAACCACCAACCGCGTTTGCGGGTGGTGGCCTGGGTACCGTTCGACTACAGATTCAGTAGGGTCAGGCCTGGTTTCCCGCGCGTGCGATGGAGCAGGTAATTCGCATGGAGGGAATCGGCACAGCGCAACACAGGGCTGGGAAGTGTAGAAGATTGGCTCTGGGCGTGTGCATGACGTTGATCGAAGTAGACCAGAGATTCGGGAGGCGCGTCAAGGGTGCGGAGGGTGTGGTGCAGGGAATTAGGGGGTGTGCGGCAGCCCTCTGAGAGGGCTGCCGCACGGGTTGTGAGTACAACGATTAACGGTTAGAACTTGATGCGCCCACTAAACTGCATCTGCCGTGAGCCCGCGTTTGTGCCGAAGGCGGCGACATTGAAGGCATTGAAGTTTTGGATATAACCAAATGTGCCGCTGCCGACCGTGGTGTTGGGTGCGTTGAGCCACGGATGGTTAAACACGTTGAAGGCCTCGAAGCGGAACTGGAAGCTTGCTTCGCGCCAGATGTGGAAGTCCTTGACGAGGCTGGCGTTGGTCTGCGTATTTCCCGGCCCCCGGAACTGGTTGCGGCCGGTATTTGGGATCACCGGCGCGGCAGCCGACTCAACCGGGCTCGCGAAGATGGTCGGGTCAAACCACGGCTTGCCGCCGGACACAGATGAACTGGATCCTTGTGCGTGGCCGCCCAGTTGCTTATAGGAACCGGTCATTTGGGCGTAAGTGGCGCCAAAGCCGGGGGTAAACCCGCCAATGGTGTTGCTGTTCGCGTTGACTGAGAACGGGAAGCCGCTGTAGTGGCTGAACTGCCCACTCAACTGCCACCCGCCGATGATATCCCCTGCCACTCCGTGATTCAGCCAAGCCTGTCCAGGTCCGAAGGGCAGGCTGTAGACGCCCCAAACCTGCAGGTTGTGCTTTTCGTCGAAGCCGGCCGAGCCGCGGTTGAAGCGGAAAAAGGCAGGATAGTTGAACGTCGTGCCTCCAGAGCCTGAACCAGCGCCGTTGTCTTCGTAGTCGATGGCGTGCGAGTAGGTGTAGACCGCGCCCACGGACGCGTTCTTGCCCGCATTGTGGGTCAACTGCGTCTGCAAGCCGTTGTACCCGGAGCTCCAGAGCGGCATATCAAAAGTGATGCCGCCAGTGTTATAGCAGGTCCCCTGCGCGGTGCCCGTAGCAGTAGCGGGGCAGGGCGCTCCGATGTTGATCGTCTCGTTGGCAGTGAAGCTGCACGCACCGGTATATCCGGAACCGGGGCTGAACTGCCCGTTGGGCATGCAGGGCGAAGTTGCGGACGGGAAGTTTGCTGCGTTGAGATAGTTAATGTTGACCTGCTGGCGGACGGCGTGGTCGCCCACGTAGGCCACGGTGCCCACAAAGCCCTTCCCGAGAGTCCGCTGCACCACCAGGTTCCAGCTTTCGATGTAACCGCGGCGGAAGTTCTGAGGCACCGTGTTGGTGGATCCTGCCACGGGAAGCGAGGCATAACCGGTTGAGTAGTTGGGCGCCATTTTGGCCGTGTTCGGAATACCGTAGGTGAGGTTCATGGGCGCGTTGCCGTTTGCCGGATCAGCCGCGATGGTGAAGCTTCCGGTGCCACCGTAGGATGGCGCGAGATCCTCAGGGAACGAGTCACGCAGGTAACGCATGGAGTCGGGATCGGTGGTGAGACCAAAGCCGGTGCGGACCACTGTCTTGTCGTTCAGGCGATAAGCAATGCCCAACCGAGGTACGATCTGTCCCCACCCGGCTCCGATGCCTGCGCTGCGGGGGTTGCCGTTGATGCCACCCACTTCCACATTGGCGCTCTGCGGCAATTGCGGAAGCAGAACCGATGCGCCGGTGCGATCGCGGTACGGCGCCGGATAGACCTCATAGCGGAGACCGTAGGTCAGCGTCAGCTTCGGAGTAGTCTGCCACGTATCCTGCACATAAAGGCCATCTTCAGACCAGCGCAGAGCGTTGGGATTGAAAACCTGCGAAGGATCGCCTATCGCCTGGTTGGCGCCGTTGTTGGGCAGGCCGAGCTGAAAGTCTGCAAGCGAGTTATACCCGTCGATACTGCAGGAAGAGGCGCTAGCCGTGGGCGTGTTGCCGCAGGTCATGCCGCCCTGGAAGGTGAAGCCGCCACGCGGTGTATTGGGCTGGCCGCCGCTGGTGGGTTGGAAGTGGTTGAGATCGAAGTGGTAGTAGGTGTAGCCCACTTTGACGGCGTGATGACCATGCAGCCAACTCAGGTTCACGTCGCCCGTGAATTGATTGTCGCGGAATTCAAAGGGATTCGCGCCCTGGGCGTTGCCGAGGCCGGTGAACGTAGTGAGGTAGAAGCCCGGAATGCCAACATAATTCAGGCCGGTGCCGTTGGTTCCCGGAATCTTGAGCGTATTCAGGCCGTAGTCGCCCACAGCGATGTCGAGCGTCGATTGCGCGTATGTCAAAAGGCGAGTCCAGCCACCGTCGGCGTCAAGGACCACATTCGGGCCGAACACATGGCTGAAGCCGAGCCCGGCGTTCTGGCCGCGGCCGCCGATATTGCCCACTTGTCCGCCGTCAGCCGCGGGACCGCCGGCGCAGGCATTGCTGCCCGTGCAAGGCGTGTTACCCAGAACCTGCGGATCGGAGTCGGTGTACGGCGTCATGCCGTATTTACCGTAGATCTGCGTGTTTTCGCTGGGAATGTAGTTGATCTTCGTGTCCGACGCGTTGCGGTTGTAAGCGACGGTCGACGTTGCCTGATAATCGTTGCCCATCACCTTGCTCAGCAGGGTCACGCTTGGCGTGCTGATGGTCTTCGAGATCGCCGCAAGGTCCTGCATCATGATGCCGCCCGCGAGCGAGATTCTCGACGCCGGAATGGTGTTGACGTTGGCGCCGGTTTCTCCGTACTCAGCGGTGAAGCTGGGCCGGCACTGGTATTGCAGATATCCGTTGGTGTACGAGGTATTCGGACTCGGACAGAGCGTGGGGTTGACCTGGCCCTGCCATCCCGGAGCTTGAGGCTGCGGATCGTAGAGTATTACAGGCGCAGGAGCACCGGTGTTCGACACGACATTCAACGACTCCGAGAAATTGCCGCCGTTCATCAGCGCGTCGGGAACGGTTTCGGGAACGCTCGCATCCGTGCGCTGCGTAATGCGAT
>Ga0302320_10017980_pt1 | contig 14293 bp, 12 predicted proteins | sample Bog_T0_3_FD_202130 | JGI IMG/M metagenome (GOLD analysis project Ga0302320, IMG submission 202130) | Peat permafrost microbial communities from Stordalen Mire near Abisko, Sweden - Bog_T0_3 | ecosystem: Environmental > Terrestrial > Soil > Wetlands > Peat | place: Sweden: Abisko, Stordalen Mire...
AGATTGACCATGGCATTTTCGGTCGCATCGACGGCATTGCCGTAATGCATGCCGCCGAAGATGATCTGCCCGGAGGCATCGAATGCGTTCGGGTTCGGCGCGTTGGAGATCAGCCTGATCGTGCCGCCCATCGAGCCCGCGCCGTAGAGTGTTCCCTGGGGTCCGCGGAGCACCTCGATTCGATTCAGGTCATACAGGTTCGGGTCGATGTCGACCTTGCCGTTTTGCGCGGAAGCCGGCGCAGTCATGGGCGTATCGTCGAGATAGAACCCGACAGTCGAGGAGTTTCCGCCGGAGGAGGTCATTCCGCGCATCTCAAGTTCCGTCTGGCCGGGCCCGCTGGTCCGCATCGACACGCCCGGCACCGATTGCACGATCGAGCTGATGTCGGTAATGCCGCGCTCCGCGAGATCCGCGCCCGACAGCGCCGTGATGCTGATCGGTGTCGTTTCGATGGTCGACTCGCGCTTCTGCGCGGTGACGATGATTTCCTCGAGCGAATCGCCCTTGGTTTCGACCGGCGTGTTCACTTGCTGCGCCAACGCTGTGCCGCCGAGAGCGATGCCGAACATCGATCCGGCCACAAAGCCGGCCAATTGGATGGAAACCCATTTTCCCTTCATGCTAAATCCCCTCATCCGTCCCAATGGAGAACGGTCGTTGGGATAATGCTACAACAGCACGAGCTTATTTGCAGCAAGAAGCGAAGCTAAATCCCCTAAATGCAACAAACTCTACGGCAGCGGCGGCCGAAGCGTGGGCCGGGTCGTCTCATAAGCGCGCGCGGCACGCAACACCAGCGCGTCGCCGAACATCGGTCCGACGAATTGCAGTCCGATGGGAAGTCCCGCAGCGGTCAATCCGCACGGCACCGTACAGGCCGGTTGTTGCGTGAGGTTGAAGGGATAGCTGAACGGGGTCCACCCGAGGAAGTCCCTCGGGGTCATCGGGCTCTGCCCGGCCGGACGCGCATCGAAGGCCGGCACCGCGACCGTCGGCGTCACCAGCAAATCGAAGCGTTCCATGAATTGGCGCAAGTGCGCGCCGAGCGCGCCCCTCCTGAGATTGAGCTGCTGAACGTCGAGCGCGCTGTAGCCGCTTCCCAACCTCGCCTGGGCTGCGAAGTCCGGGTCGGCGAGCGTCTGCTGCGCGGCGCTGAGCGTGTTCCACATCGTCCAAGAGCCCACGAACCAGAGGCCGCAGGTAATCTCCAAAGGATCCTCAATCCCAGGGTCGATGGCCTGCACCTCGGCGCCGAGATCGGCCAGCATTCGCACTGCACGTTCGCAGGATGCGGCCACTTCGTGATCGACGTTCTTGGCGTGGCCGAGCGTCGGCGACCAAGCGACCTTGAGGCCGCGGACGCCCTTCTCGAGGCCTGATGTGTAATCTCGAGGATCCGGCGGCAGCGAGGTCCAATCGCGAGCGTCGGGTCTGCTCAAAACGTTCAGCATCAGCGCCGCATCGCGCACGCACATCGTGTGGGGGCCGAGGTGGGATACCGTGCCGAAATACGACAGAGGATAGGCAGGCACCCGTCCGAAACTCGGTTTGAGCCCCACGTTACCGCAAAATGCGGCCGGGATGCGCACGCTCCCCGCTCCGTCGGTGCCGACCGAGATCGGCCCCATGCCGGCCGCGACCGCCGCTGCCGTTCCTCCCGAGGAACCGCCCGGCGTCTTCGCGTGGTTCCAGGGATTTCGCGACACACCGGTCAGCGGGGAGTTGGTCTCACCCTTGCAGCCGAACTCCGGCGTCGTTGTCTTTCCCAAAATGACCGCGCCCGCCTCTCGCAGGCGCGCAGCCGCCGGCGCATCGATCTCCCAAGCCTGCGCCGCGTCGATGGTGCGGCTGCCGCGCAGCGTCGGCATGCCGCGGGTCAGTATCAGATCCTTGATCGATGCGGGTACTCCATCGAGGGGCCCGCAAGGCTCGCCACGCTGCCAGCGTGCCTCGCTTTGCCGCGCGCCGGCGAGCGCTTCCTCGCCCGCCACGTAGCTGAACGCCCGAAGAGCGGGATTCAGGCGATCGATACGTGCCAACGCCGCGCGCGTCGCCTCCACCGGCGAGGCTTGCCGCGCCTGGTATAGGGTGAGCAACTCGCTGGCCGTGCAATCGGCGAGATCGGTCATGCTCGAACTAACGGACGCCGAACACTCGTTGCGGCCCGAGCGGCTGTTTGCACCAGCAGTAGGCGTACAGACCTCGCGGGTCGTTGAGCTGTGCGAGCGCGCGCGCCTGCTCGAGCAAAGGATCCAATGTCTGCTCGATTCCGGACGGGGGCGATATCAAGCCGGCCATCCGTGCGATCCGGCCCGCCTCGGAGCGAAACTGCATGAGCAGTTGCTCACGCAGGGACAGATCGGGTTCGATGTACTCGACGTCGTAATCGGACCCGAGTTCCGCAAGCTTCGCCGCCGCCTCGGTCGCGTCCTTGAGTCCGCCCAAATGATCCACCAGCCCGATGCGTTGCGCGTCAACACCCGCCCAAACGCGTCCCTGCGCAATCTTGTCCACGTCCTCGACCGCCTTCTTGCGGCCCTCGCCGACGCGATGAATGAACTCATCGTAGGCATGATCGACTGAGATTTGCAGGATCTGCCGCGTGGCGCCATCCAACGCGCGGTCGAGGTGCAGGCTCCCGGCGAGCGGGGTGGTGCCGATGCCGTCCACCTTGACGCCGAACTTCTCGAGCGTGCGTTGAAAGGTCGGCACGACGGAAAACACGCCGATCGATCCCGTCAGCGTGGTCGGACTCGCGAAGATCTCATTCGCCGCGGCCGAGATGTAGTACCCGCCCGACGCGGCATAGGTGCTCATGGAGACCACCACGGGCTTGCCCGCTTTGCGCAGTGCCTGCACTTCTCGAAGTATCAGCTCAGAGGCGAACATGCTGCCGCCCGGACTGTCGACCCGCAGAACCACCGACTTGATCGCCTTGTCGTAACGCGCCTCGCGCAAAAGATCAGCCGTGCTTTCGCCGCCGATCCTGCCCGGCGGCTGATGGCCGTCGAGAATATTGCCGGCGGCGACCACGATGCCGACCTTGGCTTCGGACTTCGGCCGCAGCGCCCGCTTCGATCGGACCGCGGCGACGTAGTCGCTCGAGCCGACGGAATTGAATGAATGGGTGGTCGGGTCCTCGCCCACCAGGCTCTTCAATTCGTCCGCGAGCTGCCGGCGGCTCTTGAGCGCGGTCACCAATCCACGCTGCAGCGCCAGCTTCGCGGCATCGCCGCCCGCGGCGGTCAATGCGGCCGCCTCGTCGTTCACATAGTCGTTGAGCGCGGTCGGCTTCAAGGAGCGCGCGCGCGTCACATCCTGGCTGTAGGAATTCCACAGCGCCTGCAGCCACACGGTGCTCTCTTCGCGTTCGCTCGGCGCCATGTCGCTGCGCGAGAACTGATCGGTGAAGCTCTTGAAGGTGCCGGCCTTGAAGACATTGACGTCGACTCCGAGCTTGTCGATCGCGTCCTTGAGGAACATCCGGTAGTAGCTGAACCCGTCCACGTAGACCAATCCCTGGGGATCGAGATACACCTCGCCCGCCTGGGCCGCGAGGTAGTACTGGGTTTGATCGAGCGAGTCCGCGGCCACCACCACGCGTTTTCCCGCCGCACGGAAATCGCGCAAGGCCGCGCCGATCTCCTGCAACTTGGACAGCCCGGAGGTGGAGAGATTGCCGAGATCGAGAACGATCAGCTTGATGCGCTCATCGCCCTTGGCGGCGTCAATGGCGTCGATCACATCCTTGAGCAGCGTCTCTGGTGCGGGACCGCCGGAGGCGTGGCCGAAGGCCCTGCGCAAAGGATCGCTCGACAACTGCTCGACCAACTCGCCTTCGGGCGCAACGATGAGGGCGGCGCTGTGCGGGACCCGCGGAACCGAGGTATGCAGCGCCGCCAGCAGGAACCCGAAAATCACCAGCAAAAGGACAAGATGAAGGACTTTGCGCACGCCCTCCAACATCCGCCAGACCAGCTTGAAAAAACTCATCCGACCTGGCCCGACAACCGTTCAGTGTTGCAGCGGAAGATCAGATCTTCTCATCGATGCGCGCCGCTTTACCGGACAGATCGCGCAGGTAGTAAAGCTTGGCGCGCCGCACCGCACCGCGCCGTTTGACGCTGACTTCGCTGATCGAAGGGCTGAAGGTCTGGAACACGCGCTCGACGCCTTCGCCGTGCGAGATCTTGCGCACCGTGAAGGAGGAGTTGAGGCCGCGATTCTTTTTAGCGATGACCACGCCCTCGTAGGCTTGAACGCGCTCGCGATCGCCTTCGACGACTTTGACTTGCACCACAACCGTATCGCCCGGGTTGAAATCCGGGACCTTGCGCGTGGCGCGCTCGCTGTTCAGTTCTTGAATGATCTTGTTCATATCAATCGCCCTCACCGTAATCCGTCAATGACTCTCTTCGTTCATCGCGCGCTTGAACTCGTCCAACAGCGCGCGCTCTTCGCCGCTCATTCCCCGCTGCTCGAGCAGCTCTGGCCGCCGCAGCCACGTGCGCCCGAGCGCCTGCTGCAAGCGCCAGCGCCGGACCGCGGCGTGATCGCCCGACGCCAGCACCTCGGGCACCTCGCGCCCGTCGATCGACGCCGGCCGCGTGTAATGCGGCCAATCCAGCAGTCCGTCGGTAAACGACTCCTGCACCGCAGATTCCGCGCTGCCGAGCGTTCCCGGCAGCAACCGCGCGATCGCATCGATGACCACCAGCGCGGGCAACTCGCCGCCCGTCAGAACATAATCGCCGATCGACCATTGCGCGTCGATCTCGGCCTCGATGAATCGCTCGTCGACACCCTCATAACGCCCGGCCACCAAGATGAGTCCCGGCCATTGGCACGCCTCGCGCGCCGTTTTTTGCTCAAACCTGGCCCCATCGGCCCCCAGGTACACCTTGCGGCTGCCGGGCGGCAACGCCTTCTGCGCCGCCCTCAACGCATCGCGCAAGGGCTCGAGTTTCAGCACCATGCCCGGACCGCCGCCGTAGGGGCGATCATCCACGGTTCGGTGCACATCCGCGGTGTGCTCGCGGGGGTCGAAATAATCGAGCCCGACCACGCCCCGCTCCACCGCCCGACCGAGCACGCCGTGCCTCATCGCCTCGCGCAGCATCGACGGAAACAGAGACACCACACCGATGCGCATGCGCTGCTATTCCGTCTGCGAGGATGCCCCAATGGACGTCCCAATGGACGTCCCAATGGACGTCGAAGGGTCCCAATCCACCACCACGCGCCGGCCTTCCAAATCCACGCGCCGTATATGCTGCGGCACTGCCGGAACCCAATATTCGAGATCGCCGTGCACCACCATGAGCGCATGCGCGGGAATCTCCACGAAATGGGCCACCGTACCGAGCCGGACGCCCGACAAATTCACCACCTCGCAGCCGATCAAGTCGGCGCGGTAGAAATCCTTCGCCGCCGGCGGCGGCAGTGCGCTGCGCGCCACTGCAACCCGCGCACCCCGCAAAAGCTGCGCCTCATCACGGTCCGCGACTCCCGCGAGCTTGACGGTCAGCTCGCCGCCGCTGCGGCCGCTCTCCTCGACCTTGTAGGTCTTCCAGGTACCCCCTACGCGAAGCTCGAGACTTCTGTGGTCCAACAGGCGGCCGGGCGGTTCCGTGTGGGAGTGTAGTTTCACCCAGCCCCGGACCCCGAACGGTGCGCCCACGATACCGAGTTCGATGAGCGCAGAGTCATCGCTGCTCACCGGCTGCTACCTTTGGGTTCGGGGTTCCTTACGCGGCTTGTTTGCGATAAACGGTCAGCAAATGCTTGACGCGATCCGACATATGCGCACCTTCCTTGAGCCAGTGCTCGATACGTGCCACGTCCAAGCGCAGCTTGATCTCTGCGCCCCGCGCGACCGGATTGAAAAGCCCGACGCTTTCGAGGCTGGTGCCGCCCTGGCGTTTGCGGCTGTCGGTCACCACCACGTGATAGAACGGCGTCTTCTTGCCGCCCCGTCGAGTCAATCGGATCGTCACCATCGTTGCTTCACCTTGCAATGCCTAGCCGCTAATTGTAATGAATCGGGAGGCGCCAGAGCAACAAAAACGGCGAATTTTACTGCCGGGGGCCGAATCCCGGCGGCAGCCGCCCCCCCATGCCCCGCATCAGGTTCTTCAGCATCCCGCCCTTGGCCAGCTTTTTCATGGTTTTCTGCATCTGGTCGAACTGCTTCAACAGGCGGTTGACCTCCGGCAGCTGGACGCCGGCGCCTGCTGCAATGCGCCGTTTGCGTGATCCGTCGATGAGGTCCGGTCGGCGCCGTTCGCGCGGCGTCATGGAGTCGATGATCCCCATCTGCCGTTTCAGGACCTTCGGATTGACCGCTCCGGCCGCGGCAGCCGCGTTGGCCTGCAATTGCGCCGGCAGTTTGTCGAGCACGGCCGACATCCCGCCCATCTTCTGCAATTGGCTCAACTGATCGCGCAAGTCCGCAAGATCGAACGATTTGCCCTTGCTGATCTTCTTGGCGAGCTTCTCGGCTTTCTCTTGATCGACCTGCTCGCGGACCTGTTCGACCAGCGAGAGCACATCGCCCATCCCCAAAATACGGGACGCGATCCTTTCCGGCTGGAACAATTCGAGCGCTTCGGACTTCTCACCGGTGCCCACGAACAGTATCGGTTTACCGGTCACCTGCCGGACCGACAGCGCCGCGCCTCCGCGCGCATCGCCGTCCGCCTTGGTGAGGATGATCCCGGTCAGGCTGAGCGTGTCGCTGAACGCACGGGCGGCGTTGACGGCGTCCTGACCCGCCATGCTGTCGACCACGAACAGGCGCTCATGCGGGCTGATGGCGGTCTCCAGCTCCCGAACTTCGCTCATCATCTCGGCATCCACGTGCAGGCGGCCCGCGGTATCGATCAACAGGACGTCGTAAGCCTGCAGGGTCGCTTCGGTAAGCGCCCGCTTGGCGATCGCCACCGGCGCCTCGTGGGTTGCGGACGGCGCAAATCCAGCGCCCACTTGTCCCGCCAGAGTTTTCAGCTGCTCGATCGCGGCGGGACGGTAAACGTCCGTGCTGACCATGAGCACTTTCTTGCCCTGCTTCTCGATCAGCCAACGCGCGAGTTTGCCCGCGGTCGTGGTTTTACCCGCACCCTGCAAACCGGCCAGCATGACGACGACCGGGCGCTGAGCCCGCAGATTGAGCCCGCTGCTGGGTTCGCCCATCAGGCGCACCAGCTCCTCGTGCACCACTTTGATGAACGCCTGGCCCGGCGTCAGGCTCTTGGTGACTTCGACCCCGACGGCGCGGGTCTTGATCGCCTCCGTGAACGTCTTCACCACCGGCAGCGCCACGTCGGCGTCGAGCAATGCAAGGCGCACTTCCCGTACGGTCTCGGCGATATTCTCTTCGCTCAAATAGCCGCGCCCTGAGAGCGCATTCAAGGCCCGGGTCAGCCCGGAAGTCAGACGGTCAAACATGGCGGGAATGATATCGCATTACGTCCCTCGCTAGGCGCACCTACATCCTTGTGTCATGATTTGGGCAGCCGTGATTCTCGCCATTACTCTGTTTGCGCTCTACTCCGCCAGTGCCTGGGTCATGCTGCGAAGTGTCGCCAAGCCACGGTTGGGCCCGTTCGGCTGGGCGCTGGCGCTCGGCGCAATTTTTGCCCATACCGACGCACTCGTGCACATGATGCGCTCGCTCGGGCCGTACTCGATCGGCCTGTTCGAGTCCATGTCGATGCTCGCCTGGACGCTGGCGATCGTCGCGTGCTTCATCGCGATCGAAAGGCAGAATCGCGCTCTGGCGGCGATCCTCTTCCTGGTCGCGGCGTTCGGCGCCGCGTTGCTCGGTATCGGCCACACCTATGCCGAGGAAACGACCCCGAGCTGGGAGCTGACCGCTCATATTCTGTTGTCGATGGGTGCGGCCGCGCTGCTGCTCGCCGCCGCGGTCACGGCGTTGGTGCTGGTTTTCCTGGACCGCCGCCTGCGTACGCGCCGCCTCATCGACCTGCCGACGTCGCTGCCGCCGCTCGATTCGGTCGAGAAGGTCATGTTCCGGCTGATCGGAGCCGGGTTTGTGTTGTTGACCCTGGCGCTGCTGACCGGCTTCATCTTCGTGACCGACCTGTGGGCGCAGCACCTGCAGCACAAGACCATCCTGTCCTGCATCGCCTGGGTGCTGTTCGGTGTGCTGCTCATCGGCCGTATCCGCTACGGATGGCGGGGACGGTCCGCGGTGACCTGGACCTTGTGCGGCTTCGGATTTTTGGTTTTGTCCTACTTTGGCTCGAAATTCGTGCTCGAGTACCTGCTTCACCGACATTGGGGTTGACCGGCAAGACGAATGGCAAGTCCCTCAACCGGCCTCATGTTCTGCGGCCTGGCCGCCCTGCTGCTGCTCGCCGCGTTTTTTGCGGGCAGCGAAACCGCGCTCATGAGCTTGAACCGCTATCGGCTTCGGCACCGCGCCAAGGCGGGTCATCGAGGCGCACGGCTCGCCGAGGCGCTGCTCGCGCGCCCGGACCGCTTGATCGGCCTGATCCTGTTGCTGAGCACCGTGGTCAATGTCGTCACGCCCACTCTCGTGGGCCTCATCACCTTTCGCCTGGGAGGCGATTATCTGGTCTTCTTCGGCGTCGTCACGCTGACCTTCGTGTTGTTGATCTTTTGCGAAGTGGCGCCCAAGACCTTCGGCGCGCTGCATCCCGAACGCCTCGCGCTCCCTGCGGCCTATGTGTACACACCTCTGCTCTGGGCGCTCTCGCCGTTCGTGTGGGCCACCAACCTGCTCGCAAACGGGGTATTGCGCCTGCTCGGCGCATCGCGCCAACAGGCCTCGAGCTCCCTGAGCAGCGAGGAATTGCGCACGGTGGTCGCCGAAGCGGGCGCCATGATCCCCCAGCGCCACCAACAGATGCTGGTCAGCATTCTCGATCTGGAGAAGGCCACGGTGGAGGACATCATGGTGCCGCGCACCGAAATCGTGGGCATCGACGTCGAGGATTCCTGGGACACCATCCTCGAGCAGCTTCGCCAGAGCCAGCACACGCGCGTGCCGGTGTTCGAAGGAGACATCGACCGCATCGTCGGCGTGCTGCACATGAAGCGCGTGGTGCACGAACTGGCGCGGGGACGGCTCGACCGCGACAGCTTGATCGCGGCCGCGAGCGCGCGCGACACCTACTTCGTCCCGTCGGGCACTCCGCTCAATACCCAGTTGCTGAACTTCCAGCGCGACAAGCGGCGCATGGCGTTCGTCGTCGATGAATACGGCGACATCCAGGGCCTGGTGACGATCGAGGATATTCTCGAGGAGATCGTCGGCGACTTCACCACCGATCCTGCGACCATGATGCACAAGGACGTCCACCCTGAAGCAGACGGCAGCTTCGTCGCGAATGCATCAGCCACGATCCGCGCGTTGAATCGTTCCATGCGCTGGAACCTGCCCACGGATGGTCCGAAAACCTTGAACGGATTGATCGTCGAATTCCTCGAAACCATCCCTGAGCCCGGCACCACCTTGAAATTGGCCGACTACATGCTCGAGGTCCTGCAGACCGCGGACAACGCCATCAAGACGGTTCGCATCCGACCGCCCTCCGCCTGAGCAATTGCATCGAAGCCTGGGGATCAGGGCGGCATCACCGGCGGCTGATACGCGAGAGTCGTCCCGAGCACCCACAACAACAGAATGACCAGCGGCAGATTGATCACGAATTGGACGAAGGTAAATCCGATCAAGTCCCGCGCACGCAAACCCAAAATGCCGAGTATCGGCAGCATCCAAAAAGGGTTGATGAGGTTGGGCAGCGCTTCGGCTGCGTTGTAGATCTGCACCACCCAACCTAGGTTGTAGCGAAGCTCATTCGCGGCGTGCATGACGTAAGGAGCCTCGATGATCCACTTCCCGCCGCCTGAGGGGACGAACAAGCCCAGGAACGCGGAATAGGCGCCGACGATGGGCGCGAACGTCCCATGGCTCGCGATCTGGGTGAATGCGTGGCCGAGCATCCCCGACAGGCTCTGGCCGGAGGAGTTCTTGGCGCCGGTCAACATTGCCGAAATCGCCCCGAGGAACGGAAACTGCATGAGCACTCCGGCCACGCTCGGCACGCTGCGCGATACGGCATCGATGAAGCGGCGCGGACGCCACTGCAGGAGCAGGCCGCAGACGATGAACAGAAAATTGTAGGTATTGAGGCTCGAGATCGCCGTGACGGCGCCTTTGACCGCGACCTCGTGCACCAGAAAGGCGCCGCCCAAAACGACGATGAACAGCGCGGGCAGCGGACTATTCTCCAGCCACTCGCCCGGCCGCGCCCGGACCGGCGCGTCGCGCCGGGGTTCCGCGAGGTCGACGCCCAGTCGTTCGGCCGTCTGCGCATGCTCAGGCTCGGGCGCGGTCTTCCACGCGATCCAAGTGCTCGTCGATATCAAAACGACGGCGCACAGCAGAGATTGCCATAGGAAGATGGTCTGGCCGAAGGGGATGATCCCGGTTTCCGCCAACAGCGCCGCCGGCATGCTGCCGGGATTCGCCTGCAGCTGCGCCGCGGACGAGGACAATCCGAGCGCCCAGACCGATCCGAGCCCGGTACAGGTCGCCGCGGCGGCGGCCCGATAATCCATTTTGAGATCACCGCGGCGCGCGAGGGCGCGCGCCAGCAGGCACGAAAACACCACGCTCAGTCCCCAATGAATCAGCGACATGAGCGCGGCGGCGAGCGCCACCAATGCCACCGCAGCGCGCCCGTTCCTGGGCAGCGAGGCCACCTTCGCGACCACTCGCGCGACCGGCGGAGAATCCGCCGTGACATAGCCGCCGATGATGATGAAGGTCATTTGCATGGTGAATGGAATCAAACTCCAAAAACCGGAGCCGAAATTCTCGGCCACGGCGAGCGGCGGCGCCCCCATGCCCAGCGCTGCGATCGCGACCACCGCGACCGCCATGACCGCGAACGCAAAGGCGTCCGGAAACCAGCGCTCGGACCAAGCGCAGCAATGCTGAGCGATTCTCGATAACATTGGACCTTCGTTCACCTGTGTGCTCGTGAAACCACTCGCATAAAGTCACAGATGGCCAACGCATCGTCAATGAACGGTGTGCTCATCGTCGGAGCCGGACCCACAGGACTGGTGCTGGCGCTGTGGCTCACGCGGCTCGGCGTCCCGGTGCGTATCATCGACACGACAGCGCAGCCGGGAACCACCTCCCGCGCGCTCGCGGTGCAGGCTCGCACGCTCGAACTGTACGCCCAGGTCGGCCTCGCGGCGCCGGTCGTCGAGCGTGGGCGCCGCGTGCAAGCCGTGAACTTATGGGCGTCGGGAAGACATCGCGCTCGGGCGGTGTTCGGCGAATTGGGCAGGGGATTGAGCCCCTACCCGTTCGCGCTCATATTCCCTCAGGACGAACACGAGCGCCTGTTGATCCGGGAGCTGGCTCAACTGGGGATCGAGGTGGAGCGGCGCTGTGAGCTTTTAAGTTTCGAACAGAGCGCCGCAAGCGTGCTCGCGCGGTTGAAGAAATCCGACGGCACCTCCGCGGTGTTCGAGACGAGTTACATTGCCGGGTGCGACGGCGGCCACTCCACCGTGCGCGGCACACTCGGTATCGGATTCGAGGGCGGCACTTACGACCATACGTTCTACGTCGCCGACGTCGAGGGGTCGGGCGCGGCGATGAACGGCGAGCTGCAGGTGGCGCTGGATGCGGCGGATTTTCTTGCGGTCTTTCCGCTCAAGGCCGACGGTCACGTGCGGCTGGTCGGCACGGTGCGCGACGGCGCCGGCGAGCCGGGCCAAAAGTTATCCTGGAACGATGTGAGCGAACGCGCGCTCGGGCGGCTTCCGATCGAGGTCGAACGCGTCAACTGGTTCTCGACTTACCGTGTCCATCACCGCGTGGCCGATCAATTTCGCAAGGGCCGCGCCTTTCTTCTGGGAGACGCGGCTCACATCCACAGCCCGGTCGGTGGGCAGGGCATGAATACCGGCATCGGCGATGCGATCAATCTCGCGTGGAAGCTCGCCGCGGTGCTCCTCGGGCGGGCCCGAGAATCGATCCTCGACAGCTATGAGCCTGAACGGATCGCCTTCGCGCGGCGCCTGGTGCAGACCACGGACCGCGCGTTCACCGCGGTCACGAGTTCGAGCCCCCTCGCGCGCTTTATTCGCCTCGAGCTGACGCCTCTGTTGTTGCCTCTGCTGTTCAAGATGCCGGCCACGCGACGTTTTATGTTTCGCACCGTGTCGCAGACCGGCGTGAATTATCGGCAGAGCAGCTTGAGCGCGGGCGTTGCCGGTGCGATTCACGGCGGCGACCGCCTGCCCTGGGCGGCGGCGGCCGAAGGCGAAGGGGACAATTTCACGCCACTGACATCCCTCGGCTGGCAGGTCCACGTTTACGGCGATGCGTCGGCCGCGCTCACGGCGGCCTGCGCGGAGCGCCGCTTGCCGCTCCACGTTTTTGCGTGGCGGCCGCGGATGAAGAAAATAGGCTTGCGACCCGGCGTGCTGCTGCTCGTGCGCCCCGACGGCTATGTGGCGCTCGCGGACGCTCATGGCGACCCGTCGGCGCTGCGCTCGTACCTCGACGCGCGAAATCTCACTTAGCGCTCGTCCGTTTCACGACCACTCCGCCTTTCATGACGAAGGCGACGCGCTCGACCACGGTGATATCGTCCAGGGGAGAACCGGGAACGGCGATGACATCCGCCAGATAACCGGGCTTGAGTGCGCCGATTTGGCCTTCCCACCCGAGCAGCCGCGCGCCGTTGATCATGTCGGCTTGCAGCACCGCCAGCGGCTTCATGCCGTACTTCACCATGAGCGTCAATTCGCGCGCCTGCGTGCCGTGCGGAAAGGGACCGACGTCCGAACCGACCGCAAACGGAATGCCGGCTGCGATCTGTTTCTTGAATTCCTTGACCTTGTAGTCGAACTCCGGCCGCTCGTCGTGGCCCGGCCTGTCCGGCGAGGGCCGCGCAAAATACTCGAACACGGTGAAGGTCGGGACGGCGGGAATGTTCTTCGCCTTCATGATCCGCATGGTCTCCTCGCTCAGCTGCGTTGCGTGATCGATCGAGGCCACGCCGGCCTGCGCCGCATATAAAGTACCCGGCTCGCCGATCGCATGAACCGCGACGCTGCCGCCGAGGCGCGCCGCCTCGTCGACGGCGGTTTTGAGCTCCGCGGCCGTGTATTGATACGGCGTGTGCAGCACCCCGTCGCGCATCGTGTCCGGTCCGGTCTCGTAGACCTTCGCAAAATCCGAACCCTCCTTGTGCTGTTCGCGGATTGCCGCGATGAGTTCCTGTGCGTTGTTGGCATACGTTGCGTTCGACAAGACGTGCTGGGCCGGATTGAAGCCGATCGCATCTTCGTGGCCGCCGAGGATGTCGATCGCATTGCCGCTGATGCGCAGGCGCGGCCCCTCGATCAAACCGCCGTTGATGGCATCGCGCACCGCCGTGTCGGCCGATCCCGCGCCTTCGGTGCCCATGTCCCGTTCGGCGGTGTAGCCGGCCAGCAGATCGTCCCTGGCCGCGAGCACCGCGCGGATGGTCCGCTGCGGCACCGATTCCTGGACGGTTTGAAGATCCTCGGCGCCCGGATGCAGGAATAAGTGGACGTGAACGTCGATGAGTCCCGGCAGCAAGGTGGCATCGCCCAAGTCGATGATTTGCGCGCCGGGCGGATGCTCTACCGAAGTGCCCACGGCCGCGATGCGCTCACCCTCGACCAGCACTTCTCCCGGCGTCATCAGGCGGCCGGTGTCGACCTCCAGCAGGTGCGCGGCATGCAGCACGATGGGCGGAGCGGATTGCCCCGGTGACACCGGCGAATAGGCCGCCAACATGAGGACCAACGGCAGCGCGCAACCACCCGCGAATTGCTTCTTCACTTTCCCGCACCCCTCGTTGTTGGTCGGCTCCCGGATGACATATTAGCGGACTCACGCCCCCGGCCGGCTGCTCGCGGGCGGCTTTAACCCCATTTTTCGCCCTGCCTCGTTTCAGTTACCGAGTCCCTCACCAACTGGAGCCGATATGAAATCCTTAGTCTGTTTTGCGGTCAGCGCGGCGTTCGCCATGAGCTGCGGAGCGCAATCATTGGGCAGCCTGGCCGATGTCGCCGTCATCGACCGGGATACGGGGGTGACCTTGAACCCCTATTATTATCGCGGCGAATATTGGGTCGCCGGCAGACCGGGAGCCCGCTACGCCATCGAAATTCGCAACCACCTCGGCGAACGGTTGCTTGCGGTCACATCCGTGGACGGGGTCAACGTGCTGTCGGGAGCGGACGC
>Ga0302320_10017982_pt1 | contig 14291 bp, 8 predicted proteins | sample Bog_T0_3_FD_202130 | JGI IMG/M metagenome (GOLD analysis project Ga0302320, IMG submission 202130) | Peat permafrost microbial communities from Stordalen Mire near Abisko, Sweden - Bog_T0_3 | ecosystem: Environmental > Terrestrial > Soil > Wetlands > Peat | place: Sweden: Abisko, Stordalen Mire...
GGCCGAAGTTTTGAAAGGGCACGGCTTCAGCCGTGCCGCAAGTGGCTGAAAATAAACGCTGGGCTTTAGCCCCCGAGGGATGCTCTTTGTGAATCTTGACTCAAAACCCGACTTTTTCCGCAGCCTCTTCAGCCCGTACATCGGAGACCCCAAATAGAGAAGGGCTTCAGCCCCCGAGGGACGCTGTTCCCAAAACCTCACCAAACCCAGTTTGGACCAGCAATCCTCAAAAGGCTCTGTAACCAGGGCCTGACTTCAGTCAGGCCAACAAAACCACCGAAAAGACCCGGGGCGGGTGGCCCCGGTCCCGGTGACCCAATCAACCCTTGCTGAGGGTGCCCCCGGTCCCTAGCTTTTGGGGACCGGGAATGCAAGCAGAGCACGGCCCACTTTGACCCGCCAATTACTCTGGGCGCTCCAACCTTCGTTTCTCTCCATCGAACGATGACCCGGCCGAATTCCCCCAAAAATAAATCCCAAAACTTTGCAGTCCATTAACCCCGAAACGCGCACAATCATCCTATGCGCACCCTCCGCCCACACGAATCTCAGGAATCCGGGACGCAGAAAACCCAGTCCGAAACCTAGGTACCCCCTCCCCCCACCCGCTTTTGTTGCAAACAAAGGTACTTACCCGACACACCTAAAAATACCCCTTGAAAACAAATGACTTAAATAGAGGGCTCCACCGCAAAACCGCCATTCTGCACCAAAAAAAGTGCAGAAAACGTCCGATTCTCACCCCCCAAAGCACTTCTTATACTTCGTGCCGCTCCCGCTGGGACACGGGTCATTCCGCCCCACCTTCGGCTCGGCGCGCTTGTATCCGCTATAGGAATCCGCTTGCCAGGGACTCAGCGCCTCCGACCACGGGGCCAACGGCGGCGCCAAAGCCGGAGCTTCCCACTTTTTCCGCCCCTCATTGAAGGTTCCCCACCATTGCCGACACACTCCTAGCCGACTCGCTTTACGCCCCCAGCACCCGCCCAATCCGCTCCACCGCCCAGTCAATCTCATCCCGCGTAATCACCAGCGGAGGCGCAATCCGAATCACCCGATCATGCGTCTCCTTGCACAGAATCCCCTCACCCATCAGCGCCTCGCAATACGGCCGCGCCATCCCATGCAGCTCAATCCCAATCCACATCCCCCGGCCCCGCACTTCCTTCACCGCCGCGCTGCTTATCCCCTTCAGCCGCTCCAGAAAATACGCGCCCAACTCCGCCGACCGCTCCACCATCTTCTCGTCCACCAGCACCCGCAGCGCCGTCCGCGCCACCGCGCACCCCAGCGGATTCCCCCCAAACGTGCTCCCGTGGTCCCCGGCCTCAAACACCCCCAGCACTTCCGCCCCAGCCAGCACCGCCGACACCGGGTAGAATCCCCCCGCCAGAGCCTTCCCCACAATCAGCACATCCGGCACAATCCCCTCATGCATATAGGCAAACAGCTTCCCCGTCCGGCCCAGCCCCGACTGAATCTCATCGGCCATCAACAACACTTTGTTCTCGCGGCACACCTCCGCCGCCTCCCGCAAAAATCCATCCGGCGGAATCACAATCCCCGCTTCCCCCTGAATCGGCTCCAGCAGAAACGCGCACGTGTTCGGGGTAATCGCCCCGCGCAGCGCCTCAATGTCCCCATAAGGAATAATCCGGAATCCCGGCGTCAGCGGCCCAAACCCCTCGCGATACTGCTCGCTGCTTGAAAAGCTCACCACCGTCACCGTGCGCCCATGAAAGTTCCCCGCGCACACAATGATCTCCGCCTGGTCTTTCGCGATCCCCTTGATCGTGTAGCCCCACTTCCGCGCCGCCTTGATCGCTGTCTCCACAGCCTCGGCGCCCGAGTTCATCGGCAACACCATCTCGAACCCGGTCAGCTCATGCAGCTCCTGGCAAAACAGCGGCAACTGCTCATTCCGAAACGCCCGCGAAGTCAGCGTCACCTTCCCCGCCTGCTCCTTCAGAGTCTCAAGAATCTTCGGATGACAATGCCCCTGGTTCACCGCCGAATAGGCGGCCAGGCAATCCAGATATCGCCGCCCCTCCACGTCATACACCCACACCCCCTCCGCCCGTTCAATCACCACATCCAGCGGATGGTAGTTATGCGCTCCAAATTCCTCTTCCAGCCCCACCAGTTCCTGGGTACGCGTAGTTTTCTCAGTGTCCGCTTGCATCAAGCTGTCATCTCCCGGCCTGAATCCATACTACCGTCCAACCTCCCGCAATCAAATCCCCTGTGTTCCTCAAATCGACCAATTATGCCCTGTGCCCCATTCATTCGCAGCCTCATCGCGAATGGGTGGGAAACATCAGATCTCCCCCGCCTCTACCCCCAAACCGACTTCACACGACGAACCCCAAAGAGCAGGGCAAACGCATTTGGAATTTCCTTGACATCCGAGCTGCAGAAAAAGCCCGAGCCTGTCTGAATTTGGCTTCTGACAGTGTTAATTTGCTCGCACATTGCCCTCAAAAACGCAAATTTCCGCGACGAGAAGCTGGCCGATGCCGCCTGAATCAACTTTCCGGCTTGAAACCTGTATGCGAAGAATCCAAATGCGTTTGCCCTGCCCCAAAGAGGCAGCGGTACACCCTCAGCGCGCCCTATCCACCCTTCCAACTTTTTCCCTCCACCGGACGCGATCTGTTGTAAATTTAGGAACACCGTCGAGATCAACGGCTTTCAATCATGCAAGTAGTACGCCCCGTTAACCCCCTTGTTCGTCCGCCGGCCGGACGCGGGAGTTCAAGGCGAACCAGGAGAGGGGAAGCGATGCTTCGAAAACTCTTGTTGCTCGTCGTTCTCGCACCACCGTTCGCGACGGCCAAACAAATCGCCTTTCCAATCTGTTCCGTTGAGCATTTTCAAGACGTCAACTATCAGGTCTGCGAATCCATCAACGAAGCGGCCAAACTCACCGACCACGATAATTCAGAAGACGCGCTCGCTATCCTCAAAGATTTGCCCGCAGACTCCACCGTATCTCCAGAACTCGCAGCTCTCGTCCGCAGCGAGCGGCTTCGCGCCCAGCGTGCCGCGGTCCTCCAGGCAAAAAGAAAATCGAGCGCCTTCGCCACCTTCTGGGATAGCCTTGCTTCCAAAGCATCAACGCTTTTCGAATGGTTGGTTCTTCTTGCGCTGGCCGCTTTCTGTCTTTTCGGTCTCGCGCAGCTTACAAGGCTCAAAAGAGTCCATCCGCAAACCCTGATCTCCTTCACCGATCAGAGCGCGGAAAATCCCTCAGAAGTGGCCAATCTAATCCTCACCCAGGAAGCCAATCGACTTCTCAATCCAACGCAGGAGCCCGCATCCGACGAACTCGTACAAGAAGCATCCATCAGCGGGGGCGGCGCCACCTTCGTCAATATGCAGCCGATTCTGGGTACCAGCTCCATTGAAACTGCGCTGGGAACGGCCGACAGCGTGAGTCTCGGAGCCGTCAAGATAAGCCCGAAAGCGCTCATTCAGGCGTGGAAAGACGCCCTGAGGCCTAGGTACCGACGGACCCTCCAGGGCATCCACTCCAAGACCGGGGACACAACATTCGTATACGTTCAGATGCTCGATGATGCCCGTAAACCGATCAAGGGTGCAGCCTGGTCGGCTAGCCGGCAAGGCGCCGACGCCAGGGATGCCGCACTCCGCGAAGTCATGGCAAAGGTCATGATCATCTATTCGAATGCTGAGCAGTCCACCAGGATCTGGCAAAGCCTTGACTGCTTCCAGCAAGCAATGGACCTCTACCGCCACGACAAAAGCCTGGCCTCCATCTCCGCTTCGCAACTCCTGCTCCAGAAGTCTCTCAAATACGATCCCTCGAATTGGATGGCCCGGTATAACAACGCCCTGTTCCTCCAGCTCATCGGCAACCTCGATGACTCGCTTCAAAACTGGTCATTCCTGCATGAGAGCCTTTTAAACGGGAAGGTCATCGGCCCCCAGACCAGTGGAGAACAACTGGCAAAACTCAAAGCGAGAGTTGACTATAACCGTGCGCTCACCCTTGCCCGAATGGAAAAATGGGAGGAATTGAAAGAAGCAATCGATATTCTCGAAGGCGTCCTGGTAAACACGTCCGAGGACTTGAATTGGCTCACCAAAAGCGCTCTCGCTTCGGCACTCCGCACCCACTATAAGCTTCTCGTTGACAGTTCCAAAAACTCGTCGGAAGTCAAGGCAAGACCTCAATCAACCCGCGGATCACACTCGCCGGAAGATACCTCGCAGGATGTGCTGGGGCAAGAAAGTGGAAAGCCCAATCCAAAATCGCCCAGGAAAGTGTCCGTACTAGAGAAGACTTTCGCACGCATTGAACACATCACGGCGGAACTGATCGAAAGTCTCAAGACCTCGCAACCGATCTCGGCAAGCCTCATGCACGCAACTGCTATCGCGCGCGGGGCGCGCGGTGCTGTGTTACTTGACTTTGGTGTTTCACCATCGAATGCTCTCGATGATTTCAATGCGGCTATTCTCCTTAGTCCCGACCTCATAGACCCTCGATTGAATGCGGCCAAAGCCGTAGTAATCAGGAAGAAGGAGGGCTGGACGGTCCGGGCCGAATCTCTCCTCAAGTCCGCCCTGCAACTGGACCCTAATCATCGAGAAGTGCACTTCCTGCTAGGATCTCTCTACCTCGATCAAGCCGTCTTTCGCCTCAGCGATGCTGCGGAGAATCTTAAGCTAGCCGACCCGCATAGCTGGGCATCCTTCAAACTCGGTGAGCTCTACCTCACCCCGAGCTTTGGCGTGCCCGACCCTAAAGAGGCTCTTAAGCAGTTTCGCAAGTCTGTCCGTCTCGGCGATGCAGTGGACATTAGAGCCCAGAAGCTGGTCCGTCACATTCTCAGCTTGGTTGGACCTCTGCTCGCAGCGAAAGATGTCGCGCCTGCGCAGAGCGCCAAGCTACCTGAACCACCGGCCTTCGCAAGCTGGGAACTTCTCGAGATGAGCCGCGAGGCAGAGCGAATCGCTAAGCGAATCCAAAAGCGGTTAGGAGGGCCGGAAAAATGTCCGAAAGCAGCCGCTCTCGAAAAACGAGCGCACGACTTTGTCTTAGCGCTTGAAGGTCACACTCGACCGCCCGATTCCGAAATTCCCCCCGAACCAAAACCCGAATAGGACCCACTCCCCTCATGTGAATTAAGAGAGGTCGCCGGAAACCCAGTGATGCGAAACCACGCGGCGCAACCCGCGATCCCCCGCATCCCCAGCCGCCCCCTGCCGACAAACCGGCCCGTCGACACACACGACTCCATATCGATCCCCTCCGAGTTGCCATCCAGGTCGTGACTGACTCTCCCAAAGCTCAATCCCGGTCAAATGGACCGCTACTTACCGATTCGGGCTTGTCGGGGGAGCCACTGCGGGCGGACCGCTCGCCGGCGCGGCTTCTTCATCGGTCAAGATGCGCGACTCGGATCGGAACAGGTGATACTGACGGAAGACAACGTGGTTGAGCATGGTCTGAAGAATCTCCGGCCTGTCGGTTGAATCCTGATTCGCCCCCAGGGATCCGATATCGGTGGGCAAACCAAGCACAGTGGCCGGAACCGGTTCATACCCCCGCGTGATGGCAACACTTTTCACCGGGCAGTTGTAGGTTTTGCCGCCGATTTCAACCAATCCGTACTCAACCATCAGATCGGCGCGAGCCATCGGGTATGAGGGCTTGAGGTCTGCCTGCATGGTCAGTCGAAGGATGGTTCCGGTTTCAGTGTCCACTACAATCTCCCCGTGATAACCGGTGATGCGCTGGTAGATGATCAGACCGCTGTTGATGAGGACGCAGCAAAATTTGGCTTCATAGTGGGATTTGCTCTTCGGGACGGAGTAGCGAAAGACGGCGAGGTTAGTTCCAGAACGCCGCTCCCAGTATCCCCAGGTGAGCGTTCCCTCGCGGGCGTCCGACAAAAGAGTGCCGAGTATGGGCCCGAACTCTCCCGAGGTCACCAGACCCGTTTCCATCGGCTGGGACTCTATCCCTTGCTTGTCCGGGGTTTGCTCAACCTGCTTTCCGTCGCGGTAGAGCACCGTGACATTCACTTTCCTCACAAATTCCAGTGATTGGGCGACTGCGGTGGCAATCACCCCCGGCCCCGCAGGCTTGTCCATAAAAAGCGTAGTTTCGCGGGTGGCAAAGAAGTTGGGCATCTTGGCCAGGGTCTGGCTGGCGTAGTCAGCGGTCAATTCCAGCAGTTGGCGCTGGGTGGCTGGGTCAGGCGGAGCCGAGTCGGCAATTTCATCGGCCGGTGGCCGCAGGAACGCGGACGAATCGGCCAGCGCCATCAGCGCTCCACGCGCCATGGGGCCCGGCATTGCGGAATCCAGACTCGCCATCCTTGCGGAGCTGAGGCGCTCAGTCAACTCGAGCTCAACGAGTTTGTCGGCAACTTCAGCGTCCGGTCTGCCATGAACCGAGGCCACCAGGCTCTCGAGTTGCTGGACGGTCGTCCTTTTCGCAGCGGCCGGCACGGCAGCGCATGCGAAAAGCAGCAGCACCAGACCCCACCCGATACCCGGCCTGTTCCCGCGGATTCGTGCGACCGGCGGCGTCCGGAGCGCTGCTGCATCTGGCCGGGGACGATTCGAACTCCGTTTCATCAATGCCATATCGGACGGCTTTCCTTGGTGTTCCGTTACGGAATGTTGATCGGCTGAGAGATGGTTCCGAGCTTGTGCTGCTCTGACTCAATGGCCGCCCCGCGGATGCGATAATTCCCAGGCTTCAACTCGAACATCAGGTTGGCATCCATGCCATTGCTCAAAAAGTCCGGCAGTTCCTCGGCCTGGAGGTCGATATTTGCCCGCTGATCCTTGATCTCGACGGCGTTTCCCTTGTCGTCGTAGATGGCAACCACGAAAGTGAGATGGTCCAGGTTGTGGCCATCCCGAATGCGCAGCGGGATAGCCTTGGCGTCAACATGAACGGTCATCGCGAGGATTCGGGTCGGGCCCTGCCCTTCTGAAGGCGCCGCCTCGATGCTCAGTTGCAGGTCCGAAATCTCAGCCTTCGAGTTCAGCGCATCCTGAAGCAGCTTTTCTTCCCGCTCCTCTGACTTGGGGGCAACCGGCGTGGCGGCCGCAGCAACCGTAAATTGAGGCTGGAGGGCTATCGAAGAGGCCCCATGCCCGTCCTTCTCATGCCCGTCCTTCTCATGTGCGGCCTGGGCATGCGCCGGCTGGGCCTCGTCGGCCTCAGGCGCAACGGCGAAGTATCCACGACGGGCCAGAATCGCATAGCCCGTGTGCTTCTCCGCGAGCGTCACCTTCAGTTCGTGGAACTTCCCGTCCAGCTTCAGCTCTCTGGGCTCGAACGCCAGGGTGTAATTCTCCGCATGGCCGAGCAGTGCGTCGAGGCCGGCTTTGAGGTCGTTGTTGTCGTGGAAGAAGATGCCGCCAGTGCCCTCGGCCATGGCCGCGAGAACACCATTGGCGACCAATGCCCGCTCCGCATCCAGAGAATCGCGAGACTGCATGGTGCGCGGGTTTGTGATCGAGATGGACGTGCGGGAAGCGTCCGACTCGCGAAGCATGACGGCAAGTCCGGTGGGGTTAAGCGAGTTGATCGTCACCTGCGAACGGAGGGCTCGCTCAATGATCCGGTTGATGATGAGCTCGTCGTCTTCCGAGAGAAAACCGGAAGAGGCAAGGATAACGGTGCGCTGCCCCGGCGCCTTCGCAATGTACTGGATGACCTGTTGGAATTGCAGCAGGTTCCCACGCGCCCGATCCCGCGCATAGGCCATCACCCTCTCCGCAACCTCTTTGATCGCCTGCGGGGTCGACCTCGGGTCGGGAGGCGGCGCACACACGAGTGCCTCTTCCAGGGCTACTCGCCATGGGTTGGAATTGAGAGATGGGAGTTGCAACATCTCCTCTGCCTGGTAGTCGGACAGGTCTGGACAGTTGGGCAGCGCGGCCCGTCCGGGGGAGTGAGAACGCAGATTCTTGAGCGAGTCGTGGATGCGCCGGGAATCGGCGGTGAAATCGGTGAGAATTTCGCTTGTCGTGAAGATCGCCACCTGGTCGCCGTAGTGAAGGCCGTTGGCCAGGTAGGCGTCGGCCGCGTCGCGTGCCTGCATCAAATCGGCGGGGGAGGAGTTGAGGTCATCGAAGTAGAACGCAATGTACCGCTGCTCGGTTTTAGCGGGCTGAGAAACCCCCGTGGGTTGGGACGTTGACGAACTGGAAACCGGCGGCGCGGGAGAAGTTTCCTCAAACTGCGCAATCGGCTGCTCTTTACCGCGGTCGAAAAGCTTGAAATCTTCCTTCTTGAGTCCGGAGACCAAGTGCCCCTTCGCATCGCGAACGGTTACCTTCACTACCACCAGCCTCGATTCAATCTTCAATTGCGCCGAGGGCTGGTCTGACACAGGCGAAGAGGCAAGTGGGGCAGGAGCGCCGCTTCCCGCGGTCTGAGCCTTCAAGTGATCTCCGGCGGCGCAAAGCCCAATCAGCAACGCCAACAAAATCGCGGATTGCACTCTTGCGTGGTAGGAACCGGCCTCCAGCCTCGCGACAATCGCTCTATATTTCAATGGTTTCCCCAACGTTCAGACGCGGCAATTATACCCAAATAGATCAATCGACGCGGCGTTACAATTCGCCAACAGGCGGCTAACGCGATTGAAGCAGGAAGAAACCGCCGTGCCCCAGCCCCTGAGCGACGCCAGAGGCTCTGTAACAGCGCATGACTTCAGTCGTGCCGCAAGTAGCTGAAAATGAAGATGAGCTTTACAAGCCGCCGAAAAACTACCAAATGGCCGAAGTTTTGAAAGGGCACGGCTTCACAGGCTGCGGAAAAACTCGTTCGTGCGGTAGGCCGGGGATTTATCCCCGGCATAAAGCCAATAGAATCAGTCCGGCTTTAGCCGCTGAGGTATGCTCTTCGGGCATTTCGTGCGCAAAACGCGCTTTTTTCCGCAGCCTGCTTCAGCCGTGCCGCAAGTGGCTGAAAATAAACGCTGGGCTTTAGCCCCCGAGGGATGTTCTTTGTGAATCTTGACTCAAAACCCGACTTTTTCCGCGGCCACTTCAGCCCGTACATTAACAACTTCAAAAGAACGCCGAGCTTCACCCCCCCGCGACACGCCGAAGTTCTGTAACAAGGGCATGACTTCAGTCAGGCCAATAAACCCCACCCCAAAAAATTGAAAGACCGTCCCCGCAGCGCAAGCCGCGATAAGCCCTGCATCCCCAGCTGACTCCTGCCAACAGCCCACGTTTTCATCACTCATCAACCCCACTTTCGTGCCCCCCAAGGTTCATCAGAACAATCCCTCGCCCTCGTCCGCGCCCCAAGCTGTAAACTACCCTTGCCTCCATGCCGCTCACCGTCGCCGACTTCGTTCATCGCTGGAAGATCAACTCGCAGTCTGAGCGAGCCAGCGCCCAATCCCAGTTCATCGATCTCTGCGACCTCCTCGGCCAACCCCACCCTGCCGCCGCCGACTCCACCGGTGAGCGCTATGCCTTTGAAAAACAGGTCAGCAAATCCCGCGGCGGCACCGGCTTCGCCGACGTCTGGCTCCGCGACCACTTCGCCTGGGAATACAAGTGCAAAGGCAAGCACAAATCCCTTCAGAAAGCCTACGACCAGCTAAACGACTACCGCGAAGACCTCGGCAACCCTCCCCTGCTCGTCGTCAGCGACTTCGAGCACTTTGAAGTCCACACCAACTTCACAGCCACCCGCAAGCGCGTCTACGCCTTCAACCTTGACGACCTAAACCGCAACCACGTCACCGCAACCTGCCCACTTCCCCCGCTCGACGTCCTTCGCGCCCTGTTCGGCGACTACAACGTACTCCGCCCTGAATTCACCGATGCCCAGGTCACACAAGAGGCAGCCAAACTCTTCAGCCGCCTCGCCGAGCGCCTCGAACTCGAAAATCGCAATCTCGGAGCCTCCCGCGCTGAAGTCGCCCACTTCCTCATGCGCCTCCTCTTCTGCTTCTTTGCAGATTCCATCGGCCTCCTCCCCGACCGCGTCTTTCGCAATATGGTCCAGAGCGACGACCGCTTCCGCCCCCGCAAGTTCCTCCGCAAGCTCAAGCTCCTCTTCGAGGCCATGAGCGAAGAGGATGGAATCTTCGGCCCCCACAGCATCCGTTACTTCAACGGAGGCCTGTTCAACGACTCCTCCGTCATCCAGCTCGACCTCGCCGACCTCGGCATCCTCTACGAGGTCTCCAAAAACTACGATTGGTCCCACATCGCCCCCGCCATCTTCGGAACCCTCTTCGAGCGCTCTCTCGACCCCGCCCGCCGCTCCCTCATCGGAGCCCATTACACCAGCGAAGAAGATATCCTTCTCCTCATCGAGCCGGTCGTCGTCCGCCCCCTCCAACAGCGCTGGGAACTCGCCAAAGAGCGCATCCTTGAAGCCCTCGCCATCGAACGCGCAGAACAGGCGGCTGAAAACGGTAAACAGGCCCGCCTACGCGTCGATCTAGCCTCCGAAAAACTCCTCGGAGAATGGATCGACGAGCTAACCGCCGTTCGCGTCCTCGACCCCGCCTGCGGCTCCGGAAACTTCCTCTACGTCGCCCTCCGCCGACTCCTCGATCTCTGGCTTGAGGCAAAACAGTTCGCCGCCGAACACGGAATCTCCCTCGTCGTCACCAAAATGGTCTCGCCCAGCCAGCTTTACGGCATTGAAACCGAGTTCTACGCCCATGAGCTCGCCTCCATCGTTGTCTGGATCGGCTTCCTCCAGTGGAAACACGAACACGGCGTCCAGGAAGACCGCGAACCCGTCTTGGAAAAGCTCAACAACATCGAGCATGGCGACGCCATTATGCGTTACGACGACGAAGGAAACCCCTACGAACCTGAGTGGCAAAAGGCCGACTTCATCATTGGCAATCCACCATTCCTGGGGGGAAAGAGGTTGCGCCGTGAGCTTGGAGACAAATATGTTGACGATTTATTCGTCCTCTACCAAGACCGGGTCCCTCACGAGGTAGACCTTGTCACTTATTGGTTTAGCAAGTCGTTCGTGGAAGTAAGACAGAACCACTCCCGCGTCGGCCTGCTCGCCACGCAAGCGATTCGTGCCGGGTCCAATCGCATCGTCCTCGAACGCATTATTGTAGAGGGCTCAATATTCTTCGCCTGGAGCAACCGCGAGTGGACCCTCGAAGGAGCAGATGTCCGCGTTTCCATGATCGGCTTTGACGATGGAACAGAAACTCTGCGAGAACTTGATGGAGAATTTGTTTCGTCAATTAATGCCGATCTAAGCGCCGGCGAGGATCTAACCAAGTCGATCACGCTCAAAGAGAATCAAGGGATCGCATTTCAGGGACCGGTCAAGGTCGGACAATTCGAAGTTGAACCAGACCTCGCGCGCAAAATGCTGTCAGCGCCGATCAACCCGAATGGGCTCTCAAACGCTGAGGTGGTCATCCCTTGGATCATTGCGAGGGACCTCTCAGACCGACCCAAGGGCATGTATATCATCGACTTCAAGGACAGGACAGAGACAGAAGCCGCGCTTTTCGAATTGCCCTTCGAGTACGTCAGGCATCACGTCTACCCCGCGCGACAAGAAAACAAAAGACAGAGACGCAAAGAGCTTTGGTGGCACCACGGCGAGAAAAACTTCGGGATGCGCAAAGCCCTTACCAATCTACAGAGGTACATTGCATCGCCGAGGGTAAGCAAACATCGGTTCTTCGTCTTCGTCCCTGTTGCCACGCTTGCTGATAGCCGCGTGGTCGTAATCGCAAGACCTGACGAGTATTTCCTGGGGGTTCTCGAATCTATCCTCCACAAGGCATGGAGCCTTGGAAGCAGCTCTCGCCACGGCGTGGGTAACGATATCACCTACAACATCGAGTCCTGCTTCGACACCTTCCCCTTCCCCTGGGCCCCCGGAACCGAGCCCAGCGAAGAAGCTGACTCGCGCGTCAAAGCCATCGCCGACGCCGCCCGCTCCCTCGTCCGCCTCCGCGACGCCTGGCTCAACCCGCCCGGAATTGCCCCCGAGGACCTCAAAAACCGCACCCTCACCAACCTCTACAACCAGCGCCCCGAATGGCTCTCCAACGCCCACCGCACCCTCGACGAGGCCGTTTTCGCCGCTTACGGCTGGCCCTGCAACCTCTCCAAAGAGGAAATCCTCGCCCGACTCCTCGCCCTCAACCACCAGCGCGCCGCCGCACAAAAATAAGTCCCAAAACTTTGCATCCAATTAACCCCGAAACGCGCACAATCATCCTATGCGCACCCACATCCAAATCTGTGCCCACACGAATTTCAGGAATCCGAAACGGGGAAACCGGTCTGAAACCGCGTACCCCCCTACCCCCTCTACCCAGATTCGTTGACAGCAAAGCACTTACGCAAAGTCACCCAACCGGCCTGAAGAAAATAAAGCACTTACAGACCGCCCAAAAGCGCAAAACACGCCTTTTTCGTCGCAAAACAGGAGTTTCCTGTCGCAGAACAGGGATTTCTTGAATGAATTTCGGAATCCTATCAAGGTTTCGAACGCTGGCCCGCTACTCCTTCAGCGTCACCGTGATCTTGCGCGCATCGCCGCCCGTCGAAGTAATCGCAATCTCGCCCGTAGCCTTCTTGCGGATGCTCTTGAACTTCTCGCCCCACTCCACCAGAACCAGCGCATCCGGCGTCAGCAGCTCATCCAGCCCCAGCGACTCCAACTGCCGCTCGCCTTCGAGGCGATAAACATCCAGGTGAAACAGCTTCACCGGCTTGCCCTGCTGCGTCCCCTCGTACTCGTGGATCAGCGTAAACGTCGGACTCGTCACCTCGTCCGCCTCTGCCGCGTCCAGCGCCTGCGCAATGCCCTTCACCAGCGTAGTCTTGCCCGTGCCCAGGTCCCCGCGCAGAATCAGCAGTTGCGGCGCCTTCAACAGCTTTGCCAGCTTCCGCCCCACCTCAATCGTGTCGGCTCCGCTCCGGGTGGTGAACTCGTGAATCCGGCCTTCAGTCGGGGGTGCGGCGCTAGTCATCACTGAACCTCATGAGTAGGGCAGAATTTAAAGTCCGCTGCATGCAATGCCACGCAGTGCCCTGCAAGCAAACATAACCGTTCTGGCCCCGCGAATCAAAGCGAAAAGCCCGTGAAAGTTGTTGAAGGCTGTCCGTCGCAAGTAACGTGTGCTCGTCGCCAAGCCTGACCGCCATGTCTGCCGCCAGTCCATGCAGGTAAACCGCCGCCTCCACAGCCCGCCCCGCGTCGCCCGGATACTGCGCCAGCAGCCCCGCCACAAGCCCCGTCAACAGGTCCCCGCTCCCGCCCTTCGCCATCCCTGGGTTGCCAGTGGTATTCACCGCCACCTGCCCGTCAGGATGCGCAATCAGCGTCCGCGCCCCCTTCAGCACCAGCGTCACCCCAAACCGCTCCGCAAACCCCCGAGCTACCTTCAGCCGGTTCGCCTGCACCTCGGCCACCGTAATCCCCGCCAGCCGCGCCATCTCCCCCGGGTGCGGCGTCAACACCACCGTCCGCCCCTTCGCCAGCTTGCCCAGCAGCACCGGCTTGGCTGCCAGAATGTTCAGCGCATCCGCATCAATCACCGCCGGAATCCTGGTCGCCGCCAAGAGGCCGGTCACGAACTTCACCGTCTCCGCGCCCTGCCCAATCCCCGGCCCAATCGCCAGCACCGTCTTGCCCGCCATCAATCCCGCCACAGCCTCCGCGGTCAGGTTCTCTGCACCAATGCCGCCCAACGGCCCCGGCCTCAGCGGCCACGTCATCAGCTCCGGCGCAATCGCCGCCACCAGCGGCAACACCGCCTCCGGAACCGCAGCCGTAACCAGCCCCGCTCCGCTGCGCAGGCAAGCCAGCGACGCCATCGACGGCGCTCCCGACCGCCCTACCGCGCCCCCCACCACCACCACATGTCCAAAGTTGCCCTTGTTCGCCCCCGCTGCTCGGGGCCCCTTCACCATCTCCATTGCCAACCCGGCCCATCGCAGCCCCAGTGCCGAGACAACCGCCCCCTCCGGTGACCCGATCGGCGCCACCACAACCGGCTGATCCCACCCCCGGGTCAACTGCCCAAATACATGCGCAGCCTTCGGAGAAGTAAAGGTAATCACCGCATCGGCCGCGAAAACCGGCCCCGCCAGCGCCGCGGCCGTCGAGTCCGCCTCCCATCCTGAAGGCAAATCCACCGCCAGCACCGGAGCCGCGCTCCCCTTCAGCCACTCCAGGGCCGCAGCCGCCAGCCCCTTCAGCGGCGGCTTGAACCCCGTACCCACCACCGCATCCACAATCAGATCGGTCCCCAGCGCCTCGTTGTGCG
>Ga0302320_10017984_pt1 | contig 14291 bp, 14 predicted proteins | sample Bog_T0_3_FD_202130 | JGI IMG/M metagenome (GOLD analysis project Ga0302320, IMG submission 202130) | Peat permafrost microbial communities from Stordalen Mire near Abisko, Sweden - Bog_T0_3 | ecosystem: Environmental > Terrestrial > Soil > Wetlands > Peat | place: Sweden: Abisko, Stordalen Mire...
CCCCGGTGCAAAACCAGCCCCAGGTCGTCGCGGCATGGAATGCGGCGGTCACGGCCGGCGCGGTCTACACTATCCCCGGTGAGACGGGCCGCCTGTACCTCGACGCCTCCAAGCCCACGGGCGCCGCCTACCTTGACGCAGCGTTCGCCGCCAACCAGGCGTCGGGCGGTGCATGGCCGGGCTGGCTCTACCAAGGCGACTCGAACGAGGACCCGAACATCAACAACGCCACGGAGGATGCCGGCGGGTTTTACAACGGCTCGCAGGATCCGGCCTGGCAGGTCATCGACCAGTCCAAGGGCTGGGACGGCCAGCTCTTCTACACGCCGAACGAGCACCTCCAGTTCGTGCTCCACGCCAACGTAGACTCCGCGGTCAACCGCTTGAACCTCGGCCAGTGGGCGCAGTACCCTTACCCGCAGGATCGCTGGGCCGTCTGGTACTTCCAGAACGGCGGCTTCGGCCTCGACGGCCAGCCCCTCAACGTCGCCTATACGAACCCGGCGAACACCGCCACGCGCACAAACGCAGGCGTGTTCCCTGGGGACGACACCCCGAAGTACCAGTACGACTTCTGGATGAACTACAAGTTCGGCGACTACTTCAAGGGCCTGAGCGTTGGACTCGGCGGCGACTGGCACTCGCAGGAGGAGTTCTTCTCCGGCGTGACCCATGGCGGCCAGAACATCGAGCAGAACGCGGCGGGGCAGCCGATCGTGGCTTACTCCCCCTCGCAGCTGACGGTCAACTGCATGGTCAAGTATGAGTTCCGCAGCTACGGCCACAGCCAGTACGTCCAGCTCAACGTGGACAACCTCCTCGACGACCGGAAGCTGTACGGCCTCGTCTACAACACACCTCTTCAGGCCAAGATCTCGTACGGGATCGGGTTCTGATCAGACAGCGAAAATAAGACAGCAGGATAGCGCGCACGGCGGGGGCCGTGCGCGCTTTCCTTTTTTCAGGGACCGGCGCCGTGCACAGGTTCCTTTCCTTGTTGATGCGCCTGCCATGATGGACCGACGATCCTGCCCGTGAGAACCCCGCGCACGCCTCCGTGGCATGGCTTGCTTGTCGCGCTCGTGCTCCTGGCCGCGTTGCCCGCGCGCGCAACCGTCCCGGCGTGGTGGTCCGCGCTCGGCGTTCGCGACCTGGGCGGCGCCCCGCTCAAACCGCCGGGACGCTGGTTCGTCGTCGTCTTCATTGGCCAGGACTGCCCGGTATCGAATGCCTCGATCCCCGTCCTCAACAAGCTGGCCTCGGATTTTGGCTCCCGGGGATTCTCGTTCATCGGCGCCTACGTGGATCCCACGGCGGACATCACGGCCCTGAGGACCCATGCCTCCGACTACGCCTTGGGGTTTTCCGTTGCCGATGACCGCTCCCACGCGCTCACCAGGGCCGCGGGCGCGACCTACACACCCGAGGTCGCCGTGTTCAATGCCGCGGGGAGCAAGCTCTACCTTGGCCGGATCGATGACAAGGTGGGGGACAACGGCGTGTCCCGGCCGGCGGCAGCGCACGAGGACCTCCACGACGTTCTCTCGGCGGTCGCTTCGGGCGCCAAGGGGCCCTTTGAGGGGAAACCCGGTTACGGCTGCGCCATACCGGAGGCCGTGCATCCATGAGGCGGTTGGCGGCGATGTTCGTCATCCTGGCGGGTGGCCCGATCCTCCGGGCTGAGGACGCCCCGGCCCCTACCTGGGCGGCGGATGTGGCGCCCATCCTCATGAATCACTGCGTGGAATGCCATCGGCCGGGCCAGGTGGCGCCGTTCTCGCTCCTCTCCTACACCGATGCCGCCAAGCGTTCCAAGTTCCTTGCGCGAACGACCCACGCCCGAGTCATGCCGCCCTGGAACCCGGACGGCCCGGAGGGCGCGTTCGTCGACGAGCGGCGCCTGAGCGCGGACGAGATGTCGATCGTCGACCGGTGGGCGGCCGCCGGCGCCCCGGCCGGGGACCTGACGAAGGCTCCCATGCCTCCCGGGGATCCCGGCAGCGGCTGGCACCTCGGGCCGCCGGACCTCGTCGTGAAGATGCCGAGGCCGTTCCAGGTGCCCGCCGGCCCGGCTGACACCTACCATGTCTTCCCGATTGCCTTCTCGCTGGCCGGCGTGCCGGCGGACGTTGTGGCAAGGGCGCGCATCCCGGACTCGGACGTCCTCGCGGTGGCTGCCGTCGAGATCCACGCGGGCAACAAGCGCGCTCTCCATCATGCCGACGTCTTCATCGACACCTCGGGCGTGGCGCGAAAGCGCGAGGCCGAGGAGGGAGGCAACGGGTATGACAGCTTTGGGACGCCGGGCTTCGTTCCGGATGCCTACGTCGGGGGGCGCGTGCCCGGGATGACGCCGAGGTTCCTGCCGAATGGAATCGCGTCGAGCGTCATGCCCATGACCGGGGACATCGCGCTCCAGGTGCATTATGCCGCGACCGGCAAGGTCGAGACCGACCAGACCGAGATCGGGATCTACTTCATGCGGGTGCCGGTGAAGAGGATCATGGACGCGCTGTTCCTGCGCAGCTTCAAGCTGGACATACCCGCGGGCGACTCGCAGTTCGTCGTCGAGGACTCGATAGAGGTCCCGGCCGACTGCGTCCTCATGTCCATCTTCCCGCACATGCACCTGATCGCGCGCGAGGTCCATGCCACGGCGACCCTGCCCGACGGCTCCGTGCGCGACCTGATCGACATCTCCCGGTGGAGCTTCAGGTGGCAGGACAGGTATTTCTACAGGGAGCCATTTATCCTCCCCAAGGGCACGCGCGTGCACTGCCGCTGGGTGTTCGACAACAGCGAGGCCAACAAGGCCAACCCGTTCTCGCCGCCGCGCGACGTCCGATTTGGCCCGAACTCGACCGACGAGATGTGCGAGCTTCAGCTGGGCCTCATTCCCCTGAACCTGGGTGACGAGGCGCTCCTGCTTCAGGCGCGGGTGAAGAAGATGAAGGAGAAGATTGCCGAGCTCTCGCCCGAGGAAAGAGCCCGTTTCCACTGGGAGGACGCCTTCAACGACCTTGAGGGCCGCAAGTAAGGCGGCTAGCGTGGAGTCGTGGTCGTGAAGCCAGCTTGGGCTCAACACGCCTTCAATCACATGCTCACCTACGTCCTTGTCACGCTCGCCGTGGTTATCATGGTGTTCCTCGTCCTCACTTCGCGGCGGCCAGACGAGCTGCATGTCGAGCGAAGTCTCGCCGTCTCGGCGCCCGCGGCCATTGTGTTCGCAGAGGTCAACGACCTGCGCAAGTGGTCGGAGATATCTCCCTATGCGAAGGAGGATCCCAACGCGAAATATACGCTCTCGGGGTCGACGGTCGGGGTGGGCTCCACGATCGACTGGGCCGGCAACGCCGGGATCGGAACGGGCCGCATCACGATCGGCGAGAGCCGGCCCAACGAGCTCGTGCGCTACGACTTCGAGTTCTTCAAGCCGTGGTACTGCACCAACACGACGAAGTTCGTCTTTCGGCCGACCGCTTCCGGCACCGAGGTCACCTGGGCCATGACAATGAAGAACAATCTAATCGCGAAGGCCTCGGGCCTCTTCATGAACATGGACAAGCTCATGGGTGAGAGCTTCGAGACCGGCCTCGTGAATCTGAGGAACCTCGCCGAGGAAGCGGCCCGGAAAAGCTAGGCAGGATTTCCGGGCCGCATCGCCAGCCAATACGAGAGCGAGAATCCGGCGAGGACGGTCCCGACGAACACGTACGGCAGGTACCTGACGAGGCCTTCCGGGACAGGGTAGAGGCTCTGGAACATCACGATGCCGAGGAGCACCAAGGCGGCAACGGATGTGCCGGTCCATTTCCAATGGCGAACGCCGAGCGTCGCGAGGAAGAAGGGGGCCGCAAGGCACACCATGAAGTAGGTCGCTACGAACCCGAAGGCCGTCAGCTGGGAGCCGTAGTCGATGTAGGACACAAGGGAGAGGCCCGAGAATCCCGTGGCCACCACGGCGGCGACGGCGAAGGCGGCGAGGAGGGCGATGGCGCGGTGTGGCGTCGCGTTCACGGGGTGGGCCGAGGCGAAGGGCCTGAAGAACATTCCCTCCTCGGCGAGGGCATAGAGGGTGCGTGAGCCCGCATTTATGGAACCGAGCGTGCACGCGAAATAGCTGAGCGCTATCCCGATGGAGCTCGCGGTGCCGAGCGCGGGCGCGTTGCAGGCCCGCGCGATGGTGTCGAAGGGCGCCTCGAGCTGGTCGAGCGCGATGCCGTATTTCCGGCCGAGGCCCACCAGGAGGTAGGTCATGACAAGGTAGAAGGCCCCGAGCGGCAGGACGCAGCCCATGATAGCCCGCGGTATCGTCCGCTTGGCGTTCTTCGATTCGTCACCGAGGGTGGTGGCGCTCTCAAACCCAGCCATGGTGAGGAACGAGAGGACGATGCCGGAGCTGAAGGAGCGGAAGCCGGCGCCCTGGAGCTCCAACTGTGGTCGATCGATCCACGGGCCGTCGTGCGCCATCGCCAGGGCTACGAGCGCTATCATGACCGTGAGCGAGGTGACCTCGATGACGATCATCACCTTGCCCGAGAGCTTGATGTCGCGGAAGGCCGTCCAAGCCGCGGCAAGGACAAGGACGATCGTGACCGCGGCCCCCAGGGCGAAGGTATCGGCAATCCCGGTGTATTGGGATATGACGAGGCACGCGTAGTAGGAGGCGGAGGGCGCCGTGCTCGCCACGCCGAAGAGCATTGCCGCAAAATAGATCCAGCCCGCGGCCACCCCGGCGTTCCTGCCGAGGCCGAGCCGCGCGAACGTGTAGGGGCCGCCGGCCGAGGCGCTGCGGGTCGCGAAGGCGTTCAGGTTCACGAGGACCAAGAGGCAGATACCGAGCATCGCGATGAAGAGGAGCCACGTCGCGTTGCCCGCTTTGCCAATTACCAGCGGGATGCACACGCCAAGGGTCCCCGTCGGCGCCATCGTGCCGAGGGTCTGCGAAACGCCCTCGAAGCCGGAAAGGTAGTTCCTGCGCAGGGGGTTGGGGGCCGTCGCCCCGCTCTCAAGTGAATCCATGCCGCCTCCAGTGAACCCGCTCGCGGGGCCTACCGTCAAGGCGGTGCAAAACGCACTGAGGAACCGCCCCTAGACAGCCGTGTCAGTCGCGGAATTATGCCACAAGGAGACAAATCAAAATACACGGACAAGCAGAAGCGCCAGGCCGAGCACATCGAGCATGGCTACGAGAAGAAAGGTGTCAGCACGAAGACGGCGGAGGAACGAGCATGGGCGACCGTCAACAAGGTGACGGGCGGCGGGAGGAAGAAGGGCGGATCGGGCAGGCGCAAGGTCGCGGCATAGCGCTGCGTCATTGAAGGCCTGTTGACCCTCGCGGCCTCGGCTGGGAGGATGGGCGCCGATGACATCGCCTGAAATTCCCGCCAGCGGAGGCCTGAAATCTGTCGAAGTTAAGAGGCGCCACATCTTGCCCAAGGCCCTTGCAGTGGGTCTGGTTGCCGGACTGGTGGCGTCGGCCTTTCGGAAGGCGCTCCAGTTTTGCGAGCTCGGCAGGATCAGGTGGATCGAGGGGCTGCCCAAGTGGGAGGGCCTGGCACTGGCGGTGGGGCTGGGTGCCCTGGGGAGCGGCACCGGTCTTTGGCTCGTGCGCCGGTTTGCCCCCGAGACGGCCGGCAGCGGCATTCCCGACCTGAAGAGCGTTGTCATGGGCGAAAAGGAGCTGCGCTGGAAGCGCGTGCTTCCAATCAAATTCATCGCAGGCGTCGTCGGGATCGGCGGCGGCCTCACCCTTGGTCGCGAGGGGCCGACCGTTCAAATGGGCGGCGCGACCGGCCTGATGGTGTCGGGCTGGTTCAGGGTGAAGCAGGGCGAGGGCGAGCGGAAGGCCCTCATAAGCGCCGGCGCGGCCGCCGGACTTGCGGCCGCATTCAACGCCCCGCTGGCCAGCCTCATATTCGTCATCGAGGAGCTTGCCGGGAGCTTCACTCCCGTCCTTTTCGTGGCCTCTTTCCTTGCCGCCGTGAGCGCCGACGTCGTTTGCCGGGTCGTCACGGGGGAGACGCCGGTCTTCGCCATGAAGAACGCCCCGGTCCCGCCCATGAGCGAGCTGCCGATTGCGGTGCTCATCGGCGTTTTGGCGGGCCTCCTCGGCGTCGTGTTCAACAAGGGCCTTATCAAGAGCCTCGACTTGTTCGATCGGCTGCGCTCGGTGCCGCCCTTTGCGGTGGGTGCAGGCGTGGGCGTGCTGGTTGGCCTCGCAGCCTGGATCTATCCCGGCATGAGCGGCTCCGGGGCTCTCCTGACCGACCGCGCCATGTCGGGTGGCATAGCCCTGAAGTGGATGCTCGTCCTCCTTATAGCCCGGTTCTTCCTGACCATGGTGAGCTACGGCTCCGGCGCCGCCGGAGGCATCTTCGCGCCGCTCCTTGTCCTGGGGTCGCTGGGGGGTCTCGCCGTGGGTGCCGGCATCCACGACCTCTTTCCCGGCCTCGCGATCTACCCGGAGACCTTCGCGGTCATCAGCATGGGGGCCATTTTCACGGCGACCGTGCGCGCGCCGCTTACCGGCATCGTCCTCATGATCGAGCTCACGGGGAAGTACGACTTCATGCTGCCTCTGCTCGTCAGCTGTTTCGCGGCGTACGGCGTGGCGGAGGGCCTTCGCGACATGCCGATCTACGAGGCGCTGCGCGAGCGCACCCTCCACAAGTCTTCGTTGGCAGCCGCGCGGAACCCGGCTCCCTAATCGGGCCGCACGAGGTTGAAGCGGTCCCTCGTGGTGGCGTAGTCCTCGCCGCCCAGGCGGCCGACCAGGTCCAGCTTGGCGGCATCGGGGAGCCCGCCTGGCCCGATGACCGAGTCGGCGATGTGGGCCATGAGGATCCTTCCGAAGACGACATTGGCCGCAATTGGGCCCCCGCCGATCTGCACAATGCGGTCGAGGCGGCATTCGAAAGCCACGGGTGAGCCGGCCACGCGGGGCGGCCTGACCTTCTCGGAGGCTATCGGCTCGATCCCAAACTTGGAGAACTCGCTCTCGCCGTAGGGCAGGCTCGCGGCGGTTTCATTCATGGCCGCCGCCGCGGGGTGCGTGACCAGGTTGACCACGAACTCCGGCACGGCCTCGATGTTCCGGAGCGTGTCCTTCTTCTTTCCCTCGCGCGTGTTCACCGGGACGAACATGAGGGTGGGGGGATTGGCGGTGATCCCCTGGAAGAAGCTGAAGGGGGCGAGGTTCGTCACGCCCTCGGCGCTGATCGTGGACACCCACGCGATGGGCCGGGGAATGATCGTGTGCGTCATCCACTGGTAGGCGTTCCTGGGCGAGATGGATGAGAAGTCGATGAGCATGCAGCGTCGTAAAGCCGCGGTCGCGGCTAGGCGAAGGTAAACGACAGCGGGGACGGCACCCCGTTCCTCAGACCGAGCAGAGGGCCACCGCCTGCGCGAGCGAGGTCATCGGGTCGCGGACAGGCACGAACTCCTGCGCGAGGTATCCGCGGAAGCCCGTGTCACGGATCGCGCGGGCGATCATCGGGTAGTTGAGCTCCTGCGTGTCGTCGATCTCGTGGCGCCCGGGGACGCCGCCCGTGTGGTAGTGGGCGATGTACTGGTGGTTGTCGCGGATCGTGCGCACGACGTCGCCCTCCATGATCTGCATGTGGTAGATGTCGTAGAGCAGCTTGAAGCGGTCGGAGCCCACGCGCTTTACGAGCTCGACGCCCCATGCCGTATGGTCGCACATGTAGTCGGGGTGGTTCACCTTGCTGTTGAGGAGCTCCATGCAGACGGTCACGCGACGCTTCTCCGCGGTGGCCATCATCTGCTTCAGCGCCACCGCGCAGTTCTCGATTCCCTGCTCGTCGGGCATGCCGCCCCGGCTGCCGGAGAAGACGATGACATTCGGAAGGCCCGCGTCGGCGACGGCGCCGATACGCTCGATCATCCCTGGCACCATGACAGCATGGTTCTCCAGCCGGTTAAGGCCCTGGGGTATCTTCGTCACCCCCATGGCCATCGCGCAGGTCAGGCCCTGCTTCTGGACGACGGGCCACTCGCTTGGCTCCAGGAGCTCGACGGACTCGAGCCCGATCCGCTTCGAATTGATCGCAAGCTCCTCGAGGGGCATCTTGCTGTAGCACCAGCGGCAGACCGAGTGGCTGAAAGTTCCGGGACCCGGCGTGGCCGCAAGGGGCTTTGGGTCGTCGGCGCGCATCTTTGGGAGTGCGGCTAATGCTGCGGTGCTGGCGAGTGCCTTGATGGCGTAGCGGCGCGTGATCTCCATGTTCGGTCCGGGGCTGGGGGTTCTCCTGTCGACTGGGGCTGCTCTTGGTTTGGACTCAATGTCGGGGCTCGTCGAGCACGGCCTTTGGGAGTCACTCCGAGGGCACGGTCGTCAGGTGCCAGAGCCGGCAATAGGGACAAAGATAGGCCTTACGCTGGCGCTCGACCCCCGCGATCATGGCGGTGTCCAAGGCGTCCCCCTGGGTCTTGTAGCGCCTTTTCCTCAGGCACCTGAGCTCCCGCTCGCTCTTTGTCGGCTCCTTCATGTCGGCTTCGGAAACCCTGCGCGTCCCGGTGCAACGCGATGATAGCCGGGGGCATGCGCTATATTCATCGTGTTGGCCCAAGATCGGCCCGGTGGCGCGATCCGTCAAAGCGTTTTGGAAAAGGGGGCAAAGGGAACCATGGCCCGGCGGGCGTTACAGTTAAAGCAACACAGCACAGCTCAACGCCCTGCGACGCAGGACACATCCGGAATGACGACCATGAAATCCCAATACCCACGCCTCGCGACCCTCTTCGCCGGCTCAATCCTCTGCCTCATTGCGGCTGGCTGCACCAAAACGGCGACGGTTGCCACGGCCCCCGCTGTTTCCCCGACCCCGGCCGCGGTGACGCCGAGCGCGGCCGTCGTGGCCCAGCCTGTGCCGGCACAGGCGACACCGATACAGGGCCCGTCCGCGCCGGCGCCAGTGACGAAGACCTCGGTCGCAATCCCGACCGTCCCGTTCCAGGCGGACCAGGCCTCGGTCTCCTGGGCCTCCATCAAGGACTACACCTTTGACCAGCGATCGAGCTTTGTCTCGGGCGCCTCGATGCTTGAGGCGCAGCTCGGCAACCAGATCTCGCAGCTCAACACGAAGCGCGCCGCCCTTCCCTCAACCGTCGACACCAAGGACTGGGACTTCGAGATGAACAACCTCATCGAGGACCAATCCTTCTTCAAGTCGATGGTCGACGAGGCGTCGCGCACGACCCCGGAGTTCTGGGACCAGGAGAAGGACAAGGTCAACGCCGCCTGGCAGAAGGCGGAGGACCAGTTCGACAAGGTCAGGACGTCGACGACGTTCTGAGCCCGGCCTAGAGCATCGGCGAGAGGGGCCGGAGCGCCGCCTCGAGGAATTTCCGGCTGAACGGGCGCTTCGCGAACACCGCCGGGTCGATCTCCTGGCAGAGCGCGAAGTCGTGCTCGAGTATGCGCGAGAGCTCCATGTTCCGCTCGGGGGAATGGGAGAGGATGTTGAGCTCGAAGTTGAGCCTCATGGAGCGGTAGTCCAGGTTCGCGGACCCCACCATGGTCCAGCAGTCGTCGGACAGCATGACCTTCGCGTGGTTTATGCCGACCGAGTATTCGAATATCCGCACCCCCGCCGCGAGAAGCTGGCCGTAGTAGGAGCGGCCCACGTCGACCAGGAGCGGATGGTCGTTCTTCTCCGAAATGAGGAGCCTCACCTCGACGCCGCGCAGAGCGGCGAGCTCGAGGGCCGAGAGGATAATGTCGTCCGGGACAAAGTAGCCCGTGGCGATCCATACCCTCGTGCTGGCCTCGTTGAGGAGGCTCACGATCGTCTTTGAGATCGGCTCGTTGCGCCGGTCGGGGCCGCCGAGGACCACCTGGACCGGGTGCTCGGCGCGGCCGCCGAACCTCAGGAAATAGGTCTCGGCGGAGATCTTCTCGCCCGTGGCGAAGAACCAGTCGTCGGCGAACACGTCCTGAAGTTCGTTCACCACCGCGCCCTCGGTCTCGACCTGAACATCCCTCCAGTGTCCGAGCGCCGCGTCCAGTCCCTCGTACTCGCGCCCGATGTTCATCCCGCCGACGAAGGCGACGGCCCCGTCCACGATCTGCAGCTTGCGGTGGTTCCTCAGGTTGAGGAAGAAGCGGTTGCGCTTCGGGTCCAGGCTCTGGAACCACGAGAATTGGCCGCCAGCGGCGCGCAGGTCCTTCAGCGCGCCCTCGTTGAAGCCGTGCGAGCCCACGCCGTCCAGGAGCAGCCGCACGACGACGCCGCGGCGGGCCGCCTCGGTCAGGAGGATGAGAAACCTCGTGCCTGTCTCGTCCGGGTTCCAGATGTAGAACTCAAGGTGGATATGGTGCCGTGCCCCGGCGATGCGGCGCGCCAGCGCCTCATAGAAGTCGGCGGAGTCCCTGAGTATCCTGAGGCTCGCGGCTGACGAGGAGGGGAGGTGGTTCACCCGCGAGAGGAGCTGCAGGAACTGGCGGTCCCTTGGCGCGATTTGGCGCAAGAGGGCGGTCGTGCCCTCGTCGGTCGTCCCGGCCTGGTGCGCCTGGCGGCTGACACGCGTGGAATAGAGGCTTCGGCGGCGAAGACGCCGGCGCTTCAGCCTGTCGGTGCCAATCGCCAGGTAGACCAGGGCCCCGAGGAACGGAATGAAGATGATCGCCCAGAGCCACGCCAGCGTCGCCGAAGGGCGCTTCTTGAGCAGCAGCAGGTGCGGTATGAACGCCCAGGTGGCGAAATAGCAGAGGATCAGGGCGATTTTCATTCGATGGGGCGCCCGGGGTGGGGCGGGATCGCCCCCGCGACCCGCCCAAGCGCTGGCTCCGGTAACCCTAGACCCGCACCGAGGGGTCCCGGTTCAGGCATTCTGCATGCTTTAATCCAAGAAGGACGAGCTCGGGAACCAGTTCATCAAAGATCTTCTCCTCCTCCAGCATCCGCGCGAAACCGCCGGTTCCCACGACCTTGGGTTTCAGGCCGGCAAACACCTCGGCGGTCAGTCCCGCAACGATATGCCGGATGGCCCCGGTGTGCCCGTGGTACAGGCCGGACTGGATGCTCTCGACAGTCGAGCGGCCGAGGATCGCCTCGGGGCGCGCGATCTCGACGCGGGGAAGCTTGGCCGTGCGGCTCGCGAGCGTCTCGGCCGAGACGCCCACGCCCGGCAGGATGACACCGCCCAGGTAATCCCCCGTGGAGGTGATCACGTCGAAGGTGGTTGCCGTCCCGCAGTCGACGACGATCAGGTTCTGGGAGGGGTGCCTCTGCGCCGCCGCGATGGCACCGGCGATTCTGTCGGCCCCGACCTCGAGCGGGTTCCTGTAGCGGACCTTGAGGCCCGTCTTGACGCCCGCCTGGAGGACGAAGGGCTCCTGCTCAAAGTACTGCTTGCTGGCGCCGCGTACGGGATGAAGCGCGGCGGGGACGACGGAGCAGATGGCCACGCGGCTTACCGAGCGCGGGTCAACGCGGTTCTCCCTGAGAACCGAGACCAGGAAGATTCCCACCTCGTCCGTCGATCCCAGCGGCTGCGTGGACTTGCGGAACTGGCAGAGGAGCCTGTCGCCGTCAAATACGCCGCCGTGGATCTGTGTGTTTCCGATGTCGAGACAGAGGAGCATGGGAGGTCAGGGGGTCATGGCCTCGGCCGCGGAGGCCTCGGCGAGGAGGGACAGCAGGGCATCGGCCAGGCCGGTACGCGTGGCGCAGTGCGTGGCGGCGCCGTCCCTGGAGTATATCGTCGAGGGGAAGTCCTCTTCGCTCGACCGCTCGGCGAGGTCGTTGTGGACAAGGAGGTCGGCGCCAGAATGGGCGAAGAGCGCGGCCACGGCGTCGGAGGCCGCGTCGGCGCCCGCGCCGTTCGTCAGTTTGAACGCCACGACGGTGATCGCCTTGTTCGCGCTGTGCCCGCGCAGTCCGTCCACGAGCTTGGGGTTCGTGCGCAGGTGGATGACGGGCGCCACCGCCGAGCCCAACTTTGACGGCGGCACGGACTGGGGGACGCCGCCAACCTCGATCCTCGCCACGGAGAAGTCGCTGACCGCCGCGGCGTGAACCACCGCGTCAAACGACTCGGAGGAGAGCAGCATCCGCAGCGAGGCATCGAGCTCGGCGAAGGACTCATAGAGCTCCTCGCGGCACTCTGTCGCCGCCTTGGAATTGCGGGACCGCAGGAGGACGACGTCGTGGCCGGTCCGCGCAAGGCGCGACGCGATGAGGGCGCCTGTCCTCCCGGTGCTCCGGTTCGAGATCACCCTGACGCCGTCAATGGGCTCCGCCGTCCCGCCGCTGGTCACGAGCACGCGCAGGCGGCGCGCCGGACGCGCGAGCGAGGCCTCGATGGCGGCCACGACATCCGCAGGCTCCGCGAGGCGGCCCTCGCCGACCTCGCCGCAGGCCGTGCGGCCCTCGCCGACGGAGATGAATTGCACTCCCCAGCGCCCGAGCTTCTCCACGGAGTCCTGCGTCGCGGGATGCTGCCACATCGCGGGATTCATGGCGGGCGCAACGAGGAAGGGCTTCGAGCGGTCGTGCGCGAGGAACAGCGCGCCGACAAGGTCGTCGCCAAGCCCCGCGGCAAACTTGTTGAGGGTGTTGGCCGAGCAGGGGCAAACGACGACGGCGTCCGCCCAGCGGGTCAGCTGGATGTGCTCGAGCGCGGCTCCCGGCTCGAAGATGTCCGTCAGGACGCGCTGGCCGGTCAGACCCTCGAGCGTCGCGGGGCCGACGAACCTGAGCGCGGACGCCGAGGCCACGGCGCGCACGCTGTGCCCGGACTGGACGAGGCGCGAGATCGCCTCGCAGGCCTTGTAGCCCGCGATGGATCCCGTGAGGACGAATGCTATCTTAGAGCCGGACATTGTCGATGAGGCGCACATCCTCGAGGCGCACGGCGCCGAGCCTCACGCCGTCGTGGTCCTCGACGTAGTCGACCTTGAAGCCTGCGTCGCACAATGCGGCGCTCGCCGAGGCCGGGTCGGGTGAGCCCCGAAGGATCCTCGGGAATGCGGCTGCCTGGGCGCGCGCGCTGGAGGAGAGCCTGCGGTTGCGGGAGCTCAGCGCGAGGCCGTCCGCGTCGCGGACTGTGGGGCAGGCGACGATCTCGGTCGGCAGGAACAGGGCTCGTGCCATGCCGTCCACGAGCTGCAGCTGCTGGCGGTCCTTCTCTCCAAAGTAGGCGCGGTGGGGGCGAACGAGGTTCAGGAGCTTCAGCACCACGGTCAGGACGCCCTCGAAGTGCCCCGGCCTCTGCGCTCCCTCAAGGCGGGTGCTCAGCACGTACTCCGTCATCCGGTAGCGATAGTCGTCGGCGTAGATCTCCTTCGGCTCGGGCACCAGCACGTCGTCGACCAGGTCGCCCGCGAGCTCGAGGTCGGCGTTCAGCGTGCGGGGGTACTTGAGGAGGTCACCCGGGTCCTCGAACTGCGTCGGGTTGACGAAGACGCTCAGGACCACGCGGTCGTTCTCGGCGCGGGCGCGCTCAAGGAGGGCCCTGTGGCCGGAGTGCAGCGCACCCATGGTCGGCACAAATCCAACGCTGTGGCCCTCCTTCTCGATCCTCATGCGCTCCGCGCGCCACTCGTCCAGGTGTGTGAAGATGGTGGCCACGCTAGAATGCCTCCGACTGCGTCGGGAATTCGCCGGACTTGACGGCCTTCGAGAACTGGGAGGCGCCGTCGCGGAAGACGGAGGCCCCGTCGGCGAACCGCCTCGAGAAGCGCGGCTTGAACTCGGGATTCAGGCCTAGGAGGTCCTGGAGGACGAGCACCTGGCCGTCGCAGCCCGCTCCGGCACCTATGCCGATCGTCGGGATCCTCAGCTTGGAGGTCACCTCCGAGGCGAGGGCGTGGGGAATGCATTCGAGCACCAGGGCGAAGATGCCCGCCTGCTCAAGGGCCGCGGCATCCTCGAGGAGCTGGCCGGCCTCCTCGGGCGCCTTGGCCTGGACCTTGAACCCGCCGAACCCGCGGACCCACTGGGGCGTGAGTCCCAGGTGTCCCATGACCGGTATCCCCGACTCGACCAGGTGGCGTATGACGTGCATGTGGCCCTGGGCGCCCTCGATCTTGACCGCGTGCGCGCCGGCCCGGAGGAGCCCCACGGCGCAGTCAAGGGCGTGGGCCTCGCCCTTCCGGGCGGCGAGGAACGGCATGTCGGCCACGACGAATTTTCCGCCGGCGCCGCGCATGACCGCGCGGGTGTGCATCTCCATGATCGCTGGCGTGGCGCCGAGGGTGTCCTTCTCGCCGTGGACCACCATCATGGCGCTGTCGCCAACGAGGAGGCAGTCGACCGGCGTGT
>Ga0302320_10017985_pt1 | contig 14291 bp, 11 predicted proteins | sample Bog_T0_3_FD_202130 | JGI IMG/M metagenome (GOLD analysis project Ga0302320, IMG submission 202130) | Peat permafrost microbial communities from Stordalen Mire near Abisko, Sweden - Bog_T0_3 | ecosystem: Environmental > Terrestrial > Soil > Wetlands > Peat | place: Sweden: Abisko, Stordalen Mire...
CGCGCTTCGGCTCCGAGACCGCCCTTTTGGTCGTTGACGCCCAGAAGGGCGTCAACGTTCTCAAGCATTGGGGAGGACCGACCGGCAGACGCAACAATCCGCACGCCGAGGCGCGGATCGGCAAACTGCTATCGCGCTGGCGTGCGGCGGGACTGCCGGTCTTCTTCACCGCTCACGATTCGCGCGAGGCCGCCTCGCCGCTCAAGCTCAGCCTCGAGACCGGCGAGTTCCTGCCGGGCCTCGAGCCGCTGGGGGGCGAGGTCATCCTGCGAAAGGACGTCAACAGCGCGTTCGTGGGAACGCCGCTCGAGATCGAATTGCGCCGGCGGCGCATCCACCGGCTCGTGGTGGTCGGGTTCTTCACGAACTTCTGCATCGAGACCACGGTACGAATGGCGAACAATCTCGGCTTCGACACCTACCTCGGGCACGATGCGTGCGCGACCACCAACCGCATCGGCATCGACGGCGAGGATTTCGAACCCGAGGCGGTGCATGCGATGAGCGTTGCCAACATGCATCGCGAATTCTGCACGGCGCTGTCCACGGAGACGCTCTCCATGCTGACGGAGCGCCCGGTCAGCGACGTATCGAGGCAGCAGGGAAACGAATAGCCGCCCGCGACAGCCTCACCCGTTGCGCTGCCAGAGGGCGGCGATCAGCACGGCGGCGATCGCGACGGGGCAGACATAGCGCAGCAGCACCCGGCAGACCTTCGCCAGCCCCGTCCGGCCCCCGAGCTCCGCGGCGAACGTCGTGCGGTCGAGCCGCCAGCCGATGAACACGCAGGTGAGCAGCGCGCCCACGGGCAGCAGCACGTTGCTCGCGATGAAATCGATGACCTCGAACAGCGTCTTGCCGGCGAACAAAGGCACGCCATCGATCGGATGCCATTGCGCCAATACGTTGAAGGATAGAACCGAGCCGATGCCGGCAAGCCACATCGCCGCGGCGGCGCTGATCGCGGCGGGTGCGCGCCGCAATCCGCGCCCCTGCAGCCACGCCACGACCGGTTCGAAGCAGGCGAGCGAGGGGGTGAGTGCGGCGAATATCAGGAGCACGAAGAACACCGTGCCGATCGCGCGGCCGCCGGGCATCAGCGCAAAGGCGGTCGGCAGCACCTCGAACACGAGCGCCGGGCCGCCGGCCGGATCCATGTGAAAGCGGAACACCAGCGGAAAAATCATCAGGGTTGCCAGCAGTGAGACCAGCAGGATCGAGCCGCTGACGAGCAATGCCGGCCGCACGAGCGAGGCGCGGCGCTGCATGTAGGAACCATACGCCAGCATCATCGCCATGCCGACGCCGGTCGCAAAGAACGCCTGTCCGATCGCCGCGAGAATGACTTTGGGGGATATTGCGCCCCACTGCGGCGCGAAAATGAAGCGGTAGGTTTGCCCGACATCGCCGGTCGCCAATGAATAGCCGTCGAGAAGCAACAACAGCACCAGCAGCGCCGGTGCGCGGATTTTGCTCGCAAGCTCGATTCCGGGACCGAGGCCGCGCGCGGAAATGTAGGTCACGAATCCGATGAAGAGGACCTGCCAGCCCATCAACTCCCACGGGTGGGCGAGAAGATCCTGCCACTCGCCGTGCAGTTGCGGCCGCGACAGCCCGGCGAGCGCGCCGCTGCCGCATTTCCAGGCGTAAGCCACCACCCAGCCGGCGACGATGGTGTAATACGAGCAAATGAGAAACGCCGCCGCGGTCCCCAGCTGACCGATGATATTCCAGTGCCGCGAGCGCCCCACGCTGACCGCCATGGCGCCGGCGGCGGCCGGCGGCGCAAGGCCGGAGTAGCGTCCGATCATGTACTCCGCGACCAGCAGGGGCGTCGCGATGAACAGGCACGCGAGCAGGAACACCGCGATGAAGGCGCCGCCGCCCAAGGTCCCGGCAAGGTACGGAAAGCGCCAGATGCTGCCGAGACCGACCGCCGCACCGATGGTCCCGAGATAGACCGCGATTTGAGAGGACCAATGCGACGCGTGTGACTTCAAATCAAGGCTTCGTCATCGGCGCATCGGCGGCGGGCGGCATGTTCTCGTCGAACCATCTCACGGTGCGCTCGAGCCGGTCGAGCACGTGGGCGGGATCCGAGAACTCGTGCCCCTCATGGGGGTAGACCACCAGTTCGGTCTTGACGCCGAGCGTTTTCAGCGCATGCCAATATTCGTACGACTGGGGCGGCGGGCTCTCGACGTCGCTGTCGCCGACGATCAGCAGCGTCGGCGTGCGCACCCGCTTGATGTAGTTGATCGGCGAGCTCTTGGCATAGACCGCGGGATCGTCGTAGACCGACGCGCCGAAATACGGGATGAGCCATTCGTCGATGCCGTTCTCCCCGTAGTAAGACAGCAAATCCGAGCATCCGGCGCCGCCGACCGCAGCGCTGAACCGATCGGTTTGGGTGACCGCCCACATTGTCATGTAGCCGCCGTAGCTCCAGCCGGTGACGCCGATGCGCCGCTCATCGATGGGGTGCGTCGACACCAGGGCGTGCATTCCCGCGAGGATGTCGCGCAGATCGCCGCCCCCCATGTCTTTGATGTTGGCGCGCTTGAATTTCTCGCCATAGCCGGCGCTGCCGCGAGGATTCGGGAAGAACACGAAATAGCCCCGGCTGGCGAGCAGCGTGGCGTAGTCGATTTGCGTGGCCCAGGCGGGGGCTTTGAGCCACGCCGGTCCCCCGTGGATCCAGACGACCATGGGATATCGGCGCCCCGGCTCGACGGTGGCGGGGGGCACCAGCCAACCCTGCACCGAGAATTCCTCGTTCGACCAATGGATGTTCTCGGCGTTGCCCCACGGCGGCGGCGAGGCCGGCACCGCGGTGCCGGTCACCGGGTGCCACGCGCCGGCGTTTCCCGCCCAAACGCTCGGGGGCGCATTGAACGACTGCCGGATCACGGCGGATGCCTTGCCGTCGGCCGCGAGCGAGACCCCGAAGGCGAAATCGGCGGAACCGACCAGGGTCTCGGCGCCCCGCCACAAGGTGCGCGCGGCGCCGGTACGGCTGTTCACTTCGATGAGACCGCTTCCGCCATCGAGGGCGTCGACCGCCAGCAGGTTGTCGGATTTGGGAAGCCAGGAGAACCAGAAGGTCGAGCCGGAGCTGAGCGGCGTCAGATTTCGAGGCGGCCCGCCCGAGGCGGGCATCACGTAGAGGTCGCCGCTGCCGATCGATTCATCGCTCATCAAGCCGCCGACGAAGGCGATCCGCTGCGCATCCGGCGACCAGCGCGGAACCACGATTTGCATCCCGGTCTTGAGTATCGATCGCGCGCTCCCGCCGTCGCGATCGATCAGATAGATCTCGGCAATATACCAATTGTTGTCGCCCGAGCCATGCGCCGCCGTCGCCGCGAACGTTTTGCCGTCGGGAGACCAATCGTACTCATAAACATACAGGTCGGCAGGCGACACCTGCGTCACTGCCCCGGTCGCCACATCCACCGTGGCGATGCGCTGCTCCAGGATCTGCTGGCCGATGACGCCGGTTTCCTGGGGCACCGCTTCCAGGGGGCCGGCCGCTCGGGCGGCATTTTCGGTGAACAAGAATGCGATCGTCTTTCCATCGCGCGACCACCCCGGAGTCGCCAGAAATCCCTTCAGTTGGGTGAGCGCACGCACGGAACGATCGGCCATGCTCATCACATACAGCTGCAGTTGACCGGGATCTCGTGCATCGGAGAGAAAGGCCAGGGATTTGCCGTCCGGAGACCAGGCCGGTGCCTTTTCGCGGATCACCCGATTCGGGCGTGCTCCTTCGGGCGGTGCCGCGGTGACGCGATGCGCCTCTGCGGAACGAGCGGCGGGCGCGACGTAGATTTCCGAGCCGATCGACACCGCTTTCGGGTCGAACGCGCTCGATTGGGCCCAGGAGACCCAGCGCGCATCGGGAGAAATGGCGGTCTCCGTGTAGTTCGTGGCTCGCGCAACGTCCGCCATCGTCTTGTCCAACGGCGGAGGCGATTGGCTGTGGGCTGCCGCGGCGGCCATGCAAACGAGGGCAAGAAGCGCCGATTCGGCTTTCATCGCGTGCCCCGCGCTAGTTCGCCGGCTTCGCCAGCCAAACCGCGAGCGTGTCGGGCGAGCCCTGCGCCCGAACCCCATTGTCGGTCAAAATTTCGTCCGTCGCCGCCACGATCGCGGGCCGCGAGAAGACCAACGCCTCGCCGCCTTTCTGATCGAACTCGAGGGTGACGTACGGATCCTTCAGATCGCGCAGCACGGCGACGAGCTGATGCAGGCCCTTGATGTGCGTACCGTTGACGGAATACACGACGGAGCCGGCGGGATTCGAGTAGCCGTTGGCAAGCTTGTGCGGAAACAAAGGAGAGGAAATCACCACGAGCTCCTCCTGGTCGGCGTCGGGGGCATCGAGCGCCCGGGTGACCAACGGGCTCTTTTCGAATCCGAGCGCGCGCAGCACACCGGCATTGCCCTGCAATCCGGAGATGAACTGCCAGGTCGCGGTGGAGAACACCAAGGGGCCGTAGACGAAATAAGGGGGATAATTGCCGTGCAGATCGGCGATCAGCGTCGGATGCTCGGCCGACACCGGCAACCGGATCTTGCTCGATTTTCCGGATCGCACCACCGTCAGCGGCAGCTCGCCGTTCTTGGCGAGCCGCTGGATCAGATATCCGAAGCTCACGCGCAGATCCCGGCCGAGCTTGATCATGCCCTGGTTGTCGATGGGCGTATCGCCGATGTGGGTTATGACGTCCCATTCCTTGAGCGGATACGCGGCATCGCTCTTGTACGGCCGATGGACCACCATCCCCTCCACGGCCTTGTCGAGTTTCAAATACTCGCGCAGCGCCGGGTTCTCGAGCGTCTGCAGATCGTCGTACATCGCGGGCTTGCCGTCGTAATGGCCATCGGCGATGTCCTTGAGGAACAGATCCACCTCTTCGTTCGGAATGATGTAGCCGATGTTCTGGGTGTCCCCGCCGAGCTTGCTGAACGCGAGGCCGATCATCTTGTCGCCGGCGATCGCCGGTCCGCCGCTGTTGCCGGGATTGATGGCCGCATCGACCTGGATGCGCAGGCCCGAAACCGGAAAGCTGTACGAGACGAACTCGATGCGCGAAACGATGCCCTTGGTGATGGACAACGAGGTGCCGCCGGTGGGAAAGCCGTAGGCGAGCACCGCGTCCTTGATTTGCGGCAGCTCGCTTGCGCGCGCGATCGCCGGGTGGCTATCGAAGAAGCCCGCGTCGTCGAGCTGCAGCACGGCGAGATCGATGCCGGGAGCGACGGCCACCACGGTCGCGGGCACTTTGTCGCCGGCGGCATTGGCTTGAACCTGTACCTGCGTCGCGTAGAGAACCACATGCGCGTTGGTCAGGATCCGCTTGCCCTCGATGACCACACCGGAGGCGCTGACTTCGCTGGGTGCCTGTTTGGTCCACGGCCGGAAGGGATCCGGATAGCGCATGGTGGCGAACACCTTGACCACCGAGTTCTCGATGGGTGATGCGGCGTGGCCCACCGAATTCTTCGCGGCACCGAGCGCCGACGCCGCGCAGAAGGCCAAAGCCAGAAGGGGGACTCGTTTGAGGGGTGACATGCAGTGTTGGCGATCCTATTTACCGTCGACGGAGAAGGCGAGCAGCGCATTGCCGGGCAATCCCTGCGCGCTGCCTGAGTTGACGTAGACGACTCCGTTGACGATGGTCGCTCCGCCTTGATCGAGCGATCCGCCGCTCGCTTTGACCTGATTGACCGCCGCAAAGTCCCTGGCGGTGTCGTAGTCCCACAGAATCTTGCCGTCGATGGTCGAATAGGCTCTGAAGTGGCCGTCCATCGACCCGGAAAAAGCCGCGCCGGGTATGACCGTGACCGCCTGCGCCTGGGCGTGAGAGCACTTCTCGCCGCCCCAACTGCAGGCGACGGCGGGCGCGCGGGTCTGCCAGCGCTTGCCGCCGGACCTGATGTCGAGCGAGGTCACGCTGCCGGTGAGGCTCGGCGGCTCGGCCGTCAGGCCCGAAAGCGCCACATAGAGGCTGTGATGGTCCGCCGCCGGACCCCAGGCAACACCCTCCGGAATTTTTTCCTCGGCGGCGCTGACCTGCCACAGAATGTCACCGGCGTGATCGGGATCGAGGCCATAGACGGTCCCGGATCTTTGCGCGGCGAGGATGACTTGCTTGCCGCTCGCCAGGGTCCGAAGGATCGGGGAGGCATCGAACCCGGCCCCCCCGTGCGCCGGACTCGACAAAGGCTTGGCCCAACGCAGCGCACCGTCCGACAGATTCAACGCGATCACCGCATCGGCGAGGGGCTGCTCCCCGGCATTGCGCGCTGCACCGGTCGCGACATAGACGGCCCCGCGATTCGAATCGATGGTCGGCGCCGCGGCTACCGGCACTCCCGCGGGTCCGAATCGGGGAGTGCCCGCGGCGTCGGGCGGCATTGCGCGCGGCTCATCGGCAATGGTGTAGGTTCTCCAGACGACGCGGCCGGTCGCGATATCGAGCGCCGCCACGCTGCCGCGGAACGTGCAGCAGGCGTAGAGGGGATCCGCCGCGGACTCCGGCTCGCTCGAGGCGACGGCGACGTAGAGCCGGTCCTTATAGAGCGTGGGCGCCGCCTGAATGCGCGCCGTCGGCTGGGCATCGATCTGCGTCTTCCACAATAGGGTGCCGCGTTCGGCGTCGAGCGCGTAGACCGCGCCTTTGTCGTCGCCGAAGAACGCCGCGCTCGGCGGCTTTTGCACATCGAGGTGCGCGTTGGTCTTGCCGCGCTTGGCCTTCTTCGGCCGCACGGCCCTGGCCGCGGCGAGCTCCGCGATGGAGATCGCGGTGCGCACACCGGCCTGCGCATCGTAGGTCCAATAGGTGCAGCCGGTCTTGGCGTCGAGCGCATAGACGCGGCCGGCGGCATTTGCGACGAACAACCGCCCGTCGGCGATGCTCGGCTGAGCGGACACCGACGTGCCGGGGAACCCGAAGGACCACTTGAGCGCGAGCTTGGGAATGTCCGCCGCGCGCAGCGCGGGCTCCGACTGGTAGCGCGTGTTCTCGACATCGTGCCCCCAGCCGTTCCATTGCGCACTGCCGAGCGCCACGGGGCCGGCGCGATCGGGGCAGAGGATCTGCGGCTGCGGCGTGCCGGCGGACGGCTGCTCGGCGGCGCGGGCCACCGCGCCGAGCGCGGAGGCGGCGGCCAGCACTGCCGGCACGAGCCATCGCTCATGAACGAGGACCCGCATTATCAGCGCTTGTCGATCGGCAGGTAATCTCGTTGCGTGGGCCCGGTGTAGAGCTGACGGGGTCGTCCGATCCTCATGTGGGGATCCGAGACCATCTCCTGCCAGTGCGCGACCCATCCGGCGGTGCGCGCGATGGCGAACAGCACCGTGAACATGGAGCGCGGAATGCCGAGAGCGCTGTAGATGATGCCCGAATAGAAATCGACGTTCGGGTAGAGCTTGCGCGAGACGAAGTATTCATCCTTGAGCGCGATTTCCTCGAGCTTCAGGGCAAGCTCGAAAATCGGATTGTTGCTGATGCCGAGCTTCTCGAGCACCCGATAGCACATTTCGCGGATCAGCTTGGCGCGCGGATCGAAATTCTTGTACACGCGATGGCCGAACCCCATCAGTCGCACGCTGTCCGACTTGTCTTTCACCCGCGTGAGAAACTTCGGGATGTTGGCGGCCGAGCCGATGCCGTCCAGCATGTTGAGCACCGCCTCGTTCGCCCCGCCGTGTGCGGGCCCCCACAATGCAGAGACGCCCGCGGAGATCGCCGCATAGGGATTCGCTCCCGTGCTCCCCGCCAGACGCACGGTCGACGTGCTGGCGTTTTGCTCATGATCGGCGTGCAGAATGAACAAGAGGTCGAGCGCTTCGGCCGCCACCGGATCGATGGCATAGGGCTCGCAGGGCACGGCGAAGAACATGTTGAGCATGTTGGCGCAATAACGCAGATCGTTGCGCGGATAGATGAAGGGCTGTCCCAAGGTGTGCTTGTACGCGGCCGCGGCGATCGTCGGCAGCTTGGCGATGATCCGGTGCGCGAAGATTTCACGATGGCGCGGATCGTTGATGTCGGTCGTGTCATGGTAGAACGCGGCCATCGAGGCCACCACCGCCGAGACCATTGCCATGGGATGGGCGTCGTGATGGAAACCTTGGAAGAAGCGCAGCAGCTGCTCGTTGACCATGGTGTGGCGCATGATCGACGTATGAAAGGCATGAAGCTGCGCCTTGGTGGGCAGGCTGCCGTTGATCAGCAGGTTGGCGACTTCCAGAAAGCTCGATTTCTCGGCGAGCTGCTCGACCGGATAGCCGCGATACAAGAGCACGCCCGCGTCGCCGTCGATGTAGGTGATTTTGCTTTCCGTGCTGGCGGTGGCCATGAACCCGGGGTCGTAGGTAAAGACCCCCAAATCGCGGGTGATATGCGAGATGTCGAGCGCGTCGGGGCCGATGGTCCCGGACAACGCATTCAATTCGCTGGATTTACCGGAGGAGAGATTCTTGAGTTCGTATTTCGTGCTCATGCGCGTGGGTTATTCGAATGAGGTGATGATGGCCCGGAAGCCTTGCACGGTCGTACGGCGGAAGCAAGCGCATACGTCGCAGGGGCTGCGGTTGCAGGCCCTGCGCTACACTCGAGGAAGGCGCGCGTTCAATTCGCGCGCGGCGGCGTTCGCCGCCGGGTGCAAAGCCTGGCGTCAGGCTTTCGGCGCAGCCGCGGGCTTCGGCGCAGCGGTCGCGTACTTCTTGCGGAACTTGTCGACGCGGCCGCCGGTGTCCACGATTTTCTGCTTGCCGGTATAGAACGGATGGCAGTTCGAGCAGACTTCCACCTGCAAGTCCTGTCCGATGGTCGAGCGGGTTTTGAAGGTGTTCCCGCAAGTGCATGCGACCGTGATTTCTTGATATTCGGGATGTATGCCGGCTTTCATGTTGGATCCTCGCAAATCTTCGTGGCGGCAGAATCGATGGGTCCGGGAAAACGGTTTTCAAGGAGCGCATCGCCACGCCGATGCCCGTGGCACGGGGCCGCGTACCTTATCCGAAAGTGGATCCCGCAACAAGCGATCTTGCGAAACGCCCGGGGGCCGCGGCTTGTCCACAATATCTGTGGATAAGTCTGTGGATGAAGTGCGGCGCGCCTAGCTCGCACGGCGCAATTTCGAGTAAATGTTAACTTGGTCAAAAAATAGACAAGTATCTTTTATTAGTAAATTCAACTAGTTAAACGAGGCATCTGACCTAGTGCAGACGCAATGTGCTGTAGGTACCGCTTCGAGCGGGGCGCGGAGCGGCGTGTGCATAAGCTCATGCGAGAAAACTGGCCTGCAAGTCGTTTAGGAAGCGGCGGCCGAGCTCGGTTGGCCGCCAGCCCGTGCCCATATCTTCGATCAGGCCGCGGCGCTGGGCGCGCTCCAGCGCCGGCTCGGCCGCGCTCATCGGCAGACCGGTGCGGCTCTCAAAATCGGCGACCGCAAATCCCTCGTTGAGCCTCAGCGCATTCAGCATGAACTCAAACGGCAACTCGGCCGCAGGCACGTTATTGCGCTCGCCGATGACCGTGAGCATCGGCGAGTCACTCAGACGATCGAGATAGTCCCGCGGTTGCCGGGGCTTCACCGTCCGCAGGATCCGATCAGGCGCTTGCGAGGTGAGTTTTCCGTGCGCACCGGCGCCCACCCCCACGTAGTCGCCGAACAGCCAATAATTCAGGTTATGCCGGCAGCGCGCCCCGGTGTGCGAGTAGGCGGACACTTCGTACTGGGTAAATCCATTCGCAGCGAGAATCCGCTGGCATTCGTCCTGCATCAGATACGCCGCGTCCTCATCCGGCAGCGGCGGGGGCTGCGCATGAAAAACGGTGCCGGGCTCGAGGGCGAGCTGGTAATGCGAGATATGTGCCGGCGCGAGCTCGCAGGCGATGTTCACGTCGGCGACCGCCTCTGCGAGGGTCTGCTGAGGCAATGCGTACATGAGATCCAAGTTGAAATTCTCGAGGCCCGCCGCGTGCAGCTCCTCCACCGCGCGGTAGGTGTCGTCCGGGCCGTGGATGCGTCCCAGACGCCCGAGCGCCTCGGGTGAAAAGCTTTGCGCGCCGAGCGACACCCGATTGATGCCCGCCGCCCGATACCCTGCGAAACGGCCGCGTTCGAGGGTGCCGGGATTGGCCTCCATGGTGACTTCCGCGTCGGGGGCAAACGGGATCCGCTGTTTGAACACCTCCAGCAGGCGCGCAAACTCCTCGGGCGGAAACAAGCTTGGCGTGCCGCCGCCGAAGAATACCGATTCGATGCGCCGGTCCCCGAGGAACGGCAGTTCGGTGTCGAAGTCGTGGATCAACCCATCGATGTAGCCGCCTGGCGGCGTTGCCGACTTGAGCTGATGCGAATTGAAATCGCAGTACGGACATTTGCGCACGCACCAAGGCATGTGCACATACAGCGCAAGCGGCAGTGCAGCGCCCGCGCCGCTCATGACCGGGCCGCCAGCCGCTCGCGCAGCAGCCGCAGCGCGAGTCCACGGTGACTGCGCCGATTCTTCTCTTCGGGGTCGAGCTCAGCGGCCGTGACGCCGAGCTCCGGCAGCCAAAAATAGGGGTCGTAGCCGAAGCCATTGGCGCCGCGCGGTGCATCGAGAATGATGCCCTCCCAGACTCCGTCGGCACTCAGGGGTTGAGGGTCGTCGGGACCCTCGATGTAGGCCAGGGCGCAGCGGTAACGCGCCCGCCGACGCTCGCTCGGCAGGCCATCGAGCGCGCGCAGCAGTTTCGCGTTGTTGGCCGTGTCGTCCGCGCCTTCGCCTGCATAGCGCGCCGAGAAAATGCCGGGCGCGCCCCCGAGGGCATCGACCTCGAGTCCCGAATCGTCCGCGAGCGCCGCCGAGCCGGTTGCATTCGACGCGTGCCGGGCCTTCAGCAGGGCGTTCGCCAGAAACGTGTTCCCGGTTTCTGCGGCTGGGGAGACGCCGAGTACAGACTGGCTGACGGGATCGAACGGCAGACCCGCCAGCAGGTCGCGAAATTCGCGCAATTTGCCCGGGTTGGCGCTGGCGATGACCAGCCGCTTAAGTGGCGCGCGCGGCTTGCTGGGCTTCATGCAAGCGTGCGATGCCTTGCGTCGCGAGATCGAGCATCTGGTCGAGTTCGTGGCGACGGAAAGCATGTCCCTCCGCCGTTCCCTGAACCTCGACGAAGCCGCCGCCGCTGTTCATGACCACGTTCATGTCGGTCTCGGCGTTCGAGTCCTCGGCATAGTCCAGATCGAGGACCGGCACACCGCGATAAATACCCACCGACACCGCGGCCACCTGCCCGTGGAGCGGACTTGCGGTGAGCGCGCGCTTTTTGATCAGCGTATCCACGGCATCGGCGAGCGCCACGAAGCCCCCTGTGATGGCCGCGGTGCGGGTGCCCCCATCGGCCTGCAGCACGTCGCAATCGATGGTGACGGTGCGTTCGCCCAAGGCCTTGAGATCGACCACGGCCCGCAGCGCACGGCCGATCAGCCGCTGAATCTCCTGAGTGCGGCCGGACTGCTTGCCGCGCGCGGCCTCGCGCGCCGAGCGGGTATGCGTCGCCCGGGGCAGCATGCCGTATTCCGCCGTGACCCAACCCTGGCCCGATCCGCGCAGAAACCCCGGAACGCCGTCCTCGATGCTCGCCGTGCACAGCACGCGGGTCTCGCCGAAGCCGACCAACACCGAGCCTTCCGCGTGCGCGGTGAATCCGCGCACGAAGCTCAACGCCCGCAGCTCATTGGGCGCCCGGCCGCTCGGCCGCGTGATCATGCGGCCTTCCAGCGAAGCGCCGCGGCGCTGGTGTTGTCGCTGTAGGGAGCGGACGCCGCCACCGCCTGAGTGCCGAGATCGTTCAGGCTGTCGCGCAGGGGTTTGGTCGCCGTCTGCGCGAATCGAACGAAGTCCTGGTCCCTAAGGTTGGCCCACAGGCCGTCCGTGCAAAGCAACAGCACATCACCGGCCTTCAGGCGACGACGGGTGGAAATACTCATTTCGGGAAGCGCGGCGTCGCCGCCGAGGCAGCACTCGACGTAGTTGCGCATCGGATGGCCGTGCACTTCGGCTTCGGTGATCAAGCCTTCGCGCAGCAGCACTTCAACATGACTGTGGTCGCGGGTCCGCTCCAATACCTGTGCCTGCCGCAGCTGATACACGCGGCTGTCGCCGACGTGCGCCCAGTAGGCCGCGGCATCCTGAACCAGACACACGGCGCAGGTTGCGCGGGGCCGCGCCTCCACGGCCAGACCCACCCCGAGCTTGACCACTTCTTCATGTGCGCGGCCGAGCGACAAATGCAAAAAACCGAGCGGATCGAAGATCGGATGCGGCGTCTGCCAGAAGGCCTCGAGCAAGGTTGCGAGGGCGGTCTCGGCGGCGCGTGCGCCCTCGGCATGGCCTCCCATGCCGTCGATGACGGCCAGCAGCACGGCATTGTCCGCCGCGGCCACGGCCACCCGGTCCTGATTCTCCTCGCGATGGCCGATGAGGCTCACATCGGCGGTCTCAATCTGCAATGACAGCTCCTGACGCTTTCCGATAAACTGAAGCCGCCGATTATGGCCGATTTTGGCTGAATACCCCTATGATTCGTAGCATGACCGGCTTTGCGCGCCGCGAGCGGCAGTTTCCGTGGGGAACGCTCGCGTGGGAACTGAAAACGGTCAATCACCGGTTTCTGGAAGTCGGCTGCCGTCTGCCCGAGGAATTCCGCGTCGCGGAGTCGGACTTTCGCCAGACCATCGCGGGTGCCGTGCGCCGCGGCAAGGTCGACTGTTCCCTGCATTTTCGAGCGGTCACGACCACGGGTCAGCTGGAAATCAATGCGGAATTGCTCGCCGCCCTCACGGCGCGCGCGCAGCAAGCCGCCTCTCAGGCCGGCGGGTCGGCGCGCATCGACGTCATCGACCTGCTGCGCTGGCCCGGCGTCGTCCGCGAGCCGCTGCACGATGCCGCACCCCTGATCGCCGCCGCGCACGGACTGCTCAGCGAGGCCCTGGCTGAACTCTCGCGCTTTCGCGACAGCGAGGGCGGCCGGCTGCGCGACGCGTTGGAGCTGCGCTGCGCGGGCCTCATGGACTTCGCCGCGGTGGTGGCGGAGCGGCTTCCCGAAATACGCGCGCGCATGCGCACGAAATTGCTGGACCGCATTGCACAGCTCGTGGCCGACGTCGATCACGACCGGCTGGAACAGGAATTGGCGATGCTCGCCCAGCGGTTGGACGTCGATGAGGAAATCGATCGCCTGCGCGGTCACGTCACCGAAGTGCGCAAGGCGTTCGGCGGCCAGGAGCCGGCCGGCCGGCGGCTGGACTTTTTGATGCAGGAGTTGAATCGCGAGGCCAACACCCTGTCCTCCAAGTCGCAGGACATCGAGACCACGCGCGCAGCGGTCGACATGAAAGTGTTGATCGAGCAGATGCGGGAACAGGTGCAGAACATCGAATAGTGTTTTGGGCTGTCGTCGGCTGTCGCGGGGCGTCCTCGGAAAGTGCGTTAAACCCCTGCAAAACTAGGGTTTTGCGTCAGTTATTGTCTCTGGACGTTTTGGGTCGTCTGGACTACCGTTGGGGCTGGGTGCGTAGCTAAATGCGTAGCTAGATTTTGTAGCTACGCGGCTCATGTTCTAGCCACGCGGCTTGCGTCTTAGCTGCGCGGCTTGTACGCAAACTCGCTACGCACCCGGGGGTCTCAACATGGCGTCCGGAAAGCTCAACTCCCTGTCGATCGAGCGCGCACACCGCTTCGGCGGCCCGATGCAGCTGCTCAGCGATGGTGACGGCCTCTACTTCAGGAAGCAGACACGCGAGGGGGCCGCGTGGATGTTCCGCTATCGCTTCGCCGGCCGCGAGCGCTGGATGACCCTCGGCAACTACCCCGACATGAGCCTCGCCGCGGCGCGGATCGAGGCGCGGGAGAAACGCCTCATGCTCGACAAGCGGCGCGATCCGCTGTTCGTCAAGCAGGAGGCGGAGGAAGCGCAGCGCGCCGCGATCGCCGCGCAGAAGGCGCGCCAGACGTTTCGGGATCTCGCGGAGGATTGGTACGGCACGGAGATCGACCCGCGGCGTCTCAAGCACCCGAAGGTGCCGCGCCGCTATCTCGATAAATACCTGCTGCCGGCCTTCGGCGAGCGTGTACCCGCCGAGATCACCGCGGCCGATGCCGCCCGGCTGCTCGCGCAAGTCCGCAAGACCGCGCCCACCGCAGCGAACGATCTGCTGCGCTTCATGCGGCGCGTGTTCCGCTTCGGCGTGCGCCGCCACGTGCTCGCCAGCAATCCCGT
>Ga0302320_10017988_pt1 | contig 14289 bp, 12 predicted proteins | sample Bog_T0_3_FD_202130 | JGI IMG/M metagenome (GOLD analysis project Ga0302320, IMG submission 202130) | Peat permafrost microbial communities from Stordalen Mire near Abisko, Sweden - Bog_T0_3 | ecosystem: Environmental > Terrestrial > Soil > Wetlands > Peat | place: Sweden: Abisko, Stordalen Mire...
CCAGCACCACGATATCGGTGACTTTGGCGCCGCGGGCACGCATGCGCGTGAACGCTTCGTGGCCGGGGGTGTCGATGAACACGATCTTCTTGCCGTTCATGTCCACCTGATAGGCGCCGATGTGCTGAGTGATGCCTCCGGCTTCGCGTCCGGCAACGTTGGCTACCCGGATGGCATCCAGCAGCGACGTCTTGCCGTGATCCACATGGCCCATAATGGTGACCACGGGGGCGCGCTTGACCAGGTCTTTGGTGTCTTCCGCTTCATCCACCACCTGCATGGCTTCCGTTTCATAGCTGACGGTAGCGGTGGAGGCGCCGAATTCGCGCGCCACTTCGGTGGCCAGCTTGGAATCGAGGGTCTGGTTGATGGTGGCGAAGATGCTGCGGTCCATCAGCTTTTTCATCACCAGGGCAGCCTTCACGTCCAGCTTCTCGGAAAGCTCCTTGACCGTGATGCCCTCGGAAATGGTGATCTCGCGATTGACCGGCGGCGGCCCGGCCTCCACATGGCGGCGCGTTGGCCGCAGGTTCTTCTCTTCTTCCTGCCGTTCGCGCGGTTGCGGACGGGTGGGACGCTTATCCCCAGGGCGTCCACGTGCCGGCTCAACCGGCGGCGGCGCCAATCCCGGCTCCATGCGGCCGCGAGAAGTGGGATGCTGCGGTCTGGGTCCGCTGGGGCGTCCGGTAGGGACTCCCGGACGAACTCCCATGGGCTTGGCGACCATGGGTTGGCCGGGGCGAATGGGACCGCGATAAATGGGTTGGCCGGGAACCGGCTGGCTGGGAGCCTTGGGGATGCCAGGGCGCGGCGACGCCGGCGGAGCCGGCATGGCGGGCCGGGGAGTGCCCAGCTTGGCGATCATGTCGGGCCGCGGCGGTACCACCGGGCGAGCAGCCGGCTGCCCGGCAAGCGTTCGCGAGGCGGCGCCTGGCATGGAACCGCCGGCTGAGCCGGAGTAGGATCCGGACGAAGGCGTTGCGGGGCCCGGGCGCATCTCAGGACGCGGGCGCTGGATCACCGCCGGGCGTGAAACCGGTCCCGGCATGGGCGCGCCCGGTCCGGAGACGCGGACACCCTCCGGGGAGGAAGTGCCGCCCTGCGGGAAGGGTTGGCGCGGACCGGAAAGAATCTGCCCCGGCCGCGGGCCGGAGAATGACGGACCGGGAAGCGGTTTGGCGATCGGTGGCGCGGGCCTGCCAGGAGCGATGATCGCCGCGGGTGGTGTTGGTGGCGGCGCCGGCTGCGGAGACGGCGGCGGTGGCGCGGGTGCGGGTGCTGCCGGTGCGCGCGGAGCCTCTGTCCGTGGAGCTTGCTGCGCTCCCACAGGCGGGTGAATGGGCCGCCCCGCCAATGGCGGCCGAATAGGCGCGGCGGTGCCCGGGGTGGGACGGGCCTCCTCTACGGCGACGGGCGGCGCTTTCGGCGCGGCAACCGGCGGCGCAGCTTCCTGGGAGACTACGGTCTCCGGCTTTTCTTGAGCTACAGCCCGCTGGGCCGGCGCTTCCGCGGGAACCGCGGGAGCCTCTATGATCTCTTCGGTCAAGTCGGTCTCCGGCTCCGTTTCGGGTTCCAGGTCGGGCACGTCGAATCCGTACAGCCGGCGCAGTCTGATCGCCACGTCTTCGTCGATGGAGCTGGAGTGCGTTTTCTTCTCGACGACTCCCAATTCAGGGAGCCGATCCAGAATCTCGTGAGCCTTGACTTCCAGCTCTCGCGCCAGCTCGTTGATTCGAATCTTCTTCATAGAAAAGCTATCAGTCTCTACCACTAAGGCGCTCCTCCCACGCAACAGGCCCCAAGAGCGGGTTAATGGCCGCTACCTTCTGGCGTGCCCTCTTCCGGTCCGGTCCCTTCAGGGTCCGTTCCTTCCGACGGATTGTGGGTGGGAAAACCCGCGTCTCCTATCGTACCAGAGTGCTCCGCCTCGGTTTGCAATTCTACGGGATCGGCTTCCCCGGATGTGGCCTCCTCCGGGACAGCTTCTCCGGCAGCTTCCGCCTCGGCTTCCACTACTGCCTCGGCCGGAGCTGCTTCCTCCACCAATGGGTCTTCAAACTGACTGTAGTAGGCGTTGACCGCTTCCTGGATCTTCTCGACCATCTCCGGACCGATTCCCTGGATCGCTTCCAGGTCTTCGGGCGTCATGGCGCCCAGCTTCTCGATGGTTCCGATGCCCGTTTCGAGCAGCTTCTCCACCACATTTTCCCCCAGGCCGTAATCGATCAACACGGAAACCGGCGCACCCGGCGCCACCAGGGCGGCCATCTGCGATTCCACTTCCTGCCGCTTCTCTTCTTCGCTCTTGATATCGATCTTCCAACCCAGCAGCTTGGCCGCCAGGCGGACGTTCTGGCCCTTCTTGCCAATGGCCAGGGAGAGCTGCGAGTCGTCCACGATCACTTCCATGTGCTTTTCCAGCGGATCGACGATGCTGATGCGGCTCACCTTCGCCGGGCTGAGCGCGTGCGTGGCGAATACCACGGGGTCGTCGGAGTACTCGATAATGTCGATCTTCTCGCCGCGCAGCTCGCGGATGATGGACTGCACGCGCATGCCCTTCATGCCCACGCAGGCGCCTACGCTGTCCACGTCGCGGTCGCGGCTCTGCACGGCGATCTTGGTGCGCTCGCCGGCTTCCCGGGCGCAGCCCTTGATGGCCACCGTGCCATCGTAGATTTCCGGCACTTCCTGTTCGAACAAGCGCATCACCAGTTCCGGCGCGGCGCGCGAAACCAGTACGCCCGGCCCCTTACTCGACTTATCCACCAGCTTGATGACGCACCGCACGCGATCGCTCACGCTGTAGCCTTCCAGGCGCGATTGTTCTTTCTTGGGAAGCTTGGCTTCGGTCTTACCCAGATCCAGGATATAATCCGGTCCTTCGACCCGCTTGATGGTGCAATTCACCAGTTCCCCGGTGCGTCCCGAATATTCGTTGAATACGGTTTCGCGCTCCGCCTCGCGTACTTTCTGAAAGATCACCTGCTTGGCGGTTTGGGCGGAGATACGGCCCAGCGCCTCGGTGTTCTTCTGGATGCGCACTTCCATCCCCACTTCGAGAGCGGGATTGATGCGCCGCGCTTCCGCCATGGTCATTTCGTGAACCGGATCCTCGACGGCTTCCACCACCTTCTTGACGGCATAGAGCTGGATGGCGCCCGTCTTGGGATCCATGTCCGCCACGTAATCCTCGTTCGTGCGGTAATGTTTCCGGGCGGCGATCAACATGGCATCCTTGACGGCGTCCAGGACGATCTGCGGGTCGATACCTTTTTCCTTGCTCAGTATCTCGATGGATTGAAAAATCGTTTCCAAAGTGCCCTCTTTATTCCTATAGGTTCTTGGCTGAATGTCTCCGGCGGGTTACCACTCGAACTTCAAGTTGGCTTTCTGCACGCCTTCCAGGGCGATGTCGATGGTCTTTCCGGGTGCGGTTTCGAGCGTGATCACGCCGTTTTCAAACCCGGCAAGCGTGCCATCCCAGTTACGGCGGCCATCCAGCGGATCGCGCAACGTGATCTTGGCCTTCTTGCCCTGAAATCGCTGGTAGTCCTGAGGTTTGAGAAGCTTGCGTTCCACCCCGGGGGAGCTCACTTCCAGTGTATAGTGCCCGCCCGGGACCACCTCTTCGACGTCCAGAATGGTGCCCACCTGTTGGGAAATCAGTTCGCAATCGCCATGGGTGACGCCGTCGGGTTTGTCGATCGAGATACGGACAAAGCGATTCACTCCGCCGCCCTTGACTTCGACCTCGACCAATTCGATACCCTCCGACTCAGCTACGCGGTGCGCGATCTCTTCGATTTTGGCAGCCACTCGTTCCTGCATGTTCCAAGATAGGGCGAACCAACAAAAAAGTGGGCTTTCGCCCACTCTCAGGGTTCGTCATTCCAATCATATTGTAGCGTGTTTGTGGACGCGGGGAAAGTATCGAGTGAGTGGTCCGTTGGAAACCGGACCGTACGGCTTCGCACGATAGGTTCATTTTGACGTTGTTCGCGAGACCAACCGGGCAACCGCCGCCGCGATGGCGATTAGCAGCCATGACGCCAGGGGAACAACCAGAAATACGAAGGCCGGCTTCGCCCTGGGAGGTCCTAATACGACCGCTCCGTAGCTCGCCAAAGAGCCAACCGCGAGCAGCAGCATCAGGCTATAGAGTGTCGCCTGGGTCGGGACTGCCCAACGCCTGGCAACCATGCCGGCGGAAATCAGGGCCACGAATGGGGCCAGCACCCAAATCACGAAAAGCGCCATCAGGAGGAGGGAATGATTGCGATGGCCGGCGCGGAAAGTCAAGTCGAGAGAGCCGAGAGCCCCAAGCGCCGCCGCCGTCATTGCCGCCGCGCGCAAGCCGCCGAGGGATCGCCACGAGGATCTTTCCAGGTTGGTTTCCGCGGGTGTGCTCATGGATCTCCTGATTTGGCTGACCTTCATCATAGAGGACTGCCGGCGCCGGTGGTTCGGTGGTCGGGGATCCCATTCCGTCCCAAACAATGATCGACCCCGCCGTTTTATACACAACTTTGCCACACCGCGTTGGCGCTAACTCGCACGATGCGTTGCCGAAGATTCCTGTTGAAAAGATGCGCGAGATCGGATTTCAAGCTGGCGTTAAGCCGGCAGGCGCGCTACAAAAAGAGAGTCCTTTAGGCTGATGCGCAGCCGGTTTGGCAAATCTCGGGGGAGGTAGCCGCCCGGTTGCGCAGGCCTGTTGGATGAGAACCCTTCCTACTTTACGGCCGCCGCCGCGTACACCGGAGAAAGCCAACCGTAGCGGTCCGGTCTGGTCCCGTTGATCACCCCAAAAAACTCCGTCTGTAATTTCTCGGCGATCGGTCCGCGGTGGCCTTTACCGATGGTGATGCGGTCGATGGAGCGAATCGGTGTGATCTCCGCCGCTGTGCCGGAGAAAAAGACTTCATCGGCGATGTAGAGCATTTCCCGTGGAACGATGGTCTCGACCACGGGAATCCCCAGGTCGCGCGCCAACATGAGGATGGCATCGCGGGTGATGCCCGGCAGCACCGACGCGCCCAGCGGCGGTGTGTGGATCTTGCCGTCGCGCACCACGAAGATGTTCTCGCCGGAGCCTTCGCTCACATACCCGGCGGTATCCAGTGCGATGCCTTCCACGTATCCGTTGGCGATGGCTTCCATCTTGATCAACTGCGAATTCATGTAATTGGCGCCGGCTTTGGCCATGGCAGGCAAGGTATTGGGGGCCATGCGGTTCCAACTGGAAACGCAAACGTCCACGCCATCGGCCAGAGCCTCTTCGCCCAGATATTTGCCCCACTCCCAGCAGGCCAGATAAACCTCGATGGGGTTCTTGGAACCGTTGACGCCCACGTCGCCGTATCCCCGCAGGGCCATGGGTTTCACGTAGCAGGCGCCCATCTTGTTGACACGCACCAGTTCGAGGATCGCTTCGCTGAGTTGCTCCGGCGAAAAGGGGAGCTCCATACGATAGACCTTGGCCGAATCGAACAACCGGCGCAGGTGCTCCGGGAGCCGGAAAATGGCCGGCCCGAGCGCGGTGGAATAGCATCGAATGCCTTCGAAAACCGAACTGCCGTAACTGACAACGTGCGACAGCACATGCACTTTCGCGTCTTCCCAGCGGATGAAATGGCCGTTATGCCATATTTTTTCGGTAGGCGTCAACATGGATCGATTATATCGTAGGGTTAATAAGTGGCGCGCGTGCTACTTACACTTGCGGCCGCTGCTGCGCCGCATTCATCCCCCGCTTGGCTCGGGCGTGGATTTCGCCGATATTGGCGCCGGAAAGCGCCGTGGCTACCGCCCCGCCAATCAGCAGGGGCAGCGCCTGAGCGAACAGAAGAAGGAAAGAGAAAGTCTTGGCATCATTCTCCTCCAGGTCGAAGAGTTTCATTGCCATAACGCAGGCGAGGTTGCCCAGGCCGATATTCCCCGGTGCGTTGGGCACCACCGTGGCCAGCCGCACAATGGTGAGTACGCCGGCGGCCACCCAGAAGGAATAGTCCAGCCGGTAGGCGCGCATCAGGGCGTATACCGTCAAGTACTGCGTCATCAGATAGAGCAGGCTGATCAGGTTGGTGAGGCCCAGGGTTCGCCGGTTGCCCATCAGGTGCAAGCCTTCCACCACGTGCCGCAGCCCGGCCGCCCAGCGGCCTTCGCGGATCACCGAGTGGGCGTGCTGCTTGTGCTTCACCACCCAGATCAGCCCGGCGATGCCGATCAGCACCACAATTCCCAGAACCTGCACCAGGATGATGAGGTCTTCGGGGATCCCTCTCACGAAACTGGACGTGATGAGGAAGGCGACCAGCATCCAGAATCCATCGATGAGCCGCTCGATGCCTATGGATGTGAATACCACCGAGAAGTGCAAGTCGTTCCAGTGGGCCAGCAGGTAACAGCGGATCACCTCGCCCACGCGCAAGGGCAGAATTTCATTGGCGAAGAGGCCGATGTAAACCGCCTGCACGGTGCGCCACAGGCGCATCCGCTTCAGCGGTTCGAGCAGCGTATTCCAGCGCCAGCCATGGATGACGTAGACCGAAAGATCGGACAGCACGGCCAGCGTGACCCACCACCAATCGAGCGAGCGAATGGCAGGAATCAGATCGTTAAATGGATAGCCGTGAAGAACCCAGGCCAGGCAGATGGCCGAGAGTCCATAGCCCATCGCTTGGGGAGCCCAGGCTGGCAGTTTTCGGCGCGGGGAGGCAGCAGTCATGCGGACCAGTCGTCTCCGGAGCTCACAAGTTCATTCTAACGTGGCTGAGTTTGGGATTACGGAAGAGAATGTTCACCGGAGAGACGCCGAGAGAATATCAAAAAGAACCTCCTCCGCCTTTCCTGCTTCTCTTTCTTGCATTTTCTCGGCGTCTCGGCGTCTCGGCGGTGAATCCTGGCTTGTGCTTACGACGTTACACTATCTATTGATGAAACCACTTCGCCGCGTCGGGGTTCTTGGCGCAGGGACCATGGGGTCGCGCATCGCCGCCCATTTTGCCAACGCCGGGTTTCCGGTGGACCTGCTGGATATCGTGCTCCCCGATCAACCCAAACGTCACGCCGCGGCGCTTGCCGGGCTGGAGAATGCCGCCCGGCAAAAACCGGTGAGCTTCTTCACCGATTCCGCCATGAAGCTGATTGCGCCCGGCAACTTCGAAGACGACCTCGGCCGATTGAGCGAATGCGGCTGGATCGTGGAAGCGGTGGCCGAAAATCTCGAGATCAAACGTGGCCTGCTGGAACGCGTCGCCGCCGTCCGCCGGCCCGGGACCATTCTCTCCACCAACACCAGCGGCATCCCGCTGGCGAGCATCGCCCAGGGATTCGATAGCGAGCTGGGGCGCCATTTTCTGGGCACGCACTTTTTCAATCCGCCGCGGTATCTCCATCTGGTGGAGATCATTCCCTGGGCTGGAACCGATCCCCAAGCGGCCGCCTGGGTATCCGCCTTTTGCGAACTGCACCTGGGCAAGGGCGTGGTGCCGTGCAAAGACACCCCCAACTTCATCGCCAACCGCATCGGCTGTTTTTTCGGCGCCACCGTTCATCGCCTGGCTGCGGAAGGCGGCTATACGGTGGAGGAAGTGGACGCTCTCACCGGCCCGCTGATCGGCCTGCCGCGCAGCGCCAGCTTTCGCCTGGTGGACATCATCGGGCTGGATGTCTGGGTGCACGTGCTGCGCAACCTCTACGATCTGGCGCCCGGGGATCCTGCGCGCGAGCGTTACCACGCGCCGGAATTCATGGAGCGCATGATGGAGCGCGGCTGGCTGGGCGAAAAACGCGGCCAGGGTTTCTATAAGCGGGTGGGCAAAGGCGCGGACAAAGAAATTCACGCCCTCGATCTGAAGAGCCTGGAATACCATCCCGCGCAGAAGGTGCGCTTTCCCGCCGCCGACGCTGTTCGCGGCGTCGAAGATCTGGGCCAGCGGTTGCGAACGCTGGTGGCCGGCGACGATCGCGTAGGCAATTTCCTCTGGCCGCTCTTCCGCGATTTCTTCCTTTACTCGGCCCAACTGGCGCCTGAGATCTCCGACCGCATCGTAGAGATCGACCGCGCGATGCGCTGGGGTTTCGCTTTCAGCCTGGGGCCATTCGAACTCTGGGATGCCTTTGGGCTGGAACCCACGGTGGAACGGATGCGGCGTGAGAATTGCGCCTTACCGGAAAATGTCGAGCGCATGCTGGCCTCCGGGGCGCGATCTTTCTATGAAGCCGCCGATCGCGCCGGGCAGCCGGGTACGCGCTACTTCGATCTCCGCGCCGGTTCCTGGCAGGAACTGGAGCCCCGGCCCGGCGTGTTGGTGCTCGACGATATCAAGCGCGCTCGCGGGGTGGTGAAAAAGAATGCCGGCGCCTCGCTGGTGGACTTGGGCGACGGCGTTCTGTGCCTGGAGTTCCACAGCAAGATGAACGTTTTGGGCGAAGACGCCGGGCAGATGGTGCGCGCCGCGCTGGAAGAGGTGAGCCGCGGGTTTGCGGCCCTGGTGATCGCCAATCAGGGCGAGCACTTCAGCGCCGGCGCCAACCTCATGACCCTCTTGCTGGCCGCGCAGGATGGCGAATGGGACGAGTTGGATGGCGCCGTGCGCCGTTTCCAGCAGGCCAATATGGCATTGAAGTACGCGCCCGTCCCAGTAGTGGCCGCACCGTTCGGCATGGCTCTGGGCGGGGGCTGCGAAGTGGTGCTGCACGCCGCGCGCGCGCAGGCATCGGCCGAGACTTATATGGGTCTGGTGGAGGCCGGTGTCGGCCTGATTCCGGCCGGCGGCGGCTGCAAGGAAATGCTGCTTCGGCTGGGGCAGCCGAAGGCGGCCTTCGAACTCATCGGCTACGCCCGAATGTCCGGCAGCGCGGCGCACGCCCGCGAACTGGGCCTGCTGCGCCCGCAGGATGGCATCAGTATGAATCCCGAGCGCCTGGTAGCCGATGCCAAGAGCGCCGCGCTGGCGCTGACCGCGAGCTACGCGCCCGGGTTGCCGCGGCAGGACATTCCGGTGGAAGGCGAAGCCGGTTACGCGCTTTTGAAAATGGGATTGTACCTGGCTCGCGAAGGCGGCTTCATTTCGCAATACGATACCGTGGTGGGCGAGAAACTGGCGCACGTCTTGAGCGGCGGCCGGCTGGCCGGGCCGCAGACCGTTTCCGAGCAGCACCTGCTCGACCTGGAGCGGGAAGCGTTCCTCAGCCTGTGCGGCCAGCTCCAAACCCAGGATCGCATTCAGTTCATGCTCAAGAACGGCAAGCCGCTGCGCAATTAAGGGTGACCGCTTTCCGAGCCGCGACCACAGGGAGCGGTTACCGTTGGAGGAAAAATGCCTGACGCCGTGATCGTCGATTGTCTCCGCACTCCCGTGGGAAAGGCGCCGCGCGGGGCCTTGCGTAATACCCGCCCCGACGACCTGGCAGCCACGGTGATCCGCGCTTTGCTCGATCGCTATCCGCAGGCCAAAGAGGAAGTGGAAGATGTGATCCTGGGTTGTGCCATGCCCGAAGGCGAGGCCGGTAACAACATGGCCCGCGGCGCGTTGCTGCGCGCCGGCCTTCCGGTGAGCGTTCCGGGAATGACCATCAACCGCTTCTGCAGTTCCGGGTTGCAGGCCATCGCCCTGGCCTCCGAGCGCATTGGCGCGGGTTTCGCGCACGTGATGATCGCCGGCGGCAGCGAGTCCATGAGCCTGACCCCGCGCGGCGGATTGAAGCCCGCCCCCAACCCCTGGTTCGTGGAGAATTGGCCCGAGATTTACCTGACGATGGGGCTGACCGCCGAGCGGGTGCAGCGCAAGTACGGCATCTCTCGATCGGACGCCGACGCGTTTGCGCTGCGCAGCCACACCAACGCCGTGGCGGCGCAGGAAGCCGGCCGGTTCCTGGATGAAATCGTGCCGGTGGAATTGCAAAAGAGCCTCTTCGAGGAAGACGAAGGCCCGCGCGCCGACACCAGTCTGGATGCTCTGGCCAAGTTGAAGCCCGTGTTCCACGTCAACGGCACAGTGACCGCGGGGAATTCCTCGCAGACCAGCGACGGCGCCGCCGCGGCGCTGGTAATGTCGGACACCATGGCCCGCCGCCTGGGCTTGAAACCCAAAGCGCGCCTGGTGAGTTTTGCTACCGCCGGAGTGCCGCCCGAAATCATGGGGATGGGTCCCGTGGTGGCGATTCCCAAAGCGTTGGCGCTGGCTGGTCTGCAACTCGAAGACATCGGCGTCATCGAGTTGAACGAGGCTTTCGCCGTGCAGGCGCTGGCGGTGATGCGCGCCGCCAAGCTGGATCCCGACCGCGTCAACCCGAACGGCGGCGCCATTGCCTTGGGCCATCCGCTCGGTTGCACGGGCGCGAAACTTACCGCCGGCATATTGCGCGAGATGGAACGGCGTGGCGCAACTTATGGGATGGTCACCATGTGCGTAGGCGGCGGCCAGGGAGCCGCGGGGATTTTCCAGCGGCTGTAACGGTGGGCGCCCGATATCAGCCGATCGCCGCGATACCCAATTCCACTACTTCCATATCTTCTTCTTGCGGCAGACCGCTGACCGCTACCGAGCCGACCACTCTCCCGTCCTTGCGCACGGGAACGCCGCCACCCCAGCCGCAGATGCGAGCATCGCCGTAGAAGGACACGTCGAAGCCTTGCTCGGGGTGTCGCGCCTTGGCGCCGACGTCGAAACTGGGCTTGCCGGCGCGGACGGCAGTGTACGCCTTGTTGCCGGCAATGGTGATGGACGAAAGCGCCGCGCCGTCCATGCGCGCCAGAGCAATCAGTTCGCCGTGAGAATCCGCCACCGCAACCACCGCGGCTTTGCCGCGCCGCGCCACCTCCGCCACAATCGTATCGATGGCGCGGCGGGCCTCGGCATAGTCCAGGTTCCGTTCGGAAATCATTCGGTATCGCCTCCGGAACCCGCTATTCTCCCATACATCCCGACGAAGCCCTCCAAGGGGATCTGTTCCGCGCGCAGCCCCGCTTCCGGCCAGCCATCCACCAGTTCCTTGCCGTACTCTTCCGCCAGGTTATTGCGAAGGGTCTTCCTCTTATGCTGGAAGCACAGCCCCATAAAGCGCAGCAGGGCTTCGCGGTCCACACCCCATTGGAGTCCGTGCGGCTCGAGCAGCACCACGGCCGAATCCACTTTGGGCGGTGGGTGGAAGGCCGCCGGTTTGACCCCGAACAACTCCCGCGCCGCGGCATAGAGCGCCGTCTGTACCGTCAGGTAGCCGTAATCGCGGCTTCCCGGATGGGCCACCAGACGGTCTGCCACTTCTTTCTGGATCAGGAAGACCGCGCGTGGGATGTCCATGCGCACGGTCTGCTGAAGGATGGGCGAGGTAATGTAATAAGGCAGGTTGCCGGCCAACGCGGCGCGGCCCCATTGCGCCAGGTCGGTATGCAACACGTCGGCCTGCACGATTTCGAGGCGGGGTTCGCCGGCGAACTTCTGGCGCAGGTGGTCGGCTAAGAAGGGGTCCAGTTCCACCGCGACCACGCGGGCGGCACGCTTGAGGAGTTTTTCGGTGAGAGCGCCGCGGCCCGGACCGATTTCAATTACCAGGTCCACCGGGGCAGGGCAGGCAGCGGCGGCGATACGTTCCAGTACGGAGCCTCGAATGAGGAAATGTTGACCGAGTCTCTGGCGCGACACCCGAAGCGGCTAACCGCGCACCGTCGCGCTGCAACGGCGGTACTTGCAGGGAAGCAGCCCTTGCCGTACCTGAATGGTGCCGGACGTTGTCCTCCCGAGATCCGTGGCGGGCTGGAAGCGGCTAAAGAGGATGATGCTGGTGATCTCCTCGGTGAGATGGCCGCGCACCACCGTCCAATCCACGACCTTGCCGGATTCGTCGATGACCAGGTTCACGATGTTGACGTAGTCCGATTCCGGATCGGCGGTTGGCTGATCGGGGGACGAGAAGCGGGGCGGATCTTCCGAATTCTCATCTACACCCTGGTTCCAGGGGCTGCTCTCCAGACTGCCGGTGGGAAATGTCGAGCCGAAAAACGACAGGGCCTTGAGCGAGGGCTCGTGCGCGCCGGTTTCATGCGAGAAACTCAGTTTGGGCATCAAGAGGGCGAAAATCAATAAGGTGGAAACCAAGCCTCCGGTAACCGGCAGTGCCACCGGCCGCATCAAATTGTCGAACGCCAGTTCCACGTTCACAACCCAGCGGCGGACCCGCGTCCCGAAACTCACGCGTGCCAGTTGGCGTTCCCGCTCGTGAGAGGCCAGGACCCGCAATTGAGTGGCGAGGGCCTTGGGCACCTGCGCGTGCGCCAGATTGCGCAGCAGCACTCGTTGCGTTTCCATCGATTCGCGATATGTGTCACAGGGACGGCACACATCCGTGTGCGCCAACACATGCTCCCGCTCCACCGGCGTCAACTTCCCGTCGAGGAGTAAAGAGATCCGTTCTTGCACGTTTTCACAGCCCATACCATCTACTCTGCCGTCTTCGGCACCAGTCGCGGGGCCACCTGATCTTTCAGGCTTCCCACGAGTTCAACCCGCAAGGCTTCCCGGCCTCGCAAGATCCGGGACTTCACGGTCCCGAGGGAAACACCCAGAACTTCCGCGATTTCTTCGTAACTCATATCGATGATGTCCCTTAGCACCACCGCCTCGCGGAAAATGGGACTCAACTTCTCGAGCGCCGCCTCGATCATGACATGCTTTTCCCGGTCAAAAGCTACTTCAAACGGCGAGGGGCAACCGTCAGGAATGATTTCTTTCCAATTCCGGCTTTCTTCCGGATCCGAATCCAGCTCCACTTCGCGCCGGCGATGGCGGAAAAACCAGCGGCGTGCATTGTGCGCTTCATTTACCGTGATGCGGTAGATCCAGGTCTTCAACGAACTTTGCGCGCGGAAAGCCCCGATATTGCGGAAGACCTTGAGGAACACTTCCTGCACTACGTCACAAGCCTCTGAGGGATCGTCAAGCAATCGCAGCGCCAAAGAGTAAACCGGCTGCTGGAACCGGCCGAGTAACTCTTCGTATGCCTGCGCCGCGCCTACACGGAGCGCTTCGATCAGACGCGAATCTTCGCTATCGGTGCTATCCAAAGCCCGTTGTGCGCTCAAATCGAGGATCGAAGTCGCCACCGGCAGCCTCACAATTCGACCTGATTCCAAACTATCAGGAAAACCTTGGTCTTGCAAAGGTATAGACACCAGGAGCGCGAAAAAGTTCCCGACTCACTCCTTCCCCACCTGCCGGCTGATAACCTAGTGGTTTCATGACCGTCCTCCCAGCACCAATCTTGACCCGTTTCGCCAGCGACATCCTGCTGGCCGCGGGTGTACCTGCCCGGAAAGCCGCCATCACGGCCGAAGCCCTGGTTGCCTCCAATCTGCGCGGCGTGGATTCGCACGGCTTGCAACTGCTTCCTTTCTATATCGAGCAGATCCTGCTCGGCGAAATGGACCCGCTGGCCGATGGACAGGTGGTTTCGGAAAGCGGATCGTGCCTCGTTTTCGATGCGCAAAACGCGATTGGCCAATGGGTTGCCGACACTTGTTGCGGTCACGCCGTACGCTTGGCTCAATCCCAGGGCGCGGCCGTGGTGGTAGCCCGCGAGTCGAACCATTTCGGCGCCGCCGCCTGGTGGGCGCAGAAAATGCGCGCTGCCGGCCAGATCGGCCTGGTCTTTTGCAACGCTTCGCCCATCGTGCCGCCATGGCAGGGCAGGGAAGGCCGCATCGGCACCAATCCCATTTGCATGTCGGTACCCGGCCCCTGGCTGCTGGATATGGCCACCACCACCGTGGCCGCCGGCAAGATCTTCAAAGCCATGATCAACGATCAGCCGGAAATCCCCGCCGGCTGGGCCTTCGATTCCAGCGGCGTACCCACTACCGACACCCAGGCAGCTTACAACAAAGGCATGCTCATGCCCCTCGGTGGGTATAAAGGAAGCGGGCTGGGTTTGATGGTGGAGATTCTCTGCTCCGTCTTGGGCGGCGGGGCGATGGCCAACGAGGTAGGTGGCATCCGTATCCGCGGCCGGGCCAACCGCTGCAGCCAGTGCTTCATCGCCATCGATATCGCCCGGTTTATGCCTGTTGAGGAATTCACCGCCAGAGTGGAAAAACTGGTCAATCTGATGAAAGCGACGCCAAAAGCCCCAGGGTACGACGAGGTAATGGTGGCGGGCGACCCCGAGTGGCGCACCGAGGCTCACCGGCGCGCACACGGTATTCCTATCGAAGAAGGCAATTGGGATTTGCTGGCGAAGACGGCGGTGCGCCTGCACGTGGCCTTGCCCACGGCCCCCTGAGTGGGC
>Ga0302320_10017989_pt1 | contig 14289 bp, 15 predicted proteins | sample Bog_T0_3_FD_202130 | JGI IMG/M metagenome (GOLD analysis project Ga0302320, IMG submission 202130) | Peat permafrost microbial communities from Stordalen Mire near Abisko, Sweden - Bog_T0_3 | ecosystem: Environmental > Terrestrial > Soil > Wetlands > Peat | place: Sweden: Abisko, Stordalen Mire...
GCCAGCGTCGACAGGCCGGTCAGGCCCTGCCCGATCGAGCAGCCATAGGCCATCACGCCGCCAGCGCCCATCAGCGCCGCACCGCCGGCCGAGCGCAGCATGTGGCGTGGCGAAGTAAAACCTTCCCACTGGAAACGGCGTGTGACCAGCGCCGTTACCAGGCTTCCCAGAAATACGCCGACCACCGTGGTGATACCGAAATTCAACGTCAACCCGGTCGACAGCATGGCATATTGCAGCGTGTCGGCGATCGGCGCGACGAAGGTGAGCGAGGTGACCGGCGTCGGATTGAAATCGTCGGCACCGATATAGCCGGTCGCAAACCAGCCCGCCGCGATCAACAGGCCGACAGCGATGCCGGCGGCGATCTGGCCCCAGGCGCGCTGGAACCGGGCATGCGCGAACGCGAAGATGATCAACGCGCCCGCGATCACGGAAGCAGCCAGCGTGCGCGCAAACGCCGGGCCGACGCCCAGCGCCGACAACAGCGCCGGCACCGAGACGATCGGGGGCGCGGCCTGGGTCCATTGCAGCACGGCGATCCGCGCCGGCGCGATCAGGCCTTTCAGGGTCATCTCCGCGGTGATGCCGAGCACGATCACCACCACGAACGAGCGCAGATTGCCGCGGCCGAGCAGCACCAGCGCCCGCGAACCGCAACCGTTCGAAAGCACCATGCCATAGCCGAACAGCAATCCGCCGACGAACATCAGCGGCACCGAAAACGACGGCTGCAGATAGATCGATTTGCCGAGATCGACCAGGCCGCGCGCGGCCAGAAGCTGCGAGGCCGCGATCGCCACGCCCAGCGCCAGCGCGTAGGTCCGGATCAGGCGGCTGTCACCCCTGGCCCACCAGCCGCGCAGGCCGCTGAGCAAACAGAAGCCGCTCAGCAAGGCGACCGCGCCATAGGCAAGACCGATCACCAGCCCGCTGACGACGACGATGTTGGCACCGTCCTGCACTGTCCTTGTCCCCTGTCTTTGTTGTGGCGTTTTTTCGCGGCTGCACCCGCCGACGCGGCTCAATCGGGGATGCGACATCCGCCTTGCTATAACGTTTGGGACGCGTGTCAATCCACGTCGCGTTCCGGCAATGGGCAGTCCCGGCCGGGATCGTTGACACTATCGCCGCTTCCCATCATGACTAACCGCTGAATCGTCCAGCCCGACAGGCTTGTTCCAACAAGCCGGCGCGATACGGGGGAAGCGCTTGCATCCGATCCAGATCGACCGGCGGCCGTGGATATCAGGTGCAATGGTGCAGCGGAGACAGCCGTGAACGTCAAGGCCACGCTTTCAGCCGACGAACTCGCCCGCGCCTGCGCAGATGCGATGTGGAAGGAAGATGACGCCAGCAAGGGTCTCGGGATGGAGATCCTGAAGGTCAAGCCGGGCGAAGCCGTCCTGACCATGACGGTGCAGCCGCACATGGTGAACGGCCAGCGGATTGCCCATGGCGGTTTTATCTTTTTGCTGGCGGATTCGGCGTTCGCCTTTGCCTGCAACTCCCGCAACGAACGCGCGGTCGCGGCGCAGTGCAATGTCTCCTTTATCAAGCCGGGCAAGCTTGGCGACCGGCTGGTCGCAACGGCACGGGAGATCTCGCGAACCGGCCGTTCCGGGATTTACGACGTGCGGGTCAGCGTCGACGAAACCGTGATTGCCGAGTTTCGTGGACATTCCCGCACCATTGCCGGCACATGGCTGCCGCCTGATGATGCCAACGCAGAATAAGCGAAGAGACGGGGAAACGGGATGGCTTCGACAAAACTTCAATCGGAGGGAAGCGGCTACAGCGCCGAGCTGGACCAGGCCGAGCGCGCCTCCCGCGACGAAATCATGGCGCTGCAGACCAAGCGCCTCGGCTGGACGCTGGCGCATGCCTACGACAACGTCGCGCATTACAAAAATGCGTTCGACAAGGCCGGCGTGCATCCCTCCGACTTCGGGCAACTCTCCGATCTCTCGAAATTTCCGTTCACGGTAAAGACCGATCTGCGCGACAACTATCCGTTCAACATGTTCGCGGTCCCCCGCGAAAAGCTGGTCCGGGTCCACGCCTCTTCCGGCACTACCGGCAAGCCGATCGTGGTCGGCTACACCAAAGCCGACATCGATACCTGGTCGGAGGTGATGGCGCGCTCGATCCGCGCCGCCGGCGGCCGCACCGGCATGATCATCCACAACGCCTATGGCTATGGCCTGTTCACCGGCGGCCTAGGGGTGCATTACGGCGCCGAACGCCTCGGCTGCACCGTGGTGCCGATCTCCGGCGGCATGACCGAGCGGCAGGTGCAGCTGATCAACGACTTCAGGCCCGACATCATCACGGTGACGCCGAGCTACATGCTGGCGATTTTGGACGAGTTCAGGCGCCAGGGACTGGACCCGCGCAAATCATCGCTGAAAATCGGCATCTTCGGCGCCGAACCCTGGACCAATGCGATGCGCGCCGAGATCGAACACTCCTTCGACATGGACGCCACCGACATCTACGGCCTGTCGGAAGTGATGGGCCCCGGCGTCGCACAGGAGTGCATCGAGACCAAGGACGGGCTGCATATCTGGGAGGACCATTTCTATCCGGAAGTGATCGATCCCGAGACCGGCGCGGTGCTTCCCGACGGCGAAAAGGGCGAACTGGTCTTCACCTCGCTGACCAAGCAGGCGTTTCCGGTCATCCGCTACCGCACCCGCGACCTGACGCGGCTGCTGCCGGGCACGGCGCGGCCGGGCATGCGGCGGATGGAGAAGGTCACCGGGCGGTCCGACGACATGATCATTTTGCGCGGCGTCAACGTGTTCCCGACCCAGATCGAGGAAGCGCTGCTTGCCACGGACTGGTGCGGCGGACATTTCATCATCGAACTGACGCGCCAGGGACGCATGGACGTGATGACGGTACTGGCGGAAGCGCGCCCCGAAAGCTGGGACGGCAGCGGGCTGGTCCAACAGACCGAGCTGGTCAGCCATCACATCCGGAACACCACCGGCATCCACGCCAACATCAGGGCGGTGGCACCCGACACGCTGGAGCGCTCGCTTGGCAAGGCCAAGCGGGTGTTCGATAAGCGACCGAAGGAGTGACCGACCACGTCATTCCGGGGTAGCCCGGAGGGCTGAGCCCGGAATCTCGAGATGATAACTTCGAGATTCCGGGTTCACGCGGAGCCGCGTGCCCCGGAATGACGGTACGGAGGCTCACACGTGATCGTAATCCACCACGACCTTGTCCGTTGTCGGCCGCGCCTGGCAGGTCAGAATAAACCCCTTCGCCAATTCCCATGGTTCCAGCGAATAATTCACTTCCATCTCGGCCTTGCCCTCGACCAGCTTGGCCCGGCAGGTACTGCACATGCCGCCCTTGCAGGCGAACGGCAGATCGATGCCGGCGCGCAAGGCCGCGTCCAGAATGGCCTCGCCCTCGGCAACCGGCACTTCGCGCCGCTTGCCGTCGATGATCAGCGCCGCGAACGCCTTCGGCGGCGCGCTCTCGGGCACCACGGTCTTCGGCCGCGGCTTGCCGCCCAGTCCCGACACGAAGCGCTCGACGTGGATATGGTCGGCGGCGATGCCGATGTCGCGGCAGGTCGCCTCGATGTCCTCGCTCATGCCGGTCGGGCCGCAGATGAAGACGTGATCGATTTCAGCCGCCGGAATCAGCGAACGCAGCAGCACCCTCACCTTCTCGCCATCGAGGCGGCCGTGCAGGATCGGGATGTCCTGCTCCTCGCCCGAAATGACGTGGAACAGCGAAAGCCGCTGCATGAAGCGATCCTTCAGCTCTTCCAGCGCCTCGCGAAACAGCATGCCCTCGGTCGAACGGTTGCCGTAGAACAGGAAAAAGCGGCTGTGTGGCTCGCGCGCCAGCACGCCCTTCGCGATCGAGATGATCGGCGTGATGCCGGAGCCGGCGGCGAAGCCGACATAGACTCGTGCCTCATCGGGCGCCGGCGCCACACCGAAGCGGCCGGTCGGCGTCATCACATCGAGTTCGTCGCCTTGCTTCAGCTCATCGGCGGCCCAGCTCGAAAACGCGCCGCCATCGACCTTCTTCACCGCGATGCGCAGTTCGCCGTCATCGGGACCGGAACAGATCGAATAGGAGCGGCGCACTTCCTCGCCGTCCATGGTCGTGCGCAGGGTCAGGTATTGACCCGGGGCAAAATGATAGTCGTCGGCGAGCGCCTCAGGGATCGCAAACGTCAGGGAGATCGCGTCCGCGGATTCGCGGCGCAGATCGTTCACGGCCAGGCGATGAAAGCGGGGTGGTTGGGACATTGGAACTTACCGGTGAATTCCCTTTCCGTCATTGCGAGGAGCGAAGCGACGAAGCAATCCATTCTTTCTTTTACCGGCGAGATGGATTGCTTCGTCGCAAGTGCTCCTCGCAATGACGAGGGACATCAGTGGCATTTGAAATAGTCGAACGGTTCGCGACAGTTCAGGCAGCGCCACAGCGCCTTGCAGGATGTCGAGCCGAACTCGGACAGCACCTCGGTATTTTTGGAGCCGCATTGCGGGCACGCCACCTGCTGCACGCCGAACAACGCGCGGCGGGAGCTCGAGGCCTGCGGCGGCGCAATGCCATATTCCCTGAGCTTCCTTCGGCCGTCGTCGCTCATCCAGTCGGTGGTCCAGGCCGGCGACAGCACGGTGCGAACCTTTGGATTGCGAAAGCCCTCGCGCTGCAGCGCCAGCTCGATTTCGAGGCCGATCAAGTTCATCGCGGGGCAGCCGGAATAGGTCGGCGTGATCGCGACCTCGACGCGGCCGTCATTGATCGCGACATCGCGCAGCACGCCGAGATCGGCGATGGTCAGAACCGGTATTTCGGGATCGACCACTTGCGCCGCGACATCCCACGCAAGCTGCCGCAGCTCGGCTTCCGTGAACGCCGCGGTCACCATGTGGCTCCCGGAAACGTCCGCTGCATCGATTGCAGTTCGCTGAGCAAATGCCCGAGATGCTCGCTGTGCCGGCCGCTGCGGCCGCCCTGCTGCATCCAGTCGCTTTTCGGCAAGGTCAAGGTCGCCTCGCTTGCGACATCCGAAATCATCCCGAACCATGGCGCGCGCAAGCCTGCGGGATCGACGGCGATGACGGCATCGATCAGGGCACGTTCGCTGTCATCCACCTCGAACATTTCGCCGGTAAAGGCCCAGAGGTCGTCGATTGCTGCTTGTGCGCGGGCGTGGCTTTCCGCGGTGCCCTCGCCGAGGCGGACGATCCACTCCGACGAATGACGCAAATGATAGGCGCTTTCCTTCTCGGATTTCGCCGCGATCGCCGCCAGCGTCGCATCGCCGGATTTCATCATCGCGCGCCAATAGAGATCGGCGAATCCGGCATAGAAGAACTGCCGCACCATGGTGTGGGCGAAATCGCCGTTCGGCTGCTCCAGCAGCAGCAGATTGCGGTACTGCCTGACGTCGCGCAGATAGGCCAATTTGTCCTCGTCATTGTCCCTGCCTTCGACCCTGGCGGCGTAGGCGTAGAGCTCGCGCGCCTGGCCCAGCAGATCGAGGCCCATATTGGCAAGCGCCATGTCTTCTTCGAGCATCGGCGCATGGCCGCACCATTCCGACAGGCGATGCCCAAGGATCAGCGCGTCGTCGGCGCGACGCAACGCGTACAGCACCAGAGGCGTCTCGGCGACCTGAATCGACGCAGTCGCCATCACATGTGCCCGACTTCATCCGGCACGTCGTAGAACGTCGGATGTCGATAAATCTTGGATTCCGCCGGCTCGAACATCATGCCCTTTTCGGCCGGATCGGACGCGGTGATCGCGCTGGATGGCACCACCCAGATCGACAGCCCCTCGCCGCGGCGGGTGTAGATATCGCGCGCGGCCTGCAACGCCAGCGTCGCGTCGGTGGCGTGCAGCGAGCCGACGTGCTTGTGGGCGAGCCCGTTGCGGCTGCGAATGAAGACTTCCCACAACGGGGTATTCGGCGTGGCCATCGCGACCTCCCTTGAATTTCCTATGCGGCTTGCGCTGCCTGTCTTTGCCTGCGTTTTTCGGCATAGGCCTCGGCCGCCTCGCGCACCCATGCGCCTTCGTCATGCGCCTTGCGCCGCGCCGCCAGCCGGTCGCGGTTGCACGGGCCATTGCCCGCGAGCACGGCGTTGAATTCGGCCCAATCGATCGCGCTGTATTGCCAGTGGCCGGCTTCGTCTTGCTTCATGCCGGGATCGGGAATGCTCAGGCCGAGAAACCGCGCCTGCGGCACCGTGGCATCGATGAACTTCTGGCGTAACTCATCATTGGAGAAACGCTTGATCTTCCACTTCGTCGAGGCATCGCTGTGCTGGCTGGTTTTGTCGGGCGGTCCGAACATCATCAGCACCGGCCACCACCAGCGGTTCAGCGCGTCCTGCGCCATCGCCTTCTGCTCTTCCGAGCCGCGCGCCAGTGTCAGCATGATCTCAAAACCCTGGCGCTGGTGAAAGGATTCCTCCTTGCAGACCCGGATCATCGCGCGGGCGTAGGGACCATAGGAACAACGGCACAGCGGAATCTGGTTCATGATCGCCGCGCCATCGACCAGCCAGCCGATCGCGCCGATATCCGCCCAGGTCAGCGTCGGGTAGTTGAAGATCGACGAATATTTGGCCTTGCCGGACAGCATCAGGTCGACCAGCTCTTCGCGCGAGGCGCCGAGCGTCTCGGCGGCGGCATAGAGATAAAGGCCGTGGCCGCATTCGTCCTGCACTTTCGCGAGCAGCGCCGCCTTGCGACGCAGCGACGGCGCCCGCGTGATCCAGTTGCCCTCGGGCAGCATGCCGACGATTTCGGAATGCGCGTGCTGTGAAATCTGCCGCGTCAGAGTCTTGCGATAGGCCGCCGGCATCCAGTCGTTGGGCTCGATGCGCTCCTCGGCGTCGATCCGCGCCTGAAACCGCGCCGCACGGCTTGCGTCCTCGATATTGCGGTCGTCCGCTTCCGACGTGTTGAGCGCCTGGGTGTACATGCGCCGGCCTCCCGGTTTGTTGGGTTCAAATATATAACAGTAATCTCATCATGCAATATATTTCTGTAACATGTTAATCTTCGAAACGCCGCGCCAGCACCTCGCCGGCCGCCGGCAGTGGTCCGCGCTCATTGGAACCGTGGCGGTCAAGCCATTGTTCGGACGCCGGAACAAGGCCGCGATAGATCTCGCCGCAGAGCTTTCGGGCGGCGCGGCCGGGCCACGCGTCGGGGAGCAAAGCCGTCGGCAACAGGGGATCGCGCAGCACCACCCGGCGGTAACGATGGATCAGCAGAATCCGCGCTGTAAAGGCATCGAGGTCGGAAAGCCGCTCGCGCCGGCCGATCCAGCCCCGCAGCGGCTCGAACGTCCTGATGAACTTGAGATAGGCCTCGGCGGTCCGGTCCAGCGGCCAGCTCGCGCTGAGCAGACGCCGCCCACTGTCGTCCTCGGCGGAAACTTCCAGCCGGATCGCGGTTGCCGCTTCCTCGGGGATTGCGACGCCTGAAGGCGCGACCCATACGCCGGGCAGCGGAGTGCCAAACCCGGCATTTTTCAGCGCCTCGCGGCAGGCGTCGCGGTCTTCGGCTTTGCCGATCAGCAGAAGTTCAAAGCGCCCGGTCCAGTCTGAGGGCTGCGGATCATAGATATGCCGGGTCGCGGCATCGAAGGTTTGCCGCCCCTTTTTCACCAGCCGATAAAAGCTGTTGCGGCCGACCTTGTGGCGCTCCAGCCAGCCATCGGCGGCCAGCCGCGACATCGCCGTGCGCACCACACCGCTGTCGATGTCGAGAGTCCCAAAAAACTCCAGCAGCGTCCCGAGCCAGACCGAGCCGCCGCGCGGCACGATCGCATCGCCGAAAACGGTGATGACGATGGAGCCGGTGCGCGAGGGTTCGCGCTTGAGCTGTTCGATTATGCGGGCCAGCGGACGTGCCATGCCTGAGGGCATAGCGCGTTTTTCGGATTCAGAACAACGCCCGCCGTGCCAGCCGCCGCGGTCGAACGGCGTTCCGCCGCAAAAAGAAGGCCCGCTTGAAGCGGGCCTTAGAACTAGCGATTCTGTGTTGATCCCGGACGCGATCAGGCGGTCTTGTTGTAGACCTTGGCGAAGTTGTCCTGCGCGGTCTTGGCACCGTCGGCGACGAGCTTGCCGAGATATTCGGTCGAGGCCTTTGCCCGTGACACGAACACCTCGCCGCCCGTGCGCAACATCTCGGTCTGGATCTGCACCGCCTCGTTGAGCGACTTGGCGGAGGCCAGTTTGTCGATGCCGGCGAAGAAAGTCTCGGCATCCTGGTACAGCGCATTCTGGATGTTGCGGCTGATCTTGGCGGCTTCGCTGACCGAACCGGTAACGGCGGTCTCGATCGCAGCGGTCACCTTCTCCGTGCCGGCATGAAGGTCGGCGGCGCGCTCCTTGGCGGTACCGGCGGTCTTCTTCACGAACTCTCGCGCCGCCTCGGGAACTTCCAGATTCTGGAGGTTCTTGAGTGCGTCGGTCACGGGCGCGAAGGCTCCCTTGACGGTATTCAATACGGAATTGGTCTCTGTTTCGGTGGTCATTTAATCTCTCCATCCTCAGGTTTTGAGCTATGGGCTCACCCCGTCCAGACTGGCCCGGGGCAAGTTGGTTTTGCCATGGTTAATGGTGCGATGCAATATCCATTGTGCATCGCACCATCACAATTTCGTGATATGCCGCTCGATTAGGCCGGGCGCCCAACAATCAGGCCTTCCCTATGGAGGGTAGCCATCCATCGGTTCCTTTGCATGGGTTTGTTTTCGATATTTGTTATCCGGCCACGCAAGCGTCGAGCCGGACCTCGCGGTCGCATTCATTTTGGCTCACCGCCAGCCGGCGGCGGGCGCCTGGCGCGCTGTGGCTTCGGCGCGACTGGTTCGCCCTGCGGGGCGCCTGCGTTATGGTTGACCTGAAGCAGCAGCGTCTTGATCTCGTTCAACTGCGCTTCGATCGACTGCAGCCGTTCGGTCATGGCGACCATCTGGTCCCGGCTCGGCAGGTTCATATTGACGAGATATTTCTCCATGAGGTCGCCGAGCTGCTTTTGCGCGCCCACGCTGACCTCACCGACCTGATTGACAACCTTGCCAAATTCCGGCGACGCCATCGCCTTGTTGGCGAAGGCGTTGAACCCCTTCTCCATCTCGCCAATCATGTTTTGCCACATGGCGACCGGATCGTTGCTCTTGTCCGTCATTGGCACCCTCCGGCATGATCACGAGCGGTCCATCGCGCCTCGCACGTTCCATTCATACCACACCATCGCGCCGGACGGTCGAAATCGCAGCACAATTTGCAAGCCGCGAAGATATATGTCGCGTGGAAACCGTGTCATAAAATCCTCACGGCAATACCATCTTCAGGGAACGCCAAGGTGAAACATCAACAAGCAGAAATCGTCAGGGCCAACGGCATCGAGATTTGTTACGATGTCTTCGGCGAGCCTGACGCGGAGCCCCTGCTGATGATCATGGGGCTGGGCTGCCAGATGATCCACTGGGAAGACGATTTTTGCCGGCAGCTTGCCGCGCGCGGGTTTCGCGTCATCCGCTTCGACAATCGCGACATCGGCAAGTCGTCGAAAATGAGCGGCGGCAAACGCCTGACCGCGCTCGAACTGCTCAAGCTGAGGTTCCTGAAAATTCCGGTCGCCGCGCCCTATGATCTCAGCGACATGGCGAAGGATACGATCGGCCTGATGGATGCACTCGGCATCGAGTCGGCGCATCTGGTTGGCGCGTCGATGGGCGGCATGATCGCCCAGGAGATCGCAATCTCGTTTCCGCAGCGCGTGCGCTCGCTGACCTCGATCATGTCGACGACCGGCAATCCAAAAGTGCCGCCGCCAACCCGTGAAGCCACTGCCCTGCTGATGGCTCGGCCCCCGACCACGAGGGAGGAATATTACGCGCGATTCGCGCAGACCTGGAAGCTCCTGCGGGTCGGAAGTTTTCCGGAAGATGAAGCGCTCGACCGCGCCCGCGCCGAGCGCGCCTTCGAGCGCGGACTCAATCCGGCCGGCGTCGGGCGGCAGCTTCGTGCAGTGCTGGCCTCGGGAAGCCGCAAAAAGCGGCTGGCATCGGTCAAGGCGCCGACGCTGGTGATCCATGGCACCGTCGATCCGCTGGTGCGCCCCGAGGGCGGCAAGGACACCGCGGCCTCGATACAAGGCGCCAAACTGCTGATGATTGAAGGCATGGGCCACGCACTGCCGATTCCGATGTGGCGCCAAATTATCGATGCCATCGACAAGCACGCGCATGCAGCGGCCGCGAAGGCGGCATGAGGCGACCTGGTCAGGATTGCGCATGCTCCGACGGCGCATATGCAATGGCAAACGGCCCCGATCGGTCAAATTTCCCGAACTGACCCTCGCGTTGAGCCAGGCGATCCGCGACCGCCCATAAGGCCGCGGGATTCACGCTCAGTCTGACATGACTGGCGAGCTTTACCTCGATATTTTCGGCCCGATCGGCGGCACGAAGGTGGCAGGTTCGCCAGTTCACGATGCCATCGCTGCGTGAATAGATCGACGTGGTCGGAACCGGCAGATCGCCCGAGATCGCGGTGCGAAGCTCGGAACTTTCCTCAATTGTCTCGCCGGACAGCGCCTCGTAGAGCCGCGTCGCGTTGGTCGCTCTCACGTCATTGGTGAACGGGCTTCCCAGCGTCACGACATATCGAACCATGTCCGGCGCCTGCAGCGCCAGGTCCCGCGCATAGATGCCGCCGAGGCTCCATCCGACGATGCTGACCTTGCGGCCGGCGGCGCCATGGATTTCCGCAAGCCGCTCGCGCAGCACCTTGCGCATGCGCGAGAAGCCGCCGATGTTGCGACCCATCCTGCATGCATAGGGCTCGTATCCGATTTCCCTGAGATAGCGCCGCATCGGTGCCATCGACCGATCGCTGGCGAGGAACCCCGGCAAGGTCAGCACCGGATGACCGTCGCCCGGGGGTGCGCGCATCAGGAGCGGCGAAAGCAACAGGCTGGCGTTGAATTCGAATATCCCGCGCGCTTCGGCCAGCAGCAGGCCGAGGCCCGGCGGCCGAAGCGGTTCGCCCGGGCTAACCGGCATCATTTTTTCTTCGCACCGCCCAGGCCGGCCATGGTCGCGAACATGTCCCCAAATCGCTCGGCGAGCTTGGGATCAAAGGTGAACCAGCTCTGCATCAGCGCTTCCGGCGAAACCTTTTCGATGTTGGTCATCATTTGCTGCTGCAGTTTTTCCATGACCGCCAATTGCATCGGCTGCACGTCCGGCAGTCCAAAAAACTGCCGGGCTTCGAGGGGCGTGCAATCTATTTCAATGTTAACCTTCATGTCCGCTCCTGATTGCCGTGAGAACCGCTCCAGTATCGCCGTGACGGGCCGCGCGACGCAAGCGACCTGAACCCAAACCGCTGCACACGGTCAACCGAAGCGCCCGGCGGCATAAGGCGTCGGATCGGCAAAAGGCGTCTCGCCGGTCATGAGTTCCGCCAGCAGGCGGCCGCTGACGGGACCAAGCGTGAGGCCGTGGTGCTGGTGGCCGAAATCGAACCACAGGCCGGCGTGGCGGGGCGCCTTCCCGATTACCGGCAGCATGTCGGGCAAACACGGCCGCGCACCTTTCCACGGATTGGCATCGATGGCCTCGCCCAGCGGAAACAGTGCGCGAGCCCGCGGCAGCGCGCGCTGAAGCTGGATCGGCGTTGGCGGCGCATCGCGGTGGGCAAACTCGACGCCGGTGGTGAGGCGGATGCCGCGGTTCATCGGCGCCAGCATATAGCCGAGATCGAAATCGAGGATGGGATGATGGAGCACAGCGTTGCCGCGCGGCGCCAGATGCAGGTGGTAGCCGCGCTTGACCCCGAGCGGAATCCTGTATCCGAGCGGACGGAACACCAGGTCGGACCACGGTCCGAGCGCCACGACGACATCGCGCGCAACGGCCGCACCGTCATTGCCTGTGATGCGCCATCCCCCGGCGCCCTGTTCCAGCGTTCTCGCGTCAGCCACCGCAAAACGTCCACCCTTGCGCTTGAAAAGCGCGGCATAGGCCTTGGCCAGGGCACCCGGGTCGGGCACGAAACCGGGCGCCGGCAGATAGACCGCGCCGGCGAACTGCCCGGTCAGATTGGGCTCGCGCGCCGCGATCGCCTTTTGATCGAGAACCTCGCCGGCGACGCCAAACTGCTTCGCACGCTCGAAGTCGCGCACGGCGCTTGCAAGGCTGGCATCGGAGCGAAACAGCTTGAGCCAGCCAGTCCGCCGCAGCAATTCCGGAACGTCAGCCTCGGCAACCAGCGCCTCATGCTCGATCAGGCTGCGCCGGATCAGCGGCAATTCGGACATCGCGCTGTGCAGCGCACGATCCGGCGAGGATGCGAGGAAGTAGCGCACCACCCATGGCAGAAAATCCGGCAGGTCGGAAAACCGGTAACGCACCTGTGGGCTGCGGTTGAGGGCGTACCGCACGATCTGGGCGAAATCCCGCGGAAACATGTAGGGAAAGACCGAGGCGCACTCTACCATTCCGGCATTGCCAAAGCTGGTCTCTTCGCCGGCAAGCTCATGCTTGTCGACCAGGATCACATCCCGCCCGCGTTGCTGCAGATGCAAGGCGGCGCTGACACCGACCATGCCCGCGCCCAATACCAGAACATCGGCCTTCAGTTCCGCCACCCGGGACTCCCGTTGAATGCGATACGCTTGCCGGATGACAAGCCAGGGCATGAGCTCATAAGTCGAAGTTCGTGAGCGCGGCTGCGACCGCTTTTCTTGCGGCCGCCGCCATCGATGTCCCATGTGCCCGGCCTGATGATCGTCACTTCCGGGCCTTTGACGCTGAATTCTTTCCGCTGTCTCACGGTCGCTTCAACTTCCGATGATGCCGACCAGACGAGGGCGACGGCGGTTTGCGAGGGGGATCTCGACCGGCAGGGCGCGCAGCCATTCGCGGAAGCCGACGACCTCGGGACAATCCGCGGTGCCTTCAGGCGCAATCAGCCAATCACCCAGACCGGATCCCTCGTTGACCCGGTCGCAGCGATAGCCCGGATGATGGCCAAGACCGCGGGCGATCAGCAGGCCGACCTTGCCCTCGACCAACTCGTGCAAGCCGGCGGGCTGCAGCACCCGCAAACCGATTTCCGCATGCGCACCGCGAAACTCTGCCAACTCGAGTCGGCGCAGGTCGAAGCTGCCATGGACCCCCAATTGCAGCAGCACCGCACCCGCCGGTTTCAATTGCAAGGTCGCGTCCGCAATGCGACGAAACCCATCGGATATCCCGGGCAGATAGGCCTGACCGGCCGCGGTCAGGATGAGCTGCTTATGCAGCCGCTCGAACAGGGATACGCCGAGGCGCGCCTCCAGCGCTTTCACCTGCTGCCCGACCGCGGCGGGCGTCACGTGCAGCTCGTGCGCGGCCAGTTTGAAGCTGAGATGCCGCGCAGCGGCTTCGAATGCGCGGAGCGCGTTGAGTGGTGGAAGGGTGTAGGTCATCGCCCCCGCAGTTTGACACCGATAGGCCGTCGCCTTGCAATAGATTTTCTAGCGCGTGAGCGAAGGAACCATGCTTTGCGCCGACTTGGTGCTCCCGGTTACGGTGAATATGCAACATCCGGAGATGCCGTACCCCGGCGACTTTGCAAACTTCTGCTGGAGAGATGTCCGATGGCTGGGATCATTCACCCCTTTTACGAGTCGCATCGCGGTACAATGGAGGCCGCCATGCGCCATCGCCTCGACCTTGCCGAAGCGATGGTATGCGAGCGCGCGCATCTATCCAATATTGATGGGGTCAGGCAGGAGGTGATGGACGAATTCGAGATCTTGCTTACCCAACTGCCCTATGTCGGAGGCGCGGCAAGTCGTATGAGCGATTTCCTCATGCGTCTCATGGGCTTTATGGCCATCAGCCGGTTGCTTCGGCGACACGGCATGTCGCCGTCCTTGATCGGCGAAATCGAGCGGGAAACCTACAAGGCGCAATTGCTCACCGTGCCCAAAGCGGAACGTCTGGCTTCGGGGCGTCAATTCATGTCGTCAGAGAATCGGACTTTGCTGCGTGAGCAGGCTGCAAAAAGCCATCAGAAAGAGTTTCCGGAAGATTTCGTCTACGACTTCGTCGAGCCGGGCCCAGGTGACAACTTTGAATTCGGCATCAACTACAAAGCTTGCGGCTTTTGCAAATTCGCGGCTCGCCATGGAGATAAAGAAATCCTGCCGAACATTTGTGGGCTTGATTTCGACGCCTACGCAACGGCAGGCATCCACCTGGAAAGGACACAAACGTTG
>Ga0302320_10017991_pt1 | contig 14288 bp, 6 predicted proteins | sample Bog_T0_3_FD_202130 | JGI IMG/M metagenome (GOLD analysis project Ga0302320, IMG submission 202130) | Peat permafrost microbial communities from Stordalen Mire near Abisko, Sweden - Bog_T0_3 | ecosystem: Environmental > Terrestrial > Soil > Wetlands > Peat | place: Sweden: Abisko, Stordalen Mire...
GGCGGGCCTCTCTTAATCCTGGTCTCTGCTTGTGAAGGCAGGGCGCAAGCCCGATCAGCACTTCGGCAACGGTCGCTCCAACCGCTTCACCCAATTCACCACCGCTGCCCCCGACATCGAGCCTTATGCTCAAGCTGACCCGGCACTGTGAAGGATTCGGGCGGGGACCGTTCGAGATGGGCCGGATGCGCCAAGGAATCCCGCTTTCTGACAACGCAGGCAACATCTGCCCAGCTTCGGTGCAGAGAAGTGGCAATTCCTTCTTCGCCAAGGGCAAATTCCTATTGGCACCAATGGTGCTATGTCATGCCTTGATGAACCACTTTAGATCAAACTCGGGCACTCGGACTTGTTTCGAAGGTCGCGCTCGTAATGCCGGGTAGAGCCGGAACAAACGCGCCGTCTCCAATGCAGACAAAGGCCTGCGATTTTCAAAGCGCATGTCCTGCGCCTGCGGTTCTCATCAATGTAGAAATAGCTTTCAAATTTCACGCAATGTCAACTTCCCTAATCGTTCCTTGCCTGCTGAATGAGCCAAACCTCCCCGCAGAACTTGTCGGCGTCAGAAACGGCAGCGCAACCGCTGGATTCCCGGCCTTGCGGCGCATCGCCGGATGGCTGTTGCTTTTGGTTGCAGTTAATTGGGGCGGCGCTCATCTCGGCGCCCAATCGGTTTCCCTGGCATGGGATGCTTGTTCCGACCCGAACGTGGCCGGCTGCACCGTTTACTGGGGAACGGCGTCGGGTGATTACACGAACTCCCAAGACGCCGGAGCGCAGGCGGCCATCACGATCAGCAACCTCCCCGCCGGAACGACCTGCTACTTTGCCGTGGCAGCTTATGACGCGGCAGGCGACCAAAGCCCCTTCTCGGCCGAAATCTCATACACCGTGCCCGCTGAGACACTGCCAGTCGGGACGCCCTTCACCTTTTCCAGCAGCTTGAGCGCAAGCTGGCCGGTCAGCGAAGGCTCCGGCACGACGGTCAATGATGTCAGCGGCAACGGCAACACCGGCACATTGATCAATTCGCCGCTCTGGGTTGCCGGGTTGAACGGAGGCAAAGCGCTGGAGTTCTCCGGCTCCTACTGGACGGGAGCGGCCTATGTTTCAGTGCCCGGCAGCACGACTCTGGCGGACCAGGGGATTGGCAGCAACATTACCATCTGCGCGTGGGTGAAACGGTCTCCGGAATCGGTGGGCAACTATTGTTCTGTCGTGGCCAAGGATATTCCCTTTGATGTTCCACCCTATCACAGAAATTACGAGCTGATCTTCGACACCGGCAGCCACATTTTATTCGTGTATAGAAACAGCGCGGGAACGAGTTGGGAAATGTATGCCTCATCAACGGTTCATACGGACACTTCTGGCTGGCATTTTTATTGTGTCACCTATACTTATGGATGCGCCTCCTCTTGCACCCTTTACGTGGATGGCGTGCCGGTTGCCGGCAGTTGGATTGTCGGGAACGGCTCCGATGCCCCGGCATCAACGTCAGGCGGCCCCGTTTTGCTTGGCACAGACGGCACAGGCACGGCAGCCAATGGGAGCATTTACGACCAGATTGGCATTTACAACACCACACTTCCAGCGTCGCAAGTGACGGCGCTCTATAACAGCGGATATACTCCCGCTTTAGTGAGCACGACCAATGGGATCGCGGGCACAACCAATGTGCCGACGGGCACGACCAACGCGGTAGCGGGCACTACCAATGCGTTGACGGGCACGACCAATGCGATGGCTGGCGCAACACCCCTGGTCCCGAGCACGACAACGGTGACCTCATCGCAGAACCCGGCGGTGGCCGGCAGCGGGGTGACCTTTGCGGCCACAGTGGGCGGGATCGGCGGCACACCCACGGGAACGGTGGTCTTCTATGATGGAACCAACAACCTGGGCATCGGCACCTTGAGTGGATCGGGCGTGGCCACCGCAAGTACTAGCGCGCTTTCGGCCGACGGTTCGCCGTATTCCATAACGGCGGTTTACAGCGGGGACAGCGTTTATACTAACAGCACATCCAGCGTGTTTTCGGAAGTTATCACCAACCCCAGCCCAACCACCTCGGTGCCCATCACTGTGGTTAACGGCAGTTTTGAAAGTCCTGCTGGCGCGCAGGGGACGGTGGCGGGCGTGCCGGTCGGATGGTTGGCATCCAATAAAGACCCTTACGGCGTGTATAATCCAGCGGTCGGAGTTTATACCATCGAGGCCAATGACATTCTGCCTTCGCCGGCCCAAGGCTCCCAGGTGCTGTGGATTAATTCGGGCAACTATGTGGCGCAGTTTTTCACCAACACACTCCAAGCCGGCCAGACCTACACTTTGAGCGGGGCCATCGGCAACCGCGGAGATGGGTATGGCATGTTGCCGTCAGATCAGGAGTATGTGGCCCTGCTGGCAGGCAGTACGATCATCGCGCAAAACACGAACCTGACGCATCCGGCTCCGGGAACTTTCCTGTCGTGGACGATCAGTTACACGACGCCGGCGGCGGGGTTTCCGTCTGGACCGTTGCAGATTCGACTCGGGCAGAATGGGGCTGGCGAGGTGAATTTCGACAACATCAAATTTGCCGCCAGCCCTGCCAATCCCACAGTCGCGGCCGCCATAGCCAGGGCCGTGGCACCCGTAAAGACCAGGATCACTCCCGCCGCTAATTCGAGCGTCCTCGCACCCAATCCTGTCATCTCCTTAGGCGGGACCTACCACGGTCTGTTCTATGTCCCTAACGATGCCGCTGAAGAAAGTTCCGGTGCCATTGCGGTCACCGTGACACACTCCAGAGCCTTCAGCGCGAAACTTGGCCTGGGCGCGTCCAGCTACCCGTTTTCCGGCAAATTCAACGTCACGGGTACGGCACGCACATCCATCCCCCGCCCGGGTTTGAGATCGCTGGCGGTGCAGCTTGAGTTGGGTTCAGTAGGCGGCTCATTGACGGGGGCAATCTGCGACGGCACTTGGACAGCGTGCCTGCTGGCGGATGCGGACGTTCCTGCAAACGCCAATCCCGCCGCGAACACCGGCCAATACACGTTGCTCATTCCGGGCAGTGAGAATTCTTCCAACCAGCCCGGCGGCAATGGATTCGGAGCGGTGACCGTGAGCGACACCGGCAACGTCACATTCAGCGGCATCTTGGGCGACGGAACTCCCGTCACCGCGGCCTGCAGGCTGTCCGGCCAGGGGCGGTGGCCGTTTTATGTTTCACTTTATGGTGGCAAAGGCTCCATTCTTGGCTGGCTCAACTTTACCAGCGAAGGCGGCATCAGCGGCCAAACAGCCTGGTTCAAACTGCCCCAGGCAGCGGCCAGGTTTTATCCCGGCGGCTTCATCCAAAGCGCCGGGGCAATCGGATCGGCTTACCACTATACCAACGGTCTTCCCGTTCTCGGCTTCACCAACGGCAGCCTTTCTTTGCTCAATGGAAATCTGGCTCAAGGCATAACCAGTCCAATCAGCCTGGCATCCGAAACGCCGGCAACCGATGGGAGCGCCTCCAGACTGAGTGTGAACACTTCCTCCGGCCTGTTCCAGATCAGCGTGATCAGCCCGGAGACGGGCCGGCCAATATCCGTCCGTGGCATTGTTTTGCAGAACCAAAACTACGGCGCGGGACTGTTCCTCGGCCCCAGTGAAACCGGCAGCGCGCTGCTGTCGCCGTAAGCAATGCGTGCAAAGGCAAAGACAACACCCCCCGTCCCGGAGCGCGTAACCATTCCTCCCATTCTTCCTATTCTTCCCATCCGAGTAATCCGTGTAATCCGTGGTTCTTCCCCAGGTTGTCTTCGGATCACCAAATCACCATACCACGCTAACATCAGGCTCGGGCATCAACACGGGTGTGGTCATTTCGTCGTCCGCAGGCGCATTCTGCTCCTCCACATCCGCGCGGCCGTCGTGCCAGCCGCCTCGGTGTCCGGGAAACAAACAGCCGGTACAAGGCAGCAGCGAGATAACACAGGCAAACAAAAATAACTTCTTCATAATCAACTTGGGTCAAAGGCAAAGCGTCAAGATTCCGCACTGCAACAGCGGTCACAGACCGCAATCACATCCAAAACGCCTTTACCATGCTCGTTTGGATTGATCGGCATGATTACTTTACTCGCTCAGAACAAACTTCGCTATGGGGCATTACCCTAAGCCCATAGACCACGCCGCCATTGCCGGGAAGGAGGACAAAAGCAAGAAGATCAAATCCAAGCCCAACGAACCTTCGACCGCAGAACCGGCGGCCTGAATGGTTCGCTACCGGTTCTGCTCGTTTTACTTCGCTGCTGACGGATTATGGAAAACGCTCGATTTTCGCCGCGAATCAGCCATGCTGACCGCATGGTGTATTATGCCACATGAGTTCAAAGAGATTGCTGATGATCTCCGCTCCGATGGGACATTGCGTGACTTCTGCATTTGCACCGCCAACCGAGCGGACTGGAATGCTGTTCTGCGTCGAGTGAGAAGCAATCGGAAGGCAGATCGCTTCACCGTTGACGGCGAAAGTCGAGAGTTGCCGCAGTCGTACGAGGCGATTGAGCGTTTACGCCAAAAGGCAAATCCATTTTTGAACATTCTGGTCGATGGCGCGTATGTGAACTGCCACTTTTTTTGGGATGAGGAGATCGAGCTTGATTTCCGCCCGGAAGATTTTAGCACGCCGGAGCGATGGGCAGCGCTCTGTAGATTCTTCCAGGAGATTGTCGATGTGATTGGCAAATCCGGCGTCATCACCCACGAGAACGCCCGGGACGACGTTATCGATAGATTTGGACCTTGAGGTGCATCTGGAGTCGCAAAGACGCCGTCGGCAGATATGAAGTAATTGAAAAGCCCCTTTCTTGAATCAAGCAATATGATATGAATTTGCAATCACAGAGTGGCTGGTTTTGATTCGACCTTGGCTGGCTGGTTTTGAAGTGACCGGTGACATTAAGCTCAACCGATTTTGTTCGGCTCAGTTTGGATTCAGGGCGCATTCAAAGTCCAGCCCGGCGGAATGAGGTCGGATGGAACGCCCGTGGGCTGGTTTGTGAAAGTCTTCCCGGCATTTATCTGGTTCCTGTTTTCAGTCAGGAATTTTTCCCAGCGTTCCCGCAAGGCCTTCGCGTCTTTATCTGTAAATGACGGATAAAAGGGACCGCCGCCGGAATATCGGCCCGTGGTCATGTGCAGCAGTTCCCCGAGCGCGTTGTGCAATGTGTAATCATTGATGTCCTTTGGCGCAACTAGGTGAGCGCACCAGGCCATCGCGCTTTCATAGCGTGCGCCGTACTTGTCCGCCAGTTGCTGGGCGTTCTGGCGTAACCACTCATCATCAGCCGACTTTAGCACCGCCAGTGCGATATCGCGATGTGCTGGATTCTGCATTCGCGGGGCAGCCAGAAAGGCGTAGTTTTGCACGCCAAGGTTGTTGTCGCTCAGGCAGTGGGTGATGTCGTCTTCGAGTGCGGCGGGAATTTCTTTCGGCAAATTTTCCAACGCTTTCATGCGTAAAAAGGGAAGGTCATGCCTCATAGCCTTGTGAAAAAACCTCACATCAGCGTCCGAAAAAGCCTTGTCCGCGCCACCATGCTGGTCGAGATATAGCAATAGGTTTTCCGGCGACTCATCCGGGTCAAATTTGTCCGCGATCTTGGCCTCCAAGCCGGCCAGAGTGCCGGCCAGGGCGTCGCAGACGCGAATGGGAGCAGGATAATGAATGTCGGACAGATACTCCGCATTTGTCTGGACAACGGCATATGCCAGAGCCTGCTTCAATGCCGGCATTTCGTTTGTGGTGCCGATGAGGCGCAGCAAGGAAGTTGCCGTCAAAATGCCGCCGCGTTCCTTCCGCAGGAGCAGTCGCACACAAAATTCCCGCACGGGCTGGCCGAGTGATTCATCCCACACGCTTCCCATCACAAATTGGCGGCGCTCTTTGCCCCACGGCCCGGTGAAATCACTTTCTGGATGTGGCAGACGGACTTCGAGTTGTTGCGCCGCTTGGGCCGCGAAAGCGATGTTGGTATGTTCCAGTAGTCGCACCAAAGCGCGTGTGGCGTCGAGGGTTCGGATGCTGGTAATGCCTTCTAACGCATCGCTGTTTCCCCTTTGAGCACGCCTTTCCAATGGCTCCAAAAATGCAGGCCAGCGAATACATTTATAATCCAATCGCGCCTCACCCTTTTTGCCCCAAGTGCTGCCGTAATTGGGTTTGGCTGTCTCTGCCTCGGCCAGAATCGCCTCGGCTTCGGCCTCGCTCGGCGCGCGCAATTGAATCGTGCATGACGTTTCGCGCGGATCAGCAGCCATTTGTTCACCAAAACCCAAATCGTGAAACGAGTGAATGGTGTAGCTCCCAGGCGCATCAAATCGGCAGTATTCGATCACCCAGACGTTTTCAAACCAGTCTTCGCCCGGTTTGATGTCGCTATTCGGCATCAGCCCGCCGCCAAAATTCCGCATGAACGGCGTCGGGTCGGCGACAGGAATTCCATCGCCAGAAACCGCCGTCACTGTGAATCGGTCGGCTCGCGTGCTTCCCCGGTAATCGCCGCCCACGGAAATTTTGAGCGTGTTGCTCGAAGCATTGTGGATGCGGTAGTGCAGCAGAATATTTTCGCCAAGAAAGAAATTCGTCTTGTCGGCCACGAGGCTGACTTCAAGGCCGGCGGGCACTTTGCCCGGCTTCCCCTGCGTCCCGAAATTATCGAACTGCGCGTTGGTTTCCGCGCCCCGGCAAAGCCCAGCGGCCATCAGGGCGAAGAAGATAAAGATGGCTTTCATCTGGTTTAGATAGGAATAAATCGCATATTTCCGGCAAGATTTTGCTGCACGTCTCTTTCTCTTCGTTTCCTTCGTTTCCTTCTGTAGAATTCACTTGGTGGCGGCTCTGCCGCGCTACGTCTTTGCGCCTTTGCGTCGAATTCTTCCTCTTCTTATCCGTGGAATCCGTGGAATCCGTGGTTCTTCCCCGGGTTATACCTGGCAACCTGCTCTATTGCCGCTGACTGGGTGTGCGGCGCTGCCGCCCAACCCCCTACTGCGTCCGCAAAACCTGGTAGAACCGCGCCGCCTTTTGGTTGACAGTCTCGCTGTAGGCGCCGGCGGAGCTATTGGCCGTAAAGCTGGTTATGCTCGTCCAGTGGATCAGATCGGACGAGGTGCTGACTTGATATTGCGCGCCGGATTCAGCCGTCCATTTCAGGGTCAATTGGCTGCCGCTCACGCCCGCCCTCGCCGCCACCCCCGCTGGCAGGGATAGGATCCGATAAAACCGCGCCGCCTGAATTGCGACTGGGGCCGGGTCCGTAAAAGTGCCGATGAAGCTGGCGGCCGAGATATTGGTCTCTTTGGTCCAGTGAATCAGATCAGGCGACACATCCACCGCGTATTGCCTCCCGGGCGTAGCCGCCCAGTGAAAAGTGAATCCCCCGGCACTGACGCCCATCCCTGTGACGAATACGATCGCGTTCGTGCCCGCTGCTGGCGTGTTGCTGCCCCTGCTGGCGACAACCGCATAACTGTTGGCCGTGTTCGTGTTGTAGTTATAGACAGCCAGATACCACGTCCCCGGTGTGAGCGGAACGGGAACGGAGTTGCTGATGACAATGATCGGTTCCCCGTTGGTCCCGTCGTATGAGGCATCGTAATCGAACGTGGTGTCCGACGGCACGGGAAGGGCGTGCCGGACATACAGGCCAAGTTGGTTGGTCCCTGGCGTGATGTTGGTTAAATAGAAACTCGCGAAGCTCGCGTCAGTCGGCACGTCGAAGGAATAGTACTGTGGCGCGGCGGCGATGGTGTTGGTGTACGCGCCGCCGGAGAGGATCAACACCACCGTGCCGGCGGGGGCGGTCAGCACATTGGTGGTGACCTGAATGGTAAATGTGGCCGTCACGCTGTTCGTGTTCTGCACGCCCAGGAAATAGCGCGCTCCCGGCGCCAGCGCCGGCGGCGGCGCGTTGTTGCTCAACACAGAAGTGCCATTGGTGATGACATTGGTCAACAAAGTGTAGTCGCCCAATTGGTTCCCTATCGGCAGCGCCGTCTGGTTGAAGAGCAGGCTCAAATTCGTGTTGTCGCTCAACGTGTTGGTCGCAAAACTTACCCCCGCCGCAACATCAAACGCAAAATAGGCGATGCTGCCCGCGCCAACAGTCCCTGCGTAGGGAAAGCCGTTCGTCAGCACGATCAAACTCGTGTTCGTGGACGAGACGGTCATCTGCAAGGCCCAACTGTACAATACACCATTGTTCGACGACGTGGAATCCAGGCGCGTGTCCCAAACGTCCAGCGTCCAGCACCCATAAGGATTCTCGCCGATCAGCGGAGCCAGCGGTTCCTCAGGCTGCACGTAATTCAGATTGGCCGGCACTTCCAGCAAGAAACCATCGAACAACATCCCCAGCGGATTGCCTTTTAGAGTAATGGTCGTGTTGGTCGCCATGGCCGTGAAATATACCATGTTGGTCAACCAGTTCGGGCCGCTGGCGTTGGTCACAATGAGCGTGTTCGTAATGCTGTTCGTGCCGCTGGTTACCAGGATTCCGCAGTTGGGCAGAATGGATACGGGCGTAGCCTTGCCGATGCCGTTGGTGCCCGCCTGGTAAATGGCCGCAATTTCCACATCCGTCAGCGCGCGGTTCCAAAAGTCCAATTCATCCGCCGCGCCGCTGAAAGGGACGGTCCCATCGCAACATTCGCAGACGTTGTAACTCATAGTCAAATCCGCATGGTTGACCAGGTTAACCACCGTCGGAAACTCCCTCGTGTTATCGAGTGTGCCGTCCAAGTATTCGAGCGACGTGCTGATGCCGGAACTGGCGGTTTTTCTCACCCATGCCACATGGTGCCAATTGCCATCATTCAGCGCACGGCTGGTTACCAAATCATCAGTGGCTTGGCCGCCGCCAGGACCAAGGATGAAACCTATGTAACCGGGAGTCTGCACAGGAGTCCCGTGCGGAGGAGCGACTCCGCTGCCGATTTGAATCTGCCAAAAAGTGGAGGCTCCATCACATGAGGCCCTCGTTGATAAAAACGCCTCCTCCAGTTTGGTCGAACTGGTCTTGATCCAGAAATCAATGGTGAAATCATTGGTGCCGAAAGCGCCGGTGGTGCTGCCAAAGTCGATCATGGCGCCGTGGAGACTGTTAGTCGTACCCGGAAACTGGATGGCTTGGCCCACTACGCCGGGGACGTATCCCACCGGATCGCCGCTCAACGTCCCATTATTGACGCCGATGCTGTCATTGAGGTCGCCATCAAATCGCCACCAATCCACCAACCCCGGCCCCCGATAATCAAACGTCAGCGTGTATCCCTGCCCGGGGACCGTCAGGAGCGCCGTCGTCATCTCGCCGTCCGCCAGCGCCAGATAATTTGTCCCGGCAGCGGCCGGGTAGCGGCCGCTCCCGGTCACCACCGCCACATCGTTGCTCACCACCGCCCATCCTTCCAAATTCGTTCCCAAGAGACTGGGCAGAAGCCCGTTGCTCTGCCCGTAATCACCCTGGCTCACGGTTTCAAAACTGCTGTCCACGACATTCACATAGGACAATAACTTCCCGAGGGGAGGCGGGAAAAACTTCACTAGGTCCGGCGCCAGGTTGGTGTTATCCGTGAACGTCAAATATACGTATCCGTTGGTGCCGTTCACCAGCCCCAGGTTCGTCGCCAGCGGCCCCCCCCGGTTCTCAAACAGCTCCGTGCTCGTCCCTTGCGGGCTGGTCAAATACACCACCAGGTCGTCCGCGTTCGTATCCGCGATGCACAGCCCCACCTGCAACGACGCCAGTTGCTGGTTGTTGGTCCATATCCCGTTCGTCAAGCAAATCTGCGAAAGCGTGTGCGCGTCCGTCGTCAGCGGCGTGTTTGTGTTCGGGCTGTACTCCGTCAGCGTCAAGTTAGGCGTCCCGCTTTCCTGAATAACCACCCAGTTCGTGACGGTCATCTGCAGCCCGCTCTCATTGGTGATCAGATAATACCACCGGCCCCCGCTCAGCGGCGGCCCGTTCGACGCCGGCCAGTTCGTCGGCAGCGTGCTGCTCAAGCCCAGATAGTTTTCTGGAAATATGGGAGAGGTGACGTTAGTCCCGTAATCGCCCGTGTTGACCACTTCCTGATTCGTCAGGAAAATCCCCACCGGCCCGGCGTTGGTAAAAATGACCCCAATCTCCATATTCGTCGCGTCATTCGGCACATCCACGTACCCGTAATAAACTCCGTTGGTCGTCAGCGTAAAGACGTTGGTGTAATCCGTCCCGCCACTCGTGTTGAACGGCGGCGGCTGCGGCCAGATCGTCAAGGTCAGCATCGTCACCATTCCCGTCTGGGTAAAAACGCTGTCCTTCTCATTCAATATCCACTGCCCGCTCCCCTCTATCCCAACGAAATTCTCCAACGTCCCCGGCCCATCCGACGGGACGATGGGATAAAGACTGGTCTCCCCTTCCGGCAGGTCGTCATACGTGTTCGTGAAACCACCCGGGTCTCCCGTATAATGGTTCAGCACCGTCTGTTGTCCCCCGTGCGTCAACACCCCGTACAAATCCGACGGGTTCTCGTGATCCACACCCACCGTCACCTGCACCTTGCGCACCATGATCTCGCCGGGCACAAACACAATCACCTGCGCTCCCGCCTCGCCCCCGCTGGCAAAGTCATCCGGTATCGCCACCGGCAGCGCATAGGCCGAAACCGTGATCACAGTGTTGTCGAACGAGTCCTGGGACTGATTATTGAAGTTCGTCGCCAGCGTCGCAAAAACATCAAAGTCCGCCCCCTGCTGCGTCTCCGACTTCACTGCGATATACAAAACCGCATTCGAAACAATGTTCGTCAGAAACACCGTCTCGTTCCCGCCTTGCCCCAGCGATTTGTGCGCCACCGCCAGCGCGTTCGTGTCCAACTGGAACAGCGCCGGATTGGTCGAAACATAAAGGTCAATATCCGCGTTCCCCGCCGCCGGATAAGACGCGTTGTCCGGCGAAGAAACCGGAATCGTCAGCGTTTCCGGCAGGAACGTCGCGATTATCGCGTTTGTGTATTGATTGGCGAGATTGGCGACGTTGGTGGTGATGACAGTACCGTTGGTGACAGTATTGGTGACGAGAAAGTCGTTCGTATTCGCCCCCAAGTAATTGATGTTCGTGAAATAGAAGTACTTCCACTGCACCAGGTTCCCGTTCGTGCTGCCCGGATACGTGTAAAGCCCACCTCCCGGATACCGGTTTGTATTTGGCTCATTCGCCCCCACCCGCTGATGCAGCAGCACCGCCCCGTTATTGATCACAGAGACCGCTTCTGCCGCCTCCTGCGTCGTCCCAAGGTCCGTCACCGTCAACGAATTCGTCAGCTTCTGGTCGTCGCTCGAAATGACCAGCGCGTAGTCCTGCCCGATGATGTTCGTCTGCAATGTCGCCGCATTAACATTCACATGCGTCCCCCGCACCGAAATCGTGTAAGGCGGCAGCAGCCCGTATGTCGCGTCAATAAAAACATTCTCCACATTGTTCACCGTGTCGCTCGCCGCCATGTTCGTCGTGCTTCTCGCCTCGGTATAAATGTCCCCCGACAGAAAATCATTCCCCACATACACATTGCTCTGCGAATCCGTCACCACCAAATCCAGATCGTTCACCAGCGCCAGCCCCGCCGCCGGATTGCCCGGCGGGTCCGTCCACACCAGCGTGATCCGCAACGGCGAATAGATGAAATTCGGATCGGCATTGTTGCTGACTGCGTAAGTGTGCCACTCCCCCGTTTGCAGCGCATTGGTCGGACTCTGGTCAAAAAACACCATCGAATGATTCGCGTGGTTCGTGTTCAGCGATGCCGGAATGCTGTTCGACAAATTTGGCAGTCCATACCCCTCCAGGTTCACCGACGGCGCCGGGTTCAAATCCGAATTCTCGTTCAACGGCCGCGCGCCATTGATCAACAGCGCCTTCAGCAGCGCCGGGCTGGGGCACATATTGAAATTCGTGAACAAATACTGCTGCATCAGCGCCAGCATCCCCGACACCGCTGCCGCCGCCATGCTCGTCCCCGACTCATACCGGTAATACGGCTTCAAACTCGCATTCAAATTGGTTGACAAAATCGCATAATAATTCGAGTAAGTCCCGTTCGTCCCAATCCCATACACCCGCAAATCATATGCCACCGGCCACGCCTGGTAGTTCGTGATGACAATCTCCAGGTAATTCGAGCCTTCCGCCACATTGGCCCACTCCGGCAGCCCCGCCGCGTTCGTCCCCGTCTGCGCCGTCACCGGCGGATCGTTCACGTCAAAATAATAACTAAAGTTCGTCGGAAACGGCACCGGCGAATCTTCGTTCGGCACCAACTGCACGACCACGTTCGTCGTCGGTCCCTCAAAGTATACCTCGTACAAACTGGCCTGCCCCGGCGTATTGGACTGCCCCGGCAAAGTGGCATAGCCCAGCACCTCCTGCTGCGTCGGGTCCACAAAATTCGCCGCCCGCGCCGAAATCGTGAAGCTCCCCGGCGCAACCACATCCGGCTTGAACCGCCCCCCCGCGCTCTCCGTCCCAATCCCCACATTCCCTCCGCTCGAAAACGGCGTCACCGCATTGCTGTAGTAAGTCGTGCTCTCGAATATCGGATCGTTCGTGATGTATCGCGCACTGTCAATCGCCCCCACCGCGATCACGTTCTTCGCCGTCGCCGGCGACAAAATCGAACCCGCCGCCTGATTCCCGTTCCCCGCCGCCACCACAAACAGCATCGAATGTTCCCCCGGCACATTCGGCTGCGCGTTGCGCGTCGCCTGATCATAAAGCGCCGCCGACAAATCATAAGCCATGCTTTGATAACCCCAGCTCAGATCATTCACAAAACCGTTCGTCAAGTAATAGTCCTTCCCAAGGGCTTTGTTGCTGCTCACCGAAGTCGAAGTCATCGTGGACGACGCGTTGGACGCCAAATAATAATCCGAAATATACGGCCCGGTCCACATATCCACCTGTTGCACAAACAACCCCGCCTGCGGCGCCATCCCGCGAAACAAATTTGATGTCGGCGTGACCGAACCGGGAATGTTACTCACCGTGGATGACTTAAAGCCTGTGCCGACCATCGTAGCCGCTACGTGCGTGCCGTGCCCGTCAGGATCGGTCAAAGCCGAAGGGTCGCTCGCCATCAGGTTGGTCAGATCCGGGTGCGTCGAATCAACCCCCGTGTCCGCCAGCCCCATCCAAATGCCCGCTCCCGTCAGTCCCAGATAATTGGTGCGGGCCACGGTACTACTCGCAACCCCCAGCCGCCCCCGCGTCAAATCATTCAGCTTCACACGCGTCAAAACCGGCTCAATCTCCTGCGTCTGCGGCAACTGCGCCACCGCCGCCAACTGATCCGCCGGCGCTGTCACTATAAAAGTCGTCCCGCCAAACGGCGACGCCTCCCGGTCCGTCACTTCCGCCCCCAGCCCCGCCAGCGCCTGCTCCGCCGCGTAATCCTGGCCCGGCAGCACCGTCACCCGCAATTGCGTATTCGTCAGCGCCTCCCCGTTCACCGCTCCCGGCAGCAGCGACCCGTCCAGCTTGAAGTAAGGTTGGTAAGCCAGCACCGCCTGGAATGTCCTGTCCGCCATCAGCGTCCGCGCCGCATCCTCGTCCGCCCAAACCAGCGCCGCGTTATTGGGAATATACGAAACAACCTCCGCCCCGTCCCGCTTCAGCGCCGCATAAAACCCCTTGTCCAGCGCCCGGTCCGACTGCACCAGATAACTCCCCGGCGCTCCATGCGCGCGCAACGCCTCCGGGATCGCCAGTTCCGCCCGAACCGAAGTGTCAATCAGCGCGTTCCGCAGCAAAATCGCATGTGTGTTTCGCCTCAACTCCTCCAGCGTTTCCGTCGTATTGCTCAACCGGTAACTCCGCGCCGCCACCGCAACCGGCGCCGTTGCCCCCGCTCCGTCCGATCGGTCCGATCCGTGCGATATTCTCACCGGTGAAACACCCGCCCCGCCTCGCGACGCCGCCCTCCGCTCCCCCGCATGAAAAAACCACACCGCCGCCGCAAAAAACAGCAGACCAAGCAACCACCAACACTTCGATTTCAGACGCATGGGTTCACCTCCGGCTACAATTTAATTCTACTCGCTCCCCCGCCCAATGTAAAGGCGCAAATGCCCTTGACGGCAGGGCGACAGGGCCGCTCTAAAGTATGGAGTGCGGCGGCTTGCCGCCGCTTTTCCAAGTGGAGCTTGCTCCGATTGAGGAGGAGTCACGCATCCAAAAGCGGGAGCAAGCTCCCGCACTCCATACTTTAGAACA
>Ga0302320_10017994_pt1 | contig 14287 bp, 13 predicted proteins | sample Bog_T0_3_FD_202130 | JGI IMG/M metagenome (GOLD analysis project Ga0302320, IMG submission 202130) | Peat permafrost microbial communities from Stordalen Mire near Abisko, Sweden - Bog_T0_3 | ecosystem: Environmental > Terrestrial > Soil > Wetlands > Peat | place: Sweden: Abisko, Stordalen Mire...
AGGAGGCCAAGCTTCTCCGCCATGACGAGCCGCTCCTGGTAATTGGCCACCAGCAACTGCGCCTGGACGAAATATTCCTCAATGGAAGTGGCGCCCGGTGGTTTCGCGGGCGGCTTGGGCGTATACGCGTGCGGGACGCCTCCCAGCGAGAGAACCTCCGAAGCCAGAGCGCTCGCATTGGTCATCGCCGACGCGGCGCAGCGCACGATCAGGCTCTGCAAATGAGCATACGGTTGAGCCATGGAACCGGCCCGCTGAATACACTCATCCGCCATGCGGATTTCCCGCAGAATATCCCTGTTGAGGGCCGCAATCAGATACTCGATGGCGAGTTGGTATGGCCAGTTCACCCCGCGAAACCCTCTCCCTTGCCAGGGGGCGGCAGAAAGGATGCCCACCCGTGAGCGCGTTCGCAGCCATCGACCGTTGTGAGAGTCGCTTCGGTCTTTATGATCCGTCTGGTCCGTTCCGTGATCCAGCCGCGGATTCTGAGATCCTCGCCCGGCGCTACCGGATGGCGAAAGCGCACCCGCAGTTCGCCCGTCAGGGCGCTCCCGGTGGCGGCTACCGCTTTGGCCATGGCTTCATCCAGCACCATACTGACAATGCCGCCATGAATGATTCCGCGAAATCCCTGCCAGTCTTCCGCGGGCGTCCAATCCGCGCCGGCCGAGCCGTCGGAAGCAAGCTCAAAGCGGAGATGCAGACCGTGCCGATGGTCGGGTCCGCAGACGATGCAGACCGATTGAGACTGTGGGCGAAGGGTGGCTGAAGGCTGGTTCTCGATAGTCTGCATAGGTGCGATCCTCCCCTTCCCCCTGAACGGGTAGCGTAGCGCGGTTGATTCTAATATGCAAATCGGATCTGGACCGACCTCCCGGCCGCCATTTCCAGTAAAATAAGCAAGCGATTTCAGTTCATTTTCGACAAGCGGTATTCGGTTTACCGGCAGGTATCGTAAGGAGGGGTAACAAAGACCATGGTCGACACGCTGGTAGAAGCCTTGATCCGCGACCTTCTCGCGTGGCTGGCGGCGGGTGAGCGGCCCTACGATGAGGTGATGGAGGCATGGCGGACGTCATGCCCGAAGCTCCCCGTTTGGGAGGATGCCAACGATTTGGGACTGGTCACCGTAGAGCGAGCGGGCGGGCGCACCGTGGTCAGGATCACAGCGGCGGGCTTGGAGTTTCTGGACCGCAAATGAAAGGGCCACGGCGCTCGGGCCTATCCCGGCGGCGTGCAGTCCAGGCGCTCGGCGCCGCGGGAGCAGCATTCCTGACGCCCGCGGCCTCGGTCAGCGCCCACACCCTCCGCCTCACCGCCGGTTCCCGGATGCTGCCGCCCGCCAAACGGGACCTCCGCGTGCAGATGGGCAGCGAAACGAAATCGGCAGTTTTTGACGGCCGCCCCCTGGAAGTGCGCTTCTGAGTTTCGGTAGCAGGCTACACAACCTCGAAATAGCGGGAGCAGAATTTCGAGGTTATGTAGCCTGCTACCGAAATTATTCCGGACAGCCTTTCACCCCTGAGCTACCGCGCGCGTGTTACTATTCCGTTTTAAAACCTGGAGCGTATCCGTGAAAGTATACGACAGCAAGGACATTCGGAACGTTGGGGTGGTGGGCCACGGCGATTCCGGCAAGACAACACTCACCGCTGGATTGCTCTTCACCGCCGGGGCCAGCAATCGCTTGCTCCGCGTGGATGAAGGCAACACCATCACCGATTTCGACGAGGAGGAAATCCAGCGCCGGATTACCATTTCGACCGCCATCGCCGTGGCCGAATGGAAAAAGGCGAAAATCAACATCCTCGATACCCCCGGCTACAACATTTTTATCAATGACACCCGCGCCGCCCTGGTGGCCGCGGATTCCGCTCTCGTCCTGGTTGACGGGGTGGCCGGGGTCGAAGTGCAGACCGAAAAGGTCTGGGGTTTCACTAACGATTTCAAGCTTCCCCGCGCCGTCATCGTCAACAAGCTGGACCGCGAGCGCGCCGATTTTGACCGCGCGCTGGAGAGCATCCAGGCAAACTTCGGCCGCGCCGCTGTTCCCGTCCAGATCCCCATCGGCGCGGAGCGCGAGTTCAAAGGCGTCATCGACCTGATCCGCATGAAGGCATACACCTATACGCCCGACGGCGACGGTAAAGGCAAGGAAAGCGATATTCCCACTGGTCTGGCCGATGCCGCCCAAAAAGCCCACGAAGCGCTCATCGAAATGGTGGCCGAAGGCAACGATGCTCTCATGGAGCAGTACTTCGATAAAGGCACGCTGGAGCCCGAACAAATCGCCGACGGACTGAAGCAGGCGGTGGGCGAGATGCGCATCTTCCCGGTTTTCTGCGCTTCGAGTTCGCACAATATCGGCAGCGACCTGCTTCTCAACTTCATCGTGGACAACATGCCGGCGCCCACCGAACGCGAAGGCGTCGCGGCGCTTATCGGCGGCAAGGAAGGAATCCAGAAAATCTCCAGCGCCGGCCCCGCTTCGGCGTTCGTGTTCAAGACCACGGCCGATCCGTTCTCCGGGCGGATCACCTATTTCAAGGTGATTACCGGTGTGGTGAAAAACGACGCCAACCTGCTCAACGTAACGCACAGCAGTACGGAACGCCTGGCCCATATCGCCAGTCCTCAGGGGAAGATCTTGCAGCCGGTAACCGAGATTCAGGCCGGCGATATCGGCGCGGTGGCCAAACTCAAGGACACGCTGACCGGCGACACCTTGCAGGATAAAGGGTCGAATGTAGTCTATCCTCCGGTAAAGCTGGCGGAGCCCTCCATCGCCTTCGCCATTGAAGCTAAATCGCGTAATGACGAAGACCGCATGGGGCAGGCCGTACACCGCATCCTGGAAGAAGACCAGTCGCTGCGCTTCTACCGCGACCCGCAGACGCGCGAGTTCCTGCTGGCGGGAACGGGCCAGCAGCACGTGGAAATCGTGGTCAGCCGGATGAAGAAGCGCTACAGCGTGGACGTTACCCTGAAGGCGCCCAAGATTCCCTATCGCGAGACCGTTCGCGGCAAAGCCGATGTGCAAGGCCGGCACAAGAAACAGACCGGCGGGCACGGACAGTTCGGCGATTGCTGGATCAAAGTGGAGCCGCTGCCGCGCGGCGCCAAGTTTGAGTTCTCTAACGAAATCTTTGGCGGCGCCATCCCCAAGAATTTCATTCCGGCGGTGGAAAAGGGCATCATCGAAGCCGCCGAGAAGGGCTACCTGGCCGGCTTCCCGATGGTGGATTTCAAAGTCACCGTCTACGACGGCTCTTACCACGACGTGGATTCTTCGGAACTGGCATTCAAGCTGGCTGCCCGCAAGGCATTTAAGGCCGCCATGCAAGAGGCCAAGCCGTCGCTGCTGGAGCCCGTCATGAACGTGGAGATCCAGGCGCCGGTGGAATACGCCGGCGATCTGATGGGCGATCTGAATAGCCGCCGCGGCCGCATTTCGGGCATGGAAACCAAGGGCAGTACGCAGTTCATTCGCGCCGTCGTGCCCATGGCCGAAATGCTCAGCTACCAGAACGACCTGACCGCCATGACGCAAGGCCGCGCCTCGTTCTCCATGGAGTTCGACCACTACGATTACGTGCCGGCGCTGCAAGCCGAGAAGATCATCGCCGCAGCCAAGGCAGCCAAGACCGGCGAAGAGGAAGAAGAAGAATAAGAGGCAGTCCAGGGGGTACCCCGGCCTCCGGCCGGCTGGCATTGATCCTTGGGCCGAAGAGCGGCTCCTGCCCCACCGGCTTGCATCGGGCTGTAACTGTGTTGTAGCCTTTGAAGGTGCGAGGCGCCCTCCGGCTTCGAGTAATGGCTTTATTTTCAGTAGATCGGGGCACTTGATGGACGGTCGTCCAAAGATCTTCGGCGCCTTTCCCCTGTTGGTGGCGCTGGTTGCCGGAGGGTGTAGCTACACCGCGCCCACGGCGAAAGTTCACGCACCGTTCGTTCCTCCGGCTCGCAAGCCGGTTTCGGTTGCCTTATTGCCCGCCCCCCCCGCCTTTTCCGCAAGTTCGCCCGTCTTCGAGATTACGCCCCTGCTGCGCGACAGCTTCCAGTTTTCCGAAGCGCGGCGGACGGCCGAATTGCTCGTGCAGCGCGCCAGCTTGCGAATGCAGCGCGGAAAAGGTCTCTACCAGGCGAACGACGGGGCGAATGCGCGGGTAGAGTTCGATGCCGCCATCGACCTGATGCTGGAGGCTTCCGACCAGGATCCCGGCGACCGCCAGGTATTCGGTCGCAGGTTGGACGATATGGTGGACGCCATCCACCGCTACGATCTGGCTGGATTAGGAGCCTCCGAAATCACCGAGGAGACCCGCTTCGACAAAGCGCCCCTGGAAGACATCCTGCAAATGACCTTTCCGGTGGACCCGCGCATGAAGGCTAAGGTGCGCGAGCAGGTTGCCGCCACGGCTTCGCAATTGCCGCTCATCGTGAATGACGCCGTCCTGGGGTATATCAACTATTTTTCCAATCGCGGCCATCGCACCATCGTCAACGCCATGGAGAGGTCCGGCCGTTACCGCCCCATGATCCAGCGGATTCTCGACGAGGAGGGTTTGCCCCAGGAACTCATCCATCTGGCTCAGGCCGAGTCCGGCTTCTACGCGCGCGCCGTCTCCCGCATGGCGGCCGGCGGCATGTGGCAGTTCGTCAAGTTCCGCGGCAATGAATACGGCCTGCGCCAAACTCCATACACCGACGACCGCATGGACCCGGAGATGGCCACCCGCGCCGCCGCCCACCACCTGCACGACCTGTATAACGAGTTCGGCGACTGGTACCTGGCGCTGGCGGCCTACAATTGCGGTCCGGGCGTAGTCGAGAAGGCAGTGGAGCGCACCGGGTACGCCGATTTCTGGGAGTTGCGCAACCGCGCGGTATTGCCCGCCGAGACGACCAACTACGTGCCCATCATCCTGGCCATGACCATCATGGAGAAGAATGCCGCCGAATATGGTCTGGAAGGCATTTCGATGGATCCGCCACTGGAATACGACACGGTCCAGATAACCGCCAAGACCAGCATGGCCCTGGTGTCCGACATCACCGAAACTTCGCTTCCCGAACTGGCAGCGCTCAACCCCGCCATTTTGAAGAGTATGATCCCCGCCGACTACCCGCTGCATGTGCTCAAAGGCGGCGCCAACCAGTTGATGGCGGGGCTCGATTTGATTCCACAGGAGCATCGCGATGCCTGGCGCGTGCATGTGCTGGGCACGGGCGAGACACTGGCGGCGGTGGGAAAGCGGTACGGCATCGCACTCAATAGCATCGTGGCGGCGAACAATCTGCCATCGGCGGAAGCTAGTGAAGGCGATCGCCTGATCATTCCCGCGGCGCTGCGCGCGGAGCCGGCCGCCAAGAAAACCGCAACGCAAGCCGTGGTGCGGCGCACCAGCGCCACGCCGGCCAAGTCCAAAATCCCAGCTAAGACCCCGGCTCCGCGCCCCAAGACCAATTCCAAAGCCAAACCCAAAGCGGCATCGAAGACTCCGCTGATCGTTGCCAGCTCGAAGGCGCAATAGATCGAATCGATTTTCCGGGGTTTGTGCATTTCACTATTGCCTCTCCATCAAAAAGGGGTATGCTATGGGTGATCGGTGCCCTGATTACAGGAGGCTTGGCGAATGTTGAAAAGCTCGAAACTTGCTCCGAAAGACGAAGAAGAGATGGAAGACTTCCACGACTACGAGGACGAAGAGCACTCGGAACTAGACTCGAAGCTCGACGATTACGAAGAAGAGGTGGAAGAGGACGACGAGGAGGAGGAAATCGATATCGTGATCGGGGTTATTGCCGTGCCTCAGCCGGCGCCGGTAACCGCGTCTGAGCCGCCCGCGGCGGATGCGCCCCCCAAAAAGCCGGTCGCGAAAGCGTCCTCCCCCAAGAAGGCCCCCGAAACAAAGGCTGCGGTCAAAAAGGCGCCCGCCCAAAAGACCGCGGCGAAGGCGCCAGCCAGGAAAGCGCCTGCTCAGAAGGCGCCGGCGAAAAAAGCTGTGGTGAAGAAAACGGTGGCCAAGAAGGCTCCTGTAAAGAAGGCTGCGGCGAAAGCGCCGGCAAAGAGAGCACCCGCCAAGAAGGTTGCTAAGAAGGCTGCCCCCAAGAAGACTGTGAAGAAGGGCAAGAAGCGTTAGCGCCTGACCGCAAGATTCGGCACGAGTCCAGGGCGGACCCGCTTGGGCGTCCCCCTGGGTTCGGTCCGATTTCTACCCTAGATTATTATTTTCAAACTGCAATTCAAATATTTTTAGCTGCGCCCTGCTACAATCGCGCTTTCAGTGGCGCGGCATGCATCCCCACCAAACAGACGAAAGCATCTACACCGACGGCTCCTATCTTGAGAAGACCGGCGGCACATGGCATTTGGAGGACTCGCCCTTCAAAGCCCGGCAGATTGCCAGGATTCTGGCGCGCCACCCGGAGATTCAGCCGTCCACCGTCTGCGAAATCGGTTGTGGAGCAGGCGGAATCCTCGCCGAGTTGCGGACGGCTTTGCCGGGAAACACGCAACTTGCCGGCTACGAAATCAGTCCCCAGGCGCACGCCATCAGCTCTCGCTTCTCCCAGCCACGGTGTCGATATATTCTGGGGGATGCGTTCGCCGATGCCGCCACGTATGACCTGGTCCTGGTGATGGATGTTGTGGAACACGTAGAAGATTGCTTTGGATTCCTAAGGCGTACCAGGCAGAAAGGGCGCTGGAAGCTCTATCACATCCCACTGGATGCGTATGCCACCGCCATAGTCAGGGGCGTCAATGAGTGGGATACGGTGGGCCACGTCCACCTCTTCACCATGGAATCGGCGCTCAAGACTGTAGAACACACCGGGCATCGCGTCATCGACTGGGTTCTCACGGATCCGGCAGTGGGCACGCCGAACCGGTCCACCAGAACCCGCGTGTTCAATTTGCTGAGACGTCCGCTGGCGATGCTCAGCGCCAGATTCGCGGCCCGGTTGATGGGCGGGTACTCCATCTTGATTCTGGCCGAATAGCAACACTTTCAGCCATTGCCGCGCCAGGTTTGCAGCATCCGGCGAACGGGATCCGGCCGCCGCACAGCGCCCTTAGGATTCCTTCTTGACCGCGCGCCGGCAGCGATCGAACAACTCCAGCAGGGCTTCGGCATGCTCTTCCACGGAATGTCCCTGCGGCTTGCCGGAAAAGCCCGTCCCAGAGTGCTGCGTCCTGCCGTAGCCCGTGGTAACCGCGATAAACTTCATCAGCTCCAGTGCAACTTCATTGGTGCTGCGCGCCGGGCCGGCGGCTTCGGGAGCGCCGCTGGTAGGTGGTTCCAATTCTGCCATCTGTGGTTGATTCCTCCGTGTGATACTACTCTAGTGTACTTCGTCGTAGGCGCTCCTCGCGAAAGGCGACCGCATTCGCGCTAATGCCGATCACCGCCATCCGGCATGTGCGAAAAATGCGGGGAGGGGCGCAGTCTCATCTGCTGGAAGCGGATAACGGCTGTTGGTACGTCGTGAAGTTCCGCAACAATCCGCAACATCGCCGCGTCCTGGTGAACGAGAGGTTGTCGGCGGTCCTGCTCGGCTATCTGAAGATCGCGGCGCCCGAGACGGCGCTCATTCAAGTGAGCGCCGGGTTTCTGGAGAGCAATCCGGAAATCCATCTCACCCTGGGAACCCGGCAGCTACCCGTTGAGCCGGGTTGGCATTTTGGCTCGCAGTATCCTGGCGACCCGGCGCGCATGGCCGTTTACGATTTCCTGCCCGACATTCTGCTGGCGCAGGTGGCCAATCTGGAGGACTTCCGCGCCATCCTGGTCTTTGACAAATGGGTGGGCAACGCCGACGGCCGCCAAAGTATCTTCTATCGCGCCCTGGTGCGCCAGGCCGAACCAGCGGCCGAGGCCGCCCGGCCGGGCTTCGTGGCCCGCATGATCGACCATGGTTTCGCCTTCAACGGCCCGCACTGGGACTTTCCGGACGGGCCGCTGCAAGGCTTGTATGCGCGCCGGCTGGTGTATGACTCCGTGCGTTCCCTCGACGATTTCGAGCCTTGGCTGGGGCAGGTGATTCATTTTCCCGAAGAGGTGATCGACCGGGCATGGAAGGCGATCCCCGCGGATTGGATCGATGGCGAGGAAGAAGCCCTGGCGCAACTCCTGGAGCGGCTGTTCGACCGCCGACGGCGGTTGCCCGAGTTGATCGCCGCCTGCCGCACCGCGCGCAACAATCCGTTCCCCAATTGGGTTTGAGCGGCCCCCAAGTCAATTCTCGGTGGGCGCCTTCTCGGCGTGGTCCACGATCAGAATCTCCAGCGGCGCTTTGCGCGCTTCCAGTTTCAGCCCCAGTTGCTCCTGGATGGCCATGGTGATGGTCGGCCCGGGGGGAGCGTCGGTAACCGCGGGGGCATCGCTTTTGCCGTCGGCCGGCTGCCGCGGCTCCGGAACCCAGTCCAGCGTCAGGTTATAGAGCCCTTTGAGCCCGCTCATATCGAGCACCGGCAGATCCACTCGCCGTGCCAGAAACGCCGCGAATGTCTCCATGGATACGCATATGCCTGAATAATGGTTGTCGTTGCTGTTGCTGTTCTGGCCCTTCTCCGCGCAGTCCTGCCCTTCCTGGAACTTGACGGCGCCCTTCCCCGCAGTCAGTCCGTACACGGGGAAGACCTTCTGGTCGCGGTGGATCGCCAGTTTGAACCGGTCCGTCAGCATTTTCTGCATCATGGCGCCCAGGGCCGAATCGTACTTTTTCGGCTCCTGAAAAGTAGTCTCGGGAAACCGGGCAGCGAGATCGTAGCGCTCCGTGGCTAGCCAATCGGGGCCTTCCACCTGGTAATCCTTCATTTGATACGCCATCAGGATCATGCTCCGCAGGCTGAGATTCGTCGCCGTGAGCATGCCTTCATCGCTCCTGGTATGCGAACTATTCGACCCGGATTTATTCGGCTTGACCGAAACCACTTCGAATTCCTGGCCCAAGGCCGGCCACGCCGAAGCCGCCATCAACAAACAGACGCCGATCATGCGCATATATCCCATATTGACGGCAAGGGGTCCCCCACGGTTAGCCGCTCGGTGGAAAACTGCCGCGCGATAGAATGGAGTTCGTGCTTCACCGTTTTGTTCTTCACAATGGCCGTATCCGCGAGGCTTCCGACCGGGAGCTCTCTCCGGGCCAGGTTGGCTTGCTCTCCGGTTGGGGAGTTTTCAGCACGCTGCGGGTCGCCGAGGGCGTGTTATTCGCTTTCGAGCGCCACTGGGCGCGGATCGCGCGGGATGCGGCAGCCATGCACGTCCCCATCCCCGCCGATGCCGAAAATGTCCGCCGCGGGTTGCTGGAACTGATCGAGGCCAACCGGGCCCTCAATGCCACTCTGCGTCTGGTGATTGTGCGCAACGGGGGCGGCATGTGGGCCGGCCCATCCACCGGCCGCGATAGCGACGTGATTGCCTTGACCGCCGATTCCAAGGATTGGGGCGAGGGCGTCAAGCTGGGTTACGTGAAGAATGCCCGTCATGCCGCGTGCCAGTTTTCCGGAACCAAGATTCTCTCCTGGGCCATGAACCTGACCTGGGTGGAATCGGCGCAAGCGCGCGGGCTGGACGAGGTGATCCTGCTCAACGAACACGGCGAGGTGGCGGAGTGTACGTCGGCCAACATTTTCGCTTCCAACGGCGGCCAGGTATGGACGCCGCCGGTTAACTCCGGCTGCCTGCCGGGCATCACGCGCGAAGTGCTGCTCGGGGAAATCCACGTTCCGGGAATCCGCATAGCCGAAAAGAGGCTGACCACGGCGGAACTGGAGAGCGCCGAGGAAGTCTTCATCACCTCGACCACGCGCAATCTGCTCCCTGTCCATGAGATCGAGGGGAAGAGGATCGGCCGCACCGATCACACGCGGCGGGCTTTGGCGGATGCCTTCGGCGAATTCGTGGACCGGTACGTAGCCGCGCACAGGACTGCCGTGGCTTGAAACCACGAGGGCGGCAGTCCTTCATTTCATGGTGTCGACGCGAGGCAACGAAGGGAGCACCTGCGATTCCAGTCCATTATCGACCACGGATGCGAAGCCGGGATTGAGCACCAGGGTCTTGGCCGCGCCTGCCTGGAGGCCTAATTTCCCCTGAGGACTGGCATTAGCGATGAGCGTGGTGCGGGTAGCGGGCCCAATCAGCATAGCGTAGGAGTCGCTTCCGCTAGGGTTGAACCAACCCCCGATGACGGCAACATCCACAGCCTGGCCGGTGACGGACAGCCCGTAAAACGTCTGTTCGGTGTAGGCGCCCTCGACCAGGCAAGAGTGACAGCCAACCAACCCAATCCCCACGGAATAAGCCGAGCTGGACCACTCCGCGGTGGCTCCGTACACCTTCTGGTCGAATCCGCCGTTCATCATGATTCCGTAGGCGCCGTCGTAGTTCTCCACCAAGACGTTATCCAGCGTCACCGTGGTTCCACCATAGATCCAGACGCCGAGGCCATGAACATTCGATACCGTAACGTTGCGGATCACGGTCCAAAACGAGCCGTGCTGATCTCCCGCGGGGGTACTTCCCAAGTGAATCCCATGGAGGGCGGACTTGTTATTGCCATCGAAGGTGAGTCCCTCCAGGAAGATCGAATACGGATTAGGGGTCCCGGGTTGTGGCAGATCGTTGACTATTTCTCCCTTGAATCCGGGTTTGGTTTGAATGACCGATCCCCCGGGAACGTTGGAAAAACTGGGCTCTCCCCGTAAACACGTATGTGCGGGGAGCAGCATGGTTGACGAGATCATATACTTTCCCGACGGAAAGAATATGCACGCCTGACTGGAACTGGAGTACGCGATCGCGGCGGCAATCGCTGCGGAGTCGTCCGTGTTGCCATCGCCCCGAGCCCCAAAGGTCTTCACCGATATGCTGGTTGCCGCAACGTTGGTCAGCGATCTTGTGGGAGGAGCAATTTGCGCCCGCAAGAAGCAAGTGAGAGCCAGAAGGGAAAGGGTCGCGGAGAGTTTAGGCATTGGGGTGGTGGAATCGCTGGCGGTAGTGCGGTTCAGAAGATATCGCGATTCTTGCGGCGTGTCGAACGGGAAAGTACTACCTCGAGGCAGTACTCAGGTGACGAATACAATCAGGATTGGGAGGAATGCGCCTTGAACCGTCGTCTTGCCGGTTTGGAACTATAGGCTGGCCGCTTCAGCGGCGGGAAACCTTTGATTTCGCTCTCGCACACCTGGCACGCCTATGAACGTAACCGCCGGCATGCTCCAGGCGGCGCCCAAGGTGGCGCAGTTCCAGGAAGCCGTTGCGCGCGGCGATAGATTCGATTTGGGAATCGGACCCGAAGTCACCGACGCCGCCGCGGTGCTCGATGAACTGAGCCGTACAGGTACCCCGGTGTCCAACTGGCTGGCGCAGGGCACGCTGTTTGACCGCATTCCCGCGGTAACAAAGCTGGTTGAAATCCTCAGCGAAAATAAGCGTTCCTCGAGGCGCATCGGCGACGTGCTCAAGGAGTACAATGATGTTGCTGACGCGGTAGGAAGTCCCAAGCAAGAGTCGATGTTTGGGCCGGCTGAACCGCCATCGAAGTCCGACCTCCTGGAGGCCGCGTATGACAGAGCAAGAGCAAACTGGAAAGAAAAAAAGCCGGCTCGCGACGATGGTGCCGTTCAGCAAGCCCGGGCCGCCGTCGAACCCAGCGACGGTAGCGAAGCTCCACGAGATAATGCGCCTGCGCGACCTGGAGAAGGCCCAGCAAGCGCTGCAGGCCAACCAGCCACCCCAGAAGTAGAAGCAAGCCCCAAGCCGTCTCCCTACCCCGCAAACCACGCCGAGGCGATGGCGCGCCTCGATCAGAACGAAATCGAAAACCGAGCGAAGGGCATTCACCCGGATACTTACGCAGGAAAGAGCGGAGCGCGCCGCGCGGCCGCGCAGGACCGTCACATGGCAGCCCAGGCAGGACCTGAACCCGCGGTGCCCTCCCCGCCAGCATCCAACCAGGTCCGACTCGGCGATCCCGTCGAAATGCAGAAGCTCCGCGGCTCCATCGCGGAAGGCGAGATGCTGCTCCGCCACGGGAAGAAAACGGACGGCGCGAAGTTCAGCCCAGCGGAACGGGGAGCCATTCAGCGTTCGGTGAGCAGCTCCAAAGCGAAACTGATTCAGCACCTGGAAGCGGCGGGGGGCGAGGCCTCGGTGAAATCCCGTAACCCGCTTCAGCAAGCCGTACAGAGGAACAAAGCCGAGATTGCCGCGAACAAGGCAAAGCTGCAACCGGCGCCAGAGGTAGGACCACACGGGCCGATCCTCCGGCAGTTCCACCATGACGCGCAGGGCGCGCTCGCTCATTTGCTGCGCGAGGGTACCGGCGACGCCATAGGAGCGCTGCATCACTCTGGGGTGGGCGACTTTGACCTGACCGCCGATATCGCGGCAAAGTTGCGGGACAGACATCCCGAGGTGATCGGCGATCTGCAAGGATTCATCTCGAAGCTGAAAAAGGAATCGGAGTCGGCGAATCGAATCATTTTGGCCAGTGGCGACCGCCAGCAAAGAGCGGCGGTACGGTTGGACTACGACGGCGCGGCTAAGAGGTGGTTACTTACAGCGTATGACCGTGATGCGCAGCGGCCGACTGGAGAAACTACCGACGCCTCCAGAACCCTGAACCAGGGGGAAGGAACGGTTGCCCCTTCCGGCCGCCCGCGAGTTCCTCTGTCTCCCGAAGGAAACAGCGGTGCACCTGCAACCAGTATGAGCGCGGAGCCAAAAGCGGTCAATAGTACCGAGGGGCAATCCTCTTTCGTCACTCCCACCGAAGAACTGAAATCCAAAGCGCAGCAAGCGGCCAACGAGGCTAAGCTCACCCACGATCAACTCACCGCGCAGCTCAAATCCGGCGGCGCCGTCAAACCCTCCAGGCTGAAACCGGCCGAGAACCGCGGACTGTTCGACGAAGAGAAGCCGGAATCGGGCGATCTGTTCGGCAATGAGCGCGGCTCTCTCAGCCTGAAATCGACCAAGACCCCGGAGCAGATCCAGGCGGAGCGAGACAAGCAGTACGGCCAGAACATGCGCGAGTGGTTCACCGCCAGGCGCGATTTGTGGAGCGCGCGCGTTCGCCAGAACATGGAACTGCTGCGCAAGAAATTGCCCGAGACGGTGGACCGCGAGGGCTTGCTCCTCATGCGCGACATGCGCAATCACCCCGGCGAACTGGCGCAGTACCTGGCCGGCACCCATCCGGTATTCGGCGAAGTGCCACGCCTCGATCTGGCGAACGAGAACATCCAGAAGCTGCGGCCGGCCATCGAGCGCGCCATGAACCCGACTCCGGAAATGCTCAAAGCCGATTCGGTGCTCACCCATATCGCGGAGATATCGCTCCGCGAGGGCCAGCGCCTGGGGTTCATCGATCACCATGTAAGCCCCGATGAGTACGTCACCCACCTATTCGACCCTGAGGATAAGCAAAAGCCGGGCCTCGCGGACTTGATGGGCAAAGCCATGGGCGGCAAGATCGGCCGCAACTTCCCCTTCAATCAAGAGAGGGCCTTCCCCACTATCCTGGAAGCGATCGCAAACGGCCAGCGGCCGAAAACCCTGGATGCACTGAGGGCCTTCGATGTGTACGGCGACAAGTTCGCCACCGCGCGCGCCACGCACATGCTGATCAATCAACTGCGCGACTCGGACACGGGTGTCTGGGGATCGCAGGCGGGAGGGGGGCGTGCCGAAAGACTGGGTAGAGATAGCCCCACATGCTCACCCATTCCGCAACCAGGTGGCGTATACCCCACCCAGCGAGGGAACCGAAACTCCCGCGCCGGTGGCCGCCCACCAGACGCTATTCGTACCGCGCAAGATCGAGGCGGGGCTGAGGCCAATCACCGACCCCGCCTACGCGAACAAGATTGCCGGCTTCTACGCGCTGCGCACCATGCAGTCGTACACCAAGGCCGCACAGCTCGGATTGAGCTTCTTCCACGCCGTCACGGAAAACTACATGGCGCTTTCCAATATGGGAGCGCGTGGTTGGCTGAAGGGGCTGAAGGCGGATCGGGACGCTCCAGGGCTCTTGGAGCAAGAGGGCGACTTTATCGCGCACGGTGGAACGACCGCGATACAGGGCAGAACATACGAAGCGTCCGAAGGGCTAACCCTTGGCTCACTGCCGACCGTGGGAGAGGCATGGCGCTCAAAGGCGGGGATTCGCCTTGTCGAGAACGCGGCGAAGGCTATCACTGATCTGACGTTCGGCAAACTGCAACGGCAGTTCAAAGTTACCGACTACGCGATTCACAAAGCGGCGTGGC
>Ga0302320_10017996_pt1 | contig 14287 bp, 13 predicted proteins | sample Bog_T0_3_FD_202130 | JGI IMG/M metagenome (GOLD analysis project Ga0302320, IMG submission 202130) | Peat permafrost microbial communities from Stordalen Mire near Abisko, Sweden - Bog_T0_3 | ecosystem: Environmental > Terrestrial > Soil > Wetlands > Peat | place: Sweden: Abisko, Stordalen Mire...
TGGGGATGGCACCGTCCGTAGCGCCAGCGGCGCGACATATTTGTAGACCGTGTCAGAAATAGATTTTCAAGCTCCGTCAGGAGCGGCATCTTTGGTGCATGGCGGTCACCGGCGACATTTTCAACACCGGGCGCGAGTTCGCGGAGGAATATGCCGCCCCGACGGGGCTGGAATTTTATTTTGGGAATCTGCTTTCTACAATGATGCCGCGCCTACGGCGCTGGGGAATATCACCGCATGATTTAGCGCCAGCGGCGCGACATATTTGTAGACCGTGTCAGAAATAGATTTTCAAGCTCCGTCAGGAGCGGCATCTTTGGTCCATGGCAAACACCTACACGCAGATTTATATTCACGTCATATTTGCGGTCGAAGGCCGTCAAAACCTCATCGAACGAACACACAACGACGAACTTCAAAAATACATCACCGGCATTGTCACGGGCCAAAAGCAAAAGCTCATCGCCATAAACAATATGCCAGACCATCTGCACATGCTGGTGGGGCTCAAACCGGATATGGCACTCTCTGATTTGATGCGCGACGTGAAAGCGGGGTCGTCAAAATTCATGAATGAGAAGCACTGGGTGCGGGGAAGATTTTCGTGGCAGGAGGGATTTGGCGCGTTTTCCTATTCGCGATCCCAGCTTGGCGCGGTAATTCGTTATATTGAAAACCAGCAAAAACATCATGCGAAGAAATCGTTCCGCGAGGAATACGTTGGTTTGCTGGAAAAGTTCGCTGTGGAATACGACCCTCGCTACATTTTCAAAACCGACGGGGAATGAATTGCCATGCCGCCCCTGACGGGGCTGGGATTTCTTTGGGGATCTGTTTCTACAAATATGTCGCGCCTACGGCGCTGGGGGTTGATTTGGGGTTGGTTTTCTACAACGATGCCGCGCGCTGGCGCTGTGGGTTGATTCGTGGTTGGTTTTCTACAACGATGTCGCGCCTACGGCGCTGGGGATGGCACCGGCGCTATAACTATGCCGCGCCGCTGCGCTGGGAATGGCGCTGCGTCAGGCAGCACCGTAGGTGCGAAATATTTGTAGGACCAAAACCAAAAACAATTCGAAAGCTCCGTCAGGAGCGGCATCTCCGGCGCGTGACAAAATGTTGCGACCGAATTATCCAAACCGACAGGCAATCATGCACTGAATATGCCGCCCCTGACGGGGCTGGGATTTTATTTTGGAATTCCTTTACTACAACGATGTCGCGCCTACGGCGCTGGGGGTTGATTTGGGGATCTGCTTTCTACAATGATGTCGCGCCGCTGGCGCTGGGGGTTGATTTGGGGATCTGCTTTCTACAACGATGCCGCGCCTACGGCGCTGTGGGTTGATTCGGGGTTGGTTTTCTACAACGATGCCGTGCCGCGGGCGCTTGGCGGCCACGTCGGAGGTGCGCAATAATTACAGCAAACGATCCCCCAACCAATCCTCTTCCAGCGCCGTCTTGTCCTCCATGGCGCGGCGACGGAGGATCGCGCCGCAAACTTGTATTGGAATTTACCCACCGCCCGCGCAAACTCAGACCATGACAGCAACCGATTTCCGCGCGGCCATCGTGGACTACGTCCGCGCGCAGGCCAAACCCGTGGACAAGTTCAGCCATCAGGAGCGCCTGTATGCGCTGACCCGCCAAATCGGCGCGGGCCAGGCCTACGACGATGACGTGGTCTTCGCCGCCGCCTGGATGCATGACCTCGGCGTGTTCATCGGCCATCGCCCGGAGGAGCCGGCGGCCCTGGCCCGGTGGGATTCACGGGCCTACGCGATGGATCGCGTTCCGCAACTCCTGAAAGACCTGCGGTTTCCCGAAGCAAAAATCCCCGCGGTCGTCGAAGTGATTCGCGAGCATCTCCCCAGCGGCAACCCCGACACGCTGGAAGGCCTGATCATTCGCGATGCGGACATCCTGGAACAATTGGGGGCGTCGGGCATTTTGCGGAACGTGAGCAAAATCGGACGGGACACGCGATTTCAAGTCTTCCCCGAAGTGTTGCGGGTGCTGCAACGAAACCTGGAGACGCTGCCCGGCCAGTTGCGTCTGCCGGCCTCGCGCGCGCTGGCGGAACCGCGAGTGCGGGTGCTGAAAGATTTTTTGGAGGCGGCAACAGCGGAGGGGTGCACACTGGGGCCAGTGAACCCGGCAGGGAAAAGTCAGTTGTAACGCCCGCCCTCCCCCGGGCCGAACCTCGGCTTGGCACCACTCCCCCGGGGAGAGGGAGAAACGCATGCCGCCGCCGTTTTGAAAAAATCCGCCTTCGCATTGAACCTTTGCTCGCCTGGCGCATTCCTCTGCTTGAGAATGCCGGAAGTGTCCGTATCCGAACCATTGCCCGTGGCCCAGGCCCGCGCCGGAGAACCGGCGGCTTGGGACGCGCTCTGCCGGCGCTATCAACTGCCGCTTTATGTGTTTGTCTTTGAACTGGTCCGCGACGAGCAGGCCGCCCTCGACCTGGTGCAGGAAACCTTCCTGGCCGCCGTCCGCCATCTCGGCAGCCTGCGCGAGGAAGCGAAGTTCGGCAGCTGGCTGTTCGGCATCGCGCACCAGAAATGCCTCCAGCGCTGGCGCAAGCGGACGGAAGTGTTGTTCGAGGAGATTCCCGAATCCGCGGATGACTTTGAGGACGGCCCGGACGATGTGCTCATCCGCCGCGAACAGGAGGCCGCGATGATGAGTCTGCTCGCACAACTGCCGCCGCCGCAGCGCGCCGTGCTGCTGCTGCATTTTATCGAGGACTTTTCGCTCGACGAAATCGCCCGCATCACCGGCACCCCGCCGGGCACGGTGAAATCACGGCTGCATTACGCCAAACGCGCCCTGCGCAAACTGGTTTTGGAACATGATAATTGAGCAAAAAAACACCGGGCCGCGGAGAATCGCGGCGTCCATCCCAAAGGGAGAATGGCGCTCAGATAGGGATAACATGTTATTGCGCAAAATGTTACAAGTGGTTCTATGTCGCTCCTATGGAGCTTGGATTCATTTTCGTCTCGTTTCTACAACTATGTCGCGCCTACGGCGCTGGGTCGCCAATGCGCTTGTCGTTGTGAGCCAAAGTTTAAAAACGCATGAAAACGCCGCGTGAAATTTTATTGGACCGCCATCGCGCCGCCGAACCCAAGCTCGACGCCATCCGTGCCGCGGTGGTGGCTGGATTGCGCAGGCAAAACCCCGAGCCGCAAAACCGGCCGGCTGGGTTGGTTTCCTGGCTGCTCCGCGGTTCAACCCCCGTGTGGCGCGAATTGATTCTGCCCAGCCGGCGGATTTGGACCGGGCTGGCAGCGGTCTGGCTCGTGCTTTTTGCCGTCAATTTGTCGCAGCGCGACCCGGCCAGCGGCGTCACCGGCCGCGCGGTTCGTTCGCCGGCGGTCATGATGAGCTGGCAGGTCCAGCAACGCTGGATGGACGAATTGCTGGCGGATCGCTCGACGCCGCCGGAAGCCGGACGCCCGCGAACTGCGCCGCCCCGGCCGCGCACGGAAGAAAATGAATTTCTGGCCGGTTGAACCCTGAACCGCGCGAGGCGTTTACGCCGCTTCGACGTGAAAAGCATTTACAGTTTTGAATGTTTGCAGCGACTTGAAGAACATTTGTGAAAAACACCTTGAAACAGAATGCTTTGTCATCGGGACACGCTGCGGGCGATTCCTCTCCCCCAGGAGAGGAAATCACCGCTGGACGACTCACGTTCTCGGATGATCGTCCAGCCAATTCAGTCAAAAGGACGGCGTGCGTTTCTCCCTCTCCCCGGGGGGAGTGGTGCCAAGCCGAGGTTCGGCCTGGGGTGAGGGCGGGCGTTATTGATGCTCAGTTGGTATTTGGGTTTAAAGTTGGTTTGTTTTATAGCCCGCCCTCACCTTTATCCTCTCCCCCAGGAGAGGAAATCACCGCTCGACGACTCACGTTCTCGGATGAATCGCTCCGCTTCGGCCGCTGCAAATTGCATTGAATTTATATGAATGAACCACACAAATCCACCTGGCGCTGGCGGCTGCTGCGCTGGGGACTCATCGGCCTCGCCGTGCTCGCCACCCTGGCCGCGGCGTTGGTCACGGAAGAAGACTGGCGCGGCAAGCACGATTGGGAAGTTTACAAACGCGACGCCGAGGCGCGCGGCGAACGGCTGGCTCCTGCCGGGGTGATTCCGCCGACCGTGCCGGACGACCAGAATTTTTTTGCCGCCCCGATTGTGGCCGAAGCCCTGAAGTCCGCTCCCAACGGCACGAACGGTCTTGATCGGTTGTCTTTTAACCTCGAGCGCGGCGATTCGGCGAATTGGCCGACGAACAGCGGCAACTGGCAACAAGGCAAGCTCGCCGATTTGAAAGAGTGGCAGAGGTATTTCCGGAACTATAGCGAGACTCCCGAAGGCAAAACCAACGGCTTCCCGATCGCCGCGCAGCCGCAAACGCCCGCCGCCGACATTCTACTGGCGCTGAGCGGCTTCAATCCGGCGCTCGAAGAGCTGCGCCAGGCGAGCCTGCGGCCCTCCGCGCGGCTGCCGCTGGACTACGAAAGCGGCTTCGATGCCGTCGGCGAACTGTTGCCCTGGCTGGCCAAGGAGAAACGCAGCGCCCGGTTTTTGGAGCTGCGGATTCTGGCCGAACTGGAAGCCGGCCAAAGCCAGCCGGCGCTGGACGACATGAAACTCTTGTTGCGCGTGATTGATTCCCTCCGAAACCAGCCGTTTTTGATTTCGCATCTGGTGCGCATCGCCATGCAGTCCCTTGCGCTGCAACCCATCTACGAGGGGCTGGCCCAGCACCGCTGGAACGAGGCCCAGCTGGCCGAACTTGAGGCGGCGCTCGGGGCACAGGATTTTCTGGCCGACTTCAAAACCGCCATGCGCGGCGAGCGGACCTGCGCCATTGCGGCCTTCGAGACGCAACGGCTCACCCGCGAGATGAGATCATTCGGCGGAGAACAGGGGGACCAGATAGTCACCAACAGCCTGCGCTGGATGCCCAGCGCGTATTTTTACCAAAACGAACTCGCCTTCGCCCGGATGTATGAGCAGATCGTGCTGCCGCTGGCGGACCTGACCAACCGAACGGTTTCGGCGGCGGCCTGGCGCACGGTCGAGCAGGACAGCAAGGAGCACCTGAAACATTACTCGCCTTACACCATTCAGGCGCTGATGACTTTTCCCGCCGTCAGCAAAAGCGTGATCAAGTTTGCCCTCATCCAGGAGGACGTGGATCTGGCGCGGGTGGCCTGCGCGCTGGAGCGCTGCCGGCTGGCGCACGGCAGCTATCCCGAAACCCTCGGCGCGCTGTCGCCGCAGTTCATGGAGAAAGTGCCCAACGACCTCATTGGCGGCCAGCCGCTAAAATATCGGCGCGAGGCAAACGGCCGGTTTGTTTTGTATTCCGTGGGCTGGAATGAAACAGACGAAGGCGGCACGGTCGCATTGACCAAAGGCGGGCGGGTGGATTCCGAAAAAGGCGACTGGGTTTGGAAGTATTAAACTCGCGACAGCCAGGCGTCTGCGGACTTTGCGAAGCGCATGGAGCGCGGCGCGTTCAGCGCCGCCTTTGCGAACGCGACCAGACCTCAGACGAACAAATATCTTAGCCGCTGGACCGCGTTTCAATCCACGGATTTCAGTTCAAAATCGTGCTGGCCCTTGACGTTGCCGGCGGTGATGAACATGCGATAGGTGACATCATTGTCGAGCGCCTCCGCCTGGACGCCGCCGATGGCCGGCCGCATTCCGTGGATGTGTTCGCCGTAGTAAAAGGACTTCACCGGCACGGAGTTGGAATCGGAAATGAGATGCCAGACCGCCACCGCGCTCTTGTTGGTTTCAAATTCAGCCAGGGGCACCACCTTGAGCTCGGTGAACCGGGTTTTGGGCCGCACGCCAAAAATCAGGTTCTCCAGCACGTTGCCGCGCTTGGAGTTGGCGTGCAGATTGCGGCTGGTGTGAAAAATTTCCACCGTCTTGGGCTTGAACCAATCCGAAAACCACACCGCATATACGGCGAGCAGGCCAAGGGCCAAAGCTGCCAGCATCCAGTTCTTTGTTGTCATAAAATTATTTGTAACGCAGAGGCGGCCCGAAGCGTCCGCCTTTTTGGTCAGACGTTTTTGGCCGAGGACAGGTTATGAAAATATACCAAAAGCTTAAACTTGAAAAGCACGAACCAGCAAGTCGTGCCGGCCGGGCGTTCACGCTCATTGAATTGCTCGTGGTCATCGCCATCATCGCCATCCTGGCGGCCATGCTGCTGCCGGCGCTGGCCCGGGCGAAGGAGGCGGGCCGACGGATTTCGTGCTTGAACAACCTGCGGCAGCTGAGTCTTTCAGCCTCAATGTACGTGGGCGACAGCCAGGGTACCTATCCGCCCCGATTCGGTGTCAGTCCCATCACCGGAGTCAACACCACCGACCGCTGGCCGGACACGTTTTACGACGCTTATGCAAAGAACGTGAAACTCCTGCTGTGCCCCAGTGAAACCACGAACGCGCCCCTGACCGGCGGTGGCATCACCGATACCAATGCGGCCGACAACGCGCCGCGCAGTTATTTTATTAATGGCTGGAATGATTACTTTGCCTCAGTCAACCCGTCGGGCGATCCGCAGGGGCTCAACAGCGGGGATCAAATGAAGGAGAATGCCATCCTGCAACGCAGCAACACGCTGCTGCTGGGCGAAAAGACCGCCGGGCATGGCGATTATTACATGGACCTGAATGAAGGCATGGCGGGCAACGATTTTGATGGCATCCTCAACCAAAGCAGCCACGACGCCAGCCCGCAAGATCGCGCGGCAGGCTCCGGCTCCGGCGGCTCAAACTACGCGATCACCGACGGCAGCGCGATTTTCATCAAGTTTCCCAACGCTCTGGATCCGCTGAATTTGTGGGCCGACAGCGACGCCAATCGCCAGAGCTACAAAGCCACGTACTGATTTCCATATAGCTGAGGGAGCGCGGGTATGGGATTTGCCTGCCCCGGCTTTCGTTCACCACAGCCCCGCCAAGTGCCCACCCCATCGGATCCAAAGGGGTATGGTGACCAATCCCGCCAGGGAGGTGCTGAGAACCACCTGCAACGCCGTGCGCGTATCCCCGCCATAGTGTTTCGCCAGCGCAACCGGCAACACGGCCGACGACATCGCTCCTTCCACGATGATGACGCGCCTCAGTTCCGTTGAACAAGGCAGATATCTGGCTAGCAGGACAAAGAGCAGCGGCATGATGAGCAGCCGCACCACGACCGCCGCGGCCATCACCCGCGCGCACCGGCCGCCGCGCATTTCCGGAAGGTGATCGGCCACCACCGCGCCAATGATCAGCAGCGCCAGCGGAATGGCGCTTTGCCCCAGCCAGTGCACCCCCGTCAACACCATCCGCCCCGCCGCGAGCACTGCGCCTGGCGCGGCAAAGCGCCGGCCGAGGCCGTTTAACAGCAGGGCTAGAACTAGCGCCAGCAGCGGCGCGTTCAAAATCCGTTTCCAACTCCCGCGCCAGCCGCCGCCGGACAGCACGGCGATGCCGACCGTCCACAGCATGATCTCCACACCCACGATTTGCACCAGCAGCACCCCTACCGTGCCGGCATCGAACAACAAAATGCACAAGGGCAGCGGAATGTAGCTGTAGTTGTGCAAGCCGGCCGTCAGCACAAATGTCCGGCGCTCACTATCGGATTTCAGCCCGGTCGCCCGGACGGCCAGCCAGGCCGCCGCCATGCCGGCCAGCGCCGTGACCACGCCCACCAACGGGGGCAACAGGAGATTCTCCGGCCGCTGCAAGGCCGCGTTGCCCAGCACCGATTCGAAAATGAGGCACGGCAGGAGCAAATTCACGCACAGTCGCAGGAGACTCTGGTCGGCCGCCTGGGTGAGCCATTGAATGCGCCGCAGACCGAACCCGACCGCCATCAAGCCAAAGACCGGCAGGACAGTGGCGAACAAGGTCAGCAGCGTATTCATGCCGGTAATTGAAGCCCATTCCCGCCGGCAAAGAAACCACAAGAAGCGCGAATGACGAATGACGAATGTGCAAACGAACCGAATTCACCGAATGCGCTTGCCCTTTGCATGAATTTGGGCAAAATAAACCTGTGCGCTGTAATGGCGCTGCAGACAGTGATCAATTGGTGCGGGGCGTAGCGTAGCCTGGTAGCGCGCTTGTTTCGGGTACAAGAGGTCGTGAGTTCGAATCTCACCGCCCCGACCATTTAGCCACAAGGGTTTTCGCAGATTGGGTGCCAAGGGTGAAAATGTTATTTTCTTGATTATTTGAGGCATTACCCCCTGCAACACCCCCAGGAGTTTAAAATACCAGAAGGTCGAAATTTTTCCTATAAATGGAACAACTGACTTACTAGTGGTTTGGCCAGGCTCTTTTTTGTCTGGTCGCAAACTGGGTGATCTGCCCTGCATCGAGCCGGAGGTGGCGCGGCTCGCCGCCGTTCTCCTCGCTTCCGGCGCATCTTTGATCAGACACGTTGGCATGGGTAAAACACCCCATAGAAGTTTGCGGGTGAGTGTGAGAGCCTAAATTGTCCGGTGGCACACGTTCTTCAATGGACAACCTCTGTCCGACCTCCTTGGCGTCTGTCGCCGGACGCGCTACCATGAGAATTTGGATAACCCGTGAGGAAAAGCCTTTTGCGCGGTCATAAACCATGGAAAGAAGTCGCCCGATGAACACCAGTCTCAAATCTGGCGCGGCGCCGGCATGCCGATGAATGTGGACATCGTCTGGCCACGTCCAGACGCCAGCCCCACCCAGACTTTGAAAACTCCGTAAAAGATTGGCGTGTCAGGCGACCCAGCAAGGGTTGCGGCTTTCCGGAGCGATTTGCGCAACAGGCGTTGGGCCACAATTCCAAAGCGGTACATCGGGCGTATGCGAAACACGCCGAGGTGACTGTGCCGTCGCTGGATGATTGGGAAAAGAATTGGCAGGAGAAGCCGCAAAGGAGTGTGCAGACAAAGTTGGTGCCGGTGGATTTGCGGTCGCAGGCGGCTTCCAGCGCTCAATCGAATTAAAAACTGGCAAAAGCCACAACAAGGCTGCCAGATGCCGGATTCCCGTTGCGCAGTGTTATCGTGAGGCGTAGGGTGATTAAAAGTAACGAAAAAATGAAGACCAAGCCATCGGGCTGGTTTGTTTTGCTTCTCGCAAGCTGCCTGTGTTGTCAGCTTCGCGCACAGACCAATCTGCTTTTGAACCCAGGCCTCGAAGCGCCGTTCACCAGTTCGACCATCCCCAACGTTACGGGTATGCTTGCCTCGAATTGGACGGCTTCGGCGGTTCAGGGCGCAAGACTTGCCTGCTCCCAGGCAACGACGAATGTTTACGACGGCGCTAGCTGTCAGGAAGTCGTCGTCACCGGCCAGCATGCGACCAACGCGACGACCTCGGCGATGTTTTATCAGACGTTCTCGCACCAAGCGGGAAGCGTTTATACCGCGAGCGTCTGGCTGCGTGCCGCAACCAATTCTCAAGTCCTGTTCCAGTTGCTCGGCTTCAATACTGCGGTGAACTCCTGGGAGCCCACCGCGTGCCACATTGTGACCGTGGGCACCAACTGGCAGCAAGTCACCATCAACGGCGGCTGGCAAAACGGCAGCAACGGGGAGATCTCCGTGAGTTTCCTGACCAACGGGACATTCTGGATTGACGACGGATTTCTGGCCGACGTGACTTCGAATTATCTTCAGGCGCCTTTGATGAATACCACTTCAACCGTGCCGCCGACGTATTTCGGAATGCAAATCACGGGTTTAACCGCGCCAGACAACTGGCCCCCATTGCAGCAGGGCTTGATTCGGTTGTGGTCCGACCAGGTTGACTGGCTTGACATCGAGCCCAGTTCCAACAATTTCGACTGGACGCAATTTGACAAATCCACGAACGCCGTCCTTGGCAACAACCCAGCGGTGAAAATACTTTACACCATGGGACAGACACCGACATGGGCTGCCCTCAACACCAATACGCCCACCGACAATAACGGTCCCGGCTCATCTTCCGAACCGGCCTACATGATTACCTGGAGCAATTACGTGTGGAATGTCGGCTATCGCTACAAGGGTTTTATTCAGTATTACGAGGTCTGGAACGAAACTGATTCCGAGTCTTATTACACGGGCGCGATTTCGAACATGGTGACGATGGCGCAAATCGCGCGCAGCGTTCTGACCAACATTGATTCAACGATCAAGATTCTTGGGCCGAACATCACCGGTGGAATAGTCTGGCTGGAACAGTTCATTCAGGCTGGCGGGCCGCCGCCGGACATCGTGACGTGGCACGATTACATGGCGTCGCGGCCAGAAAACAGCCTTGGTGAACTCGTCGGCCTGCGTGACATGCTTTCACGTTATTCGCAGTGGAGCGCGCTGCCCATTTGGATCACCGAAGGCTCGCCCCTCACCAACTCCACCCCGCAAAACGTCGCGCAGTCCGACGGCGGCATCGTTTCGCGCGGCTACCTTTTTTGTTGGATTCTGAACGTGCAAAACTGGAGTTGGTTCAGTTGGGACAAGGGTTCGGCGGAGGGATATGTGCCCCTTAGCAGCAATCCGCCAAGCGAGACGCCCGCCGCCGGGGGCATCGCTTACAGCAACACCGTCAACTGGCTGGTTGGAGCGCAGATGATTTCCAAGATGATTGACACGAACGGAACCTGGGCGGTTGGATTGCAACGGCTCGGATTCACCAACGCCTACATCCTGTGGAATCCCGATGTGACCACAAACTATGCCGTTCCCGCCAGTTGGAACGTGTATCAAATGCGCGATTTTTCGAACAACGTCACCAGTCTCACTGGTGTCTCGAATATCACGGTGGGCGTCGCACCAATCATTCTCGATGCGCTGCCATCTCTGGCAGTCAACAATTCAGCCAATGGTCGCATAAGTTTGCTGTGGCCGGCCCCGGCCACCGGTTTCAATCTTCACGGCACCACGAATCTCGCCTCGGCAAGTTGGAGCCAAATCACAAATGCAGTGGCAAATTCCAACGGTCTTCTGCAAGTCACAGTGCAGGCCACGAATAATAGTTTCTTTTTCAGATTAAGCTCCCCGTGATATTTTCCCTTCAATACCACCGAAAACGACTTGAACGACTTGTTCGCCAAAGCAGTGCACCGGGCGTATGCGAAACATGCCGAGGTCACGGTGCCGTCGCTAAAAAAAGCTGCTGACGCTATTGCATGTGGATACCGCCGGCAGCCCGACGTGGTTTCTGGACGCGTGCGGTCGCACCACGCACCGGCAGAGGCGATTATTGCTGAGCAATTTCGACCTCGGCATTCCGCTGGATGCACGGGAAGTCCAGACTGGCCTGGATTTCAGCGAACGGCTGCCAGAGCTTTTTGAAGGCAAAGCGATGGGCGAAGATGCGTTGCGCTTGTTGGACGATTGTCTGAGACTCGAAAAAGCAATCCTCGGCGAAGTGAGGGCAGAATTACCACACGTTCACGCATCTGCCAAGTGGGCAGCACATCTGCCGAAGCAAAAAGAATCAGGCGACGTTGAATTATTATGACCGGCATGCACGGGCTGATGCGGACGGGGGGGTGCTGGAACAGCTTTTTGTTTAAAGCCAATCGCATATCTTTTGAATCCCCTCCGCCGCGCCGACGGCAGGCCAATTTGGCCAACGGGGACATCGGCCTCGCGCGGATTGATGCGGATGAGCTTGCCGCCGACTCGCTCCCTCACCTGCTCCGACGTGTGACGCACGGTGGCCGCTAGCTTTATGCACGGCTTCAGTCACCAGTTCGAAGGCGACCCGGTCGCATCATTTTGAGGTGCTCCGGGCGGCGGGAATGATTCACACAAAAATGGACGGCACGAAGTGCATGACCTCGTTGCGCCGAAGCGAATTGAACAAGCGCTTTCCTGGACTCCTTAAATTGATCGCCGCTGGCAACTGAAACCCGATTGGGTTCGGAGGAAAATTGGGCAAGAACTTTTACATCCACCGTTAATTTCACATCGCCCGCATGAAATCGGCACAAAAGAATGCGATACCAGCGATGATTGCCGATATTCCAACGAGCTGCACAGTGATTGCGGGTCGTGGAACCAGCTTTTCCGAAGCTATGATCAGCGCGACGGCCAGCATCAAGAGTGGATTCATGATTCCCAGTGCGAGCAGCATCATCATGGGCGCCGCGCAACAAAAACAACACGATGCGCCTTGCTTACAGCCAAGCATAAAGCTTGTTTCAGGTCGCGAGCATGAAATGGAGCATCCAAATGGGGAACGGCAACGCATCAATTGGGTCATTTTCCAGCGTGTAAACTGAATCGCGCCGGCGGTAATCAACAATCCACCCAAAAGCCACGGGATGGTGCGACTGATCAATTCCGATCTCATCTCAACCAGCGCCAATGCCACGCCAAGCACATAAATCCCAGCGCCGGCGACCAGCCACACAGCAAAGTATCCGGACGCCATGCAACACAGGGAAATCCAACGGCGCCGTGTTTTCAGAAACGTCGGCAGCGCGGAGGGGAGCATCATCGCCACCATCATGGCCAGCCACATCAGGAGAAACAGCACGGCGGAGCTTGTCCAAGATTGGCCGGGCATTCGCATCCACATCATGGACATGGTCCAGCCACCGGGCATTTCCATTCCGCCTTCCATCGAGCGGCAGAAATAAATTGTCACCGCCACGCTGCCGATGAAGGCCAAGCCACAGGCAAGAATAAATAAAACTGAATCACGCTCGTGAGCCCAACCACCGGAGCTCGTGATGGCTTGACCTGCGTTCATTTTGTCAGCACCACATGCATAGCTGCTGGAGTGTTCACATGTTTGGTGCATTGGTATCCCAGCTTTAAAAGATCAATCCCTGCCAGGAGGTTTTCGCCGCTGCCGAGAATGACCGGGGAAATGGCGAGGTGCAGTTCGTCAATCAATCCGGCCTGAAGATATTGCCGGACGGTTGCCGGACCTCCGCCCAACCGCACGTCCAACCCATTGGCCGCGGTTTTGGCGCGTTGCAGCGCCGCGTGAACGCCCTCGGTGACGAAATGAAAAGTCGTGCCTCCGGCCATTTGGAGGGACGGCCGCGGATAATGGGTAAGCACAAACACCTGCGTGTGGTATGGCGGAGTATCTCCCCACCAGCCTTTCCAGTTGTCTTCCGGCCAGGGACCGCGAACCGGCCCGAACATATTGCGGCCAAGAATCCATGCGCCGATCCGCTCGAAACCGCGCTCGGCAAAATCGTTGTCAGCGCCCAAGGTGCCTTCGCCTTTTCCGTGCATCTTTTGAAATGCGCTCGTCGGAAAAAACCACTGCATCAGGTTGAGGCCACCAATGCCCAGCGGATTGTTTATATCCTGGCTTGGGCCAGCCCCAAATCCATCGAGTGAAACTCCGAAACATCTAACGCATAATCGGGACATAACAGTTATTTCTTCCGCCGGGCGGTTGAATAATCTTCGTATTCGTCGTGATAGCGCACCCAATCTTGAGAGGCGTCAGGATTTTCGTCACGACCTTTGGCGGTTAGGTCGAGGAAATTGTAAGTAGTGTTCATCAAGTCAATTCCCCGCTCATAAGACGAGTAAGTGTGGTAAAGGTCACCGTTCGTATCGCGGTAAAACGCACTGACACCTTCGCGCTCGTCAATATCAATCCTCAGCGGAGCAAAATTGTAAATAGCTTCGCCATGCTTGCGTTGCTCGGGGGTGAACGACACGTTGAAATCCAAATTGAAATCCGTGTTGAACGACGAAAGCCAGTTGAATTTCCAGCCCATGCGCCGCTTAAATGGCGAAATTTCCTTCCATGGCGCCCGGGAAATGACAGCGAAGGCCGTGTCGCGCTGACCGATATGGAAGCACACGCCGTCGAAATGGTCTGCCCAAAAAGAACAATGCTCGCAACCTTCCTTCCAGCCGGGTCCGAACATGAAGTGATAGATGATGAGCTGGTTCTTGCCGCCGAATAAATCGGCAAATGTCACTTTGCCATTCGGTCCAGCGAAAATGTATTCCTTTTCGATTTTGACCCAGGGGAGCTTGCGACGCTCAAGGTTCAGTGCGTCGCGTAATTTCGAGAACTTTTTCTCCTTCACCAGAAATTTTTTGCGGGCGACCAGCCAGTCTTTTTGCGGAACAACCCTGCGGTTTTCAATCCCGCGGACGGTTTTGATTTTCGGCATAATTTTCGCCTTTCATTTTTTTCCGGCGTATGAGGTGGACCCCATTGTTTGGACCAAAAAACGCAGAATTTAAGTTAGATTTTCAGGCTCTGCTTGATTAGTTGTGTTTCTTTTCATGGTTCT
>Ga0302320_10017997_pt1 | contig 14286 bp, 7 predicted proteins | sample Bog_T0_3_FD_202130 | JGI IMG/M metagenome (GOLD analysis project Ga0302320, IMG submission 202130) | Peat permafrost microbial communities from Stordalen Mire near Abisko, Sweden - Bog_T0_3 | ecosystem: Environmental > Terrestrial > Soil > Wetlands > Peat | place: Sweden: Abisko, Stordalen Mire...
AACCAGCCCTGCCCATGCCTCCAATAGTTCAATGAATTTCAAATCGCGGCAAGAATAATATCACATTAAACAATTACCCTACAATAACTTGCAGGCAGTACAGGCGAGTTAAACCGGACAGTAGTGGCACCGGATATCTGTGTTCCCGGGCAGACATCTCCCTGAAGCCAAAGCAGAGGCCAGTCCGGCCTGCCGAACCGTGCCTGCGCGGGCTCGTGGAAACTGTTCCCGCCGAAGACAATCCGGGCTACCGTTTGGCCTGATCGTGGAAGAATATCCTCCAAGATCGACAGCTCATCTGATCCACCGCGACGAGCACTGATGAATTGCATTGGCGCGCTGCCGGGGTCATGGGTGATTACCTGATCTTGTACTGACTCATAGAGAGAATGATCCATAGTTTGCTCTTTTCCTCTTGGCTCTTTTCAGGTGGCGTGTATCCGCAATTGACTTCTCAATCATTTGAACCTTTTGAGCGAGACGATTTTGTTCTCCCGACTTATCTCGTCTTCAGGTATTCGGCTAGATCGTGAATGTCTTCCGGGGTTAGATCCTTACTGCGCCCGTGCTGATCAGCCGGATTGTAAATGGTCCAGATCTCTTCCAGGGTGCGCGCCGAGCCATCGTGCAGATAAGGCGCAGTGAGCGCGATATTGGTCAATTGCGGCGTGTCCAGCGGCCCTACATTGTCGGTGATCTTGCGCGTTCCTACTTCAAAGGATCTTTGATCTGTGCCCTTGGGTCCGCGATGGCAATGCGCGCATTGGTTAAACACTGGAATCTCCTTGCCAGTGCAATCAACAGTACGCTCGAAGATTGCCTTGCCCCGCGCCTGTGCGATTGTCAGTTTCCCATTCGCCTGCTGGATGCGGTTGGGCCGCGGAGGCAGACTGAGGATATAGGCGGCCAGATAGGTGAGTGCGCGATTGTCGTAATTCTCCGAGCGCCAGAAGTACTTTTCAGTCCTCGGCCCGTCCTCGACGGGAATGCTGGGATTGTTGCCATTCCACTTATAAGGCTCTGTATCCTTGATGTCCTCGAGAGTGCGATTATCCACAATGTCGCGCCCAAAGCCGTCTGGCTCCAGATCCCAGGTGATGCCGTCGAAGGTAGAGTCAATGTGGCAGTTGCCACAACCGATCTGGCCCTGGAATGAATAGCGCGAGGTATAGAATGTCTGTTCGCCACGGCGCAGCGGGGAGATTTGTTTTGATCCACTTGACGCGAGATTGTCGGCTAGGAAATTCTTGTGCCTGTCAATCAAACTCGCCAAATCCTTCGGAGTGGGTGCATATTGACTCTGCTTGCGGCCATCAAAGTGGCAGTTAGAGCAGGTGATCTGTCCTTCTACGACGTTGCCAGCGATATTTAGAGCGTTCTCTTTGATAGGTCGCGACGGGCCTGTCGTTGATCCGGCCAGCGTGATGGTGGAAGAGACGCGATTGGCGAGTGTGTCGATCACACTCACCGTGTCTTCCAGGCGATTAGCGACAAACAGCTTGCGCCCATCGCGGCTCAGCGTCAGGCCGCGTGGGTTCAGCCCAACGGGAATGCGCGTGATTACATAGTTGGAGCTGGCAGAAAGATCCAGCGCATAGGGTTCCGCATGAGTATGAATGTAGTTGAGCATCCGCGGCACATCTACAACGGTCACAATTTCCGAGCCGCCGCTGGAAATGTAGATGCGTGATTTGTCCGGAGCTATGGCCACGCCGAAGGGCAGCGAGGCGTAGCGCTCCAACTCGTCCAGCGGAATCTCGACTGGTTTACCTACATCCTCACCGAAGAGCGTAATAGTATCGACAAACGCTCCGCCATGTTCAAGGTGAGCCAGCGGCACAAGATTCTTGGGGTGCAATTCGGCAACCACACCCAAACGCCCGTCAGCTGAAAGAGCAAGATGAAAGGCGCCGGCAATCTCATGCAGCGGCAGACGATCAACGATCGCTGCCTGCGCCGTGTCGATCACAGTAATCGCAGATTCAGGAGCTGTCCGGTTTTCGCGTCCGGTCCTCAGCGCTGGCGGGTTTGGATACACGTGCGAGACGTATAGCTTGTCTCCGTCCGGAGAGAGCGCAAGATAGCTGGCGCCACGCCCCGCCGCCAAACGCTTTTCCTCTTTGCCGGTATGGGCATTCAGCACCGCTACATCGTTACTGATTCGATTAGCCACAAACAATCGATTGCCCGCTCTGTCCACAGCCACGCTCGATGGTTCGTCGCCCACCGGCCAGGTTGCAATCACGGCTTGCGTGATCGTGTCGATGACCGAGAGTGTATCGTCCCAGGAGTTCGTTACATAGAGCCGTTTGCCGGACGAAGAGAGCGAAAACTCGCGCGGCACGCGGCCCACTGCAATCGTCTTGATGAGCGCGAAGCTCGACGCATTCAGGATGCGGACTTCATTGCTCTGCTGGCAGAGCACATAGAGGCGCGCGCCGTCCGGTGAAAGCAAGACCTCCAGCGGAGAGACATAGTTTTGGGAGGCTCTAAGATTCGGCTGCACGGCGGCGTGAACACCTCGGATGGTCCACGCGGTAATGTAGAGAAACGCCAGGGCCACGCAAACTATTCCCGCGCCTGCTCGATTTTGACTGCGCCGACTCACGTAGATTCCTCCATGCCGTTGAAGCTGGTCACTGCTGATGTGCGAAAGAAAACGTAGCGTCATTGATCATCTCCCCGCGCGTTGTCCGCGACGAACACCGCGGAGAGATTGGTTGGGACCGTGGAGCGCAGCAGCACGGCAGGCGCGCGATTCGCAGCAGAGTGTTCCGGCCCAGTGTGGCAACCAACGCAGATGCGCTGCTCGCCGCGGCGAATCCAGAACCATCCGTGTTCCTGGCGCAGCACGCCTCCGTTCTCATCGAGCAGCGCGAAATGGATGGGCTTGTCGGCCGGCACACTTACGAAGAACGATCCATCCACCTCGACCCGCGCCCTGCCCAACACGACCGACTTACCGGTATCGTCCAATGCCTCCAATTGCACGGATTTGAGGGTAGCCGTAAGATCACCTCTGCGCGACTGCCTTGCATCCAGAGCCAGCAGATTGGCATAGTTCCAGTCATGCAGCCCGGAGGGATGGCGCTTGGGCCTGGCGCGCGGAGCAACCAGCGCCGGCTCCACAATGTCCGCTCTGTTATCGGCGAACAGGCTTTGCAGCGCGCTCGCTCCAGGCTTCCAAGTGCTGAGTTCATAGTGCGCGCCAGGCGCAGTTCGCGCGCTCAGAAGCCATGCTCCTGAAGGGGTCTCGGCAATAGCGCCGGCATACTCGGCATTGGGCGCGGCGATCGGATCCTCGCTGGCCAGCGGCGAGGTGAATCGCGCCAGGGACGCGCCGTGCGTAAACACAACGTCGCCGGAGGCCAACTGCCGCCCGCCCCAGCGTCCTCGAGGCCCGCCTGTACCGTGATCGCAACGGTACGACTCCACGCCGGATCCGTCGGAATAAACCAGGAATAAATCCGGAGTTGAACCTAAGCCAAGCGGAAAGCCGGCTTCAAATAAAATTCGGCCGTCCAGTAACACATCCTCGGGGATTGCGCTGGCCGGGAGATAGGAGATCTGGACCACCGTCGCGCCGGCATTGACATCAATCGGCGCCAACGCCGTCGCAGCTTCCTTGCCAGCGACTTCCAGTTGAAATCCCTGGGCTGTGCGCTGCGCATAGACGAAGCGGCCAAAGGGCAGATAGAACGGGCGGATTGCATCGCTTGTCGACACGCTCACCCTGCGCACATGGTGATCCGCAATGTTCAATTCCCAAATCTGCCAGGGATCGCCGGCGGCCTGCTTGCCTGCAAACAGAACCGTCTTCGCATCGAAGGAAACATTCGCATCCGCGGCAGCAGCAAAGCCCGTCACCAGCGGTTCGGAGTTGCCCGCATGAATGAGGAGCAGTTGCGCGCCCTGGGGGAAGCGCTCGTCTCCGCGCAGAGCCGCCACTGGGTTGTAGACTGGCGCGGAAGTTACGATGATATCCGCTCCCGGCACCTGCGCCGGATCGGAAGCAAATCCGCAAACCAGCAACAGAGCGACTGCGGCGGCCATCGCCATAACTTTGTCCAGGTTTTTCATTCCACTCTTTCCAGGGGCCATTCTCGGCTCATCTCTCTAACTGAACGATTGCAAAGTGCAGTCTTGCGCTTTATTCGAGCGCGGCTTACCCGCCGGGGTTACTTCTGGCAACGGGTAAACCGCACCTTCGTATACACAACATCAGGTTGCTTATTGTCCTGATTTGCCCGGCGCAGCGCTTGCGGCCGCGAGATTCTGCGGCGCTTTCTCGGCAAGCAGCTTCTCGACATTCGATCTGAACTCCACATCCAGTTGACGATAGAATTCGCCGCTTGCAGGCGATGCGAAACCGGTGTGCGTAGCCTTCACTTTTCCGTCGCGCCCGATAAAGATGATCGTCGGCCAGCTATTGAGTTTGACGAACTGCGGAATCTTCTCCCACACCTGGGCGCGGTCGCCGGCGATCAGGTAAGGGTACTTCACGCCATAGTGCTTTATGAATGCCTTCTCGCGCGACAGGCCCTTCTGCTGGTCCGGCTCTTCGAAGTCCAAAGCCACAATCTCAAGCCCCTTGCTGTGATACTTGGCGTAGAGTTGGACCAGGTATTGCGCTTCATCGTGGCAGTTCGGGCACCAGGTTCCGGTCACCATGGCAATGATAGGCTTGCCCTTGAAGCGCGCATCTTCGTTGGAAATGATGTTGCCTTGATCGTCCGGGAATTTGAATTTGAAGATCTCATTCGGATCGCGAATACCGGTGTGAGTCGTGTAGTCGTCGGGCTCGGGAAGCCCCTTGGCCTTCTCGACGTCAGGACGGTACGCAATCAGCCTGCGAGAATATCGGCCGCTATCCTGCGTTCCGACAACATCGCTGGGGCCAGCCTGGGCCTGCGCATCGTTATTGGCGCTGGGAGCATCCCCGGCTGCTTGCCGCCGTCTGTTCGCCGCAGGATTGCTGCCGTCCTTGGCTACAGGCCTTCTCGCCAGACCGCCCTTTTGTACGATCTCTAGCGAGCCATCACTCGCCTGCGAGACCTCGATGACGCCGGGCCGCCCGCCATCATAGTGGCTCAGCACCCATTTGCCATCTTTGTAATTGCCGGAGTAAGCGCCGGTATCACCGTCAACGCGAAGAATCGACGCCTCGACATACGCGCCCTTCTGCTCGACGATAAAACGGAATGCGTTCTCGCCCTTGGCCGATGGAGCGCTGAGCGGAATGATCCATGAACCGCCAATTTGCGGAACATCTTTCGGCTCTTCCACGGCCACATCCACATGACGCACGGCCTCGAAAGGCGTAGCGGCGAAGGAACTTCCTTCAAACTCGACCTTTGTCAACCTTGTTTCATCGGTTTCGTTCGCGCTGGCGTCTGCCGCCTTCGGCGCGGCTGCGTTGGCGGGTATAGCCCGTGTACTGATTACGTTTCCGGTTAATTTCCCATCCTGCAGCGTTGCGATAAACGCGGTTTGGTATTGATCGAGCTTGAGGACGAGCTTGTTATTCTCAAAGGTTGCGCTGCTTGTGCCGTCGTTCGGCCTGGAACCGTCGTAGAGCGTGCCTTTCAAGGTCGGCCCCGATCCGGAGATGTCGAGCCGGAATGGAATTACCGTTCCCTGGCTGGTAAGACTGGCGTCCCAGCGCCCGTCAACCGCCGCCGCCGAATTTGTTGATTGTGCCAGAGCGATGGACGCACCAAAAATTGCAAGGGTTGCGTGTCCGGCTACTTTCAGAAAAGTTTTCATCGTTTGCTCCCTCTCTGGTTGGAATCGGCGAGTTGCTTGCCCTTACCGATTTGGTGTGAACACTTCCCTCGGTTACTTCCTCATCTTCATCAGAATTGGGTTCACCAAGGGTTGCCGTCGCTGTTACGCGGTCAGAATGAAAGCCGGCCGCCGATTTGGATGATGCGCGAGAATCCCAACTGCGAGGTGATCGCACCTGCTGTTGCATTTTCTGCGGCGGTGGTGAATGTCGCTGACGTCAGACTCTGGCTATCAAAGCCGAGCGTATTGCCCGGTTGCGAGAAAAACGGCTTGTTGAAGGCATTCAACGCCTCTGCGCGAAATTCAAACTTGAAGCCTCTGAAGAGATTGAAGGTTTTGTTGAGCGCAATGTCCGAGTTATCGTATCCCGGACCATAGCAGTTCAGCAGGCGCGGCGCGTTGCCATAGGTGTAGGGAAGCGCGGGCGTGAATGCGCTCACATTGAAGTATGCCTTGACATTTTTTCCGCCAAGACGGCTTTGCGGAGAACCGGAGTAGCAGGGGCTGACTCCTGAAATCAGATTGGGACGCTGACTCGATCCGCCCACGCCTGTGGTTCCATGAGTTGTACTGAGGTCCGTCTGCGTCACCGGTATCGGGCCGCCGCTTTGGACGATCGCTACATCATTGAACTTCCATCCGCCGACAACGGCGTCAACCAGGCGATTCGCATTCCCCAGGAAAGGCTTCCCTTTTCCAATCGGCAGCTCATACGTCACTGCATAGGTCAGCCGATGCGGTGTGTCATTGGTTGCCCGCGAGTACTCGCCCTTCGGATTGTTGTTATTCTGCGGCGCGCTGGGATTGGGATTGGTCTGGTTCACTCCAGCCACCTGCGATCCATATAGGTTGTCCCAGTTGGAGGACCAGGTGTAAGCAACCAGCGCGGTCAGCCCATGGCTGAACCGCTTCTGCAATTTGACGTCGAGCGCGTTGTACAGGCTGTACCCAACACTCTCGCCCACGGTAATCGAGGTAAACTGCGGAAAGGGCAACAGTGTTTGACCCAGTGCTACCGTTTTTTGCGCAATGACACCGGTAGATGGATAACCGTCGACCTTCGCCGCATAGTACGGATTGGCTACTTTGGTCCCGGCGGGTCCGGTCGAAAGATCTATCCCCGCATTCGGGCCTCCTGGCGCATACGAAGCCAGAACGCTGTCGGGAAGCTGGTTGATATTCACCGGGAGTTGGATGTTGCGCGCATGAGCTCCGACATAGCCAACTTTGCCGACGATGTTGTACGGAAGCTGTCGCTCCACATCGAGCGAATACTGCTCCACCAGCGGGTAGTGCAGGTGGAAGGCGGGAACCGTAATGGCGCCGCCGACGCCCGTCAGGCTGCCAAACGAGGTCTTCGAGGGCGCAAGAAGCCCAGTAGGGAATGGCGATTCAAGCCACGCGTTGGATCCTGTAGCGCTACCATCATTCGGAATGGCCGAAGTGATGCTGCCCGGCGCATAACTTGTCGTCTGCGAGAATCCGGTGGACGCGGACGACAGAGGAATTCCAGCGTAGAAGACGCCATACCCGGCGCGGATCACCGTTTCAGGACGCACCTCATAACTCACGCCAAGCCGGGGAGAGAACTTCGTATTGCTCAGGCTGCCGGAGTGCTTCGAGTAGCCATTCAACCCGGCGAAGGCGATGCCGCCCTTTGCCGCTACAGCGCCGTTGTCTCCCGGAAACGAATAGGCAATATTCGGATCAAAGCCTACGTTATATTGATTCGAGGACTCCTCCTGACCAGGCTCATACTCGTACCGGATGCCCGCATTGGCCGTCAGCTTGTTCGTCAGTCGGATATCATCCTGAACAAATAGGGACTGATAATGTAGAAACTGATCGATCGCCAGAGCGTTGAGCGTCACGCTAGCCGAGGATGGCAGGCCCAGAAGCAGGTCGGCAATCGCTTGCGGTCCATTGGTCTGCCCCGCACCGTTCTGGTCGGTATATTGGCCATTGAAGGTAAAGGAGCCATTGCTCGTCGCGGTCGATGCGACAAACTTGTGGAAGTCGCGGAAGCTGTATCCAGCCTTCAGATTCTGCTTGCCGATTGTTTTGGTGAGGACGGTGACAAAGCTGTGCTGCGCTTGGATCGTAGGTCCGCCGTTGGAACTTCCGAGTGTACCCGCTGATCCGACCAAGCCGGACAATGTGATGGTCGGAAATGTAGGCGACTGCAACTGGTCGACGTACGACGAGGGGAATCCAACACCTCCAAAGCCTTTTGTCTGGTCAAAGCCTCTGCTGTATTGCGGCGTAGTCGAATAATAACGGCTATATCCGTAACCAACGGTCAGCACCGTGGTGGGGTTGATCGTGAAGGTATTGTGTACAGCCGTTGCATCGATATAACGCGTCAGGATGCCGACACCGGCATACTTTGTGCCATAGATGTTGCCGCCGGGCTCCTGTGTCGCCAAGTGCACATAAGAGGCCGTCCCCAGCCACCAGGGCGCGAACTCATGGTTCAGTTTGCCAACATACTCATCGCCGCGCGTTTTGAAGTCAGCCGATCCTACGAAGTTTGGGGTTTTTCCGTCATAGCTGTAGCTATCCAAAGTATTCGCAGTGTGGTTGTTCGGCAGCGGAAACAGGTTTACGATGTATTGGCCGATCGGGTTAATCAAATTCGACGGAATCACATTGTTTGTGAGTACGCCATTGAGCAACGCGCTGACCGGGACTGTCCTATTCTTGCCAGTAAATGCCTTAGTCGGGTCGTAGATATTTACAGCACCTGTCGGGACCGTGTCCAAGGAAAAGTTTCCCGCACGCTCCTGCTGCGTAGGAAGATAGATGGTCGTGTTCGAGCTGACGTAGGGTTGCGCCTGCCGGTATCCCTCTTCCGACGCCCAGAAGAATGTCTTCTTCAAGTAACGATACTTGTCAAAGAAAGGCACCTTGCCGCCAAAGCCGCCCGCGTATTGATAGGTCGTGTAATCCGGCTTGGGAACGTCCGTATGATCGTTCCACCACAGGTTGGCAGCCAGCGCGTTCTGGCGCGTGGTGCCGTAGAGCACGCCATGATACGTTTCGGTTCCAGACTTCAGAGATGTATTGAAGACGCCGCCGCCGGTTCTTCCCAGTTCCGCGTCATAGGTATTCGATTGCACCTTTACGTCGGAAACGGACTCGAGTGCGGGAACAAAGGTCACGCCGCCGGTCGATGTCGAGATCGGGATTCCATCCACAACAAAAGTGTTCGCGCCGATGGGAGCTCCGGAAATCGACTGCGAGTCCGTGCCGTTCTGATCTTCCAGACGCACCATTCTGGGGTCGGCAGTAGGCGTCACATTGTTTTCCAGCTTGCTGACCGTAAATGGATTGCGCCCGATGTTGGGAAGATTCTGGACCTGTTCTTCGGTAATGACTACGCCGCCCGAGGCGGTCGCCGTATCAATCAAGGGTTCGGTGCCCGTCACCTCGACCGTCTCGCCTTCCGCGCCCACGGTCAGCTTTTCATCGACGGTGGCCGTCTGTTCAAGATCGACGACAATTCCATTGTGCTCGGTCTTTTTGAAATTAGCTGCCGAGATCACCACGGTATAGGTTCCCGGTTCGACCGCGGTAAAGAAGTAATCGCCTGCCTGGTTGGTGTGCGTGAAGCGCGCAATCTCCGTTCCGTCGTTTGTCAGGATGACGTTGGCGTTTGGAACCACGGCGCCCGAGTCATCCATGACGCGTCCGCGAACGGTGCCATAGTTGTTCTGCGCATGAATCAAAGGCGTGATCGCCCCAATGAATGCCAGAACCGCAGTCAAGGCAAAGGTATGGATACCAGGCTTCCAAGAAATGAATTTCATGCAATTCTCTCCGTCGTATTATGGATGTGCATCTGAAGATCGGAGGGCTTCCGATCAATGGATGGAGGTCTACGGACGGCGGGAGAAGGGCATCTCGTAGGATTTGCTACAAGTCGCATCCAATAAAAAGGACCCACTCCAGCTGTGCCGGTTAGCGGGTCCTCATAACGCAAGACAATAAAAAACCCGCTCCAGTTGCGCTGGCAGCGGGTCTATACGCAGATACTATCAGAATCTAAAACTAAGATTCATTCGTTACGCGCGTCTCCCGTTTCGCCAGCATATGGGATGCGAAACAACAACCACGCGCTATTTGGAAATACTTCATATACATGAACAGAATTGTGGCACGAATCGATTGAAGTTTGCAAGTGACGGCCATCACGTACCTGCGTGATAACGCAGAATAATCGGCAGACATCTCATTATGGCTTGTTTATTGTGGGGTACAATCCACTCTATTCGGTAAGACATCCCAAACCTGTGAGGAATCTCTTCATGAAATTGCCTACTCTGTACCTGTCAACTGCCGCGATTGCTCTGTTGACAGCGACAGTCTTCATCGTCACCACGGTTGCCCAGGCTCCACAAGCCCCGGCGGCCGGAACCGCCGCCGGCACACCTCCTCCGCAAGCACGTCCCAACCGCGCACCCACCAACCTGCAAGTTTTACCCAAGGATACGACCGGTCAGCAACTGCGCGAAATCATGGCGCAGTGGAGTGGCGCGCTCGGTGTGCAGTGCAATACCTGCCACTTTGAAGACGCCAAAAACCTCAATCCCAATGGCAAGCCCCGGCTTCTTTGCGCCGACGACTCCAAGCCGGAAAAAAACACAGCTCGGACGATGTTCAAGTTGACAGGCACGATCAACCAATGCGTGGGCAAGATTGGCTCAACCGGCACTCAGGTTACCTGTGGCACCTGCCATCGCGGCCATCTGACTCCCGAAGCGTTTGTCGCTCCGCCGGTTGCAGAGTTGCGTGCGCCTCAGGCAACACCATCCGCTGCAATTGCGCCGCAGCCGCAGAATTAATTATCCGCGCGAGAATATGAGTATTGATTGAAGGGAGTATGCCTTGTATATAACGAACAATTCCTGTACATCCCTCATTGGCTGCTTGAGCTAATAACTCTGCCAATGAGGTTTATAGCACTCTGTTTTTGGCAACCGTATTATGCGGGGGCAAGAGTGGAGTTGTGTCATGGGGGCCGGCGTTCGTTTTTGTGCGGGATACGTTTGGCCTTCTGGATTCTTGTGAACATCACTTCCATGCCCGCCGTAAAAAAGCGTAATCATCAATCGGCGGCAAGCTATGAGCATTGTTCACGACGGGCCTCAGGCAGGAACAGCACCCGGTCTGGAAGATAGGATGCTGCCTGTCCAGCTGCGAGTTCAACTCATTGCGCCCAACCGCGCTCAATTGCATCCAACAAAGGAGTTGGTTTTCCCGCTATGCGTCTATTACGTTCGGTTCTTGTGTTGTTATTTCTGCTTCCAGGGTTGCCCTTGCTGGCTGCATCGTCCTCGGCAGACGCGCCTCATCTCCGGGTTGAGTTACTGACGCCGGGGGACAAACTCTACGGCGGCGATCAGTTGAATTACGCAGGGCTCTACTTCAAGCTCGAGCCGGGATGGCATATCTACTGGATGAATGCCGGGGATGCAGGCGACCCGCCGCGCATTCATTGGACCCTGCCCGATGGAATCACCGCCGGAGCGATGGAGTTTCCCGCGCCCAGACGTTTGCCTCTCAGTTCTTTGATGGATTACGGCTATGAGGACGAGGTTCTCTTTCCGCTCAAGTTACGCGTCGCCGACAGCGTCAAGGCTGGACCAGTTACTTTGCACGCCAAAGTCGATTGGCTGGTTTGCCGGGATAGCTGCATCCCCGGCAGCGCGGAGTTGGAATTGCAGAGAAGCGTGGATGCCGGATCGCACAAAACCGCCGATCAACCGGGCCCGCTCTTCATACGATTTTTGAATAGACTTCCCAGGCTATTGCCCGCCAGCGGCAAAGCTCGCTTCCAGTCCACCAAGCATGGCTTCCTTCTTTCCGTCGATACCGGCCAACGAGAGACGGACGCAACGTTTTTCCCGGAAGATCAAGACATAATCGACAATCCCGCCCCGCAAAAACTTACTACAACTCCCAATGGCCTGATTCTCGACCTCAAGAAAGACGCCGGTCTTTCCACTAATCCCACTCAGTTGAAGGGAGTTCTGGAACTATCCGGCGGCCGTACGTATGAGATCAAGGCGCTGGCGGGAGCGGTCGCGGCGCAGCAGGCCGCGGAGACTGGCCCGAGTTCAGAGCAAATCGCCGCGAACGATTCCACAGTAGCGAATCTCCCCGGTGCTTCAATTCCCGCGGCTGCCGGGTTTCAGGCTCCTGCCAGTCAGCCTGCATCGGCTAAAACTTCGACGCCCGCATTTTCATTGCCGGCGCTGATTCAAAGCACCGGCCTGGCTTTTCTCGGTGGCCTGCTCCTCAACCTTATGCCCTGCGTCTTTCCGGTGCTCTTCTTGAAGGGGCTGGCTCTCGTTCACTCCGGCCATAAGGAGTTGCACAAACTGCGCGCGCACGGCCTCGTCTATGCCGTGGGCGTTCTGGTCTCCTTATGGGCGCTGGTTGGGGTGCTGCTCATCTTGCGCGCGGCGGGAACCACACTGGGCTGGGGATTCCAGTTCCAGTCGCCGGTTTTTCTGGTGCTGATGGCCAGCCTGCTCTTCTTTCTCGGGCTCTCGCTGGCAGGGCAATTCGAAATCGGCCTCACGCTGACCTCGGCTGGCGGTTCGCTTGCGCAAAAGCAAGGCTACACCGGCAGTTTTTTTACCGGCGTGCTGGCTGTCATCGTGGCCACGCCCTGCACCGCGCCCTTCATGGGAGCGGCCATCGGCTACGCGCTTTCCCAGTCCTCATTGGTCACCTTCGCAGTCTTTACCGCGCTGGCTCTCGGCCTTGCCGCGCCCTACGTCGCGCTCACCCTGCAACCTGCCTGGACGCGCCTGCTGCCCAAGCCCGGCGCGTGGATGGAGGTGCTGCGACAGGCCGTCGCCGTGCCCATCTTCGCCACGGTCATTTGGCTGGCCTGGGTGCTGGTGAAGGGTTACGGCGCGGATACTCTCTGGTCATTGCTGGGGAGCTTCTTGCTGCTGGCCGTGGCCGGATGGTTCCTCGGCCGCTGGCCTGCGACGCGCTGGGCTGCCGTAATTGCCGCATTGATTCTGTTGAGTGTTGTTGCACTGGCAATCTATGGACAAAAATTGTCGAACAAGGTTGGCCACAATGTGGAGCAAGATTATGCCGCGCGCGGCTCCGCTGCCCAACGCAGTGGCGGCTGGGAGTCGTGGTCCGCCGCAGCCGTCAGCCGCGATCAGGCCGAGGGTCGCCCGGTCTTTGTGGATTTTACCGCAAGCTGGTGTCTGAGCTGCCAGGTGAACGAGCGTGTCGCACTGAATCGGCCTGAGGTGCAACAGGCCTTTCAGTCCGCCAACGTCGCCCTGCTGCGCGCCGACTGGACTCGCCACGACGAAGCCATCACGCAAGCCCTGACCGCCCTGGGTCGCAGCGGCGTTCCGGCTTACGCGCTTTACGTCCCGGGAGAAACAAGTCCGCGGCTGTTGCCGGAGGTGCTCACGCCGGGAATTGTGACGGATGCGCTGGGGAAGCTGCCGAAGACAGCCTTGTCTCCAGCACGCTGATTGAAGGGATGAACGTATTGAAAGGTGGCTATTACTTCCCCCCCGGCGACGAATATCTGTCGCCGGAGGGAAGTGAGTAAAAAGCCACAGACTGCTTCACTTATGAGAGCACGCTAAACCTGTTTCAGAATTTCCTGACCGAAGGCAAGGGCCTCACTGCGCTTCAGGTTGTCATATTCGCCGCCATGCGATAGTACGGCCTCGCGAATTGGCGGATCAAGAAGTGCTGCCGTAACGCGGCCCGGAAAGACATGGACAGGGACGTTTTTTGCTCCGCTAAAAGCCTGCAACTGATCGGTGACATACTTCTTCACCAATTCCGGAGTGATAGGCTTCTGTCCGTTTCCTGCGACGGCATAGAGAGCTTTGATTTTGTCCTTGAGCCAAGTGGCATTGGCATCGAGGTACTGCTTGATTTCAGGCTTGATCTTGCCTGAATGGATGGAAGATCCGATGATGATGTTGTCGTACTTCTTAAGGTCTGGATTCTCTCGCAGATCGAAGACATCTGCGATGCCGCCCAGACCTTCAGAGATCCATACACCTGCGTCGCGGGATGTGCCAGCCCAAGTGCCGTAGAGCACAGCCCATTTCTTGTCGGACAGTCTGGGATAGTATTGAAGCGCCGAAGCCTGATTTGTGAGGGCCAATGCGCCAATACCAGCGATTCCCAAGCCCAGTAACGTTCTTCTTTCCATTGCATTCCTCCTGTTCGGTTCTGGCATACTCTACCAGGGTTGAGAGTTAACAATTTCTTCTGTGCGGAACAAGCAATCTTGATCCCGCGGATAGAGAGTGAATGAATTGCGGATTGCACATCCATGCTGCCCCAGGTCTCGATTTTGAGACCTGGGATAGCATGGGGTGAACCCCTCGGTTGAGACAGTCAGCGGATGTCACACTTGCCGTTCGCTGATTTTTCCTTCTCAAACAGCCTGTTCTCCTCCAGAATAACCCACAGTTGGTGAAGCGGAGGCGGGCTCTG
>Ga0302320_10017998_pt1 | contig 14286 bp, 14 predicted proteins | sample Bog_T0_3_FD_202130 | JGI IMG/M metagenome (GOLD analysis project Ga0302320, IMG submission 202130) | Peat permafrost microbial communities from Stordalen Mire near Abisko, Sweden - Bog_T0_3 | ecosystem: Environmental > Terrestrial > Soil > Wetlands > Peat | place: Sweden: Abisko, Stordalen Mire...
CGTCGATGGGCTCCGCGCGGTCAAAGGACCTCGATGATTGAGCTTTCAGCGCAGTCCGAGGTTGGTCTTGCCGTCGAGTAACTCCCGGGCTATCTCGAGGTGACCCGAATGTGCCGCCGTCTCTTCGATCATGTGTAGAACCACCCAGCGGACGCTCGGGATCTCGTCGTCACCGTGGTGCCCCCGAGGTACGGCCGACATCGAGGTGCGCGCGAAGACCGCATCGGAGCGATCGCACTCCTCCTGGTAGTTACGGAGGATCTCCGAGGAGGATAGATCGGAAACGAACGCCGCGTGGGGGTCGTATGGCTCATCGCTTTCCTCCGATGGCGGCTCCGACTCGATTCCCTCGATCACTTCTTGGAACCAGTGATGTTCCGCGCCGCCCAGATGCTCGACGAACCCCGCGGGCGTCCAGCCGGAAGGGACGATCGACGTATGCCACGCCTCTTCGCTGAGTCCCCCAACGATCGCGCGCACGGAGGCGCGCTGGTACTGGAGAAAATGCTGCAGCGCTACCTTCTCGTCGTCCTCGTCCGTCACGGTGTCATTGTGGCACGCGACCGGCGCCGTCTTCAACGAAATTCATTCACGTCAGTTCAATCCTTCGTGGTTGTTACGACGACGGACGACCGGTCGCTACTGCTGGTCGAACCAACGTTGAAGTCGGTCCGCCGCGGCGCTCTCGCGCACGGCTCGTCGACTTCGTTCGATCCTTTTCGACATCGCCTGACGAGAGATACCGTGCAGTCTCGCAATCTCGTCCATCGGCATGGTCTTGAACGTAAACTGCCAAAACGCGTCGAAGTCGTCGCCGGTCAGGCGACGCAGTTCGTCAATCACCCACGCGGGTGCTTCGGCACTGTCGTGAACCGGACGCGGGTCGGCCAGGTCTTCGAGTTCGAGCGAGTGAAACCGCCGGGACTGCAGTTCGCGACTGAGTTGCATTATCTCGTGGGCCTTCACCTGAGAGATGCCGAGTTCGCTCGCGACGTCGCGCTTCGTAAGTCGTCGGTGGGTGTTGGAGCGCTCGAAACGCTGCAGCTTCAAGATGAGGCGCATCTCGGCGTCGCTGAGTCCGGACTGTTGCTGGACGGTCTGATTGACGAGTTTTACGATCCAGTAGTTCGCGTAGGTGGCGAAGCGGTTGCCCTTCGCCGGGTCGAAACGTTGCAGTGCGTTGATGAGGCCCTCGACGCCCGCCGCTTCGAGGTCATCGTTGTAGAACTGGTACCCACGCTCGACGACTCGAGCCCGCACGAGGCCGAACGTGGCGCGCAACAACAGTGATTCTGCCTCCTGGCCCTCCTGGCGGGCCCGCAGCAGTTGACGCCGTTCGTGGGGGTCGCGCTCCTCGTTCCTGGCGATCGCCGCGGTCGCGCGCCGACCCTCTTCGATGATGGGATAGAGCGCACGCTCCTCTTCGACGCCGAGCGGTGCCAACATCTCGAGCCCACCGATGAAGCCGCGAGAACCCTTCGTCACGAGGTGGGTAGTGAGGCTCGCTCGATGAGCCACTGGCGAAGGTCGCCTTCGGCCGCGGCCCCGTTGGGACCTTCGAGAAGTTCGACTCGCTCCTTGACGTCTCGAGTCGTCGCCATCGCCAACTCCGGGCTCACGCGACCTTCGCGCATGTCGCGATCGAGACTCCGGAGCTCCTCGCGCACCGCGCCGCGCACCAGTTGCGCCACGACGGCGGTGACGTCGCTCGCGCCGAAGGTCTGATCGAGTTCTTCCACCGCCAGTTCACTCAGCACGAGTGCGGCCTCATCCTGTCCTCGACGCTCCAGGGCGTCGATGAGCTCCGAGAGCGACTGTCCCGTGGCCAGCGCCTCAAAGACGTCACGCTGAATCTCATTCGTAAAGTAGGGCGCGATGAAGCGCTGCTTGGTCGCCTCGGGACCGTGCACGTAGAGCCGCAGCGCTTCGAGTCCCGGGCGCGGCAGGGTGGACGCCGAGCGGGGGCGTCGCGTCATGGGCTCGTTCGGAATCTCGCGCACCACGCGCTCGCGGGGGCGACCTTCGAGGTCGGCGTAGCGCTGGCGAAACGTGGCGAGGTCGATGCGCAGCCTGTCCGCCGTCCTCACCTTGTAGTCGTCGCGAACGAACTCGCTCGGATGTTCGGCGATTACCTCAATCGCGACCTCCGCCGCGCGAGCCCGGCCTTCGGCGGTAGCGAGGTTCGCTCCTTCGAGTACTCGGTCGAGTCGGAACTCCAAGAACGGCACGGCGTTGGCGATGACCTCTCGAAGGGCTTCGGGGTCACGTTGGGCCAAGTCGGCCGGATCCGAACCCTTGGGCAGGCGGGCGACCGCAACGTCGACTTCGTGTTGACGTTCCCACTGATAGACCGAGGCCGCCGCACTCTGGCCGGCGGTGTCGGCGTCGTAGGCGAGGACGATGCGCTTGGCGAAGTTGCGCATGAGGCGAAAGTGATCCTCTCCGAGCGCGGTGCCACAGGTCGCCACCGCCCGCGGCAGACCAGCCGCGAAGAATGCGATCACGTCGGTGTAGCCCTCACAGACGATGATCTCACCCGACTTGATGATGTCGTCCTTGGCGAAGTTGAGGGCGTAGAGCGTCTTTCGCTTCGAGTAGATCGGAGTCTCGGGGCTGTTCTTGTACTTCGCTTCGACGCGCTCACCCGCTCGAGGGGCGTCGGGGGCCGTCGGCAAGATTCGCCCTCCGACGGCGATGGCCTTGCCCGCCGGGTCGAAGATCGGAAAGATCACCCGGGCGCGTAACGCGTCCTGACGACGGTCTCGCTTGTTCAAGAATCCAAGCCCGGTCGCGACCAGCACCTGCTCATTCATCTTGAGCGCGACCGACAGCGCGTCCCACTCATCGGGCGCCCAACCGAGTTTGAACTTGCGAGCGAGTTCGCCGCTGATGCCGCGCGAACGAAGGTATTCGCGCGCGGCCCTCGCGTCGGGCGACTCGAGGAGACGCTGGTGGTACCACTCGACCGCACGCTCCATCGCCGACAGCGCCGCCTGGCGCTCCTTTCGCGCGGGGCCGGCGTTGGCGTCGTCGTGCAACTCGATGCCCGCTCGATCGGCGAGCGCGCGCAGCGCATCGATGAAGTCGAGATGCTGGGTCTCACGCACCCAGGTGATCTGGTCGCCCGACGCGCGACAGCCAAAGCAGTAGTAGCGACCCTCTTCGGCGTTGACCGAGAACGAAGGGGTTTTCTCACCGTGGAACGGGCATAATCCGGTCCAGCGCTGGCCCGAGCGCTTGAGGGCGACCGTTTCGCCGATGAGCGCCACGATGTCCGTCGCGGCGCGAACTTGAGCGATCTCGCCTTCGGAAATGGACATAGGAAGAAGGTACCGTCTCCCCGCGGCCATCGCGCCCCCTTCGCCGCCCTCCCTAAACTGCTCCCAATGCCCGAATTCGCCGTTGAGGCCCACGACATCGTCCGCGTCTTCGCTAAGGGCGAAGTACGAGCGCTCGACGGCGTGTCCTTGGAGGTGCCCGCGGGCCAGGTCTTCGGACTGCTCGGACCCAACGGTTCGGGCAAGACGACGATGGTGCGGATCCTTTCGACGATTCTCTCTCCCACCAGCGGCAGCGCGACGGTGGCCGGTTTCGACATCGTCAAGCAGCCCAACCAGGTTCGTCGTCACATTGGACTCGCCGGACAGAACTCCACGGTGGATGAGAATCTGACGGGATTCGAGAACATCCGCATGGTCGGACTGTTAAATCACCTCAACAAGGACTTCGTCGAGGCGAAGGCGAACCAGCTCTTAGACGACTTCAACCTGAGCGACGCCGCACATCGGACCATCAAGACCTACTCCGGCGGTATGCGTCGACGCCTCGACTTGGCGGCCGCCCTGGTGGCGAGCCCGCCGATCCTGTTTCTGGATGAGCCGACGACCGGACTGGACCCCCAGAGCCGCCAGGACCTCTGGGGCATCATCGAGCACCTGGTCGAGGGCGGCACGACGGTGCTGTTGACCACGCAGTACCTCGACGAGGCCGACCGGCTCGCCAAGCAGTTGGTGGTGCTCGACCACGGCAAGATCATCGCGCAGGGCACCTCCGCCGAACTCAAGAAGCAAATGGGCGCGACCGTCCTGGCGCTCAGTTTCACGTCGAGCGACGACGCGCTGCGCGCACAGCCACTCTTAGCGAGTCTCTCGGCCACGCCGGCGAATCTGGACGGCACCGTGCTGGAGATGACCGTCGACAATGGACCCGCGGTCACCGCGGACGCGCTTCGACGCATCGACGCCGCTGGCATTACCCTGAGCGGCCTCGCGTTGCGCGAACCGAGCCTCGACGACGTCTTCATCAACTTGACCGGTCACAAAGCGGAGGACGTCGACGCCCCCGTGCCCACGGGCCGACCGGGGCGACGACCACGAAAGGCGAACGCGTGAGCACCCTGCCCTCCCCCGTATCAACGCACTCGGCGCTGCGCTGGGCGATCAGTGACGTACTCACGATGGCTCGGCGCAACCTGCTGGCGCTCTTTCGGGTACCGGTGTCGATCGTGTTCATGATCATCCAACCGATCATGTTCGTGATCCTCTTTCGCTACGTGTTCGGCGGCGCCATCCCCATCGTCGGCACGTCCTACGTCAACTACCTGATCCCCGGCATCCTCGTCCAAACCACCATGTTCGGCTCCGTTGGCACCGCGATTGGCTTGGCCGAAGACCTCCAGAAAGGTCTCATCGAACGATTCCGCGCGCTGCCCATGGCGCGACTCGCGGTACTCGCGGGCAGAACCGTCTCGGACCTCTTTCGCAACGTGTTGATACTGGCGATCATCACGGGCGTGGGGTTTCTCGTGGGCTTTCGCCCCACGGGCGGCGTCGTCGCCTACCTCCAAGCGTGCTTGTTGATGCTGGTCTTCGCCTACTGCCTCTCCTGGGGCTTCGCCTACGTCGGGCTCGCGGCGCCGAACGCCGAAGCGGCGCAGGCCATCACCTTTCCCTTGATCTTTCCCTTAGCGTTCGCCTCCGCCATCTTCGTGCTCGTCTCCTCGATGCCTGGTTGGTTACGCCCCTTCGCCAACAACCAGCCGGTCAGTCAAACCGCCGACGCGGTGCGTGGGCTGATGCTCGGCCAACCCCACGGACAGTCCACCTGGATCGCTCTGGCGTGGGCGATCGGCGCCGTCTGCGTGCTGGCGCCACTCGCCGTGAATAAGTACCGTAAAGTCGCCTGATCGTGTTGGAGGCACCGATCCTCGACGTCGAAGCGTTACAAAAAATCGTCGACGACGCCTTTCCCGACTGGGCCGTGCCCCAGGTCGAGTCGTTGAACGGCGACACGCTGGTGATGTTCCAGCCCATTGAGTCACGTAACTCCCGACCCGGCGGCACGATCAACGGCCCGACGATGATGGCGCTGGCGGATAACGCCGCGTGGGTCGTCATCCTCGCCCACATCGGACCGGTGCTCCTGGCCGTCACGACCAGTTTGCACATTGACTTCTTGCGTCTGCCCGAACTCAGCGATCTGATTGCGCGCGCCCGCCTCATCAAACTCGGCCGTCGACTCGCGGTCGTGGACGTCGAGTTGTTCTCGCGTGGATCGAACGACCTCGTGGCGAAGGCGCAGGTCACGTACTCCATTCCGCCACGACCAACCACGTAGCCCGATTCGAAGTCGGCGAGGATTAGCCTCCACAGTGCCGATGACCTCGAACGACGAAGCCAAGCAGCGACCGCTCACCAATGGACTGATCATCCTCATGGCGACGGCGATCGGGATGATCGTCGCCAACCTCTACTACCTCCAGCCCCTCCTGCACCAGATCTCGGAGAGTTTCCACGTCGGCATAGCCCGCGCCTCGCTGCTGATGACGCTCATCCAGGTGGGCTACGCGATCGGTCTCGCTTTCGTAGTACCCCTCGGTGACATCTGGCCGCGGCGCCACCTGGTCGTGGGAATCTTTTCGCTCGCCGCGGTCACCTTGGCGCTCGCCGCAACGCTGGACTCGTTCACGCTCTTAGCCTCGATCACCGTCCTCATCGGTCTGCTCTCGGTCGGCGGCCAGGTGTTGGTCCCCCTAGCGGCGGACTTAGCGGAGCCCCGCGAGCGCGGCCGCGTGATTGCGCGCGTGATGACGGGGCTGCTGCTCGGCATCCTGCTCTCGCGCACGGTCTCGGGCCTTTTGGCACAAGTGGCCGGCTGGCGCAGCGTGTACTGGGTGGCGGCGGGGGCGCTGGCGACCATGGCGCTCGTCCTCCTCAAGGTCTTGCCCGAGGAGGCACCACGTGAGCGAGTCCGCTATCACCGGCTCGTCGTGGGCGTCTTCTCGCTCCTTGTCACCCAGCGCGAACTTCGCCGTCGCGCTTACTTCGGCGCCTTGATCTTCGCGTGTAACTCAACGTTGTGGACGACGCTGTCCTTCTTACTCGCCGCCGGACCGTTCCACTACTCGAACGCCGTCATCGGACTTTTCGGTCTCTTCGGGGTCGCCGGGGTGATCGCGGCGAACTTCGCCGGCCACCAGGCCGACCGTCAGCGCACGCACGCCAGCACGATAGTCACCGCGTCGATGCTGCTGGTCTCCTTTGGCGTCTTAGCGCTCGGTCGCGACACGGTGGTGCTCTTAGCGCTGGGGATTGTGCTCTTAGACGCCGGGATGCAGGGCATGCAGATCTTGAACCAGTCGGTCATCTACGCGCTCGTGCCCGACGGGCGAAGCCGCACGAACAGCGCCTACATGGTCTGCGGCTTTGCCGGCGCCTCGGTCGGTTCCCTCCTCGCGGGTCAGCTCTACGCGCACGACGGCTGGTACGGGGACTGTTGGCTGGGCGCGGGGCTCGCCGTGGCGCTGCTCGTTCCCGCCATCTTCTGGCGCACGCCGAAGGCGGCGACGCCCGCGCTCAGCGAGGTCGACGTCGAGCCGTAGTGCCGCGAAGGGTCATGGGCAGTTCCACGGGACCCTCATTGAATCGCTCGGTCAAGAAGTCCCGTACTTGCGTGGCCATCGCGCCGCGTTCCTCGTCGCTACGGATGATCGCCGCCGAGAAGGTGAAGAAGTTGCCCACCACCTCCTCGATGGTCCGCGTCCACACCCAGTCCACTTCGAAGTCGGTGATGTCCGTGAAGGGGCCGTCGGAGTCGAGGGTCGCGCGCCAACCCCTCGGACGCGCGCCGGGGTCACCCTCGCGTTGACGCAGTTCGGTGAGCTCTTTCATCCAGGGCACGTCGCGAGCGAATCCGTTCCACCAGATCTGCAGCGCCCCGCCGTCGCGCAGCACTCGCGCGAACTCATCGGTCGCGTCGGGTTGGGCGAACCAGTGCCACGCCGAGGAGGAGAAGACCGCGTCGAAGGACTCATCGGGTGCCGGAACCGACTCCGCGCGGCCGAGGAGGACCTCGACCTCGGGGCTGCGGCGGGTGAGGACGGCGCGCATCGCCTCGTCGGGCTCGATGACGCTGAGCTTCGCGCCGAGGGCGAGGAGGAACCTCGTGAGCTTGCCGGTGCCGGCCCCGACCTCGAGCACGTCGAGTCCGCGTAGGTCACCCGCCAACGCGGCCGCCTGCGGGGGTGGACCCGGGCGAAATCGGTCGTACTCCTCGGCGACGGTGCCGAACTTGAGTCCGCGGCCGTCGTCGCTCACGAGGGCGCGGTGGACTCCCAGAAGTGGTGCGTGAGGTTCGCGATGGGCACGCGCACCTGCGTCGTGGTGTCGCGGTCGCGCACGGTGACCGAGTGGTCGTTGAGCGACTCAAAGTCCACCGTCACGCAGTAGGGCGTGCCGATCTCGTCCTGGCGACGGTAGCGCTTACCAATGGACTGAGTGACGTCGTAGTCGCACATGAAGTGTGGCTGGAGAGCCGCGAGCACGTCCTTCGAGACGCCTTCGAGTTCGGGCTTCTTCGACAGCGGCAGGACGGCGATCTGGTAGGGCGCGAGTCGCCAGTCCAGGCGCAACACCGCGCGCGTCTCGCCCTCGACGACGTCCTCGTGGTACGCGGCTAAGAGAAAGGCCAGCATGCCGCGCGTCGCGCCGGCGGCCGGTTCGATCACGTAGGGGGTGTAGCGCTCGTTCGTGGTCGGATCGAAGTAGTCGAGCGTGACGCCGGAGAACTTCGCGTGCTGGGTGAGGTCGTAGTCGCCGCGATTCGCGATGCCCTCGAGTTCGTCCCAGCCCCAGGGGTAGTAGAACTCGACGTCGGTGGTGCCGCGCGAGTAGTGCGAGAGGTCTTCTTTCGCGTGCTCGTGTCGGCGCAACAACTCCGGTGGGATACCGAGGTCGACCCACCACGCGAAGCGCGTCTCGATCCAGTGGCGGTACCACTCCTCCGCCTCGGCCGGCGGTACGAAGTACTCCATCTCCATCTGCTCGAACTCCCTCGTGCGAAAGACGAAGTTCTGGGGCGTGATCTCGTTGCGGAAGGACTTGCCGACCTGGGCGATACCGAAGGGTGGCTTCTTACGCGTCGTGGAGAGCACGTTGGCGAAGTTGGTGAACATGCCCTGGGCGGTCTCTGGTCGAAGGTAGGCCACGGATCCCTCACCCTCGACGGGGCCGGCTTGGGTCTTGAACATCAAGTTGAAGGCCCGCGGGGAGGTGAACTTCGTGGAACCACAGTTGGGACAGACGCCGTCGATCTTGTCCTCGCGCCAGCGCTCCTTGCACTTGAGGCAATCGACGAGGGGATCGGTGAAGGTCTCTAAGTGGCCCGAGGCCGCCCACACCGCCGGCGGGCCGAGGATCGCCGCGTCGAGGCCGACGACGTCGTTGCGCAGTTGCACCATCGAGCGCCACCAGGCGTTCTTGACGTTGCGCAGCATGTTGACGCCGAGCGGGCCGTAGTCGTAGGTGGAGCGAAATCCGCCGTAGATCTCGGCCGAGGGGAAGATGAATCCGCGCCGTTTGGCCAGGTTGGTGACCTTATCGAGCAGCTCGGGGTCGAGCTCGGGTGCAGAATCCATCAGCCAAGGTTACTGGAGTGCTCGGCGCTCCTTAGCCGGAGGATCACCTGGTTCGCCACGAGCCGAGCTCGTGGACGAAGCGTTACACGACCCTCTCGGACCTCGACCAAGTGGCTGATCTCGCCGAGCGAGTCGAAGGCTTCGCGCGGCACGCCGCGCGCGGTGCGCAGGGCGAGGGAGTCGCGTTCGAAGTCGCGGGTCGAGTCGTCGAGGAGTTCTTCGCCGCCGAGGGGCGACTCGCCACGGCGCACCAACTCGACGTAACGGTCGGGCGTGCGCACGTTCCACCAGCGCCGAGCGCCACGGTGCGAGTGCGCGGCGGAGCCGAATCCCCGGTAGTCCTGGTCGTCCCAGTAGACGTGGTTGTGGCGACACTCGTGTCCCGCCGTAGCCCAATTGGAGATCTCCTCCCAGTGGTAGCCGTGCTCCTCGAGTGTCGCGCCGACGAGGTCGTAGGCGTCGGCGGTGTCGTCCTCGTCGGGGTGACGCCGCGGGTCGCGCCCGAGTGGCGTCGCGGGTTCGGGGGTCAGCGCGTAGCAACTGATGTGCGGCGGCGGGTGCTCCAACGTGAGCAGGTCATCTAACGTCGCGCGCACGTCGTGGAGCGTCTCGGCGCGCGAGCCGACGATCAGGTCCATGTTCCAGGTCCGAAAGCCCGCCGCCGTCACGGCGGTGGCGACTTCGCGGTGCGCCATCGTGCCGTGGCGACGTCCGAGGTCGGCCAAGACCGCCGGTTGCGTCGACTGCACCCCAAAACTCATGCGGTTCACCCCGCCGGCGCGGTAGGCGCGGAGGCGTTCGAGGCTCGCGTCTTCGGGGTTGCACTCGACGGTGACCTCGGCGTCGGCCTCGCGCGGAATCGCCTCGAGGATGCGTAGTAGCTCCTCGGCGGGCAGCCGCGAGGGCGTGCCGCCACCGAAGAACACCGAGGTCGCCGCGGGCAGATCCTCGTCGCGGGCGCGGGCGATCTCGCTGAGGACCGCGTCGACGTAGTCCCCCATCAGGTGGTCGCGATCGCTGTAGGTGGCGAACGCGCAGTAGTCACAACGGTGCGCGCAGAACGGCACGTGAACGTAGACGCCGAAGGAGGGACCCGAAGTACTCAGGTGGGCACCCTAGCGCTTACCCCGCACGCCCAAGGGCGCGACGGCCCCGGGGGCGCGAAGCCGCTTGCCGAAGTGCGCTTCGATCGCTTCTTGGGCGAGGGCGGTGACCTCCCCCGCCCCGGGCGGGTCACTCTCGCGCAGCACCGAGGCCAACTCACCGCCGACGACTCGACGAAGGAGCGCCAGCGCCACCGCCGAGAGCGCCGTGCCGTGGCGGCACTGGTCACAGAGCGCCCCACCCACGCTGGCGTCAAAGGCGACGAGTGGTCCACCTCGACCACAGTTCACGCACTCCTCGACCACGACCTCTGAACCGTCGAGGGCGAGCAGGCGGAAGTAGAACGACGCGGGTACCAACGCCGGCTCGAAACTGGCGTCATCGAGCGTGAGCAGCACGCGCGTCAAGAGTTGGAAGATGGCCTCGTCGGCGACGCCGTCGGAGGGGATCGCGTCGACCGCTTCGACGACGCCGTAACCGGCCGAGATGCGCGCGTAGGACGAGCGCAACGTCGCGAGCCGCTCGACGTGAGCCACGTGGCGCACGACGTAGAACTCACCGCGGGTCTTGACGAGGTCGACCTTGACGTAGGCGAGCGCCTCTAGTGTGCCGCCGAGTCGACTGGTGGTCTTGCGCACGCCCTTGGCGAGGACGCGCACCTTGCCGTGGGCCTTCGTCCAGAGCACCACGACGCGATCGGCTTCGCCGGACTTGTAGGTCCGCAGCACCACCGCCTCGTCGTCGATCTCCTTCACGGCTTGGGGTCGTCCTCGGGGTCTCGAAAGTGCGGCTTGCGAGCCGGCAGTCCCATAAAGCGCTGCAGCGCGACACCCATCGCGACCAACGCCCCGAGGATTGGCGGCACGAGCAGTGGCTCGATCAGATTCGTCGCGCCACTGAGCGCCAGCACCCACAACGCGAGGTAGAGCACGAGCGCCACGGCGATGGTGCCGCGAGTCCACCTCACTCGTCGACGCCGCCGAAGCGCCGATCGCGACGCTGGTACTCCCCGACCGCGGCGAAGAGGTCCTCGCGACGAAAGTCCGGCCAGAGGACCTCGGTGAAGACCAACTCCGCGTACGCCATCTCCCAGAGCAGGAAGTTCGAGATGCGGTACTCCCCCGACGTGCGAATCACCAGGTCGGGATCGGGTAGTTCGGGGTGATAGAGGCGTTCCTTGATCGTCTTCTCATCGATCTTCTTGGCGGGGACCTTGTCGGTGACCAGTTCACGCACGGCGTCGACGATCTCGGCGCGACCGCCGTAGTTAAAGGCGATGTTGAGCGTCAAGCGCGTGTTCTTCTTCGTGAGTTCCGCCGCCTCGTCCATGCGCGAGAGCACGCCCTTCGGGACTCGCCAATCCCGGCGACCCGAGAACACGATGCGCACCCCGTCGGCGTGGAGTTCGTGCTGGCGTCGCTCTAAGAGTCCCCGGTTGAAGTTCATGAGGTAGCGCACCTCGTCGACCGGTCGGCGCCAGTTCTCGGTAGAAAAAGCGAAGACCGTCAGGGCCTTTAGCCCGAGCGACAGGGCGCCGTAGGTCGTGTCAACGAGGGACACCTCGCCGGCGCCGTGTCCTTCGGTGCGCGCGAGACCCTTTCGTTGGGCCCAGCGACCGCTGCCGTCCATCACGATGGCCACGTGTCGGGGCACGCCGGTGCGCTCTAAGAACGCGGGAAGGGCGGTCGGACGCGGGTCTGGCACGCCTAGAACCTAGTGCCTCACCCAAAATTGACGGCCCCGCCCCGTAAGGTCGTCGGGTGAAGAGTTTCGACCCCGACGACGAGACGCCCTTCGTCGACGCCGCACCCGAGGAGGGTGTCCAGCTCGACGACGACCTCGTCGAGATCGACGTCGAACGGGCCCTCGCGCTGCTCGACGAGATCACGCACGACCTACCCGGCGGAGGTGAGAGTCGCGAGGGCCAGCGCGCCATGGTGCGCGCGGTCGCCTCGGCGATCTCGCGACGTCGACACCACGTCATCGAAGCGGGCACCGGCGTCGGTAAGTCACTCGCCTATCTCGTGCCGGCGGTGATGGCGGGCGAACGCGTCGTCGTCGCCACTGCGACCAAGAACCTCCAGGACCAACTCGCTTCGAAGGACGCACCACAGGTCGCCGCCCACGTCGCGGGAGTACGCGTCGCCGTCCTCAAGGGCCGACAGAACTATCTGTGCCGCAATCGGGCGGCGAGCCTCGGCGCGGGAGCGCAACTCAGCTTCGACGACGGCGAGGACGTCCCGCGCGGCGTCGCCGACCAGATGCGCCGGGTGCTGCGCTGGGCCAACGAGACGACGAGTGGCGACCTCGACGAGCTGCCCTTCGAGCTCGACGGCCGGGCTCGCCGCGCGCTCACGGTGACCCCCCAGGAGTGTCTGGGGCGCTCGAAGTGTCCTCAGGGGGCGAACTGTTTCACCGAGCTCGCGCGTGACGGGGCGAACGAGAGTTCCCTCGTCATCGTGAACGCGCACCTCTACGCGTCGCACCTCGCGTCGGGTTCGATGCTGCTGCCGAGTCACGAGTACGTGGTCTTTGACGAAGCCCACGAGATACTCGACATCTTCGCCACGCTGCTCGGCACATCACTCAACGCCGCGCGACTGCGCGCGCTCGCCACCAGCGCGCGATCCCTGCTGGATGAGGCGCACCGAATCCACGCCGATCAACTGCTCTCCAGCGCGGACCGATTCGCCGCACTCTTGCTCGCCCAGTACGAACGGAACGAGTTGAAGGGACTCGACGAGGCGTGCACGCTCGAACTCGCTCGCGCCAGCGAACTCGTGACGATCATCGTCGAGTCACTCCGATCGCTCGCGACGACCTCGGCGGACAACGAGTTCCGAAAGGTTCGCGCGCTCGGGCCCGCGGTGCATCTGGCCAACGATTTGGACCGGGTGAACAAGGTGAAAGACGGTGAGTTGCTCTTCCTCTCGCGCCGCGACCGCGAGATCGACGTCGAGATCTCGCTGGTGGACGTCGGGCCACGGTTGCGAGAGGAGCTCTGGAGCAACGTGACGGGGATCTTGACCTCCGCGACGATCCCCGACACGTTGCCGCGCAACCTGGGCCTGACCGACTACGAGTTCGATCACTTCTCGAGTCCCTTTGACTACCAAGACCACGCGCTCCTCTACGTACCCGACGACTTCCCCGATCGCAACGCCCCCGGCGCCGAGGCGGCCATCATCGAAGAACTCATCGGGCTCATCACCGCCGCGGGTGGTCGCACGCTGGCCCTGTTCACCAATCGCTCGGTGATGCAGCGCGTCGCCGAGGCGGTCGAAGTGCAACTCGAGACCGAGGTCCTCGTCCAGGGCACGCTGTCGCGTCAACGGCTCATCGAGCGGTTCCGCGCATCGCCCGAAGCGAGTCTCTTCGCGGTCACGAGTTTCTGGCAGGGCATCGACGTGCCCGGGCATTCGCTCAGCTTGGTCACGATCGACCGTCTACCCTTCAGCGTGCCCAACGACCCCTTGGCCGAAGCCCGACGGGAGCGCTCGGAGAGTCCCTTCATGGAAGTCGACCTCCCACGCGCCACGATGCTGCTCGCCCAGGGCGTCGGTCGCCTAATTCGAAACAAGGACGACCGCGGGGTCGTCGCGGTGCTCGACACTCGACTCGCCACCGCGCGCTACCGCTCCGTGATGTTTAAGAAACTCCCCCCGATGCGACGAACTCGAGACGGCACCCAGGTGCGCGCGTTCCTGGAGGAACTGCGGCGCTGGTGACGCGGCGGCGCGTTCGGGGTGCGAGTTGAGAGCGGCGCCACCCACGAGGAGAGTCGCCCCCGCCGCTCAATACCCGAAACGGTCCAAGACGTCGTCGCGCTTCTGCCAGCCCGGCTCGACGCGCACCTTCAGTTCTAAGTACATGCCCTCGGGCAGTTGACTTCGCGCGGCGATCCCGACGTCTTTTAAGAGCTGGCCCCTCTTGCCGATCACCATGCCCTTTTGGGACTCGCGCTCGACGAGGATCTCGACGGTGACGTGGGGCCATTCGAACTCACTGACCCGACAGTGAATCGCGTGGGGCAGTTCTTGCTTGGTCTTGCGTACCAGCTGCTCGCGCACCAGTTCCGCGATCCACGTCGCCTCGGTGACGTCGGAGACCTCCTCGTCGGGGAAGAGGAAGGGCGAGTCGGGCATCGCCGGACGAAGAAACGCCATCAACTCCTCGGCGCCCTCACCGGTCTTGGCCGAGAGCGGAAAGTACTCCACGCGCGACGCGGCGTCGAGGTGGTGCTTTTCCGTCGCGATCTCGTCCACCGC
>Ga0302320_10017999_pt1 | contig 14286 bp, 15 predicted proteins | sample Bog_T0_3_FD_202130 | JGI IMG/M metagenome (GOLD analysis project Ga0302320, IMG submission 202130) | Peat permafrost microbial communities from Stordalen Mire near Abisko, Sweden - Bog_T0_3 | ecosystem: Environmental > Terrestrial > Soil > Wetlands > Peat | place: Sweden: Abisko, Stordalen Mire...
CGGGGGTGCTCGACTGGGCATCGGGATGGTGGCATGTCAAACTGCTGTGCGTGATCCTGATGACCGGATTTCATGGGGCAATGTCACGCTGGCGCAAGGATTTCCTGGCTGACGCGAACCGGCGCAGCCACAGATTCTACCGCATCGCCAACGAAATTCCGACGGTGCTGATGGTGATTATCGTGATCATGGTCATCGTCCGTCCGTTCTGAGGAGGCGGGTGGCCGGGACAAGCCCGGCCATGACACGGATGGCGGCAGTGCCAGTGGGGCTCACCGCTTTCGGCGGCTAGGCGTGCAGGCGGGCGATGTCGAGGAGGACGTTGGCTTCGAGGGCTTTCTCGTCGAGACGATGCTTCACGAGGTCACCGATGCTGACGATGCCAACGAGTTTGCCGTCATCAAGGACGGGCAGATGCCTGATCTTGGCCATTGTCATGGCCGCCAGTGCGGTGTCGACGGAATCGGTCAGACGGCAGGTGACGACCGGGGCGCTCATGAGTTTTTCCACGGGGATTGTCAGCGCCCGCGCACCGTGTTCGGCGATCGCGTTGACGAAATCGCGTTCCGAAAAGATGCCGGCGTGGCGCATCCACTGGTCCTCGACCACCACGGCACCGATCCGTTCGCTGGACAGTTTGCGCACGGCGGCCTCGACGTTGTCGGACGTGCGAACCTTCACCACCTTATGACCCTTGCCATGCAAGACATCGGAAATTGACATCGGACTGCCTCCCTTCTTGTTTGAATGAGATATCTTAACGCCTAGATGGCACCGGTGACAGTCTATCCCAAGCCAGATGGCCGATTGTTCAGCTTGCGGACGGGATTGATCCGATTCACCCGGCTGGGGCGATGATGATGCGCCGGTTCTGTTTGCCCTTGTTCTCGATTTTGAGGACACGGATGGGGCCGATCTCGGTGGTGCGGGACACGTGGGTGCCGCCGCAGGGCTGGAGGTCGATCGGGGTCTCACCGTCGCCGATGCGGATCAGGCGGAGCCGGCCGGTTCCGCGCGGTGGCTGGACCGACATGGTGCGGACGAGGTCGGGGTTGGTGTCGAGGACGGATTCGTCAACCCATTCGATGCGCACCGGGTGATCGGCTTCGATCAGGGCGTTCAGGGCGGTCTCGATTGCTTCTTTCGGCGGCGGGCTGGGGAGGTCGAAGTCGAGGCGGGATTTTTCTGCGCCGACCGATCCGCCGGTGACCGCGGCGCCCTTGATCAGGCTGCACAGCAAATGCATCGCGGTGTGCATGCGCATATGGGCGTGGCGGCGTTGCCAGTCGATCGTGGCCTGGACCACGGCGCCTGGCGGCGGGAGGGGCGCGTCGGGGGCGGGGAGGTGCAGGATCGCGTCGCCCTCGCCCTTTACGGCTTCGGTGACCGGTGTTTCGCCGCCGTCCCAGCTTAGTGTGCCGGTATCGCCGGGCTGGCCGCCGCCGCGGGCATAGAACACGGTGCGGTCGAGGATGATGCCGGCAGGCCCGCTGGTCAGTACGGTCGTTTCTGTCGTGGCCAGTGTTGGGTCGTCGAGGAAGAGGCGCTGGGTCATGGGGTCATCCATTGTTGCCGAAGCCGGTCTCGCTTGCTTGCCAGCCAGAACAGGGCGATGGCGGTGACTGAATTGGTAAAGTAGCCGGCGAAGGTGGACTCGATGGCGTCGGTGGCGGACCAGACGCGGACGCGGATGTCTTCGTTCTCGGACAGCTCGCCACCGTGCCCGGCAATGCCCTCGCCGTCGGCGGGGGGCGCGGTCACGCGGCCGACATACAGGTGGCAGAATTCATCGGCCCCGCCGGGCGTGAGCAGGAAGCCACCGATGCGTTCCACGCGGTCGGCGTCCATGTTCATCTCTTCGCGCATTTCGCGGCGGATGGTTTCCGCCGGGTCCTCGTTGTCCTCGCAGAGGCCGGCGGGGAGTTCGACCAGGGTTGGGTCGAGGCCGGCGGCGAGGGCGGGGAAGCGGAACTGCTCGATCAGCACGACGGAGTCGGTGACGGGGTCGTAGGGCAGGAGGGCGGCAGCCTGGCCTCGGCGCCAGGTCTCCCAGGTGCGGGTGCCCGACATGGCGCCGTCGAAGCGGCGGTGGCGGAATTTCACTACGTCGAGCGGGAAGCGGCCGGACCAGACACGCTGTTCGGATTCGATGACAACGTCGGGGTGGGAGGGGATCGGTGGGGTCGAGCGATGGGACATGCGACGCTTGTAGGGGTCGGGGGCGGCGGGCTGTCAACCGCGGTTGAAGACGCTGACGCTTTCCAGGCGGGCCGACCACAGGAACTGATCGATGGCGGTGGCAGCTTGCAGTTTGTATCCGGCACCGAGCAGCGTGCGGGCGTCTCGGGCGAGGGTGGCGGGGTTGCAACTGACACAGATCACGGTTGGGACGGCGGCGGCGGCGATCTGGGCGATCTGGGCGGCGGCGCCGTTATGGGGCGGATCGAGGACGACGGCGGCGAATGCTTGCAGTTCCTTCGCTGACAACGGCTGGCGGGCGAGGTCGCGCTGGAACGCTTCGACACGGCCGGCGAGGCCGCTCTGGTTGATGGCTTGTTTCAGGGCGGCGGCGGTGGCGGTGTCGCCTTCGAAGGCGGCGACCCGCAGGTGGGCGGCGAGCGCGAAGGTTAGCGTTCCGCAGCCGGCGTAGAGTTCGGCGACGCGGGTTTTCGCAGTGATCTTGCCGGGCAGGGCTTGAAGGACGGCTTCGATGATCGCGCGTTCGCCCGCCTCGGTGGCTTGCAGGAACGCGCCGGGCGGGGGGCGGACGACGATGTTGGACAGGGTCGTGGTGGGGGGACGCAGCAGGGCGATCGTCTCGGGGGTGTCGTTACCCTCGACCTGGGAGACGCGTGGCAGGCTGTGATCGCGGGCGAATTCGGTCAGGGCGGTGCGGTCTCCGGTGGTCAGCTTCGCGTCGGTGCGCAGCAGCATGTCGGGGCCGGAGTCGAGGAGGTTGATGACGACGGACGCCTCTCGCCGGACCGCGCGCAGGTGCTGGAGCAGCGTGCGCAAGGGGGGCAGCAGGGCCAGCAGTGTCGGGTGGAGGATCGGGCAGTCGGTGATGTCGGTGATGTCGGCGGAGCGCTGCCCGTGCAGGCCGAGGATGATCAGGCCTTTGGGGTTGCGGCGGACGGCGAAGTCGATGCGGCGGCGTTCGGCGGGCAGGCCGGGGACGAATGGCAGCGGATCGGGGGGCGTTGCGCCCGCCTGCCGCAGGGCGTGGGAGAGCAGGGCGGATTTCCAGGCGCGGTACTCGGCGTCGCGCCAGTGTTGCAGGACGCAGCCGCCGCAGCGGCCGAAATGGCGGCAGGGCGGCGTGACGCGGGCCTCGCTGGGGTTGGCGATGGTTTCGGCGTGGGCGTGCCAGCCGTCGGCTCGGGGTTGCAGCGGGCGGGCGGTGACGGTTTCGCCGGGGAGAGTGAACGGGAGGTAGAGCGGCGTGGCGTCGGGGAGGCGGGCGATGCCGTCGCCCTCGGAGCCGATGCGGTCGATGCGGACCTGTGCTTGTGCCGGCGGGTGGCGCGGCGGGTTTGTTGCGGGGGCGCGTGGGGGCATCCGGCGATTGTGTAGACTCCGGGCGGATCGAGCGCAGCCCCCTGTCCGGGCGCGTCGGTTACGGGCGGTCGGCGCAGCACATGCGCCGGTGCTGGCTTCGAGGCATGCTTTTTAAGGCGGATGAGCGGGATGCAGATGGATGAAGGGGATGCGTGGTGCTGGAGCCTCGGTCATGGGTTCTTGAGACGGTCTATGAGAAAGCGCTTGCGAATCAGGTGCGAAAGGGCGGGCTCTCCGCGGTCCAGCAGCGGGGTCGTTGGGTTTTCCGATGGCGTGACCGTTGGCGAATAGACCGCCGACCTCCTGGCCGGGTCATCGTGGTTGGTGCGCTGGGCCCGTGCATGTTCCGGTGCCGATGGGTCGGTCCCGCCGGTGGCTGGTATTATCGAGGGGCAGGCAACGCCTGCGTTCCGCCGCGGCCTTGGATGCCCTATATAGGAAGCGCACCCGACGAAAGCGCTTGAATGACCGATCCTACCGCCGAAATCGCCCGCCGCCGCACCTTCGCGATCATTTCGCACCCCGATGCCGGTAAAACGACGCTGACCGAGCACCTGCTGCGGGAGGGCGGAGCGATTCAGCTTGCCGGGAACGTCCGCGCCAAGGGGGAGCGGCGGCGCACGCGATCGGACTGGATGGGGATCGAACGCGAACGCGGGATCTCGGTTGTCACTTCGGTGATGACGTTCGAATATGCGGGGTGTGTGTTCAATCTGCTTGATACGCCGGGGCATGAGGATTTCTCGGAGGACACGTACCGTACGCTGACGGCGGTGGACTCGGCGGTGATGGTGATCGATGCGGCGAAGGGGATCGAGGCTCGGACTCGCAAGCTGTTCGAGATCTGTCGTTTGCGGGACATTCCGATCATTACGTTCATCAACAAGATGGACCGCGAGGCGCGCGACCCGATCGAGTTGCTTGATGAGGTGTCGTCGACGCTGGCGCTGGATACGTGTCCGGTGACGTGGCCGATCGGGCGGGCGTCGGAGTTCGCGGGAACGTACGATCTGCGCAAGCGGGAGATGCATCTGATCACTGATCTGGCGCAGTCGGACCCTCGGATGCAGGCGGTCGGCGATGAGGTCGATCTGGTGCGTTCGGCGCTGCCCGAGTTCGATCTTGAGAGCTTCAATGCGGGTCATCTGACGCCGGTTTATTTCGGCAGCGCGATCAAGGATATCGGGGTGCGCGACCTGCTGGATGGACTGGCGGAGTACGGGCCTCGGCCGCGCGCGCAGCCGGCGGATACGCGCGTGGTCGAGGCGACGGAGCCGGGGCTGACGGCGCTGGTGTTCAAGATCCAGGCGAACATGGACCCGAACCATCGCGACCGGATCGCTTTCGCCCGGGTCTGTTCGGGGCGGCTGGTACGGGGGATGCGGCTGAAGCAGGTGCGGACGGGCAAGTCGATCCCGCTGCATGCGCCGCAGTTCTTCTTTGCGCGCGAACGGGAAATCGCGGATGAGGCGTTTGCCGGCGATGTCGTTGGGATTCCGAACCATGGGACGTTGCGGATCGGTGACACGCTGACCGAGGGCGAAGACGTGCAGTTCACCGGGGTGCCTTACTTCGCCCCGGAAATACTGCGCCGCGTCAGGCTGGACGATGCGATGAAGGCGAAAAAGCTGCGTCAGGCACTGGTGGAACTGGCGGAAGAAGGGGTGGTGCAGTTGTTCCGGCCGCAGGATGGTGCGGCGCCTCTGGTCGGCGTCGTCGGAACCTTGCAGCTTGATGTTTTGCAGGCCCGGCTTGGCGCGGAATACGGGGTGGCGATCGGGTTCGAAACGTCTTCGTTTGCGCTGGCGCGGTGGGTGTCGTCTCCGGACAAGGCGGCGCTCGCGAAGTTCATTGCCGCCAATCGCAATGCGATGGCGGACGATGTTGACGGGGACCCGGTTTTTCTCGCGAGTTCGGCGTTCATGATGCGCCGGGCCGAGGAACTTGCGCCCGGGCTCACGTTTCGGGATATCAAGGATATCCGAGCGGACAAGGTGGCGGCGTGAGAGGGTTGGGGTTGGCCCGGCGATGAATGACCGGGCCGCGCCACGAGGCTATATTCGTCCGGTCACCAGCAGGATGACAACGATCAGCAGCACAAGTCCGAGGCCGCCGCTCGGGTAGAAGCCCCAGCCACCGCTGTAGGGCCAGGTCGGCAAGGCGCCCAGCAGCAGCAGGATAAGAATGACAATGAGAATGGTCGACATGTTGCGGCCTCGTTGCTACTCGTCCAGCGCTTCGCGGGTGGAATCCTTTAATCCGCCAACGGCGTTCTGAACCTGGCCGGCGGCTTTTTCGGCCTTGCCCTCAGCTTCGATTTTCGCGTCGCCGGTGATCTTGCCGACAACTTCTTTCACAGCGCCCTTGATGCGATGGGCAACGCCCTCGATACGATCGGAATCCATGGTCAAGCCTCCTTTTACGGTCAGGGTTTGTAGTCGGTGTGTTTGTCAGCCGAGTTGGTGAGGCTGTTGCCTGCGGCACTGAGATCCTTGCCGGCGCCCTGGGTGGTGTAGCAGGCGGACAGCATCGGAGCGGCCGCGGCAAGAGCCGCCAAGGTCAGTATCAATCTCGCATTTTCGTGCATGATTGAGTCCTTTTTGTTCTGTTTTACAGGTGGGCGTAACGCGATGAGGCGGGGAAAGTTGTAGGGGGATCGCATCAGATGATTTTGATTTCATGCGAGCTTAAAAATCCGTGATTGCGGGTGCTGCGCTTGGCATCCGGCGGCAGATGGGGTTGAGTCACGGTGGTGCGGGGGGAGCGGCCGGTCATGGCGGGGCTTTATTACGAGCAGTTCTTTGTGGACCAGGAATTCGTGCATCCCTGGACCCGGACCGTTACCGAGATGGACAACACACTGTTCAGCGCACTGACGATGAACGTGCAACCGCTGCATCTCGACGCGCATTTCTCTGCTGAAACCGAGTTTGGTCAACGATTGGTGAACTCGATTTTCACGCTTGGGCTGATGGTGGGGATGAGCGTGAACGATACGACGCTGGGGACGACGGTAGGGAATCTGGGCTTTACGGAGCTGAAGTTCCCCAAGCCGGTGTTTCATGGCGACACGCTGCGGGCGCGGACGAAGGTGCTGACGATGCGGGAGAGCAGGTCCCGGCCCGACGTGGGGATCGTCGAGTTCGAGCATACCTGCTGGAATCAGCGCGACGAAATGGTGGCGATCTGCACACGTCAGGCGATGATGCGGAAGCGGCCGGCATGAGTTCAGGCGACAAGCCGCCGAAGCCGCCGGCCAAACCGGACCGGGCGGCGCGGGAGGCCGCGGCGTTGCGGGCGAATCTGCTGAAGCGGAAGGACCAGGCGCGGCGGCGGGAGGAGGCGAAGGCCAAACCAGAGCGGTGATGCCTTGATCCCGCGGTCGGTCAGGCGCTACTGGCTTTTCAGCCTGCCGGAAGGGCCATCCCCCAGAAGGAACACGCCGATGACGACGCCCCTGCCGACCGCGAAGCCAGAGGAAGTCGGCCTCAGCGAGGCGGCGCTCGACCGCCTGTCCGCGGCGTTGAGCGACCGCATCGGCAACGGCCACATTCCCGGCGCGGTCGCGCTGATCGCACGCCATGGCAAGGTTGCCTACCACCGGCGTTTCGGCCGGCAGGACCCCGCTTCGGACAAGCCGATGGGGACCGATGCGATCTTCCGCATCTATTCCATGACCAAACCGGTCGTGTCCGTCGCCGTCATGATGCTGTGGGAGGAGGGCCGGTTCCTGCTGGGCGATCCGATCGGCAAATACATCCCGGCGTTCAACGACACCATGGTCGGCGTGATCTCGGGCGGCGGTTACGGGCTGACCGATCCCGACCGGGCGATCACGGTTCAGGACCTGCTGCGCCACACCTCCGGCCTGACGTATGAATTCCGTGGCAATACGCCTGTCCATGAGGCCTACACCGCGGCCCGCGTCGCTCGGTTGAAGCAGACCAACGCAGATCAGGTCGAGGAACTGGCCGGCCTGCCGCTGCTGCATCAGCCCGGCACGAGCTGGGAATACAGCCGCTCCACCGACGTCCTTGGCCGGCTGGTGGAGGTTGTTTCCGGTCAGACGCTCGGTCGCTTCCTGGCGGAGCGCATCCTGACGCCGCTCGGCATGGTCGACAGCGGATTTTCGGTTCCCGCGGCGGAGCAGTCCCGCATCGCCGAACCGTTTGCCAAGGACCCTGAGAACGGCACCGATGTCGCGCTGCTGAATATCCGGCGGCCGGCGCTGTTTGAGTCCGGTGGCGGCGGGATGGTTGCCACCGCGATGGACTATGCCCGGTTCCTTGGGATGCTGCTTGGCAACGGCCGCCTGGGATCGGTGCGGCTGCTGGGGCGGAAGACGGTCGAGCTGATGACGTCCGACCACCTGGGCACGATCAGCGCGTCATCCGATCTGCTGCCGCCGGGTCATGGCTTCGGGCTGGGGTTCGCGGTGCGGACGCAGCCGGGCCTGGCGCCGTTCCCGGGGTCTGTGGGCACCTATTACTGGGGCGGCGCGGCCGGGACGACGTTCTGGGTCGATCCTGTCGAACGGCTGTATGCGGTGCTGATGATCCAGGCACCGGTCCAGCGGGAGCTCTATAGGGTGCTGTTCCGCGACATGGTTTACGCGGCGGTTGCAGATTGAGGGCCTCGGCGTTTGCGCTTGAGGAAATTTGCGCGCGACGCGTTCGGATGCCTGGACTCGCGTCACGAAGGCGCGCACGCGGGTCGGTTTGCGGGCGGGTCGAGGGTCAGACCACGCTGGTCAGGCCGCCATCCACGTAGATGATCTGGCCGTTGACGAAGTCCGAGGCGGCCGAGGCCAGGAAGATGGCTGCGCCGGCGAGTTCCTCGACCCGTCCCCAACGACCGGCGGGCGTGCGTTTGCACAGCCAGTCCGAGAACACGGGATCGGCGACCAGAGAGGCTGTCAGTTCTGTCTCGAAATAGCCTGGGCCGATCCCGTTGACCTGCAATCCGTGACGGGCCCAGTCGGCGCACATTCCCTTGGTCAGCATTTTCACCGCGCCCTTGCTAGCCGCGTAGGGCGCGATGCTGGGCCGGCCCAGTTCGCTCTGCACCGAGCAGATGTTGATGATCTTGCCTTGTTTGCGCGCGATCATGCCGCGGGCCACGGCCTGGGCCACGAGGAAGACGCTGTCGAGGTTGGTGCGCATCACCTCGTGCCAGGTGGCTTCCGCGAAGTCCTCCAACGGGGCACGCCGCTGGATGCCGGCGTTGTTGACCAGCACGTCAACCTGGCCCAGGCCGGCGACGGCCTGGGTCACGGCGGTTCCGTCGGTGACGTCGAAGGCGGCGATGTCGACTGGCACGCCGTCTTTGCGCAGTGCCGCGGCGGCGGCCTCAAGCTTGGCGGCATCGCGCCCGTTCAGCACGACCGCGGCGCCGGCGGTGCCCAGCGCACGGGCCAGAGCGAAGCCGATCCCCTGGCTGGAACCGGTGATCAGGGCGCGACGCCCGGTCAGATCGAACAAGCTCACGCGGCGATCTCCTTGAACGACGTCGGGCTGGACCAGGCCAGCCGCGTGGGACGACGTGGGACGACGGGCTGGACCAGACCAGCCCTGGGCGCTAATTGTAACGTGCGACCGGCGAACCGCACAATCGGGCCGGCCTACGATCCAAGAGGCCACGTTCCAGGAGACCGCCTATGCGCGCCGCTGTCATCCATGCGCCCCATGACCTGCGGGTCGAGGAAACCCCGGAACAGCCGCTCGGCACGTACGGCGTGAGGATCCGAGTGGGTGCCGGCGGCATCTGCGGATCCGACCTGCACTACTATCACCACGGCGGGTTCGGCACGGTGCGGATCCAGGAGCCGATGATCCTGGGGCACGAGATCGCCGGCACGGTCGTCGCCTGCGGCAGCGCGGTCACCGCCGTCCGCCCGGGCGACAAGATCGCGGTCAATCCCAGCGTGCCTTGCGGCATCTGCCGCTACTGTCTGGACGGCCGCTCCAACCAGTGCCTCGACATGCGGTTCTACGGCAGTGCCATGCGGATGCCCCACGTCCAGGGCGGCTTCCGCGAGGAACTGGTCTGTGCCCAGTCGCAGGCGGTGAAGCTGCCGGCCGACGTGGCGCTCACCGAGGCGGCGTTTGCCGAACCGCTTGCGGTCTGTCTGCATGCTGCCGCTCAGGCGGGTCCGCTGCTTGGCGGGCGCGTGCTGGTCACCGGCACCGGGCCGATCGGCGCGCTGCTGATCATGGTCGCGCGCCAGGCCGGGGCGCGTGAGATCGTGGCGACCGACCTGCTGGATCCGCCGCTGGCGTTGGCTCGGACGATCGGTGCGGACCGGACCATCAACACCCGCAGCGAGCCCGGCGGTCTGGACGCCTATGGCGCCGCCAAGGGCACATTCGACGTGGTGTTCGAGGCGTCCGGTGCGCCGCCCGCGCTGGCCGCCGCGATCGCTGCCGCCCGGCCCGGCGCCACCATCGTCCAGGTCGGCATCGGGCCGAACGCCATGCCGCCGGTGCCGCTGAACACGCTGGTCGCCAAGGAGATCAATCTTCGCGGCACGTTCCGCTTTCATGAGGAATTCGCCTGGGCGGTGGACTTCATCGTCTCCCGCCGGATCGACGTGCGCCCGTTGCTCACCGAGATTGTCCCCCTTGCCGACGCCGTCCGTGGGTTCGATCTTGCCAGCGACCGGTCGCGCGCGATGAAGGTGCTGCTGGCGTTCTGAGTGTCTGTCTGAGGCTCCGTCCCGGGCGAATCGTGGATATTGCCGCTTGGGGGCGATACCAGAGCGGTTGGGGGCTGGCTTGTCAGCGCGCGCTGTCTTTTTGAGCGGGCAACTTTATCACCCTGTCTGTTCCAGTCAGGGTTATGTTGCTCTGTGTTTTGTTTGAGCGGGCAACTTTATCACCCTGTCTGTTCCAGTCAGGGTTATGTTGCTCTAGGACACGCGACTGGCCGTCCGCTACAACCCCGCGGCCCCTCATCCGACCGGAGATGACCCATGAAATATCCGATGCTCGCCTGCGTTCTCGGCGTCGCCCTGCTCACCGCCTGCTCCGCATCCGACGACTCGAAGAGCGCCAATGGCTCGGGAGGGACCACCGCCGGCCTCGTTGGCGGCGGCAGCGGCGGCACCGGCCGAGCCATTCCGGGCAGCCAGGAGGATCTGACCGAGTCCGCGGGTGACCGCATTTTCTTCGACACGGACCGCAACGCGCTCAATCCGCAGGCGACGGCGACGTTGGACCGCCAGTCCGCATGGCTGCAACAATACCGCCAGGTCAACATCTGGGTCGCGGGCAACTGCGATGAGCGGGGCACCGAGGAATACAACCTCGCGCTAGGCCAGCGGCGCGCCAACGCCGACAGCGACTATCTGGTGGCCCATGGTATTCAGCGCAGCCGCATTGAGACGATCAGCTACGGCAAGTCGCGGCCGATCGACGCGGCCTCGACGCCGGAGGCCTGGGCACAAAACCGGAACGCGATCACCTCGGTGCGCTGACCGGTTGCCGCCGGCTCGCCGCGCACGGGTAGGCCGGGGCGCGCGCGCAGCGAGACGACTGATCTTTCACGCTTATTGCTCCGAAATATCGATTAACCGAGCCAAGTCTTAACCTTCTAATAACCTTTTACAACCCATGATCCCCACTCGTATCGAGGGGATCGAGATGATCCGAGTTATCGGATGCATTACGCAGGATCATGATATCGGGCTTGTCGCCCTGGCCTGTTTGGTTTGCGTACTGGCTGCAAGCACCAGTCTGCGCCTGCTCATCCCGTATGGCGGCGAGAAGCGGCGGCACAACACGATCCGTGTTGCAGGCGCCATCCTGGCGTTCAGCACGGGTGTCTGGACCACCCATTTCATCAGCATGCTGGCCTTCCGCCCAGGAACGCGGATCGGCTTCGACGTGCCATTGTGTCTGCTGTCGCTGGTCATCTCGATCGGGGGCACCGCGATCGCGTTCACGATCAGGCCACGCGAACCTGGCGCGAACGGAGCGATTCTCGCCAGCGGGCTTGTCCTCGCCGCTGGGATGGGCGCGATGCACTTTGTCGGCATGCGGTCCATGCAGGTGCCCGGGGTGATCCGGTACGATCCGGACCTGGTTTTCGCCGCGCTGGCGATGGGAGCCATTTGCGCGGTCATCGCGATGTCGTTGATGGCACGCCGGATCGCGGCAGGGGCGGCCGCGTTCCTGACAATTGCCGTCGCGTTCACCCATTTCATCGCCATGGCGTCGGTCACGCTGGAACTGACGGGCGGGACGGATGTCGCATCGCTCGTGCTGCCGCGGTCTGAACTGGTGATTGCGACCGGCGGCGCGTGCATCCTGATTCTCGCCCTGGCCCTGACCGCCTCCCTGCTCGACCAGCACTTCACCGGCCGCCTTGCCGAGGAGGCGCGCCGGTTCCGCACGCTGGCTGACGCGACCTTCGAGGGGCTGATCTTCGAGCGTGACGGCACTATCGTCGATGCCAACCGTGCGATGTGCGAACTGGCGGGAACTGACACCGCCTCGCTGATCGGCCGCCCCCTGGCGGACCTGGTGCCGGGGATCGAACCGCCGCGCAGCGAACGCGGCACGCCGGTCGAGCAGGCGATGCGCCGGCCCGACGGACTGACCGTTCCGGTCGAGGTACTTTGGCGGGGCGGTCCCGACCACGGTGAGCGCATGGTGGCTGTGCGTGATCTTTCCCGGGAGAAAGCCGCCGAGGGGGAGATCGAGCGAATGGCGCGGCTCGATCCGCTGACCGGTCTGGCGAACCGTGAGATGTTCGAGCAACAGTTGCACCGAGCGCTTGCCCTGTCCGATCGGACAACGATCGGCGTGGCGCTGATTTATGTCGACCTCGATCGGTTCGACAGTATTAACGAATCCTGGGGTCATCGTTCGGGGGAGCAGATCCTGATCCAGACCGCCCGCCGTCTCAGCGCCATTGTCCGGGACACCGACATCGTCGCACGGATGGGCCGGGACGAGTTCGCCATCATCCAGGCGCTGACCGAACAACCCGCCGACACGGCCGCGCTGCCGGAGCGGATCGTGGCGGAAATGGCATTGCCGTTTACGCTCGAAGACCAGCCGGTGGTGCTTACCGCGAGCGTCGGCGTCGCGCTGTACCCGGCTGACGGGATCATGGCGCAGGAGCTGATGAAGAACGCCTTGCTGGCGGTGCGGCAGGCCAAGAGCGACGGGCGTTGCCGGTGGCGCTATTTCGAGCCCGGCATGGACCTGCTGCTGCGGACGAAGCGTTCGCTGGAGCATGATCTTCGGATGGCGCTGAAGGAACACCAGTTCAGCCTGAACTATCAGCCGTTTGTCGATACCGCGACAGTCGAAGTCGTCGGCTATGAAGCGCTGGTTCGGTGGGATCACCCGGAGCGCGGGCGGATTCCGCCGACCGATTTCATTCCGGCTGCCGAGGAATGCGGCCTGATCGTGCCGATCGGGAGCTGGGTGCTGACAACGGCCTGCGCCGAGGCGATGTCATGGGATCAGCCGCTGATCGTCTCGGTCAATCTGTCGCCGGCGCAGTTTGTCCAGCCCGGCATCGTGAACACGGTCGCCGAGGTGTTGCGCCAGACCGGCCTGCCGGCCAGCCGGCTGGAACTGGAGATCACCGAGGGGACACTGATGGATGACACGCAGAACGCCCTGCGCATCCTGACATCGCTGAAGGCGCTCGGCGTGAAGCTGGCGATGGACGATTTCGGGACGGGGTACTCGAGCCTGAGTTATCTGCGGAAGTTCCCGTTCGACAAGATCAAGATCGACCGCAGCTTCATCAGCGACGTCGAGGACGATGCGGAAGCCGAGACCATTGTGCAGGCGATCATCGCCATGAGCCGCAGCCTGCGACTGTCCGTCACCGCGGAGGGGGTTGAGACGAAGCAACAGCTTGCGATGCTGCGGGCACTGGGTTGCAACTACGTCCAGGGCTATCTGCTGGGGCGGCCGCGCACTGCGAGCCAGCTCGACTTGCATGGCGGCATGCCGCGATGGCACGTTATCGACCATGACGGTGCGCGCCTTGTGACGTCACCCGCGGCGCGGTTGGCGTAAACAGGCCGATTGACCCAGGGGCGGTGGCTTCTCATCGTCATGGCGGGTTGGCGCGGTCTTTGTTCCCTCCATTCGTCTGTTTAGCCAGGGACAGGCGGGGATGCCGACCCCGGACTTCGCTCGGGGCAGGCTCTTCGCCGGCACGACGCGATCAGACCCGCCTCGCATGCGCTGTCATGGAAAAGCCTACATCGCCAGATAGCCGCCATCGACGTAAAGTTCCGCGCCGGTGATGTAGGAGGCCTCGTCGGACGCCAGGAACAGGATGGCGTTGGCGACTTCGTCCACCTCCCCGGTGCGCCCGAGCGGCACGGATTTCAGCATTTTGGCGCGGACGGCGGGATCGGCAGTGGCGCCCGAGGTGCGCATCGGCGGCATCAGCCCGGGATGAACGGAGTTGCAACGGATCCTGTCCTTGCCGAACTGCACGGCGGTGGACTTGGTCATGATGCGCACCGCACCCTTGGAGGCGTTGTAGCCCATGTGCACCATGCTCTGGCCGGTCACGCCGGAAATCGATGAAAGATTGACGATCGAGCCGCCGCCGTTGCGCTGCATCTGTCGCACCGCGGCGGCGGTGCCGAGGAAAACGCCGGTGCTGTTGACCGCCATCAGGCGTTCCCACAGACCGGAGTCGAGCAGATCATTGGTGGCGCTGCCACTGATGCCGGCGTTGTTGACCAGGATG
>Ga0302320_10018000_pt1 | contig 14285 bp, 12 predicted proteins | sample Bog_T0_3_FD_202130 | JGI IMG/M metagenome (GOLD analysis project Ga0302320, IMG submission 202130) | Peat permafrost microbial communities from Stordalen Mire near Abisko, Sweden - Bog_T0_3 | ecosystem: Environmental > Terrestrial > Soil > Wetlands > Peat | place: Sweden: Abisko, Stordalen Mire...
GCTGCACCAGACCGAACCGGCTTTAGCCGCTGAGGCTCGCCTCTTTTCCGCTTGCGAGGTCCCGCCGGTTGCCGCTATAGTGGTCTCCCCCGCTCCGGGCGGCTCGTCGGCGTCTGGAGACCGTAGCATCCCGTTCGCGCCGTCCCAATGGAGGTCTTAGAAATGTCGGCCTGGAGAACCCGCAGCCTCGCCCGGAACTCCGCCAGGGCTTTATTCCTGCTCGCCGTCATCGCGGCAGTTCCCGCGTTCGCGCAGGACACGCAGCCACCGGTGTTGACCAGTTTCACCTTCAGCCCGATGGCGGTGAATACCACGACCAGTTCGGCGACGGTGACCGTGACCGCCCAGATTACAGACAATCTTTCCGGCGTCAGGTATGGGGATGCGTATTTCGTCAGTCCATCGGGTGCGCAATCCGTCGGCTGCGATATGGGGCTGGTCTCCGGAACCGACCTAACCGGGACTTGGCAATGCTCCTTCACCGTTCCCGCCTATAGCGAGGCCGGGACATGGACCGTAAACTACGCCTTCGCGGTGGACAACGTAGGGAACGAGGCATTCTATTACGCCAGCGACCTCATCGCCCTCGGCTTCCCCACTCAACTTCAGGTTACGTCGAACCAGGACACGCAGCCACCGGTGTTGACCAGTTTCACCTTCAGCCCGATGGCGGTGAATACCACGACCAGTTCGGCGACGGTGACCGTGACCGCCCAGATTACAGACAATCTTTCCGGCGTCAGGTATGGGGATGCGTATTTCGTCAGTCCATCGGGTGCGCAATCCGTCGGCTGCGATATGGGGCTGGTCTCCGGAACCGACCTAACCGGGACTTGGCAATGCTCCTTCACCGTTCCCGCCTATAGCGAGGCCGGGACATGGACCGTAAACTACGCCTTCGCGGTGGACAACGTAGGGAACGAGGCATTCTATTACGCCAGCAACCTCACCGCCCTCGGCTTCCCCACCCAACTCATTGTCGATTCCGCTACCACCGTCACCCTTGCATCCTCCAACACCCGCGCACCCTACGGCCAGCCCATCACGTTCAAAGCCACGGTGACCTCGAGCAATGGCAACATCCCCACCGGCACGGTGAACTTTGACGACGGGTCGACAATCCTCGGCTCCGGCACGCTGAACTCCAGCGGAATCGCTTTCTTCACCACCTCGGCGCTCACCGAAGGCGCGCAAACCATTGTCGCCGCCTATCTGGGCGACTCCAACGACCCTGCGGCAAACTCCGCTCCATTGAATCAAGTCGTCAACCCGGCGCATACCACAACGACCATTACTTCAAGTCTGAACCCGTCGACTTACGGACAGCCAGTCACCTTCACCGCGTCCGTGAGTTTTGCCGGCGGCGTCCCTCCCAACGGAGAAGGTGTGGAATTCTTCGACGGAAACTCAAAGATAGCGACTGAGACGCTGGACAACGGCTCGGCAGCACTGACCATATCCAAACTCTCGGTGGGCACGCATCAAATCCGCGCGGTTTATGCCGGAGACGGAAATCTCGCCCCCAGCAAGTCGCCGATGATCAGGCAAGGGGTGGCGCAGTAGTTGTGCGGGCTGGAACGAACTGGTTTGAACAGACTTGAGGAGGGCATTCATGAAAATTCTAAAGCTCGCCACTATATTCATCACGCTGGCTGCACTCGCCACCGCGCAGGGCCGCGCGCGCGAAGCCGTTGCAGTCCCCGACCTCCTCACCACGCTACGCTCCGAGCGCTCACTCGCCATGTTCGTCACCGCCGTGCAATCAAGCGGCATGGCAAAGATGCTGCGCGAGGAAGGTCCGCTGACGGTTTTTGCGCTGAGCAACCGGGCCTTCGCGAACCTCTCGAAAGAGGACCGCGAAGCCCTTCTGAATGACCACGGCGCCATGAATTTTCTGCTGGCGCGCTATATCGCTCGCGGCACCATCCCCACCGACGACCTCGCGACGTTGCAATCGGCAAGAACGCTGGTTGGAGTAAAGTTCCACGTCGATATTCGCGGCGAAGGCTCCTATGTGAACGGCGCGAAGCTGAGCGCAGTGGAGATTCGCTGCTCCAATGGCGTTATCCACGTGCTCGATTCTTTCGATCCGGGATTGCTGCACGATGCCCTCGCCATATCACGAAAGAAATAGCCTACCGACAAACCCCTTGGACCACGAAGGAGACGAAGTATCGCGAAGTTAGTCATGCAGGGTTTCCTTTGTGCGACTTCGTGTCCTTGGTGGTCCCTCGTTTCCTCCTCACGAAAGTACGGCCCCCGTGCCTTGTCACGGAACATTGTTTAGAATCAAACGTAGAATCCTGTGGGCCTTTTCCTGTACCTGCGGCTCAGGGCATAAATCTTATGAAACTCATACGTCCTGCATTGTTCGCGCTGGTGATTGCTGGCGCATTCTTTTACTTCACCACCTGGCGTTCCAACGCGAAGCTTTCCGGATCGAACCCGGCGAACTGGCTGAGTCATCCCGCAGAGGTTGAGATCACGGAAGCCTCCGGCCCGGAAGGTCTCGACAGCGAAGAGCAGAACAATATTCTGGTCTATAAGAAGAACATTCCTTCGGTGGTGAACGTGACCTCGCGTGCCATGTCGTTCGACTTCTTTTACGGAATGGTGCCGCAGGAAGGCCAGGGATCGGGCTTTGTCATCGACAAGGAAGGCCACATCCTGACCAACTACCACGTCATCGCCGACGCGCGCCAGGTGGAAGTGACCATGCACAATCGCAAAAAATATAAGGCGACCGTGGTGGGCACCGATCCGCCGCACGATCTGGCGGTGATTCAGATCAAGGGGGCGGTCGATCTCGTGCCCGCAGTGCTTGGCGACTCGCGCAACCTGCAGGTGGGCCAGAAGGTCTATGCCATCGGCAATCCGTTTGGACTGGCGGGAACGATGACGCGCGGCATTGTGAGTTCGATTCGTCCGGTGCGCGAGCCCAATGGCGCGACCATTGACGAAGCGATTCAGACCGATGCGGCGATTAATCCGGGCAACTCCGGCGGGCCGCTGATGAACTGGCATGGAGAGGTGATTGGCATCAACACCATGATTCTTTCCAGCGTCGGTCAAAATTCCGGTGTGGGCTTCGCGATTCCCATCAACACGGCGAAAGCTGTGCTCAACGACTTGATGACGCTGGGGCGCGTAAAGCGTCCTGCACTGGGCGTGCGGACGATTCCCATCAGCGCCGAGCTGGCAGATGAAATGGGACTGCCGGAGGATTATGGCTTGCTGATCGTGCAGGTCACCCCCGGCGGTTCGGCCGATCAGGCCGGATTGCGCGGCGGCACCGAGCGCGCCTATCTGGGGAACACTCCTATTATGCTCGGCGGAGATTTGATCGTCGCCATCGACGGCGAAAAAGTTGAGGACGAGCAGGATCTCGCGCACATGATGAACAACCATCGCGCCGGGGACACCGTGAAGATCACGATTTACCGCAACAAGAAGAAACTGGACGTGACCGTGGCGTTGGGTGAGGCGAGAGAGCAGGTGTAGGAAAAGAGCTGACAGCTATCAGCTTTCAGCTTTCAGTTCTTGCCATCAATGGCGGGTGTGCTGCACTTCTCATTTGAAATTCTCGCTGCGACGAAGTAAGCTGTTTTCCTGCCTATGACCGCCGTACGCTAGTTCCGCGAATTTGCAAATCCTGAGCGACACATGCCGCAGTGTGCGCGTCCGCTCTCGCTGTTTCCTTTTTCAAACCTAGAAAGGATTCCATCATGCAATTCGTGGATAGGGCGTTGGCTCGTCGTTTCGAATCGTGCGAAGAAATGCCGCAGGTTTTATTCGCGCGGATATTCCAGAAAACCCGGCCCGAAATTGGCGCCGCGGAAGAAGAGATTTGCGGCGGCCACATGATCTTCGCCGGCCTGGGATCGCCTATCGGGCGGGCGACCGGAGCGGGATTGGATCGCGACTTCACTTCGGAGGACATTGACCGAATCGAGCACTTCTATAGCTCTCATCGAGCTCCGTCGCAGGTTGACCTGTGTCCATTGCACGACGCGGCGGTATTTGAAATGTTCAAGGAGCGTGGTTACGGCATCGCGGAACTGAACAACGTTCTTTATAGGAAGCTGGATCCGAATGAGAATTTCGATCCCGCGCCCGCAGGATGCGAGATTCGTCGCGGCCGCCGCGAGGAGGCGGAAGTCTTATCTTCGATCGTGGAGCACGCGTTCTTTCCCGAGGGCGCGCCCGAAGCTTTTCAAGGTTTGCTCACGCCGTTTTACCAGATGGAGGGCGCACTGACTTTTGCGGCCAGCCTTGAAGGTAAATTGGCTGCGTGCGCAGCGGGATTAGTCATTCCGGAGCACCGCGTATTTGCCATATGCGGCGCCGGCACCGCTGCCGAGTTTCGTGGACGCGGGTTACAAAGTGCACTTCTGCGGGTACGCCTTGCTGCCGCGGCAGCGGCAGGATGCGAATATGCCGTGGTTGTAACACAAGGCGGAACCACTTCCCAACGTAACTGTGAGCGTCTCGGTTTTCGCGTGGCCTACAGCAAGGTCACGGTGATCAAGCAGTCGGTAGGATGAAAAACGACGTCCTCATACAAACCGGCGTAAGATACCTTTGACATGGCCTTTAAGGTATTTCTGATCTGCGGCACCGACCCCAGTGAGCAGGTTGCGGCGTGGCGACTTCAGACGCTCGCGACCTCTTATGGGATGCACGTTTCAGTGCCGAATCGCAACGGGCCTCTTAAAGGAGGCATGATTGATCAAGTCCGTCGCGGAATTGATCAGGCGGACTGCGTCCTGGCCATCATCACAGGCAGTATTGGACCCGCGGTTGCTGCGGAATTGAATTATGCTCTTGAGCACAACAAGTTAATCGTCCCGATTGTGAGAGAGGGCCTCCCTCTGCCCCCCGCCCTTGAGAATCATCCCGTGTTTCAACTCACTCCTTGGAACACTGGGGAGATCGAAACAAGAATTGTGGAGTATCTCAAACGGCAGAGGTTGAGCAAAGAAAAAGTTCAGTCGGTAGCGACAATTGTGTTAGCTGGGCTGGGTGTTTTTCTTCTGGCCGCTCTGGCCGAAAAGTGATGCGGACTGCGGTCATCGACAGCTCCTGCCTGATTTGCCTCGTCCACCTTGGTCTCGCCTCGAAGCTTGGTCTTTATTTCGACATCGTTTATGTCCCTCGTAATGTTCAGATTGAAGTCAACCGAAAGCATCGATCTCGCTATCGCTTGAACAAGTTGTTTGAGACAGGGATATTCCAAAGGTGCATAGGCAAAGATGAAACGAACTTTCTGCTGTTGGCGGCGGAATTGGACGCTGGCGAGGCTGAAGGCTTGGTCCAAGCCCAGGAGCGGGGAGCGGAGTTCTTCCTCGTAGATGAGAAGAAGGCCCGCGAGATTGGGATGAGACAGGGTTTGACATTGTACGGAACGCTGAGACTGCTGGCCCGGTTGTGTTTGGAAGGGTACGCGGGGGACATTTGGGATCTGGTGCAGAAATTGAGAAGCCAGCGGAACTTTCGAGTTGACGATGAAGTTGTCAGAAGAGCGATCACATCCGCCGACTTGCCGATTGGAAGATTTTCCGAGAGGCAGGATTCCCCTTGAACGTCGATACAATTCGAGAATTTTGTCTCGCCTTCCCGCAGACCAGCGAGAAGCTGCAGTGGGGCGACGCGCTCTGCTTCAAAGTCCATGGCAAGATGTTCGCCGTGTTGGGATTGGACGATCAGCGATTTACCTTTAAGTGCATTCCCGAAACCTTTGCCGAGCTGATCGAGCGTGAGGATATTCACCCCGCGCCGTATGTTGGCCGCTACAAGTGGGTGATGCTGGACCGGCTTGACGCGATGCGGTGGGATGAATTGCAGGGTTTGATTGCTAAATCCTACGAGATGGTGGCGGAAAAAGTGCCGGGGAAAAGGCCCACGAAGCGAAAAAGAACTTCTAAGAGCACAACTTCGAAGCATAGGACAAAGAAGAACTGAGATTTACGCTAAGGACAGCGAATACTGGGCGTAACCCATACGCCTCTGATTTGACTCTGCTTGCCGCCGTCGGCTAGCCTCAAGAGTCCGCCCATTCTGGACGCTCTCGACTTTCGATGCAATTCCGGCGCAAATTATTGATTCCTCTGCTGATTGCGGCTGCAACGGCGTGCGTCATGCCCTCGGCCCGTGCTTCCAACGAACCGGTTCATGCCCAGCATGGAATCGTGGTTAGCATTCATGAGCTAGGTTCCCGGGCGGGAGTCGAAATCATGCAAGCCGGTGGCAATGCCGTAGACGCGGCGGTGGCCACCGGATTTGCTCTGGCTGTAGTGCATCCACCCGCGGGCAACCTGGGCGGCGGGGGATTCATGCTGATCCGCATGGCGGACGGCAAAACCCATTTTATCGATTATCGCGAGAAAGCTCCGGCGGCGGCAACCGCCGACATGTATCTCGATAAACAGGGCAATGTAATCGAGGGGGCCAGCGAATACGGATACAAAGCCATCGCGGTGCCAGGTTCGGTAGCCGGCCTGGTGTTTGCCGAGCAGAAGTATGGCAAGCTGACGCTCGCGCAGGTGATGGCTCCCGCAATTCGACTGGCCCGAGAGGGCTATGCCTTGAGTTGGGGCGAGGCCGCGGATATGCACGATAAATATCTGAGCCAGTTCCCTGAATCCCGACGAATTTTTCAGCGCGATGGAAATTTTTATCAACCGGGCGACATTTTTCGACAGCCAGAACTGGCGAGAACATTGGAACGGATTGCCGCGAATCCCGACGACTTTTATCACGGGGCCCTGGCGCGTGAATTAGCCGCAGCTATGCAAAAGGGCGGCGGTCTGATCACCGCCGACGATTTGGCGCGCTATGAGGTGAAAGAGCGCGAGCCAGTCCATGGAACCTACCGCGGGTATGAGGTCATCAGCGCGCCGCCGCCATCTTCCGGCGGAATCGTTCTCATTGAATCTCTCAACATTCTGGAAGGCTACGATCTCGCTAAGATGGAGAGCCGCTCGGCCCGGTCGATTCATTACACAACCGAGGCTTTCCGCAGGGCATTTTTCGATCGCGCGGAGTTCCTGGGCGATCCCGACTTCTCGAAGATCCCGGTGGCACAACTCATCGACAAAAAATATGCAGCGGCGTGGCGCGATTCCATCGATGCGACGCATGCGACTGCGAGCAGCCTTTTAAAGCGTCCGGCAATGTTCAATCAGTTGGATGAATATGCTGCCTCTCATCCCATGTCCGTGTCGAAGCATGAGTCGCCGCACACCACGCACTATTCCGTGGTGGATGCCGAGGGTAACGCGGTGGCCGTGACGACTACCATTAATGATTGGTTCGGCTCCCGCGTCACGGCTGAGGGCTTAGGTTTTTTGATGAACGACGAAATGGATGATTTCTCCGCCAAGCCGGGGGTCCCCAACTCTGATGGATTGATTCAGGGTCTGGCCAACGCCATTGGGCCCGGAAAGCGTCCGCTGTCGTCGATGACGCCGACAATTGTGTTGCGCGACGGCAAGACTGTAATGGTGCTTGGGTCGCCGGGAAGTTCGAAGATCATTACGACCGTGGCCAATGTGCTGATGGGTGTAGTGGATTATGGAATGAATATTCAAGAGGCGGTGAACGCTCCGCGCTTTCATAATCAGTGGATGCCGGATGTGCTGAACGTAGAACAATGGTTTTCCCCGGACGCGGTCTGGTCTCTGCGGAAAATGGAATACAACGTGGAACTCGGGTTGCATGAGGGTACAGACGTGTCCCCATATTGGAGCGATGCGGAATGTATTGCCATCGATCCGAAAACAGGGGTCCGTCTGGGCGCCAGCGATGGCCGTAATAACGGAAAGGCGATAGGCTATTAGAAGCATTGCTGATTAGTGGTTTTAGATTGTTGATTGACAAACCTTGCTAATGCATCGCGGTTTGAATCGACAATCGGAAATCATCAATCCACCATTCTCCACAAGGACTGGGCATGTTAAGAGCGGCATCGACTTATCTATACGTAAAAGAGCGGCTGCATCCGGGGATTCTGGATGGGCTGACTCGGAGCGGTGTGCAGGCGATCGAAATTTTTGCGGCGCGGCAACACATTGATTACGCCAACCGCAAAGCTCATGTGAAGGAGATCGCGGAATGGTTTCGCGGCAGCGGAGTTCCACTGAACTCGGTGCACTCGCCGCTTTACGCCGACTACGAATGGGGCCGCGCCGGGGCGCCGCCGATCAATCTAGCGTCCACGGATCGCGCCGGTTTAGTGGATGCGATGGATGAAGTGAAACGCGCTCTGGAAATTGCGGAGCAGATTCCATTTCGCTTTTTAATTCAGCACTTGGGCTTGCCCAACGAAAGCTTCAGCGAAAAGAAGTTCGAATCGGCCATGACTTCGATCGAACACCTGCGTGCATTCGCCAAGCCGCTCGGGGTCCGCATTTTGCTGGAAAATATTCCCAACGAACTCTCCACACCGGACCGGCTCATGGAGATGATCCACACCGCGCACTTTGACGACGTCGGAATCTGCTTCGATTTCGGGCATGCCAACATGATGGGTTCGATCAGCGAAGCTTTTGAGATCGTCCGGCAGCAGGTGTGCTCGACGCATGTGCATGACAACAACAAAGTTCAGGACTCGCATTTATGGCCGGGAGAAGGAACCATCGACTGGAAACAGGCGATGGAACTGCTGCGCTCCGCTCCGCAAACCCCGCCGCTGCTGCTGGAACTGGAAGCGAATGAGAAGGTAAATCCGTTGGAAAAACTTGGAGCTACGTTTGAGAAGCTGCAAACAGACTAGCTCATCGGTAATCGGGTAATTTGGTAATTTAAACCCCTTAACTCGGAGCGTAGATTCTAAATTACAAAATTACCCAATTACCAAATTACAAATCTTATGTCTTCTCCTATTACTACGATTGCTGAAATTGGAAAGCACGATGGCCAGTCGGTTACGCTGCGCGGCTGGTTATATAACCTGCGTGCGAGTGGAAAACTTTTGTTTCCACAGTTCCGTGACGGCTCCGGCGTGATTCAGGGAGTGGTACCGAAAAACGCCGTGACTCCCGAAGTATTTGAAGCCATCAAGACGCTCACGCAGGAATCAAGCGTGATTGTCGAAGGGAAGGTCCGCGCCGACAAGCGCGCTCCCGGCGGCTATGAGCTCGACGTGGTGAACGTGCAGGTGGTGCAGCGCGTGCCCGAGACCGATCCGTACCCCATCACTCCGAAGGAACATGGCACTGAGTTTTTGATGGAGCACCGGCACCTCTGGGTGCGGTCGCAGCGGCAGGCATCGATACTGCGAGTGCGCGCCGAAATTGTGAAAGCGGTGCGCGATTTTTTTGACGAGCGCGGCTTCACCCTCACCGATCCGCCGATTCTTACCCCTGCAGCCTGTGAAGGTACAAGCACGCTTTTCCCCGTCGATTACTTCGATGAGCAGGCTTACCTGACGCAGTCGGGCCAGCTTTATATCGAAGCAACCGCGATGGCGCTCGGCAAAGTTTATTCGTTCGGTCCTACGTTTCGCGCGGAAAAATCGAAGACCCGTCGTCACCTGACGGAATTCTGGATGGTCGAGCCGGAGATTGCGTATGGGGAACTCGACGATCTGATGGATTTGTCGGAGCAACTCATCAGTTTCATGGTCAAGCGTTGCCTGGAGCGGCGGCGAGCCGACCTCGCAGCGATTGGCCGAGACTTATCCGAGCTGGAAAAAATCGAACCTCCGTTTCCCCGAATCACTTACGACGAGGCGGTAAAGAATCTACAAGAAGGTCATGCCAAAGGCGCGCTTGAACAAAAATTCGAATGGGGCGGCGATCTCGGCTCACCGGATGAAACTTATCTGTCCGCGCAATTTGACAAGCCGGTGATGGTGCATCGCTATCCGGCAAAAGTAAAAGCGTTCTATATGGAGCCCGATCCGCAGCGGCCGGAGCTGGCGCTTTGCGTCGACGTTCTCGCGCCGGAAGGCTACGGCGAAATTATCGGAGGCTCGCAGCGCATGGCGTCGCACGAATTGTTGCTGCAGCGTATTCACGAACACGGATTGCCGGAAGAAGCCTTCAAGTGGTATTTGGATCTGCGCAAGTATGGCAGCGTTCCCCACGGCGGCTTCGGTATGGGTATTGAGCGAGCTGTGGCCTGGATCTGCGGATTGGAACATGTGCGGGAAACAATTCCTTTCCCGCGAATGTTGCACCGGCTATACCCGTAAAGAAAGAATTGAGTCATTGGGCGATTGAGTCATTGAGCGATTCAAGCCCACACTTTTCGACTTCGGTTTTCAATGGTTCTCAATCGCAAAATGGCCCGATCACTCAATCGCACAATTTTATGATGACCTCCATCAGCACCACTAATATTTCTCCCAAGAAGATTCGTGTGATTGGCGTGCCGCTGGATCTGGGCCAGTCGAGGCGCGGCGTCGACATGGGGCCGTCGGCGGTCCGCGTCGCGGGTCTTGAGGCGCGGCTTGAGGCTCTTGGACACGAGGTGGAAGATGGCGGCAATGTTGCCGTGGCCATCCCCGAACAAAAAAAAGAGGGCGATACTCACGCCAAATATTTGAAAGAGATCACAGCCACTTGCACGAAGCACGCGGAGCTTGTGGTCAAGACGCTGGAAGCGGGCAAGATTCCCATATCCCTGGGCGGCGATCATTCGATGGCGGCAGGAACCGTTGCCGGCGTCGCCGAATATTATCGGCGCCAGAACCAGCGCATCGGACTCATCTGGATGGACGCGCACACCGACATCAATACTCCGGAAAGCTCGCCCAGCGGGAATGTGCACGGCATGCCGCTGGCTGCGCTGATGGGACTCGGTCCGGAGGAATTGCAAAATATTTTGGATTTTTCCCCAAAAGTGCGGCCGGAGAATTGCGTGCTGGTGGGCGTGCGCGACATTGATGCCGTCGAAAAAGAAAACGTGAAGCGCGCGGGCATCGGCGTTTTCACCATGCGCGATATCGACGAGCGCGGCATGCGCACCGTGATGGAAGAGGCGCTGCGCATGGCCGGACGCGGCACTGCCGGATATCACATTTCGCTCGACATGGACTGGATCGATCCTGAAGACGCGCCTGGGGTCGGCACTCCGGTGCGTGGAGGCGCGACCTATCGCGAAGCGCATCTGGCGATGGAAATCATTGCCGACCATGGACGGATGCTGAGCTTTGAAATCGTCGAAGTGAATCCCGTCATCGATGAGCACAATCAGACGGCCGATTTGGCGGTGGAGTTGGCGCTGTCCGCGTTCGGGAAAAAGATTTTGTGAAGCTTATGAAGAAACTTCGTGTAGGCATTCTATTTGGAGGACGCAGTGGCGAGCATGAAGTCTCTCTGCTTTCGGCTGCCTCCTTGTTACAAGCTATCGATAAAGAAAAGTATGAGGTCGTGCCGATCGGCATCACCAAAGACGGACGGTGGGTGACTGCGGCCGATGCGGAGAACTTGCTGCAAGGCAAGCTGGTATTGGAGGCACGACAGCTTCGTGCTGGTGATCCCGATACGACTGAGGCCGCAGCCGTGCTGGCTCACGGAGAATCGGTTGTGGTGCCGCCGGAACCCGCACATCGGCAGAGCGGGCTGGTTCCGTTTCAAACGGATGCGCCGCTCACGCGGCGCGCCAGCGACCGTGCCATCAACGTCGACATTATTTTCCCCGTGCTGCACGGAACATTCGGAGAAGATGGAACCATTCAGGGCCTGCTCGAACTGGCGGACATCGCGTATGTCGGCGCCGGCGTTCTGGGCTCAGCTGCGGGCATGGACAAAGACATTATGAAATCTTTGTTCATCGCCGCAGGGCTGCCCATCGTTAAGCATGTCACAATCGTGCGCAGTGCGTGGGAAAAAGAGCCCGCCAAAATTGAGAAATTTGTAGAGAGCAAACTGAAATATCCCGTGTTTGTGAAACCGGCGAATCTCGGCTCCTCGGTTGGAATCAGCAAGGCCCACAACCGAAAGGAGCTTGGCCCAGCGATCGAGGAAGCGGCGAAGTTTGATCGCAAGATCGTGATCGAGCAAGGCGTGGGCGGGAAGAAAAACAAAGCACGCGAAATCGAATGTTCGGTGTTGGGCAACGATGCGCCAGCCGCTTCGGTTCCCGGTGAAATTGTTCCGGTGAAAGAGTTTTACGACTACAACGCAAAGTATCTCGATGAAGGGTCCGAACTGATTATTCCGGCGAAGTTGACGAAAGCGGAAAGCAAAAAAGTCCAGGAACTGGCCGTCAGCGCTTTCAAGGCAGTCGATTGCTCCGGACTCGCGCGAGTTGATTTTCTTATGGATCCGGCTACGGGCAAGATCTTCTTAAACGAGATCAATACCATGCCGGGATTCACCGCGATCAGCATGTATCCCAAACTGTGGGCTGCGAGTGGACTCGCCTACTCTGGCCTCATCGACAGGCTGATCGAGTTAGGCCTTGAACGGCACGCTGACAAGAAGAGGAATCAGTACAGCCGCTAGTTTCTCGCAAAGAAAAAGGGCCGGTTATGTTCGCCGGCCCTCGCTTCTTTTTTCTCCCTGTCAATATTGCCAATTTACATTCACGGACCCTTCGCCACTGCTGGGGACGGTGTACGTGTGGTTGCTGCCGTTTTCCCACGTTACCGTTCCATTGGCCGCAATCTTAATAAACTTGAATTGGATCTGAGTCCCGGCCGGCACGGAAACATTCAAAAACCATGCCGGATAATTCGGATCAAGCATGGGCCCGATCGCGGTATCCCAAGTCGCTCCCCAATTTCCGGTTTCTATCGTGTTCCCCGTGAGGAAGATATAGTCCCCGGTGTTGGTGGGCGTTGCGTTCGAGACCGTAAAAGTAACAGGGATCAGCTTGGCGGTGAGGACCGTGAACTGGATTGTGTTGGAAGCCGTGCCGGCGGTGTTCTTCAGCGTAACGCTGTAGACTCCATTGGTCACGTTTGGAACCGTAAAGGTCGCGGACGTACTCGACCAGCTGTTTATGGTTGCGGAGGTCGTTCCCACCAGCACTGTTCCCTGGCTTGTGCCAAAACCTTTTCCCGCGATTGTAACCACCATTCCGGCTTGCCCCAGTGTAGGTCCAATGGAACCCACTTCGGGAGCGCTCGCGGTGCTCGTGTATTGCCAGACAGCAACGGAATGGGCTGGCATGGTAAAGCTGGAAACTGGGTTGTTACCGCCCGAACCGGTCGTAACCGTAATCGACGGTCCGCTCATCAGGCCAGCTAGATAATCAGTGTAGTTAGCGGCGGGTAGCGCCGTATCTAAGCCAGAGATTGGATAACTCGTCGTGTCGTTCTTATTGATGGCGACAAGAACGACATCGTTGAAGAACTGGCGCTCGAAGATATAGACATCGTTATTCATCCAGCGCTGGGTGTACGACCCATAAGCCAGCGCGTCATTGGTGCCGCCGCGAAGAGCTGCCAGTTTGTTAATGACGGAGTAAAGAGTGGTGGAAGTGTTCCACGAGGTCATCTCATTGCGGTTATACGGGTCGCCGCCACCATTGGTGTCGTTGTGCAGGTACTGCTCGTCGCCATAGTAGACAACCGGAATCCCTCGAGTCGCCAGCACATAGGATTGGGCCTCGATCAGCCGGTTCGTGTCGTTGTTCACGCTCAGCAAGCGAGGCACGTCGTGGCTATCTACGAAAGTCACCAAATCGTTTTGCCAGATGAAATTAGAATCCTCGGTGTTCACAACGCCATCGAGTTCGGAAAAATTATTGTTGCTGGCAAAAACATCGCGCACGGCCTGGTTCACATTGAAGTCGAGGACCGAAATACCGCTCTTATTCGCGAACTTGTAGGAATCGTGATAAAGAGCATCGCCCTCCGTTTGATACCACTCGCCAAAGAAAAAACTGGGACCGTAGCTGAATGCGGCGTTTGACATGCTGTATTCCCAACCCCAGGTAACGTGCTTGACGGCATCGATTCGAAAAGCGTCCGCGCCATGGGACTGGAGTTGCTGGATAGCCGTCTTTAGATAGGAATCAACGGTTGAGTTCTCCTGATTCAGGTCGCAGAGATCTTCGAGCGTGTAGTACTGGATCTGGTAGCGGTCGTCAAAGTTAGTGATGTCGGGATTATGGTGGAAAATCCCGTTAGGATCGTTATTGCAAGCCGCGACGAAGGTGCCGTCATTGTAGAGAGAACCGTACTCGCCGCCGTTATCTGGGTTGGTGTGGTTCGGGGCAAAATCCACAATAACTTTGATGCTGTCGGCGTGGGCCGCGCTGATCAACGCGTTGAAGGCGGTCCAATCGTTGGCGGTATCCCCGAAATGTTCTTCGATACGCATAAAATCGCG
>Ga0302320_10018001_pt1 | contig 14285 bp, 13 predicted proteins | sample Bog_T0_3_FD_202130 | JGI IMG/M metagenome (GOLD analysis project Ga0302320, IMG submission 202130) | Peat permafrost microbial communities from Stordalen Mire near Abisko, Sweden - Bog_T0_3 | ecosystem: Environmental > Terrestrial > Soil > Wetlands > Peat | place: Sweden: Abisko, Stordalen Mire...
CGCGTTCGAAGCTCATGAAGCCGGCGCTGGCCGTGCCTTCGGTGCCGAGCGTGAACAGCGCGTGCTCGGCCGCCTCGATCTGCTTGGTGCCATCCAGTTCGGCATCGGCGCCGAACGCGTTGTTCACGACCGTCTCGCCGAGGTCGATGAGCTGGCGGCGCAGCCAGGCGTCGTAGACGGCGCGGCCATATTCCCCGGCATTGATGATGCCGACCATGGCGGTGAGCAGCTGGGCGAGATAGGCGGTGCCGCCGACTTCCTCCAGCACGCCGGAATGTTCGAACTCGGCCTTCAGCATCACCGCGTCGGCGAGCTGCCCGGCCTCGATGCGGCGCACGATCGCCTGGTAGATGCGGCCGTGGATCGGGTCGGCGAAGTGATCCGGCGTCAGGAACTCCGAGACTCGCTCGTACGCCTTGTTGTTGGCGAGCAGGGCACCGAGCAGGGCCTGCTCGGCCTGCAGGTTGGACGGGGGCAGACGCTGGGAGAGCCCGAGGAGCGGCGAGTCGATGGTGTTCACGATCGGGCAACAATAGCGGCGCCGGCGCCATGTGCACCATGCCACAGGCTGTGAATGACGGGGATAACGGGGGCAAGTGTTCGGGCGCTCGGCCGCGCGTCCTTAATGTCACAGCCGAGCAGGCTTTCCCGCCTGCATTTTACCCCCGCGAGAAATCGCTGCCGGGGTGTTGAATTTGTGACCCTATTCGCGAGAAAGCCGCGGGCCAGTTTCCCGGCGCGCGGCTTTCTGTTCGGTCTTCGTCGATCCGGTGCGGCTCGGTCTACGCCGACTCGTCGGGAGCGGCGCCTTCGTCGAACAAGGCGCCGGAATCGATCGGCTCGTCCGGCTCCTCGGCCTGGTTGCCGACCCGCTCGCCGCGGGCCTGCTTCTCCGCTTCCTCGGGGCTGCGGGCGACGTTCACCGTAACGGCGATCGACACCTCGGGGTGCAGCACCACGCGGACCTTGCTCAGGCCCAGCGACTTGATCGGATGCTCCAGCACCACCTGCTGGCGGTTCACGGTCAGGCCACCCTCGGTGCAGCCATCGGAGATGTCGCGCGCCGAGACCGAGCCATACAGGCCGCCGGACTCGCCAGCCTGCCGGATCACCACGACCGACAGTCCGGCAACGCGCTCCGCGACCCGTTCGGCCTCTTCGCGGCGCTTGATGTTCTGCGCCTCAAGCTGGGCGCGCTGCTGCTCGAACCGCGCCAGGTTGTCCTTGGACGCGCGCAGCGCCTTCTTCTGCGGCAACAGGTAGTTGCGGGCGAAGCCGGGCTTCACCTTCACCAGATCACCCATCTGCCCCAGCTTTTCGACGCGCTGGAGCAGAACCACTTCTACGGCGGCCATGACGGCGTTACTCCTCAGGCCACGATATAGGGCAGCAGCGCCAGAAACCGGGCGCGCTTGATAGCATTGGCCAGTTCACGCTGCTTCTTGGCGGAGACGGCGGTGATCCGGCTCGGCACGATCTTGCCGCGCTCCGATAGGAAGCGGGACAGCAGCCGCACGTCCTTGTAGTCGATCTTCGGCGCGTTCGGGCCGGAGAACGGGCAGGACTTGCGGCGGCGGTAGAACGGCCGGCGGGCGCCGACGGCGGCGCGGCGGGCGGCTGGATTGACGTCGGTGGTGTCGGACATGGCGCGCTACTCCTCAACGCCAGGGCGGAATTCGTCGCGCGGGAACTCGCCGTCGCGTGCCCGGAATTCTTCGCGTTCGTCATAGCCGCGGCGGCGTCCGCTCTCGAAGCGGCCGGCGGGCTTGGGACCGCGGAAGGTGCGCTCGCGGTCGTCGGAGCGGCGGGACAGAATGGCGGACGGCACGTCGTCGATCGCCTCGACCCGTATCGTCATGAAGCGCAGCATGTCCTCGTTGAGCCGCAGTTGGCGCTCCATCTCGGTGATGAACGCCGGCTTGGCATCGAGGCCGAGCAGCATGTAGTGGCCCTTCCGGTTCTTCTTGATCCGGTAGGCGAGGCTGCGCAGGCCCCAATACTCGCGCTTCTTGACCGTGCCGCCATCGGCCTCGAGCTGGCTGACGATCCCGTCCGCGATCCCGTCGACCTGCTGCTGCGTGACGTCGTTGCGTGCGATCAGCACGCATTCGTAAAGCGGCATCCTGTTACTCCCCCTCTGGCTTATCGCCCCGACGCGATCCTGGGGTGCCAGGAACCGGTCGCGCTCCACCATGGAGCGCCGGGCATAGCCGGGGCAGGTGCCACCACCCCGGCAGGGAAGCCGCGGCGTAGAGCACGGTTCGACCCCCGGCGCAACCACATCGGCGCGGCGGGGGGCGGCGGTGCGAGTCACGGCAACGTGTGACCGGCCATTGACAGCGGGAAGGCACGAAGGCTACGCCGCCGCGCCGAACCAGAGAGTCTCCTTCATGCCGGTCCACGCCTTTATCTTTCCCGGCCAGGGCAGCCAGGCCGTCGGCATGGGCCGGGACCTCGCCGCGGCTTTTCCCGCCGCCCGGGAGCTGTTCCAGGAGGTGGATGAGACGCTGAAGCAAAGCCTCTCGAAGCTGATGTTCGAGGGACCGGGCGAAGAACTGACGCTGACCGAGAATGCCCAGCCGGCGCTGATGGCCGTCTCGCTCGCCGTTCTGTGCGTGCTGGAAAGCGAGGGCGGCATTGCCCTGAAGCAGAAGGCGGTCGTCGTCGCCGGCCACTCGCTCGGCGAGTACAGCGCCTTGGCCGCCGCCGGTGCGTTCACCGTGCCCGAGGCATCCCGCCTGCTGAAGCTGCGTGGCCAGGCGATGCAGAAGGCGGTGCCGGCCGGCGAGGGCGCAATGGCCGCGTTGATCGGCGTCGAGATGGCGCAGGTAGAAGCGATTTGCGCCGAAGCCGCCCCGGTACCGGAGAGCCCGACAAACGAGATCCAGGTGATCGAGCCGGCCAACGATAATGGTGGCGGCCAGATCGTGGTCTCCGGCCACCGTGGGGCGGTCGAGCGCGCGGTGGAGATCGCCAAGGCGAAGGGCGTGCGGCGCGCAATGCTGCTGCCGGTTTCGGCACCGTTCCATTCCGCGCTGATGGCGCCGGCCGCCGACGCCATGGCCGAAGCGTTCGACACGACCCCGCCGCGCGCGCCGGTCGTGCCGCTGGTGGCCAACGTCACCGCGGCCAAGGTGACCGATCCCACCGAGATCCGCGATTTGCTGGTCCGCCAGGTGACCGCGACGGTGCGCTGGCGCGAGAGCGTCCAGGCCATGGCCTCGCTCGGCGTGGACAGCTTCGTCGAGCTGGGTGCCGGCAAGGTGCTGTCCGGCCTCGTGCGGCGCATCGCGCCGGATGCCGCCGCTTCCTCCGCCGGCACGCCGGCCGAGATCGAAGCGCTGCTCAAAGTCTTGTAGGAGACGCGGATGTTCCGGCTCGACGGCAAGCCCGCTCTGGTCACCGGCGCCTCGGGTGGAATCGGCGCCGCCATTGCGCGTGCGCTGCATGCGCAGGGCGCCGTGGTGGCGCTCTCCGGCACCCGCCGCGACGCGCTCGACGTGCTGGCTGCCGAACTCGGCGAGCGGGCCCATGTCTGCCCGGCCGATCTGCGCGATCCCGAGGCCGGGGACGCCCTGGTCGCGGCGGCCGAGGCGGCAGTCGGGCCGCTGCATGTCCTGGTCAACAATGCCGGTCTGACCCGCGACATGCTGGCGCTGCGCATGAAGGACGAGGACTGGCAGACCGTGCTGGACGTCGATCTGACCGCGCCGTTCCGCCTGGCGCGGGCCGCGCTGCGCGGCATGTTGCGCCGGCGAGCGGGCCGTATCATCGGCATCTCCAGCATCGTCGGTGCCACGGGCAATCCCGGCCAGGCCAACTACGCCGCGGCCAAGGCCGGGCTGGTCGGCATGACGAAGGCGCTGGCGCAGGAAGTCGCCTCGCGTGGGATCACGGTGAACGTCGTTGCCCCGGGCTTCATCGAGACCGCGATGACGGATGCAATCGGCGCTGTGCAGCGGACAAAGCTGATCGAGGCGATACCGCTCGGCAAACTTGGCCAGCCGGCGGATGTGGCCGCCGCCGTCGCCTATCTCGCTTCGGACGAAGCTGCCTGGGTCACCGGGGCCACGCTGCACGTGAATGGCGGCATGGCGATGATCTAGTGGGACGTTGCAAGCCAAGCATGGGTGGGCGCCCGGGCGCGTCACCGGCCTTTCTCGGGTGTGGAAAGCATGCTAAGCGGCCGAACGCTTCGTCCAAATGCGGGTGCAGCGGCACCGGTCGGGTTTTTCTCGGACGGACGATAACCCCCGGACGGACCTAATTTATCCCTGCCAACGGCACAGCGCCTCGGCAGGGTCCCTTTGCAGGAGTGGCAGTGCCGATGAGCGAAATCGCCGATAGGGTGAAGAAGATTGTGGTGGAGCACCTGGGCGTCGAAGAGTCCAAGGTCACACCCGAAGCCTCCTTCATCGACGACCTGGGCGCTGACAGCCTGGATACCGTTGAGCTGGTGATGGCCTTCGAAGAGGCGTTCAGCGTCGAAATCCCCGAAGACGCCGCCGAGAAGATCAGCACGGTCAAGGACGCGATCGAATACATCGAGAAGCAGAAAGCAGCCTGACGCCGGCCAACAGCCAGCAGCCGTCAGGCAACGCAATGAGTGGAGGAACGCAGCAAATGCGTCGCGTTGTGGTCACGGGCATGGGCATCGCCTGTCCCCTGGGTATCGGGGTCGAGCATGTCTGGCGACGGCTGACCAACGGCGAGTCTGGCATCACCGCTATCGACGTCTTCGATACCAAGGACGTGACCTGCAAGGTCGCGGGTCAGATCCCGCAGGGCAGCAAGGCCGATAACAAGCTCGATCTCGCCGAATGGATCCCCGTCAAAGACCAGAAGAAGATGGACCGTTTCATCCATCTTGCGATGGTCGCGGGAACCGAGGCCGTGGAGGATTCCGGCTGGAAGCCGGAGACCGACGCGGACCGGAATGCCACCGGCGTCATGATCGGTTCTGGCATTGGTGGGCTGCAGACCATCTTCGAAGCATCGGCGCAGGTGCTGCAGGGCAAGGCCCGCCGCCTGTCGCCCTTCTTCATCCCGTCGGCACTGATCAACCTCGGCTCCGGTCAGCTCTCGATCAAATACGGCTTCAAGGGTCCCAACCACTCCGTGGTGACGGCCTGCGCCACCGGCGTGCACGCGATCGGCGACGCGGCACGCCTCATCATGTGGGGCGACGCCGACGTGATGGTCGCGGGCGGTGCCGAGGCCCCGGTTTGCGAGCTTGGCGTCGCCGGGTTCTGCGCCTCCCGCGCGCTGTCCACCGGCTTCAACGATCGCCCCACCGCCGCATCGCGACCCTGGGACAAGGATCGCGACGGGTTCGTCATGGGCGAGGGCTCCGGCGTGGTCGTCCTCGAAGAATACGAACATGCGAAGCGGCGTGGCGCGAAAATCTACGCCGAGATCGGCGGCTACGGTATGTCCGGCGACGCCTTTCACATCACCGCACCCGCCGAAGGCCATGAAGGCGCCTATCGCGCCATGCAGGCGGCGTTGCGCAACGGACGGGTCTCCCCTGCGGACATCCAATACGTCAACGCACACGGCACTTCGACGCCGCTCGGCGACGATCTGGAGCTGGAGGCGGTCGAGCGGCTGTTCGGCGATGACGCCAAGGGCATCGCCATGTCCTCGACCAAGTCCGCGGTCGGGCACTTGCTGGGTGCAGCCGGTGCGGTGGAGGCGATCTTCTCCATTCTGGCCATCCGCGACGGGATCGCGCCACCCACGCTCAACCTGGATGAGCCTAGCCGTCCAAGTGTGATCGACCGCGTGGCGCGGGTCGCTCAGGAGCGTAAGATCAGGGTTGCGCTTTCGAACAGCTTTGGTTTCGGTGGCACGAACGCTTCTATTATCTTTCGTGCGGTTTGAAGGCTGGGGGCGCTGCCCCCAGACCCCCGCCAGGAGCGAGCGCCCCCTGGACCCGCATCAGTTTGGTGACTGATGCGCTGGCTGCTGGCGGTTGCACTGATTTTGATTGCGGCTGGTGGCGGGGGTGCGTTTTACGCGTATCGGCTGTTTGACCAGCCGGGGCCTTTGCCGGTCGCAATCGCCGTTCCGGTGCCCCGTGGCGGGTCCGAAGCCGTGGCTCTTGCGCTCCATGACGCGGGGGTCATCGATAAAGTGCTCCCGTTCCGGGTGGCCGCCTTCGTCACCCGCGGCCACGGACCACTCCGCGCGGCGGAGTTCGCCTTCCCCGCGCATGGCTCATTGCGCCAGGTTCTGGCGGTCTTGCGCAGCGCCAAGCCGGTCATCCACCGGCTGACGATCCCCGAAGGGCTGACCGCGAAGCAGATCGCCTCCCTGCTCGCCGCGGCCGAGACGGCGACCGGCCAGGTGGATACGCCCGCCGAGGGAAGCCTCCTGCCACGGACCTACGAATACGAGTACGGAACCCCCCGCACGGCGCTGGCCGCGCGCGCCCAGGCCGCAATGGACCGCGCCCTCGATGAGGCCTGGACCAGCCGCGCTCCCGCGCTGCCGCTGGCCAGCCCCCGCGACGCGCTGATCCTCGCCAGCATCGTCGAGCGCGAGACCGCCCGCCCCGAGGAGCGGCCGCTGGTGGCCGCCGTGTATCTGAACCGACTCCGGCGCGGCATGCGTCTGCAGGCGGACCCGACCGTGGCCTACGCGGCCAGCGGCGGGGGCACCCTGGACCACGCCCTGACCCGGGCCGACCTCGATCGCGCCGACCCGTTCAACACCTATCGCAACCTCGGCCTGCCGCCCGGGCCGATCTGTTCGCCGGGCCTCGCCAGCCTGCACGCCGTTCTGCAGCCTGCGCAGACCGACGACCTCTACTTCGTTGCCGACGGAACCGGCGGACACGCGTTTGCCCGCACGCTGGACGAACATGCCCGCAACGTGGCCCGCCGGCGCGCCGCGACCGCATCGCCGCCACCGGCGACCTCCCACTGCGACGCCGCATCAATGTCGGCTTGTCCCGCCCGGTAGCACGCGGTCACGCCCGCCGGCCGCGCGATCCGGTTGGTCACAGGCTTGCCTTGCCCGGCTGCCTGGCCAGAATCGTGCCGATGACCCTTGGCGGCAGCAGCCCGACCACGCGCGCCACGCCCGCCATCCACCACGGGAATGCGACACGCACCCGCCCGGCGGCAATGCCGCGCAGGATAATCTCGGCCGCTCGGTCGGCGTCCATCAGCCCCGGCATGCGGAAGCGGTTCGCCGCCGTCATCGCGGTCCGGACGTAGCCGGGGCAGACGCTGGTCAGCAGCACCCCCCGCCTCCGTGCGCCCCGCGCCGCAGCGACGGTCCACGCATCGATCGCCGCCTTCGAGGCGCAGTAGGACGCCGCGCCCGGCACCGGAAGGAAGGCGGCGATCGACGCAATCGCGGCGATCCGGCCGCGGACCCCGTCTGACCCCGGCAACTGTTTCGCCATCGCAGCCATCGCCGGCAGGACGGTGTTCAACGTTCCGTCCAGATTGGTGGCAAAGATGGTACGGGTCTGCGCGCCGCTCTCCGGCGAGCCATCGACCGTGCCCGCCGAGATGCCCGCATTGGCCACAACCAGGTCGAGCGTGCCCGCGCCCGTGATCCAATCCGCCATCGCCGCGGCGTCGCGCACATCCAGTACCATCTCGCGCACCGTTGCCTCCCGAGCGCGGCAGGCGGCGGCAATCTCCGCGAGCCGAACCGCATCGCGGCCGGAGAGATGCAGCGTCACCCCGGACCCCGCCAGCGCCAGGGCAAGCGCACGGCCGATGCCGGACGAGGCGCCGGTGATCAGCACGGAACGGAACTGGGTCATTTCCCTATGATAATCCAGGTTCGCAGGAACCGAAGCGGCTGTTAGAACACCCACCAAATGACCGCCCTTCTCAACTCGATGACCGGCTTCGCTCGCACCGAAGGCAGTGCCGCCGGCCTTGCCTGGGTCTGGGAACTGCGCAGCGTCAACGGCCGCGGGCTGGACCTGCGCTTCCGCCTGCCGCCCGGCTGGGACGCGCTGGAGCCCGGTCTGCGGGAGGCCGCCGGCAAGGTGCTCAAGCGGGGCAACGTCAACGCGGCGCTGACGCTGAAACGCGAGGTCGAAACGCGACTCGCGCTGGACATGGCCGCGCTGGAACAGGCGCTTGCCCTCGCGCTTGAGCTGCAAAAGCGCATTCCCGGCAGCCCGCCGCCGCGCGCCGAGTCGCTCCTCGGCTTGCCGGGCGTGCTGCGGCAGGCGGCGACCGACGCGGCCGAGGAGCGTGCGGACGCCGAGACGGCGGTGCGCGACGGATTCGCCGAGGCGCTGGCGGCGCTGCTGGCCGCTCGCCAGGCGGAAGGTGCGCGGCTCGGTGCGGTCCTGGCCGGGCAACTTGATGAGATCGCGGCTTTGCACGGGCAGGCGGCCACCACCGCCGCCGACCAGCCGGCGCAGCTCCGGGCCAAGGTGATGGACAATCTGCAGGCGCTGCTGCGCGAGGCGCCATCCCTGCCGGAAGACCGCATCGCCCAGGAAGTGGCGTTGCTCGCCGCCCGGTCCGACGTGCGCGAGGAACTGGACCGGCTGGCCAGCCATCTCCAGGCCGCGGCTTCCCTGCTCGCGGAACCGGCCGCCGTCGGCCGGCGCTTCGACTTCCTGGTGCAGGAATTCAACCGCGAAGTGAACACGCTGTGCAGCAAGTCGGCTTCGACCGCGCTGACCGGTATCGGCCTGCGGCTCAAGGCAACCGTCGAGCAGCTGCGCGAGCAGGTGCAGAACATCGAATGACCCGCGACAGCGACGCGGGATCGGCTGGCGCGACGATTGTGCGGCGCGGCTTGAGCCTGGTGCTCGCCGGCCCGTCCGGTGCCGGCAAGACGGCGATCGCCGACGCGCTGCTGGCCAGCGAACCCGCGCTCCACCGATCCATCAGCGTGACCACGCGTCCCGCCCGCCCGGGCGAGACCGACGGCGTTCATTACCACTTTCGCGACCATGCCGAATTCGATCGCATGTCGGAATCGGGCGCGTTGCTGGAATCAGCGCGTGTGCTTGGCCGCCATTGCTACGGCACACCGCGCGCGCCTGTACAGGCTGCCCTCGCCGCCGGTGAAGACGTGATCTTCGATATCGATTGGCAGGGATTCCGCCAACTCCGCGAGGCGCTGCCCGGCGATGTGGTGGGGGTGTTTATCATGCCGCCATCCCTTTCGGTGTTGGAACGCCGGCTGCGGGCCCGCGCGGGCGACGATGAGGCGGAGATCGCACGGCGGATGCAGCTCGCGCTCGACGAAATCAGCCACTGGCCGGAATTCGACCATGCCCTGGTCAACGACGAGCTGGAGCGTTCCGTCCCAGCCGTCCGGGCGATCCTGCATGCCGCGCGCCTGGCGACGGCTCGCCAGCCTGGGCTCGCCACGTTCGTTCGTCGCCTCGGCACCTGAGCGCCCGCGTGGCGGCGCGGTTCGGCCGCATCGCTGATATCGTGCCTGCCGGCACCGTCGTTGTGATGGGCGGACCAGTGAAGCGCCGGCCACCGCCGGTTCGCCGGTGGCCCCACCATGTCGACCGACGTAGGCGCTTCCAACCGGTCAGGTGCAACAAAAATGAGACGGATGGCACAAGTGCTATCAGCTCGGCGCTTTCGTTGGTCCTCGGCCCTTGAGCGATACATTTTGAACCAATGTCCTATTTTCAGGGCCGAACAAATTAACCCCTGACTCATACACTCATGCAATCGTAGGTTGTGCTTGCTGAAAAGCATACCTCGCAGGCCAGATACCAAGAGCCGGCCAGGGCAATGACGAATTGAGGTCAGTTATGACGTTCGTGAGTCCGAAAAACGAGACGAGCCACTGCTGCCTGGCGGCGAACATGTCGATGGGCGAACCAGTCGACAGCGCGAGGCAACTCCCGCCGCAAGCGAGGGTCGAAGCTGAGTGCTACACTGAACTCGATGCATTCATCACGCAGGAGGATCGTGCGTTCTGGTGCTACATGAAGCCGCGCGAGCGGCCGAGCTTCACGCGGCAGCTGCTCGTGGACCTGTCGCGGCTGCAAAGCCTGATCGCGGACCTGTTCGCCGGCCGCGCCGACGACGAAGCCCCCTTCACGCACTTGGTGTTCGGTTCACGCGAACCCGGCGTGTTCAACCTTGGCGGCGACCTGACGCTGTTCAGCCAGCGGATTCGCCAGCGTGACCGCGAAGGATTGCATCGCTACGCCAACGCCTGCGTCGATGTCGCCTACGCCAATCACGTCGGATATAAGCACAATATCGTCACGATGGCGCTGGTGCAGGGTGATGCGCTCGGCGGCGGCTTCGAGGCGGCGCTGTCCTGCGACCTGATCATTGCCGAACGGCACGCCAGGTTCGGCCTGCCCGAGATCCTGTTCAACCTGTTTCCCGGCATGGGCGCCTACAGCTTTCTCTCCCGCCGCGTCGGCGCCGCGAAGGCCGAGTCCATCATCCTGAGCGGATGCGTCTACACCGCGGCCGAGATGCACGAGCTGGGGATCGTCGATATTCTGGTCGACAAGGGCACCGGGGAGCAGGCGGCGCGTGCCCACATCGCCCGCAGCCGCGCGAAGCACAACGCGCGTGCCGCGCTCTACAAAGTCCGCCGGCGGATCAACCCGGTGACCATCGAGGAGCTGCGCGATGTCACCGGTCTATGGGTGGATGCCGCACTGAGACTGACCGAACACGACCTGCGCATGATGGCGAAGCTCACCGCCGCGCAGACCCGTCTCCGCCTGCGTGAGGCGGCAACCGCGACGCTGGCGGCCGCATAGCACCGAAGCATGATGGAACGCTGGGGCTGGGATCACCGTCCATCCCCAGCGTGCGTGGCGGATACATGGCCGCGGATCGCCTCCACGAGGCGCGCAAGTTCGGCCTCGATTTCCCCGATGCTTTGCTCGGACACATGCACCATCCGGTCCGCGGACACCGTCTCCAGCGGGATGCAAATGTCGCGCAAGGGTTCGGCGCCGATATTGGCCGCCGCGCTTTGCAATGCGTGCGCCTGCGCTCGCACGGCCTCGACATCGCTTCGTTCGGCGGCGGCCCGGATTCCTTGCACGACGGCCAGCGAATCGGCGTGGAATTCCTTCAGGATGTCGGCGACGAATTCCGTCCCACCGAGATCGACCAGGCCCGCCAGCACGGCCGGATCGACAGCGGGTCGCGGGACGGACATCGGACCGCCATCGGGTGGCGGCGGGATCGCGCCCGCCGCGTCCATGGGACGGTGCTGCGCGACCAGCGCGTCGATCGTCCTGATCAGGCTGGCGGGCTCCACTGGCTTGACCACGCAGACATCCATGCCCGCCGCGATGCATCGTTCGCTGGTCTGCGGCGTCGCGTCCGCGGTCAGCCCAACGATCGGCAGGCGAGGCTGCCCGGCCGAGATCCGGCGGAACGTCTTGGTGGCCTCGATGCCGTTCAGGATCGGCATGTTCACATCCATGACCACCGCGTCGAAGTCGTGCGCGAACAGCGCCTCGAGTGCCTGCTGCCCGTTGGTCACGACCGTCACGTCGTGACCCGCGCGCTCCAGGATCTTCGTCAGGACTTTTTGGTTGGTGCTGTTGTCGTCCGCTGCCAGAATCCGGCGTCGTCCAACGCCGGACAACGGAACTGCCGCATCGCCGGTCCGGCCGGCGGAGCGGCTTGCCGATATCAGATGCAGCGCCGTTGCCAGCTCTTCGTCCGAGGTGGGAACCGAGATCACACTGGAAAAAATCCGGCGCCAGGCGAGGGGTGGCAATCCGGCGAGCGGCGCGGCGCGAATTGCAACCAACGACAGCTCGGCGGTTTCCCGGAGCCGTTCGAACGACGGTTGCTCAGCCCCGGGCCGCGTCAGGTCGAAGCCCAGGATGCAATGCTGGACCTCCTGATCGCCGGGGGCCGTCACGTCGGGATCGCCGCAGGCGGCGGCATCGGCCAGGATCACGGGAACGCCCCATTGCGCCAGGCGGCCGACGACAGGATCGGCCATGTCCGGCCGGTCCGCAAACAGGCAGGCGCGCAGATTGGCAAACCGGCCGGTATCGACAACGACCTCCGCCGCGCGTGCAAGGTCCAGCCAGAACCAGAACGTGCTGCCGGTTCCGATGGTGCTTTCGACGCCGATCTCCCCGCCAAGCAGCGCCACACCCTGCTTCGCGATCGCGAGTCCGAGCCCGGTGCCGCCGAAACGGTCGATGATGCTGTCGTCCGCTTGCACGAAGGATTCGAAGATTCGGTCCTGTGCCGCCTGCGGGATGCCGATTCCGGTATCGGTGACTTCGAAGCGCAGCCTGACGCCTGCCTCACTTTGTTCGACACAATCGACCGCAACGCAGACGCTGCCGGTCCGCGTGAATTTCAATGCGTTGCCGACCAGATTCAACAGAATCTCACGCAGCCTGCGCCCGTCGCCGCACAACAGAAGCGGCGTACGGGCCGCGACGAAGATGTTGAACCCGATCCCCCTGGCCCGCGCCTCGGGGCGGAAGATCGTTCGCACCTCGCCCAGTAGCCGCGACAGGTCAAAATCCGAGGACGAAACGGCGACCTTCCCCGCCTCGATGCGCGACAGGTGGAGAATCCCGTCGATCATCGTACGCAAATTTTCCGCCGACGTGGTGATGGTCTGGCTCATGTCGAGTTGCTCGGCGGTCAACCGGCTGCCTTCCAGCAACCCGCCCATGCCGATGATCGCGTTGAGCGGCGTGCGCAATTCGTGGCTGACGCTGGCGAGGAACAACGACTTTGCCTGGCTCGCCGCTTCCGCCTGCCGCCGCGCCCGCGACAACGTTTTGATCAGCGACAAGGCATAGAGCGGCAGAACCACCAGCCCGAGGATAACGCCGGCGGCCAGCGCCGGCATCTTGCCCCAGAATGGCGTGGTAACAACGACCGCACCGAACCCGGCCAGGGAAAGCATCATCGCAGCCAGCAGAAACCGAGGCCCGAATCTGAATCCGTTGCCGAAGACGATCCAAAGGTAGGTCGGAAAAATCCAGGCCGTCGCTTCGCCGCCAATGTGCAACTGGTAGGATGTGGCCCCGACATCCAACAGCAACGCGGCGGCGCGCCGGGTGCGAGAGACGCCGGGAAACATCGTCAGGTGGGCATAAATGAGAAAACCAGCCGCGATGTAGATGGCCGTCTCAGCGACCGGGTCTGCGATCGTGAGCAGGCCGTACCGTCCGATCGATGCATTGTAGAACAGAACCAGCGCGCCCGCGAGGAACCGGTTGAGCGCCATCTGGTGCTCGCCGTCGTCCCGAGCGCCCTGGAACAGGTCCCTGATCCGCCGCCGCCCGCTCGCTTCAGGCGGTGGTCCAGCCGCGGCGTCCATCGCAAACGGGCCCTGCATCAGGCTTACGCCGACACTTCGCCGGTCCGCCCGTCGAGCGCGTCGTGCACCGCCTGCGCCAGCTGCTCCTTGCGGTACGGCTTCCGGAGCATGGCCACCGGCGGATCGCGGCTCTCGATCTGACCGCTCCCGCTGGCTTCCGCGAACCCCGACGTCAACAGCACCCGCATGCCGGGCCAGCGGCCGCGCGACTGGCGCGCCAGCTCGAAGCCGTCCATGTCGCCCGACATGACGATGTCGGTGAACAGCAGGTGCACCGGCGTGCTCTCCAGAATCCGGAGCGCTGCCCGCGCGCCGTCGGTCTCCAATACGCTGTAGCCGAATTCGGCCAGCAGGCGCGTGACCAGGCGCCGCAGTTCCGGATTGTCTTCGACCACCAGCACGGTTTCCCCGCGTCCCACAGGCGTTGCAGGCGCAGGCGTGTGGGCAGGGGCGGCCTGCACGACGTCCGTCGCGCGCGGCAGCAGAAGCCTGAAGGTGCTGCCGCTCCGCAGCTCGCTCCGCACGCTGATGTGGCCGCCCGACTGCCGGGCGAACCCGAACACCATGCTGAGCCCGAGGCCGGTGCCCTTGCCGACCGCCTTGGTGGTGAAGAACGGTTCGAAGATCTGGGCCATGACCTCCGGCGCCATGCCGGTGCCGCTGTCGGTGACCTCGATCATGACGTAGTCGCCAGGACGCAGATCGGGCTGCAACGCGGCCTGGTCCGCATCGATGTGGCTGTTGGCGGTGGCAATGTGCAGCGCACCGCCCTTCGGCATGGCGTCGCGGGCGTTGGTGGCAAGGTTCGCGATCGCTGCCTCAAGCTGGGCTCGGTCCGCGGCCACCGTCCAGACCTCGCCGGCAAGATGCAACGAGGTCTGGACGGTCTGGCCGAGCACGCGCCCCAGCAGGCGAACCATCCCGGAGACGACCTCGTTCACGTCAAGTGCCACCGGCTGCAGCGGCTGGCGCCGCCCGAAGGCCAGCAGCCG
>Ga0302320_10018003_pt1 | contig 14284 bp, 12 predicted proteins | sample Bog_T0_3_FD_202130 | JGI IMG/M metagenome (GOLD analysis project Ga0302320, IMG submission 202130) | Peat permafrost microbial communities from Stordalen Mire near Abisko, Sweden - Bog_T0_3 | ecosystem: Environmental > Terrestrial > Soil > Wetlands > Peat | place: Sweden: Abisko, Stordalen Mire...
TTACAGCCATGTTCGGCCACAAACAAAATTGCGTTGACTACTGTGAGGTTCTGAAGTTTTACATTCCCGCGCTGAATTGGCAGGCTGTCCTTGATCTTTTCGAACTGCTTCCGGCGATCTCCATTGATTTTAATTATAACAAGATTAGTGTTAACACGCCCTAATCACGGGCATCGTAGGCGCAGCAGGAGGGCTGGGCGGATTCTTTCTGCCTTCCGCACTGGGAGCGTTGAAGGATATTTCAGGAAGCTACGGAACCGGTCTGCTCTGCTTTGCATTCCTGATGGTCGCCAGCGTCCTGGTGCTGCTGGAGTTCGGTGTGCAGTGGAGATCCACATGGACAGCCGCCGCATTGGATCGCACCATGGTCTTCAGTTACAGAGGGTCCCGGCAAGCAAACGTTCCTGATCCCGCGCTTGCTTGCGAGATGGATTCTGCCGGCGACTAGAGAGCCTCGCACTCCGCCGCTGCGTTAGCGCCATTCCCATTGATGCAGCAGTCAGGTTTACAGATGAACCATTTGATGAACAACCGAAAGGCCAGTTCGCGGGTGTTGGCACCAGTGCGGGACTATTACAAGACCACAACTTCGCGACTCTTTGAGAGAATGCTGGAGCTACGGTGATATTCATCTTATTAAAAATGAAACTCGACTGTCCTATCGTTAAGTCTTGTTGAGAACCAAATGGGGAAACCGCCCCGGCCCCGTTGCTAACTTGGTACATCTCATTCATCCGATTGCACTTTAGCGAAGATAACTGATCCCGTTTATCAACAGGCATGGTACTTTCATCTTGGGTTTCTACGAAATCCTGGGTGCTTCACAACAGTCTGGGAGGTTCGCAATGACTTACTCCGCAGCCGGCGAGTCTGGCATACAACAGTTAGTCCGTAAAGCTCTACTGCGCTCCATCGACGAGCTAACAACTCTTGCCGAAGGTAACAGGACCGAAGACGTTCATGCGTCTCTCGAGGCGCTCTCTGACAAGCTGAAGAGGAACCGCTTTAATCTCGCGGTATTAGGTCAGACCAAGCGGGGCAAGAGTTCCTTTATCAATGCGCTTCTGGGCGCGCGGGTTCTTCCCACAGGAGTGCTGCCACTCACTTCAGTCATTACCAGGGTGACCTGGGGACCAGCGCCCTCGGCGGAGATCCTCTTCCATACGGGTGAAACCCAGCGGATTGCAGTCGATCTTTTGTATGAATACATTACGGAATCCGGCAACCCTGGGAACAAAAAGCAAGTCGCCTCAGCTGAGGTCTATTACCCCTCACCCATTCTAGGCATGGGCTTTGATCTCATCGACTCACCTGGAATCGGTTCAACGAATCGCAAAGACACAGAGACGACGGAGGATTTTCTCTCCGAGGTAGATGCCGGTATTGCGGTGCTTTCGGTGGACCCGTCAATCACCGCCATGGAGTCCGAGTTTCTGCGCCGCATTCGGCAGGATGTGCCCAAGCTTCTCTTCGTCATCAATAAGACCGACACGGCAACACCGAATGAAGTCGACGAGGTCATCAACTATCTTGAGGATGAGCTGCGCAATCGTGTCGGCATCAAAAAGCCGGAAGTGTTTCCGCTTTCAGCGCGCCAGGCGATGAAAGGGCCGATGGAGCTTGCGCCCCATGAGAGCACGGGCATGGATCGCCTGTTGGCCCGTCTTCACCACTTTGCTGCCGAAGAGAAAGAGCAGACGCTCTTTCAATCCGTAGCAATGGACTTGTTGCGCATTGCCGGCACGCTGCGGTTTGCCGCCATGGTCGGAGAGCGCGCACGGTCAATGTCTGGCGAGGACATTGCCAACCGCAAGAGCGCCCTTGAAGAAGCTTTGGCGCGCGGAGATCAGGAACTGAAAGACTTGCGCCACCTGCTACGGCAGGATACCGCGACCCTGATCGCTCGCATCGAGAAAGATTTGAAAGAACACATTGCCGCAACTGCCCCGCGCATACACAGCCGGTTGAACAGGCTCAGGAACGAGCAAGGCGACGAGACTCGCGAACAGCTTGCCGAGATGCTCGATCAGTTCATGCTGGGCGAGGTTGAGGGCGTCTTTGAAGACTGGCGGGCGCAGGAAGACGAGCGCATCCACATGGAACTGGCGGCGCTGTCGCGCCGGTTTGTTGAAAGAACGAACAATGTTCTGGAACGCCTGCAAACCGCCGCCGGGTACCTGTTCGATGTGCCGGTCACGCCCGTGGCTGTTGCGTCGTCCCTCTCCGTCGAGAGCCGGTTGCGTTACAGCACCGAACCGGTATTTCAGCACCAGCTCGAAAAGCTGATCTTTGTCCTGCCCAAGTCCATGATGCGCCGGGCAATTTTTGGCCGCATGCTAACTTGTATCGATGCGGAACTTAGCCGCAACGCGGACCGGATTCGCGACGACTATCTTCAAAGGCTGGACCGGTCAGTTGCCACCTTTGAGAAGGAGCTCAAGACCGCGGTTGGAATTGTGGCCGACAATCTCCGGTTTGTCCTGGAACCAAAGACAGAGCATGCTACCCCTTCAGGAAAGGTCGTCTCGCAAATTGCTCCAATCATCCGCCAGTGCGTTGCATTGGGCTAAGCGGCTGCGGGAATGTCTTGTTGTATCGAAAAGGCACGGCTTTTCGCCGTGCCTTTTTCTGTGTTGAGCGTTGCTCAGTTTACACCGTCTCTGAGTCTCATTGTTACCCACAGCATCAGCTTGGTAGGATACCGCAGAGAGCCAGATCGGAGAGATCCGCAATGATGCGCAGCGTGCTTGCATTTTCAATCATGCTTGGCATCGGTCTGCTTACGCCTCGTACAGCCGCGGCCTTCCAATCCTCGTATCAACCGGCAACGCCTCCAACCGTGCAAAGCTTCAAAGATACGCTCGACTCACATCCCATTGTGGCGCTCACGTTTGACGATCTGCCCGCCGCCGGTAGCCTGCCGCCAGGTGAAAACCGCACCAAAATCGCTACCGCCCTCGCTGCCGAACTCAAGGCAATCCACCTTGAGGGCACCTACGGCTTTGTGAACGCCGTCAAGCTCGAAAACGATCCCGACGCCCAGCAAGCCTTGCGCATCTGGGTGGATGCTGGCATGAACATCGGCAATCACACCTGGTCGCATATCTCGCTTACTGGCAACACCGCCGAAGCCTTTGAGCACGAGATCGCCCTCGACGAGCCGGCGCTGGCCCAATATGGCGAAACGCGCGACTGGCATTGGTTCCGCTATCCCTATCTTTGGGAAGGTGACACACTGGAAAAGCGCCATGCTGTGCGTGCTTACCTCAAAGACAAGGGCTACCGCGTCGCGCAGGTCACGCTCGACTTTGAGGATTACGCATGGAACGACGCCTATGCCCGCTGTTCAGCCAAACCAGATGCCGCAGCCATCGCATGGCTCAAGCAGAGTTACATTGAAAACGCGGCAGAATACATTCGCCTGGGCCGCGAAGAGGAGCACATCGCCTTTGGCCATGAGATTCCTAACGTAATGCTGCTGCACGCCACGGCCCTTACTACACTCATGCTGCCCGATCTCGTCGATCTGCTGCACAAGCAAGGCTTCCGCTTTGCCGCGCTTCCAGAGGTTGAGCAGGATCCCGTTTACGCCCAAGATCCCGACACCGCGCTGCAATTTGGCGGCACGCTGCCCGACCAGTTCATGGACTCGCGCCATCTGCCCTATCCGGCATTCAAGCCTAAGCCCATGGATAAGCTGAAGAGCTTGTGCCAGTGAGTGGGCGCTGGTAAGTCCGCTCTATCTTGCACTCGACAAATTGAGCCGTGGCAAATGCTCTACGATAGGGTTAACTCTCACCGAGGTTTTCAACTTCCTTGACTCACTCCGCCCCGCGAGCTCCCGGTCTTGACACGTTGCGCAGTTTGGCAATCCTCTCCGTGATTGTGTTTCACATATACACCTTTCACGATGTTGGGAACATACCTGCGACGATAGCTTTTGCCGCACAGATGGGCTGGGTGGGCGTCGATCTCTTCTTTGTCTTGAGCGGATATCTGATTGGTTCACAGCTTTTGCGCCCTTATCTGCCAGGAGAATGTCCCCAGCTTTGGAGCTTCTATCGAAACCGTGCCTTCCGAGTTTTGCCGGCCTATGGCGTTGTGCTGGGCGTGTACCTGATTCTTCCGTTCTGGCGCGAATCTCCCAACCTGCCGCCCCTTTGGCAGTTGCTCACCTTCACTCAGAATCTCTTTGTCGACTATCGAGTCAACCAAGCTTTCTCGCATGTTTGGTCTCTGTGCGTCGAGGAGCACTTTTATATGTTTCTGCCACTCATCGTGCTCTCCATGATGCGCAAGCCGTCCTTCTGGAAAACTGTGGCCTTGATCGCCGGACTGGTATTGTTTGGAATTTGCATTCGCGCCTTCATCCTTTTCCATTCACTTAGGCCGCTCGCCCTGGCTGGTCAAAGATTCGGCCTCGTTTACATCGAGCGCATCTACTACCCAACTTACAGCCGCCTCGATGGATTGCTTGCGGGAGTTACGCTTGCATTGGTAAAAACCTTTCGTCCGCTGTGGTGGAATGCATTGGCCAAGCGAGGGCACACTCTCTTCTGTGTGGGCCTTTTCATGGTGGGCATTGCGATCTGGCTCTTCACTGATCGCTGGGATTCCGTTATTGGCGCATCCGCCTTCGGGACAGCAATCGGGTTCCCTATCCTCTCGCTTGGCCTGGGCCTTCTCGTCGCGTCCGCGCTAAGCGCCAACGGAATCTTGAGCCGATTCAAGGTTCCGGGAGCGAAGCTGATCGCCACGCTCGCCTATAGTCTGTACCTGACCCACAAGGAACTGATCCATCTGGTGGACCTTTGCTTCCCTGTTATTGCCCGAGCAGGCTTTCTTCCATGGCTTGGAGTGTATGCGGTCTGTTGCCTGGCGGTTTCGGGGTTGCTCTACCTCTGCGTCGAGCGGCCGTTTCTGATCCTGCGCGATAGGCGCTCCTGATTTCAGGCCAATCCCTTTACCGGAGCTTTTCCCGTACCTCGGGCCGCACCAGGTAAAGAAAGAAGACCAGATTCAACAGGCCCTGCACCAAAGCGGCACCCTGATGCAAACTCGCGAAGATCCACAGGTTATAGACCACCAGCAGAAAGACCGCACCCAGCGCCAGCGCCCAGGCCCAGCGCTGTAGCAGCAACAGCCCGGCGCTGGCGGCGATAAAGCAGGCTGCAAATACCAGAAACAGAGCTGGATAGTGCCGCCCGCTGACTACTCCCAGGACGATGACCCCCGCCAGCACCAGCAGGTAAAGGCTGATGGCCGCCAGACCCGGCAACGGCAGCAGATCGCGCCCCGGCGGCAGTGCCGGGCCGTTCTTGTCTTCGCGGGTCTCGGGATCGGTCATAGCGAGCGCAGATAGGCCAGCAGATCGCTGAGCTGGTCGTCGGTGAGGGGCGTGGCGGGCATGTTGTTACGTCCATGCAGAATCACGTAGGTCAGCCGCTCGTCGGTGGGCGGCGCGCCCGAGGGCATGGCCTTGATCTTGGTGATTGCCTGCAACCCCGGCCCGTTGAGCGGCTGCGTTGTGGTGGGGTGGTGGCACCTGGCGCACTTTTGATGAAAAACCTGCGCCCCTCGCGCCTCTTCGATGGTCCACAACGCCTCAGGCTTTGAGGCGGGTAGCGACCGGCAGCCGGCCTCCACAAGCGTTCCGGCGAGGCCAAGCGCAACCGGCAAGAAACTCATTGAAACAGCTAGAGAACGAGCGCGCATCTACCTCCGATGATACAGGCTTAGACGATATGGACTTACTCTGCTGCCGCTATGGCCTCGGCGATGCGGTCGATGGCCTTCACCTCGGCTTCGCTCCCCGGCCGGCGGCCATTCACCAGAATCGAAAACGCCAGCGTCTTGCCGCTCGCCGAGGTCATGTAGCCGGAAAGCGCGTTCACCTCATTGGACGTGCCGGTCTTGGCCCAAAGCCGGCCCTGCAATGCCGAGTTCCTGAATCGCGAGGCCAGCGTGCCATCCTCTCCTGCCACCGGCAGGGTCTCGCGCCACGCCGGTCCCCAAGGCTGCCGGGCTGCATACGCCAAAAGCTGCGTAAGGGCCCGTGGGGCGATGCGGTCGTCTGGGCTCAAGCCAGAGCCGTCGTAGAGATAGAAGTCCCCATCCTCCACGCCAGCTCCGATCAGAAATTGCCGTACGACCCGCGCCCCCTGAGCAAAGCTGCCCTCGGTGCCATGCACCTTGCCCAGCAGCCGCAAAAGCAGCTCGGCGTGCAGATTCTGGCTTGTCTTATTGATCACCGTCACATCCTGGGTCACCGGCACGGAGATGTGTGTCGCCAGCACGTTGCGACTCTTGAGCGGTGCTGCCACCGTAGACAAATCGGAATGGGTCAGCTTGAGCGGTTGCTCCCGCTCGCTATCAAAATCACCCGTTCCTATCGAGTATCTGTGCTGAGAGGCCGCGCTTCCCGTGACGTTGACTCCGCGGCTCCTGAGCGCCTCTTTGAAAGCCGCCGCGGTAAACTCCGCCGGATCTTCCACCGCCAATGCGGCATGGAAGCCCGCAGCCGGCGCATTGCCCCAGGCCCGTACCAGCATCGAACCGGGGCGGCGTTCCAGCCCTGGTCCGCTGACCGGTTGCCCTGACTGGCCTGAATCCCCAACTGTCATCGAGTTATCCAGCGTGTAGTAGTCGAAGTTCGGTGTCCAGGCGGCGGTTGCCGCTCCGGTCTTGGACCCAGCCGAGGAGTTCAGATCGGCCGCAATCGTCAGCTCTGCCGTGTTCTCATTGAAACTGAGCGCGGAGACAGGCACGCCATAGCTCCATTGCAGATCGTCCCAGGCCCAGCTGCGCCCGTAGGGCTCGTCGAGAAAGAATGTATCATCGCCCACCACGCCGCCATCCACGGTCCGCACCCCGGCCTGTACTACCTCTTCGGCCAGCAGGTTGAGCACGTCCATCGCCTTGGGCGGAGTTTTGGCCTCGCCCGAATCAGAAGCAGCCGCGATAGTGTTTGCGCCGGCCGGATTCGCTTCAGGCATCCTATAAGGGTATTGCCGCGCGCTCAGCGTCGGGTCGCCCGCGCCCAGCAGAATCAGGTCACCGTGCAGCACTCCCTGGCTGTCGATGGGTCCCCCGGCCACAACGTTTGTGGTCCAGGTGAGCGACTCCACCGGCAGCAGGGCGTAGGCGGCTGCGGTCGTCACTAGTTTGGTGTTCGAGGCAGGGGTCAACAGCCGCCGCTCGTTCAACCCATACAGCGGCTGCCCGTCCACAGTGGTTACGCTGATGCCCACCTGAGCATGACTCAGCGCCGGCTCAGCCAGGATTGCGTTGATGCGCTCGGCCAACTGCCCTCTTGACGGAGCAGGCCGCGCCGCCGAATGGCCTACGGGCGTTGCGCCGCCTTGCGCCGCAGCCTGTGCGAACAGCCCGATGGAAGGAACCAGAACCGCCGCCAGCAGCGACAGGATTTGCCGTGAGAATTTCATGCAGGGAGTTTAGCAGGAGGCAACCCGATGTGCAGCGTACCATCGGAGGAGAGCGTTTCTTTCCTGCGGTCAACGCCTCCGCTGGAAGGGATTTGGATCTTGCATGACGAACGAACTCAAAGAAATAACACCATTTATGCGAGCGAGGTCGCAGTGGCGGCTCCGCACACGCACACTGGCGCTGGGCTGCCGCACGCTCATTATGGGCGTGGTCAACGTCACACCGGACTCGTTCAGCGACGGCGGGCTTTTTGTTGATCCCGCAGCAGCTGTGGCACACGCGCTGCGACTGCTGGATGAGGGCGCGGACATTCTCGACCTGGGCGCGGAAAGTACAAGGCCCGGTTCGCGCGCGGGTGGCGCTAACGGCTCTGAAGCAGCCCCGGCAGTCAGCACCGAAGGAGAGCAGGCCCGCTTGCTGCCGGTGCTCGAAGGCATTTTAGCTGCGAGGCCGGAAGCGATTATCTCTGTCGATACCTATAAATCGGCGACGGCGCGCGCGGTCCTGGCTGCCGGCGCTGAGATCATCAACGATGTAAGTGGCTTCGAGTGGGATGCCGGGATGGCAGCGGTCTGCGCTGAGGCCCGCTGCGGTGTGGTCTTGATGCATACGCGCGGCAAGCCTGAGGAGTGGCGCACCCAGCCGCAGCTGGCTCCCGATGAATTGCTGGCCACGGTGCGATCCGGTCTGGAGGCAAGCCTGGCCGCTGCGGTGCGGGCGGGCGTTGCGACCTGGTCCATTGTGCTCGATCCCGGCTACGGATTTGGCAAGCGGTTTGATGAGAACTATGCCCTACTGGCGCGCCAGGCGGAACTGCTCTCGCTGGACCGTCCGTTGCTGGCTGGCGTGAGCCGCAAGTCGTTCCTGGGCCACTCGCTGGCGCCGCTCCACGGTGGACAGAGCGCTGCGGTTAAGGCTCGCGAGACAGCCAGCATTGCTGCGCTGGTCGCAGCAATCCTTCACGGCTCTTCGATTGTGCGGGTTCACGCTGTTCGAGCCGCGGTTGAAGCGGCGCTCATCGCGGACGCAGTGGCAGCTGCACGGTAGCAGCCTCTCGAGGGTCCAAAGATGGACCTGGGGAACGCTGCCACCCGCGAGGAACTGTAGGCGTCAGTCAATCGCTATTCCCGCGAGCGCCCGTTCTTTCAATGAGAATTGAGGTTCGGGGCGCCCGGCGGGACTGGCTGTTGTCAGCGCCCCTCGGCGTGTCTGACAACCCGATCGTGCATGGCGGCCCAGCCTTCGGGCATCTCTGCCTTGTGCTGGTCAGTGAGCAGACCGAGCGCGGTGTGCCGGAAGACGATCAAGGTTCCACCCTCGACTTCCTTCAGCCGGTATTGCACGTTGTTGACCAGCGGGAAGGAGGCGAAAATGGGACCCACGAACTCAAGCAGCGTGGGCCGCTTGATGGCTTGCACGTGGGCCCACAGATGCCCGTTGCCGTCGCCCAGGTCGCGGTACCACCTGCCACCGGGCCATGCTTCGATCTTCAGGTTGAGAGGTTTGCCTTCATGTGTCTCGTTGCCGGGCCCCAGTTGCTCCAGCAGCGCGGCAAAGGTTGTCTCCAGGGGTGCCTTGACGTGGATCTCCTTATTCAGCGTAAAGGTGATGTTTTCGAGGGTCTGTTCGGTGGCAATCATCATGTCTCCTTTGTATTCGGGTTTGGGGAATTCAACTCCGTTGAGTCTTGACGGACCATCGCTTCCGCGCGTTCCTTCACTCGATTCAATTGGTGCTGCCAATAACGCTCGAAGGTAGCGGCCCACGCGTGCAGCGGGCGAATCGCTTCGGCGTTGGTGCGGTAGAGCTTTTGGCGGCCGTGGCAACGCATCCGAACCAGACCCACGTCGCGCAGCACCCGCAAGTGCTTTGAAACGGAAGGCTGCTCCAGACCTAGAGCGGTCACGATCTCAGAGACAGGCCGCTCGGCTCCGGCAAGATAGGTCAAAATCTCCCGCCGGCGGGGCTCGGCGACCGCGTTGAAGGCATCCGAATTGGTACTCGCTCTAGCCATGACGGAATAATACATACCTATATGGGAATATGTAAAGCAGATTTTATGCCGGGACTGCCGCGCAGGGCTGGGGAGCCGAGGTGGTTGCACGTTCGATCAGCGAAACCGCCCATCCCGGAACAAGCCTGCTCCTATTCGGGAGCGTGCCACATTGGGCAGAGTCAGCTCAAGCAGGGAGGCTCGCTCGCGGTGCTACAGTGGTTTCATTCTTACTTTTCTCGCCGGGGTTCGTTTTGCTGCTACGTTCCCGTTCACTGCTTGTCGCCATACTCGTCCTTACCGCAAAGGCCCATGCCGTCTCCCATGTTCAGGCCGCGCCCGTCCCTCAGGAGATGCTTTCCACCGCCTTCGCCGTCACGGTGAACGGACAGTCGGTAGACGTGGCTCATGCCGCCGCCAGCTATGATTTCGTCAACTTTGATGTGACCGGTCCCGTGGATGTGACCATCACTGCCGCTACGCCCGGCTTTTGGAACAAAGGCGTTGATATTCAACCCTGGCGGCTGGGTATTCGCCCCACGCGCTTGGGCCAGACCATCCGCTTCCGCCTTGCCGGGCCGGCCAAGCTTTCCATCTCCCGGCCACGCGATTTCCTTAACCACGCCCTGATGCTCTTCCTCTTTGCAGGCACACCGCCCCCGCCGCCGCCCACAGGCCCCAACGTCCACATCGTGCCCGCGGGCGTACTCCACGAGAGCCTCAATCCCAAGAGCGGTGACACCTACTACCTGGCTCCCGGCGCCTACGTTTTCGGCAGCCTCAATCTATGGAAGGTTGAAAACGTCAAGGTGCTGGGCCGCGGCACCATCGTTTACGAAGGCACGCAAGACCCCAACACCGACGAAGGCTGGATGCAGAAGCCTGACTGGCACTGTATCGGTTCGATGGAATCCCACAACGTAGAGATCGACGGGCTGACCTGCATCATTCGCGCGCGCACATGGTCCATTCAAATGAAGGATTCCACCGGCTTGAAGTTTGACGACCTGCGCGTGATCGGCGGCAACCCCGGCAACGCCAATCAGGATGGCATGGACTGGATCGGCAGCGGCGACTCGGTGGTCAACAATGCCTTTATCCGCGCCTCGGATGATGACTTTGCCCTGATGGGCAACTGGGACGGCTATAAAGACGAGGACATGCTGCGCCCTGGCCGCGATGTCCAAAACATCCTTGTCGAACACAGCGAGGTCTCCACCAGTATCTCCAATGTGGTTCGCGCCGGCTGGCCGCGCAAGATCTTCAACTCTCGCAACTTTACCCTGCGCGATTCCGATATTCTCCACGGCGGCATCGGCGGCTGCGGCCAAACCTTTGGCCTGCTGGGCTTCTGGGGCGCGCAAGGATCCAAGGGCGACCACTCCAACTACACCTTCCAGAATCTCTTCCTCGACGACTGGTACTCGCTGGTCCAAATGGAGCAGGAGCAGCCCGCTCTGCACGGCTTCACTTTCCGCAATATCTGGGCGCTTGACCAGCCGCCGCTGGCCGATTCCACCATCACGGGACAGATAGCCGGCATCACCTTTGACAACGTCAAGTACGGCCAAACCCGAGCCAGCAATAACGCCGACCTGCCACTAGTGGTTTCCGGCGGAGCCCAGCAGCCGGAATATCCCGCCAGCCACAACCCGGTTGCGGCATTTATGGTCGATCCCCCCGTCTTTGCGCCTGGGCAGAAAGTCACCTTTACCGCGAAGGACGCACCCAAGGCGCGCTATACCTGGCTGTTTGGAGATGGGACCCAGGCCCATGGCCGCCAGGTGCGCCATAGCTTCCCTGATGCAGAGGGCACCGAGCTCGACGGCGCGGCAAACGGCGCTGGCCACTTCAGGGTCCTGCTTCACGTTGAGGACGCAAAGGCCCAGCCCGACTCGACAAGCCAGGACTGGGCCAGCCAGGGTTTGGTCGCCGTGGCCAAGTGGCGCGACGCCACGCGACCAACCAGCCCCGCGCTCCCTGGTCTCGCCTGGAAGGTCTACCCCGGAGAATGGACCGAACTTCCAGATCTGACGGCTGAGCACGCGGTCTTCGCTGGCGAGTCTCTCAATCTCAGCGCCAACGCTCAGGGTTTCACGCGCTACGCCGTCGCCTGGGACGGCCTTATCGACGTTCCCGCCGACGGTGGCTATACCTTTCATCTGCTCGCTCGCGATGGCGCGCGGGTTGTCATCGATGGTGTGGAAGTGGCCAAGACCGGCCCGCCCTTTGCCCAGGTCTGCGGATTGGCAGGCAATGCGATGCGCTACGATCGTGGTTCGCTGGGGCTGCGCGCCGGCAAGCATACGATCCATCTTGAGGGCCTGCACTCCGCCAGCCAGGGCGCTCCCCGTCTGCTTTGGGAAGGCCCAGCTCTGCCGGTGACCGATGTGCCCCCAGCCGCCTTCACCCACCCCCGTCAGGATGCGGTAACGCAATAGTTCTAATCAAACTGCCACATCTAGCGTGCCGCAACGTACACAAGACGCGCCGTTCAATCGACTCGAAGGGTTTGCATCCCTCAATAGGAGCTATCTCGTTCGCAAAGAAGAAAATCCTGTGTAAATATATATGCAAATATTTGCATATATCGCCTCTTTATTTTCGTAAACCTTTGAATTTAAATATGAAATGTTTGGCCCCAGATGTGCATTAGAAAACAGTGAGCTGGAATTGGCGGTTCATGCACGATCTGCATCGGCCTTCTGACTCCAACCCGCCCCCAAATTTGAACGAATTCGCCTCTGAAGGCGTGCAGGAAATCCCTGCGCAAATTTCGGTGTAGGGATTGCATGTTTTTTCGGACTTCAATGGGTAGGCCAGTGAACACATTGGTTGCGCCCTTAGCCAGTTCTCCGGAGGAAAGATCCGCGCTCAAGATGCCCGGAAGAACGGCTCAAGGAGGGACAATGAAGAACTTATCATTTGCTTTACTCGTAGTGGCTGCGGCCCTTCCAATCATGCCTTCTGCCCTGGCAGATACATTCACATTCAGTTATTCCGGCCCTGTCACAAACGGTCCTGCGGGCACGGTCACCCTCGATGGCATGTTCACAACCTCGACTCCGTATGGCCCGGATGGCGGCCTGATCATGACTTCCTTTACAGGCACCTATTCGGATTCGGGAGACGGTGTTTCCGGCGTGGTCAGCCTTTACGGCGGATACGGCAGCGACGAGAGCTACCTCGTCTCCTCGGATGGTTCGTGGGACTACGACAATCTCTTCTACCCGGAGGCAGACGCTCCCAACACGACCAGCGGCAAGTTCGATCTGCAAGGCCCGCTGTTTTATGTCGGCCCTTCCAGCGACCCCACGGAGTGGGAGGTAAATTTCTGGGCGGATAGTGGCACCACCTACAAACTGGAGGAGTCGGTAGCCGGAGCGGGCCAGGATTATCTGAGTGCCTCAACCGGCATCGGCATCACCAATTCCAGCGATCCCAGCAGCACCAGCGACCAAGGCCCGATGATCGCTCCAGCTCCGGAACCGTCGTCCCTGATCTTGCTTGGCAGCGGGCTACTCGGTCTGTCTGTGGCAGCTTTTGGCAAGGCCAGGACGTCGCGCCCGGTCTCGCGAATGTAGTTCAATTTGCCCGCACTTCACGAAAGCGCAAACGTCCTGCTCTCTGAATCGCGTGGCACGAAGCTCCCTCGGCTCAGCGTAAGGGCTCGGAGGGCAGTTCAAGAGGATGTATGAGAACGGCATTGAAGTTATCGGCACTTACTGCGCTGCTCACGCTTGCATCCGTGGCGCGCGCTGACACAATCACTCTGGGCAGTTACGGCACCGGAAAACCCGCAAACGGCGCTGGCAACAGCGCGCTTGTTTTCGCCGGATATAACAGTTCCACCCCATCGACCGCATTGTCGTTGGCAGGCACGGGAACCACCTACGACCTCACGAATATCTCTCCGTGGTCTGGCCCGCTTGCCGGTACGAGCTGGGTTTCAATCAACGCCGGCGATACGGTCAACGGCGGCCATACCGAACCCTTCGGCTACTACACCTACACGTCGACCTTCAAGGTAGCTGAGACCGACGTGTATGTCGGCACGATCTCGATCTATGCGGACGACACGGCAGAGGTCTTTTTGAATGGCAAATTGATTGCGCCGTTCGACAGCAACCTCATCAATGGCCCTTGCGCGCAGTCGAAAAATGGGCCAACCTGCGAAGGCTCTCCATGGACGGTAAAGTTCTCTGCGAATCTGACGGCGGGCGCTACCGATACGTTGACCATTGTCGATTGGCAATCGGGCGGCAGCGCCGCAGGAGTTGACTTTGCGGGCAGTCTTTCTGCGGCCCCGGAACCATCGTCTGTGCTGCTGCTGGGAACCGGGCTACTCGGTTTGGCAGTGATGGTCTATCGCAGACCCGATGTGCCTCGTAAAGTCTTGCACTCTTAGCCGCGGAACTCCCCAGGATGACTGGGACAAAAAAGCGGCAAGGGACACGGAAACGAGTCCTTTTCTATTGGCGCATTCCTTGCGGATGCGCACGGCATTGTCTCAGCGCACGCAATTGGTTGCGCGTCGCCTGCATTGCGATCAAGATCTCCATTTGCAACCTGCACTCAGCCGATTTATCGTTGTGCCACGACATAAATCGAGGTGCACTGTGCAGTTCAGGTTCATCGTTGCCGCTTTTCTCGTTGCTTCATCCTTCACCGCCGCCGCCCAAATGCCTGATAAGCCGGCTACACGTCCCCGGATCACCGGCATCTCGCACATCGCCGTCTATGCCTCAAACCCCGAAGCCACCGACCACTACTACCGCGAGATCGTGGGCGCGGTCCGGCTTCCCGATCCTGAAAACCCCAAGGGTGCCCGCTATGCCCTCAGCG